>Ga0209526_10002024_pt1 | contig 13612 bp, 11 predicted proteins | sample JacPinW_OM2H0_M1_FD_188566 | JGI IMG/M metagenome (GOLD analysis project Ga0209526, IMG submission 188566) | Forest soil microbial communities from Algoma, Ontario, Canada - Jack Pine, Ontario site 1_JW_OM2H0_M1 (SPAdes) (version 2) | ecosystem: Environmental > Terrestrial > Soil > Boreal... | reverse complement strand
CGGTGAGGAGCTCCAGCGCGACGTCGCGCGGTGCACCGGCGACCGCGGGTGTGGGGGACAGGAGCCGGGCGAGATCGAGCGCGCTGGCGGCGGGTTCGCGCACCCGGGCCACGATGCGGGTGGCGAGGTGCGCAACATCGGTAAGACGCGCGAGCGACGGCACGGCGTCGGCGTGCACGTCGTCGCAACGGGTCTGCAGCGCCGCGATCACCGCGTCGACGACGACCCGGTGCTCGCGGCGGTCCTTGTCGGAGTCGGCGAGCGCGGTGACGCGGCTCGCGTCGTCACCCGCGCGTGCGACGGTGCCGGCCATCGGGAGCGAGGTGACGACGTCACCGCGCCGGGCAACCAGCAGCTCCGGGCTCGCGCCGACCAGGGCGCCGGCCGCGTAGACATAGCAATCGGGTTGCGACGCGACGAGCCGGGCCAGGACCTCGCGGCGGGAGAACGGGAGGTCGGCCTCGACGACCACCTCCCGGGCCAGCACCACCTTCTCGAGGCTGCCGGACCCGATCGCACGCAGGGCCGACATCACCTCGGTTCGCCACCACGACCGGGACTGCAGGGCGGAGACGAGGAACCGACCGGGACGCTCGGTCGGGTGAGGGTCCATTGGGACGACCGCGGCGACCCCGGGTGCGTGGAGCTCGGTCAACCATCGCGTTCCGTCGGGCGTGCGCCCGACGATCCGCGCCGGGACCACGAGCTCGACCCGCCGTTCGGGCCGGAACGGCATGCCCCCCACGGCAACCGGGCCCGTTCCCGGGAGCCCGACCCGGTCGTCGTGGCTGATCGACGCGAGCAACTCGACCGCCTCGGCGGCGTTCACGCGCGCGACGGCGCCCGACGTCACGAAGCCGGCGTCGTCGCGCAGCCATGCGAATCCGTCGGGACCGAGCTCGTCGAGGAGCGGACGAGTCGGGTGCACGGCTCTCGTCGTGGCGACGAGCCGCGTCCCGTGGGCAAGCGTGGTCACGTGGCGACGTCTCCCTCACGGGTCCCGGACATGATCTGCACCGCACCGGCCGTCCGGGTCGTCCGCCGCACGTCGGTGAAGCCGGCCCGCTGAATCATCTCGACGAGACCGGTCCCGTCGGGCAGGTACGCGGTCGACGCGGGGAGATACCGATAGGCCGCGGCGTCGCCCGACAAGCGACCGCCGATCCACGGCACGACCCGACGGAACCAGACCGCGTGCCCCAAGCGCGCGACCGTGCCGGTGGGCTCCGACGCGTCGAGCGCGACGACGCGCCCGCCAGGTCGTACCACCCGTGCGCACTCGGTGAAGAAGGGGTCGAGCGCGACGAAGTTGCGCAAGGCGAAGCCGCACACGACGCCGTCGACGCTCCCGGCGCGCGCCGGGAGCGCGAGCGTGTCGGCCCGCACCAGGGGCGCATCGCAGTTCGCCGCCTCGAGCATGCCCGCCGACAGGTCGATGCCGACGGCGCGATGCCCGCCGCGTGTGAGCGCACGACACAGGTCGCCGGTACCACACGCCAGATCGAGCACGAGCGAGCCTGGGGCCAGGCCGAGCGTCGCAAGGGTCGCCCGTCGCCACCCTTGGTCGAGGCCGAGCGAGATCACGCGGTTGACGCGGTCGTAGCGCGGCGCGAGGCGATCGAACATCGACTCCACCGCGGCCCGCTTCTCGTCACCGCGCGGCAGCGTCACGCGGGCCATACGGACTCGAGTCGTCGGGACGCCTCCGCTTGGGCCGCGGCGAGCTCGGCCGGCTCACCGACCGCCTCGAGATGCTCCTCGGCCACATGGAGCAGCACCCGCCGGAAGTGATGGGCAACCAGGGCGGTGACGGAGGGGAGCAGCACCCGGAACGCGTCGACGAGCTCCTCTGCCTTCACATCGTCGGTCGCGTCCGAGGCACGCACGCGCCGGCGCACGTGCTCGTCGAACAGTGCGACGGCCTCCTCGGCGACCGCGCGCGTTGCGGTGTGGTGCCGACGGGCGAGGGCCAGTAGCTCCGGGAGAGGCAGGCCGACCTCGAGGAGGCGCAGGCCGTGGCGCACGATCGCGACGTCGGCGTCGGTGAAGCGCGCGTCATCGTGCGAGCGGGGCACAAGGAGCCCCTCGCGCACGACCGCGTCGATCAGCACCGCCGGGACTCCCGACCGCGCCGCGAGCTCGTCGACGGTCAGGAATTCCTCGGGCTCGTCGCGCCGGTCGTCGTCGCGGTCGCCCGCGTGCACGACCGCGTCGGCCAGCGGCTCGTCGGCGCGGTCGAGCTCACCGTCGAGCAGCCGCCGGATCAAGGCGAGCGAGAAGCCGCGGCGTTGCAGGTCGCGGATGCGCTCGAGCCGCTCGACATGCTCGACGCCGTACCAGCCCACCCGGCCCTCACGGGCCGGGGCCGGAAGCAGGCGGCGCTTCTGGTAGAAGCGGATCGTGTCGACCGACACGTCGACGTGACGCGCGAGCTCCTCGACCCGGTATCTCGGCTGGGACGGGACCATGGCCACGACGCCGATTGTAGGAGTGGTCGCTCCCGAGGTCGGAACCGGGCGGGTGCGGAGCACGGGCCGTGTCCCAATCGGGCACACCGCACGCCCGCTAGCGTCGGCGTCCTATGACCGCGACGTCAGGCGGTGCTCCCCCGGCCGCCGGCGAGCCCGGCTGGTTCCCGGACCCCTGGGGCACCGAGAAGCTCCGATGGTGGGACGGCGACGCCTGGACGCCCCATCTCTATCCGCCGGCCGAGCCCACGCCGGCGCCCGCGACGACGACCACGACCCAGGCCCCTGCTGCGGTCGGTCCGGCGGCGGTTGCGGCCGAACGGACCGCGGCCCATTGGGCCCGGATCTCCCTGCTGTGGGCCGGCCCCCTGCAGGCCCTGTACGACGTCGGGCTGGCGGTGCAGGCGGGCTGGTACGCCGATCACTTCGACGAGATGGCGAAGGGCCACACCCCGAAGCTCACCGGCGCGGCGGCGTCGATCGCGCCGTTCCTCACCTACTGCTCGCTCGGTGTGCTGGTCGCGGGCGTGCTGTTCGTCGTGTGGATGTACCGCGCCGCGGTCGTCGCCAAGCTGCTCGGGCTTCCGGCGCGGCGTAGCCCCGCACTCGCAGCGTGCTCGTTCCTGATCCCGATCGTGAACCTGTGGTGGCCCTACCAGTCGGCGTGTGACCTGCTCCCGCCCGGCCACCCCGGCCGCCATGTCGTCGGGCGCTGGTGGGCGACGTGGCTCACGTCGTCGCTGCTCGTCCCGGTCCTGTTCGTCACGGGGTACGGGCCCGTCTGGCTGCGCGGCGCGGTCGCGGCGGTCGCCGCCGCCGCCGCGCTCACCGCTGCTGCGGCGGCGCGCACGGTCGTCGCGACCGTCGTCGACGCGCACGAGGCGATCGTCGCGGCCGCGGCCCGCTAGAGGGCCCGGCCTCGCCGCTCAGCGGTCCCAGCTGGGCGAGCGCTTCTCCGAGAACGCGGACGCCCCTTCGATGGCGTCGGGTTGGCGAAACACCTCGATCGACAGCTCGCGGCTGCGCTCCCACGCCGCCGCCTCGTCGAGATCGGGCGCTTCGCGCACCATGCGCTGGGCGTTGCGCACCGCGAGCGGCGGATGTTGCGCGATCCGGTTCGCGAGGACCAGCGCCTCCCCGAGTACCGCGTCGGCCGGCACGACACGGTTGACGAGGCCGACGTTGTAGGCGCGCGACGCGTCGATCGTGTCGCCGGTGAGCGCGAGCTCCATCGCCAAGGCCTGCGCGACGCGCTTCGGAAGACGGATGAGCCCACCACCTGCCGCGAACAGTCCGCGGATGACCTCGGGGATCCCGAACACGGCGTGCTCGGCCGCGACGACCAGGTCGCAGGCGAGCACGATCTCGAAGCCACCCGCGACCGCGGGCCCGTTCACCGCCGCGATGACCGGCTTGGGGAAGTTCCGCGACACGATGCCGGCAAACCCGCCCCGCTCGGTTGCGGCTTCCAGCCCGCCGCCGCGGGCGACCATCTTGAGGTCGGCGCCGGCCGAGAACACGGTTCCTCGGCCCGTGAGCACGACCACGCGCGCGTCGTCGTCGTGCTCGATCTCGTCGAGCGCCTCCTCGATCGCGCGCGCGACGTCACCGTTGATCGCATTGCGCGCGTCGGGTCGGTTGAGGGTCAGGATCACGACCCGCTCGCGTTGCTCGCGTTCGACCAGCATCGTCGGCCTCCGCTGCTGCCGGGGCGGCGACCGTATCGGAGCCCGTGCTCGAAGTGCCAGAGTCACTCGCGCCCGCGAGCCCGGGCGTGATGCGGCGCGGGCGGGTGGTGCCGGCGACCGTCCGCCGATCGAGATCCGGTGTGCCCTACGTTCATGGCTGGTGCCCGACGCGGGGCAATGTCGGCACCCCCCGGAGGGAGTCGGACTGAGTCAGGGTCAAGGGTCGCTTGCCGTGCGTGACGACCCATGCGGTGGTGACCCACGCGATCCGGCGTCCCGCCCGAACGGGTCCGTGGGGGCTCGCGTCCGGCGTCCCGTGCTGCGACGGAGCACCACGTGGCTCGCGGCCGTCCTCTTCGTCGCCGCGGCCGCGGTCGTGATCTGGCAAACGCGACGCGTCAGCTCACTGTGGGATCTGAGCTACATCGTCAACACCGCGACCAGGATCGCTCACGGCGACCGCCCGTACCGCGACTTCGGCTTGCTCCATCCGCCGGGGACGTTTCTCGTGCAGGCTGCGATCCTCAAGGCGTTCGGGCCGCACTACCTCAGCCTTGTGGGTTACGCGGCGGCGGTGTCGGGAACGTCGGTCGTGCTGACGTTCGCCATCGTTCGGACACTCCTGCGGGACTCGTTCCGGCACGCCGTCGCGCCGTCCTTCTTCTTGTGCCTGCCGCTCGTGTTCCTGAGCGCACACGCGATCGTGCCGGTGCCGTTCTACGACGGCGACGCCGGTGTGCTCCTCCTCGCCGCGCTGTACGTCGCCCTCGTCGTTCGACGCCGGTCGTATCCGACCTCCCTCTGTTGGGTCCTCGGTGCGTTGGTCGTTCTTCCGATGTTGTTCAAGCAGAATGTCGGTCTCGCGTTCTTCGCACTCGTGCATCTCGCCTTCGTCGCCACCGCGGTGCAGGAGCGTGGCGCGGCCGCCCGAGGGTATCGATTGATTGCGCTCGCCTCGACCGCCTCGTTGGCGGCCGCCGTGCTCGCGATCCAACTCACGGTTGGCCTGCACGCGTATCTCCACTGGACGGTCACCGTTGCCGGTTCGCGCCGGCTCGGCGGTCTGACGGGCCCCTTTGCGTTCGGCGTGTACCGCAGCCGATTCGAGGTGTTCGCGCTGACAGCGACAGTGGTCGGTGCGGCCGTGCTCGCGTTCGCGCCTCAGGTCGTCGCGCGCGTCATCGGTGGCGCGGTGCTTCTGTCGCCGTACGTCGTCGTCGCGTGGAGATACCGGGAGGCCAACGCGCTCCTCGAGTTGTGGCCGATGCTCCTCGTGCTCGGCTGTCTCTCCGGCATTGTGCTCCTGGTGCGCGCACAGCGGTGCTTCGAGGCACTGGTCCCCCTGGTCGTGCTCGGCACCTCGTTCGCCGCCTTCCTGTCCCAGGGCGATGTGGGATCGTCGTACGGCGTGTGGTCACTCTTGGTGATCGATGCCGCCGTCGTCGTGTGGGCGGCTCGGGAGGTCGCGGGGGCACGCAACGAAGTCATGCTGGCCGTGATCGCGGGGCTCAGTGGAATCCTCATCGTCGTTCCCGCGTTTCATTATGTGAGAACAGAGAGTCGTCTCTACTACGTGAAGGTCGCGTCGGGACCACTGGCACGTTCGACGACGCCGGCGCTGCGGGGGTTGTCCCTGCGGGGACCGTACATCGGGCAGCTGGACGAGCTCATCGCGTACGTGAGAGCCAACATCCCGCGCGACGACCCGATGATCATCTTTCCGGGCGAGGACCCCGTCTACTTCGCGCTCAACCGCCGACCGCTCTTCCCTGTCGTGACGTTCGACTCGACCGCGAACCCGTACACCGATGCACAGCTCGAGACGCTGACCGTCGAACGGGGTGTGAAATGGCTGCTCGTCGAGGCGTTCGACCGGATGCAGTTTGCCGTTCCGCCGGCGGCGTTCTGGAGCCGGACACTCGCCGCACTGGAGGCGGCCCGGCCACCGTGCCCCAGCGAAGCGCCATCGCATGTACCGGCCGCAAGGTGCGCATTTCGACCGGTGGCGACAGCGGGCAGCTATACGGTGTTCCGGCTCGCTCCTGAAACTACGAACGGCGGCTGACCGTACGCGTCCCGGGCCGCGCGTCGCGCGCCGGTTCGACGCCCGTGTCGAGGCCCGGAAGCGATGCCCGGCCGAGCACTCGCACACCCAGCACTGCCGCGCCGAACAGGAGCGCGGCGCCGGCGATGGTGACCCGGATGCCGACGGCGTCGCCCAGCGCACCCTGCGCCAGCGCGCCGATCGGATACACGAGTCCGAGCAGCGCCATGAGCAGGCTGAGCACGCGCCCACGAGCGTAGGCAGGTGCACGCAGCTGCGTGATGGTCGTGCAGCTCGACAGCATGCCGAGGTAGAGAAAGCCCACGACGGCGATCGCGAGCACGCCGACCCACAGCGTGGGTGCGGCGGCGTACACGAGCAGCGCGACGGGGAGCAGGCCGAGCGCGCCGAGCAGGGTGCGCCGGCTCCCGAACCTGGCGTGCAACGTCCCCAGGGAGAGCGCCATCGCCACCGCACCGAGCCCCTGCGAGGTGACGAGGGCGGCGGTTCCGAACTTCGTGTCGTGGAACACTTTGTCGGCGACCGCGGGTACCAGCGCGATGAAGGGCGCGGCCAACAGCGACGCGATGCCGATCAGGATGAGCACGAGCCGCAGGCCGGGGTCGCCCCACGCGACCCGGACACCGTCACCGATCGAGCGCAGGAGCGGCGTGCGCTCCGTGTGTGGGGGCGGTGGGAGGCGCAGCGACGCGAGCACGAGGATCACGCCGAAGAACGAGACGGTGTTGATCAGGAATGCCCAGGCGTAGCCCCCGGTCGCGATCACGACACCGGCGACCGCCGGACCGATCACGCGCCCCAGGTTCCATTGCGCCGACGAGAGCGCGACTGCGCCGGCGAGGTCGTCGACCGGCACCAGGTCGGGCAGGATCGCCTGGTACGACGGGAAGCCGATCGCATTCGCGCAGCCCGACGCGAAGACGATGAGCGTCACCACGCCCGGCCCGGGGTGCCCCCAGGCCGCGAGTGCCGCAAGCGTGCCGGCGAGCGCGGTCTGCGCGCCGGTCGTCACGAGCAACAGGACGCGCCGCGACAGCCGATCGGCGAGCGCACCGCCGACCGGGCCGAGCACGCCGTTCGGAGCGAAGCCCGCGGCCAGAACGAGGCTGCTCCAAGTGGCTTGATGAGTCGTGTGCTCGAGCAGGATGCCGACGGTGACCGTCTCCATCCACGTCCCGATGTTGGACGCGAACGCGCCGGTCCACAGCAAGGCGAACGGCCGATGACGCAGCGGCGCGAGCGAGCGGGGACGGGGCACGGTCTCCCGACGCTATCGAGGGCGCCGGTGGGCCTGGACGGGATCAGCGGGCCGCGCCGGCCCGGGACTCCCAATTGAGCCGATCGGCCCATTCCAAGCGCGCGGGCCGGGCCGTACTCTCGATCTCGAGATCGCTTCCTCTGGAACGACAGGGGCAGCGGGGAGCGCGTGGGCCGAGGCGGCACCCCCCGACGCCTCGGCCCATCCGCGTTCGCACGCGACAGTGCGGTCGGCGCGCCGCGCTTTACCTGTCTCTCAGGTGAACGCGTCAGACTGTTCGGGTGCGGATCCTGGTGGTCGACGACGAACCCGCGGTGCGCAGGGCGGTGGAGCGCGCGCTGCATCTCGAGGGCTACGAAGTGGGCCTGGCCGCCGACGGCGCCGATGCACTCGAGCAGCTGGCGGCCACACCGGCCGACGCGCTGGTACTCGACGTGATGATGCCCCGGGTCGACGGTCTCGAGGTCTGCCAGCGGCTCCGTTCCACTGGTGACGGCGTCCCGATCTTGTTGCTCACGGCCCGCGACGCGGTCTCCGACCGGGTCACCGGACTCGACGCCGGCGCCGACGACTACCTTGTCAAGCCGTTCGCGCTCGAGGAGCTGCTCGCCCGGCTGCGCGCGCTCTTGCGCCGCACCGGCGGGCCCGGTCAGGACGCGGTGCTGCGGTTCGACGACCTGTCGCTCGACCCGCAGACGCGCGACGTCTATCGCCATGAGCGGAAGATCGAGCTGACCCGCACCGAGTTCCTGCTCCTGGAGCTCCTGCTGCGCAATGCGCGCAAGGTGCTCACCCGCGAGATCATCTTCGACCGCGTGTGGGGTTACGACTTCGGCTACAACTCGAATTCCCTCGAGGTGTACATCGGTTATCTGCGTCGCAAGACCGAGGCCGGCGGTGAGCCCCGGCTCATCCATACCGTACGAGGCGTCGGCTACGTCCTTCGGGAGCCCTGATCGTGAGCTTCCGGACCCGTATCGCGCTCCTCGCAGCCGTCGCCGTCGCGGTCGCCGTCGTGCTGGCGTCGGCGGTCGCGTACTTCGAGGTGCACCGGGAGCTGTACCACCAGGTCGACAACGGGCTGCGCACCGCCGCGAGCTCCGATCTTCACGAGCTGGCGAACCCGAACCATGTGGCGTCGCCCGGCGACCCGCGGTACTTCCAGTTGTGGCGGATGGACAACTCGGTGTTCCGCCCCAGCGGTCAGGACGCGCTCCCGCTCACGGCCGAGGATCGAGCCGCGGCAAGCGGTCAGCGGAAGCCCTTCATCCGGAGCGCCCACGTCGGGAACGTTCACGTCCGGATGATCACGGTTCCGGTCTCGTTCACCCGGGATGGAACCGTCGGTGTGGCCCAGATCGGCCGTTCGCTGGTCGAGACCGACAACGCCCTCCACGAACTGCGCCTGGTGTTGCTGTTGACCGCGGCCGGCGGCGCGGCCGTCGCCGCGGTGCTCGGTCTCGTGGTCGCGCGCACCGCGCTCCGGCCGGTGAAGCGCCTCACCGGCGCCGCGGAGCACGTCGCCGAGACGCAAGACCTCGGCGCGTCGATCCCGGTGGAGCGGCGCGACGAGCTCGGCCGGCTCGCCGAGAGCTTCAACGAGATGCTCGCGGCGCTCGGCGCCTCGCGCGACCAGCAACAGCAGCTGGTCGCCGACGCCAGTCACGAGCTGCGAACGCCGTTGACGAGCCTGCGAACCAACATCGAGGTGCTCGCGCGCGCCCCGAACATCGACCCGGATGAGCGCGAGCGCCTGCTCGCCGACGTCACGGCGCAGCTCGAGGAGATGGGCGCGCTCGTGAACGACCTGGTGGAGCTGGCACGTGAGGAGCGGGTGCACCTGACCCAGGACACGACCGACGTGCGCCTCGATCAGCTCGTCACCGCCGCGGTCGAGCGTGCGCGCCGGCACGCACCGAGCCTCACGTTCCTCGCCGCGACCGAGCCGTGCCTCGTGCAGGGACAGCGCCCAATGCTCGAGCGGGCGCTGGCCAACCTGCTCGACAACGCGAGCAAGTGGAGCCCGGTGGCCGGCACCGTCGAAGTGACGCAGACGGCCACCGGCGAGGTGACCGTGCGCGACCACGGCCCCGGGATTCCACCCGACGCCCGCGACCGCATCTTCGACCGTTTCTACCGGGCCCCCGGCGCCCGTTCGATGCCCGGATCCGGTCTCGGGCTGGCGATCGTCCGCCGGGTCGTCGACGCGCACCACGGTTCCGTGGTGGCCGAGGAAGCACCGGGCGGCGGCACGATCATGCGCGTGAGTCTGCCCGTGGTCGAGGTCGGACGGCCCGAGCCGGTGGAGCTCGAACCAGAGCCGCTGCCGCGAGCCTGAAACCGTGAGGCGCGCGGCTTCCGCCGATCTCTTCACTGTTTCTCAGGTTGGTCTCAGCACCGTCTCATCCCGCGTCCGGAGACTGCGGAACGCGTGATCCTCGAGGCGTCGGTACGCCGCGCCCGGAGGCAACCACGCGACACGGGGGGTCGGGAGCCCGGTGCGCGGTCCGCCGCCCGCGGCCTGCTCCCGGCCTCACCGCGTCGACGAGAATTTCCGCATGCTGCGTTGGTAGGTGCGGGGCGCGAGCGTGCGCCCGAGCGGCGCGAGCAACGGTAGCCACGCCACGTTGATCTCCATTCGGTCGCCGCCCATTCGCTCGAGCACCACCCGCGACACATCCTCCTCGGTCCGCCGGACCGGCTTCGGCGGCAATTGGGCGTCGCGCTCGTCGAGACCCGACATCCCCATCGCGGTGGGGACCCACGCGGGGTACAGCACGTGCACGTGCACACCGTCGGTCGCGACCTCGTGTGCGACGGCTTCCGTGAACGCCGAGACCGCCGCCTTCGACGCCGAGTACGCGCCGGCGCGGGGTTCGGGTGCCCGAGCGCTGTCGGACGACACGTTGACCACGATCCCCGAGCCTCGTCGGCGCATGCCCGGTAAGACCGCCAGCGTGCCGGCGACCGTCCCCAGGAAGTTCGTGTCGAGGATGCGGCGGTACGGCTCGAGCCCGTCGGCCGAGTCGACCGGTGTGGGCTGCTCGATCCCGGCGTTGTTGATCAGCACGTCGATGTGCCCGTGCTCCTGCTCGATCGAGGCGAGGACGCGCGGGTAGGCGTCGGTGTCGGACACGTCGCACACCGCGGCGCCGCTCTCCGGTGACCACCGACGCAACTCGTCCTCGAGCTCGGCCAGCAGTGCCTGCCGTCGTGCGAGGCCGATCACCACTGCGCCGCGCGCCGCGAGGTCGAGGGCCAGCCGCCTCCCGATGCCCGACGACGCCCCCGTCACCACTGCGACCGCTCCGTCGTAGCGCTTCACGTGGCCGTCTCCTTTCCTGCGTGAATCGACGTCGCCGAGCGACGGCGATCCACGCACGAGCCGAGTTGTTGTCAGTCCATGGGCACGTTGCGGACGATCTTGCCGTCGATGCGCTCGAAGATCTCGTCGAGGCTCGGACCCGTGATGGTGAGGCCGTGGTTGCGCTGACCCACGATGGCGTGCGACGGGTCGGGCGCGGCGCGCACCAGGCCGGCGACGGCCTCGGCTAGCTCCAGCGTGCCGCACGGATAGTTCACCTCGGTGGCGCTCACGCCCTCCATCCACGCGTGGATGTGCACGATGGCACCGACGTCGGGATGCTCTCGATAAATGTTCCAGTGCTCGATCGCGTCGACCGACACCCGCTTCGGTGTGACGTTCGGGGGCACCGACAGGATCATCGAGTCGTGGGCGGGGTCGTAGCCGCGCACGAACAGCACGTGCTCGCCGACCACGCGCAGCTCCGCCTTGTCGACACCGCTCGCGCTCATCCAGAACTCGGGCCCGATCTCGCTCTCCTGCGCACCGGCGTGACGGGCGCTGAGGTTGCCGTAGCTCAGACCACCGAGGCCGTAGAGCAGCTTCACGTGCCGGAGGTCGCGGGGCGGGAGGATCTCCTCGACCGGGAACGGCGCGGGAAGCAGGTTGAGCGCGTCGAGGCACGCGCCGGCCCGGCAGATCTGGCGGGTCTGCTCGTCGCCGTCCCAGAGCTCGCGCGGCAGGTCGGTGCGGAACTCGTTGGCGATCACGAGCGTCGACATCGCCAGTGGCTCGATCCGGGCGAACACGGCCTCGAAGAACTCGTCGTCGCCCGCCGCGCCGGTCTCGACTGGGTAGGTGCCCTGCTCGAGGGTGACGAAGTGCGCGGCCCGGCCGTGCGGTCCCTCGCTCACGAGCACACAGAGGTTGGCGAGCGCGCGCACGAGCATCGGGTAGCCGGCCCGCAGGACATCCTCGGGGGGTTCGCTCAGCGCCACCACCGCAACGACGAAGGTGGGCGCAGCCTTCCGGCGGTACGGCCGCGGGCGGTCCGGATCCACGTGGTGCAACACGAGGTGGACGTCGGGCTTGGGGCTGTCGTGCTCGTCGTAGCCGGCCGCGAGCAGGCGCGCGCCCAGTCCGCGCGCGAACCATGCCGCCGTTGCGGTCGATGCCTCCCCGTTCCAGGCGAACGAACGGTCGTTGACCCGGGCCCGGACGGCACCGGCCGTGGGCGCGCTCTCGGCGGTCATGATCCCTGTCCCCTTTCGGTCAGGCGCAAGGCTAGGGCGGTCCGGCCCCGAGGTGGTACGCCGCCCCGATGTCCCCGCGGGACGCGGCCTGATCCCGGCCCGGGTCCTACTCGGCCAAGGGGTGCTGGAGCGTCGACGGCTGCTGGAGCATGGCCGCGTACGGGATCAGCAACGGGAGCAGCTCGAAGCGGGGATCGAGCTGCAGCGCGACGCCCTCGCACGTCGTGACCGTTTTGAGGAGCAATGCGAGCTGGTGCGGCAAGCGGAGGTGATGTCGTCGTACGACCGCGAGCATGTCGCCGAGGATGACCCGGAGCTGCAGCTCCTCGAGCGTGGCGTGGCGGTACGTGGCCATGAATTCGGCCAAGTCGTTGCGCAGCGCCGTTGCGTCGTCGCGCGGTGGTGCGACGCCGAGGTCGGACATCGCGGCCGCGAGCCCGTCGGCGTCGGCGATGGCGAGCGCGACCAGAACCGCGCCGAGCGAGCGTCGCGTCGCGTCGTCGACCTGGCCGACCATCCCGTAGTCGACCAGCGCGAGCGTGCCGTCGCCCTGCACGAACACGTTCCCCGGGTGCGGGTCGGCGTGGAAGAACCCGTGCACGAACACCATCTGGATGTACATGTCGCAGAACGTGCGGGCCACGCCGGTGCGGTCGAGGCCGTCGGCATCGAGTCCTTCGACATCGGTGATCTTCCGTCCGCTGACGCGCTCCAAGGTGAGGACTTCGGTCGTGGTCCGATCCCAGTGGACGCGCGGGACGTGAACACCCGCGCCGACGGCGAGCTCGGACCGGATGCGATCTGCGCTCGCGCCTTCTCGCTCGTAGTCGAGCTCACCTCGCAGTGTGGTCGCGAACTCGTCGGCGAGGCCCACCGGGTCGTAGCGGTCGGCCAGGGGCCATCGGCGCTCCGCGACCGCGGCCAGCCGCCGAAGCAGCTCGAGGTCTTCGTCGATCTGATGGGCGATGCGCGGCCGGCGAACCTTCACCGCGACCTCGGAGCCGTCGGGAAGGGCGGCCGCGTGCACTTGGCCGATCGATGCGGCGGCGAGCGGCTCGCGGTCGAAGCGCGAGAACGCCGCCCCGATGGGGCGGCCCAGCGCAGCCTCGACCGACCGAGCCACCGTCGAGAAGGGCACCGGCGCGGCACTGTCCTGAAGCCGCGTGAGCTCGGCCTCGTAGGCGGGTGGGATGAGGTCGGCACGGGTCGAGAGGAGCTGACCGAGCTTCACGAACGTGGGCCCGAGCTCCTCCAGCGCCTGACGCAGGTGCTCGGGGCCCCGCGAGTCACCGCGGTGCGTGTGACGTCGGACGAGGTGCTCGAGCCCGGTGACGTCGACGAGGTATCCGAGACCGTGACGCGTGAGGACGCGGGCGATGTGTGCCGCCCGCTTCGTGCTCTCACGCACTCAGGTGGCCTGTTCCTCGGAGGTGTCGGCGGCGCGCTCCAAGCGAGGTGCGAGCTGCTCCACCCGCAGCGACGCGTCGTGGATCCGGCGTTGCAGCTCGGTGACGAGCGCGGCGGCGCGTTCGAGCCGCACGGCAACCACGTCGACGTCGACGGCGTCCGCTTCGAG
>Ga0209526_10002023_pt1 | contig 13628 bp, 9 predicted proteins | sample JacPinW_OM2H0_M1_FD_188566 | JGI IMG/M metagenome (GOLD analysis project Ga0209526, IMG submission 188566) | Forest soil microbial communities from Algoma, Ontario, Canada - Jack Pine, Ontario site 1_JW_OM2H0_M1 (SPAdes) (version 2) | ecosystem: Environmental > Terrestrial > Soil > Boreal... | reverse complement strand
CGCTGATTGCGGGAGGACTCACGGCGCTCGTCGCGAGTTTCTTTCCGATCAAGGAGGTTGCCGAATTGGTAAACATCGGAACGCTGTCGGCTTTTGTGATCATCTGCCTCGCGGTCATCGTGCTACGGCGGACCCGGCCCGACGTCCGGCGCACCTTCCGGACGCCGCTCGTCCCCTGGATCCCCCTAGCCGGCATTGGGTTCTCACTTTGGTTGCTGTCAAAGCTCCCTTCCGTCGCCTGGGAACTGTTCATCGTTTGGATGGCGCTCGGGCTTCTCCTTTACTTTTCCTATGGCTTTCATCACAGCGTTCTTGCAAAACAAAGGAGCACCCAGCCTCCACGAACTTCCCCGCCTTTGCGTTGGCGTCCTCCCACTCCCGCTGTTGATAGTCTTTGACCATCCCCGTAAAATGCCGGACGGCAGCATCGGCGTAACGAGCTTCAAATTTGTCCTTCAACATCTGATTGATGGTTCTAGGCATCGAAGATGCTTTTCCAGCCGGGCAGGACTACATAGACTCCGCGCTTCGGAGAGTCTACCCACCCATTCTCGTTGGATCTTGTCGAGTGGGCTCGATTGAGCGTGCCGCCGAGGAGGGGCTTCATTTTGTTCCACTGCTTTTCGACATCAACCATCAGTACTTCTTTGTGGCTCTCGCCTTTTGCCAAATACGCAACAAGCAGGGCAAACTTTTGCGAACCACTCAACGCACGGGCGTGCTGCTTGCACGAATCGGGGTTGAGAAATTTACCGGAGTTTTTGTGGCAGATTTAGGCGCAGGAGCTTGCTTCGTTCTTTTGTTAGAACCCTGAACGAGCTCCAATTTGCCGTGATAATTATTTCCCTCATCATCGGAAACAATAATTGATACTTTCAATTGGCACCTACTGTGCGTAGACGTACTTGCGGTTTTCTTTGAACCTACGGAGTCTTCGGTTCTTCACTTCGCTTCGCATCGGTCCTGATAGTCCGGTGAGCGGATAATTGTGTCCCAAATCCTTAAACCGTGACCTAATTTCATCCAATGATTTTGGCTTCTTGAAAAAGCCCTCCTCACGCAGGTTTTCGACTAAACTCGGGATTGTAGTCTTTCCGCTTCGCTTCCCACTTGCCTTAGTCTTTTTAGCCGGAGCATCTTCAACCTTGATTTCTTTGAGTACTGTCGCGATTTCTTCAGGCGTACCTTCCAGCTTCACGATCACACCATCAGGTGTCTCGATGTATGCCTTCGCCATTTTCTGACCCCCGTTATTGCTCGAATAAGCCAGTACAATAATTATATCATGACAATTATGCAGCGGACGAGGATGGGCAATAGCGTCGAGCAAAGGGTCGGAATTAAAACTGGGCAGCGGAGTAATTGCTACGGACTGGCGAGAGTAAAATGCTGGTATGAAGAAATCCGAACTGCTCCGCGCACTTCAAACTGAAATTCAGCGGCACAGCCTCTCCACCTTCATGAGCGCGCAGCACAAAATCGTGGAGACCGGATGTCCGGCTTGTCAAAAGCACTTCGGAACCGTGGAACAATTTAAGCGGCGTATCACCGAGGATGTGCTGCCGCCGCTGTTGGATTGTCTTGGAAACTCAGTTCAATCAGCGCGCGACTAAAGGAACGATTCCCGACCGAGAAAGAACAAGACCTCGAATGGGCTTTGAAAGACCCGATGGGCCATTCGGAAGCCCACAGAAAGGATGTAAACCAGAAGTAGTCAGTAGGCAATAAACGGGACCGCCCAGTGTATCAGCATCGATGAACGCCTTGTGAATTTAAGTTGTAGCGGAAATTGTAACGGCTTCGGCTGAATCGTCGAATTCGGCTGGTTCTATTACTTTTTAGAATCAGCAAGTTGAGCGGTATCAGTACCAATGGGCTTTCCGACTCCCCCCGCCTCCACCACATTAAAGCTTCTGTAATCAATAAATTACAGCGTTGCGGGTGTGCCCGCGTTCCAGATGAGTTTCCATGGGCGTTCTGGTACTGGAGGCGGGGGACATGGAATCACCTCCACTTCGTCCGGAATCAGGTATAGGAAGCGAATGGATACAGATGGATAATTCTGGTATAACAGTTATACCAGAATGCGCTTCGACTTTGACGCACAGAAGAGCAAACGCTTAAGGGCGAATCCCAAACGCGGGATCGGCTTTGAGGAGGCGCAGGAGATCTTTGAGCAGCCCTACTACCTTGACCAGCGCTCCGACATGCCAGAGCAGTATCGGGCGATTGGCTGGGTGAGACAAAAGCTGTACGCTCTCATTTTTGAAATAAGGGAAGACGAAGACGGCGAATACTATCATCTCGTGACACTTTGGAAAGCGACAACCGAGGAGCAACAACTTTATGAGGAGCATTCGTAAAAAGAAGAGAGGTATGTCCGCCGAGAACATTGCCCGTCTGGCCGACAAGGGAAAGGATGTCTCGCGCTTTTTCACGAACGCGGGTCAAATGATGAGCCCAATCCAGCGTGTAAATGTAGACTTCGCGTCGCCGATGCTGGACGAATTGGATAGTGCGGCGAAGGAACTAAACATTAGCCGCCAAGCCGTAATCAAGACCCTGATTCGGCAAGCGCTTGATCAGCACTATCTGGCAACAACACGCCAGTCCGGTACGAAGCAGAGATAGGGCAGGTCGACCAGCGACTCGTTCTGGCAGCCTGAGGCTGTGTTCCAGATACGTTCCAGTTGGCCGCGTTTTTCGAGTTTTTGGCGTTTTGTGCGTCTCGAAAAATCAATAAGTTGCGCGTTTTCAGTACCACTATTTGTTCCGACTCCCCCCGCCTCCACCATTGTAGGTTATTGAAAAAAATGTATTTATCTAACGACCTTGAGATCGAGCCACGGCAACCACCGCACGTTTCACATGTATTGCGGCTTCCATCTCGGCATCGCGCACCTTCTTCCAAATTCGAGGGCTTCTTTCCTTTTGTCTGGATTGGTACCAAGCCAATTCAGCCAATTCTGGGCTTCCGCTTCTCCTGCGGGAAAAATCGCGCGCCGCTCGGAGAAAGGGCTTGGCATGCGTGCGGGCTTTAGTCGTCAAATACCCGCTGCGGATCTCAACTCACAGAGTCATTTACGTCGTGAAAGTGAAAATCGGCGGTGTAGCTGTTGTGGTTGCGCATTTTGATGGGAAGCAGCCCCCAGACACCCATGCATGGGTACTCAGCGATGATGCCCCAGCATTTGTACGATCAGCCGGTCCTATGTAGGGAGACGGGCCGATTTGGCGGATGGAACTCGCTGTTCCGGCTGTATGTCCGGACAGCACGGCTGCAATTCGTTCTCAGAACTAGTAGCGGATCGTATCGACTTGTTGTGACATCGAAGCAAGGAATGAAACGGGGGAGCTTCATGCATAAATGTCTGATTACTTCCGAGCAGTCGCCGTCCGTCTTCGCAGATGCGTGGCTGGACCTGCTGACAGCTGCAACTGTCGAACTCACGTCAGAAGACAAAACTCATCCTATCGAAGCTGCTCTCTCATCGCGCGATCAAGGCTGGCGTGCTGCGAGCCCGGGAGCGCAGACCATCCGTCTTATCTTTTATCGACCGCAGCGGCTCAAGCGAATCAATCTGGTGTTCAAGGAGACCGAGACCAGCCGCACGCAGGAATTCGTGCTTCGCTGGCGCCCAGAAGCCGACCAAGGTTTTAGCGAGATTGTGCGGCAGCAGTGGAACTTCAGTCCTCCTCAAACTGGACGTGAAATTGAGGATTATCGGGTTGACCTCGCAAGTGTGAAAGTATTGGAATTGGTGATCGTCCCCGATATTGGCGGTGGGAGCACGTTAGCGTCGCTTGAAAATCTGCGGTTGGCTTAATCCGAATCGGAACGTCGGGAACAGCAGGAAAACCTAAAGATCCATTCCCCGTCGTGAGCCGTACCCAAACGCGTACACGTGCGTGAGTTCAGCGCCGAATAACAGGATCTGCGCCGAGTAGAAAATCCAGATCAGGAAGACGACTAGAGATGCAGCCGCACCGTAAGCTGATGTAAAAGCTGAATGACCCAAATAGAATCCGATAACTACTCTACCGAGCGTAAAAAGAAGCGATGTGATGGCTGCTCCCATCCGCACATCAATCCATGAAATTTTGGTGTCGGGAATAAATTTGAAGATGAGCGCGAATAGGACCGTAATCACGGCGAACGAGAAAACAAAATGGATAGATTCCAAAAGGACCGTTGAAATACGAGCCAAATTGCTTACAAACTCTTCTGCAGCCGACAAGATAGCGGTAACGACTAAAGAGGTAAGCAATAGGAATCCAGTTGCTACGACCAGACCGAGCGAGAAAAACCGCTGCCTTCCGGCAACCTTCCAAAAGCTTCTTGTTCCGCGATCCACTTTCCAAATTGTGTTGAGAGCGTCCTGAAGTTCGTTGAAAGCCCCTGATGCGCCAACGAACATTGCAAGGAGGCCGAGAACCGTAGCAAATGCTCCCAGCGCGGGCTTTTTAGTACTTTGTATAATTGTTTCTATCGCCGCGGCACCCTGCGCGCCCATCAACTCATGAAACTGTCGAATAATCTCACCCTGCGCAAGTTTCTCTCCAAATACGAAGCCCGCAACAGACACTGCAACGATTAGAACCGGAGCAAGGGAGAACAGCGAGTAAAATGCCAACGCGGCACCGAGTCTAGGCGCATTGTCGGCCATCCAGGCATCGCCAGCTTGTTTGAACAGGCCCGCCAGTGCCTCGAGACGCTTGGTGCACGATGCTCGCCATACCACAAATTAGCTCCCTACGCCTTGTGTTACTGAGTATCCTAGAGTAGTTTTATTTCAATCGTTCTCTTCAATCATCCACACTGCTAAATGAATATCGAAACAATCCGACCAAGCGAATGAACTTTCAGCGCCGAGTCAGGCAGACCTTTTACAACAATTTAGAGTCTGGGAAAAGGGCCTTCAATTCTGTGCTGTCCGAAGCACACGTGACGGTCCATAAGTGTCAGACAACTCGTTCTTTACATCCGTGCGATTTCGACTCGTCGATTTTTCTGGCGTCCCGAATCGGTTTCATTACTAGCCACCGGTCGGGCCGAGCCGTAACGTTTCGATGTCAGTCGCGTGCGATCGACACCATTGTCAGCCAGCCAGTTCAAAACGGCATTTCCACGATCTTCGGAGAGTTCCGGTTAAGCATCAGCATTTCCCCTCCTGTCGGTGTAGCCTTCTACGCTGATGTTCCAGTTGGGGATTATCGGATTTGCCAGTCTCAATGTACACGGCACCCAGCGTTACATACTATTGCCACGAAGAAAACACTAAGGTGAACTTTGTAAAGCTGGTGGACAATCCATGCGGCATACAACAGATGAGTCTGATCGCTAGATCGCATAACCATCTGACTTATATCGTCTCGTATTTTCGCTGGACGCGGTCAATATACAGCGATATACGGATTGCTTGGGTTTGGTCGCATTCTAGACTTGTCTCTCGCCGGCTCGTTGAGGAGAAGCACAAGGAGCACAGGATGGCAAACGATTTGGAGCGCTTCTAAACGATTGTCATTTCGAAGCAAGAATGTCAACCCACAAAGATTCGGAGCCGATAAAGATAACGGCAATTGCGCCACGTTTCGGCCCGATTTGTTTTCTTGCTGGCCTGTCTGCTTCAACCAACCGCATCTACTGCGGAAACTTGGGGTGCGTTACTCCGAAGGCGGATTACTGCAATTGCAACGAAATCATCGAATCCAAGGACCGTTCGCAGCAACCACTGCCAGGAAGTACTGGTTCGTTCTGTGCATTTTGATTTCGTTAAGCACATTCGCGGACGCTGTCCTGGCGCAGCAGGCTGAACCTGATTCCTACGCGGGATTTGAAGGCAGAAAAGTGGAGAAAGTGGAGATCACCGCTCGGCCCGCAATGGATGCAGAATCGTTTCGACCGCTGATTCGTCAGAAACGGGATCAGCCCCTCTCCATGGAGGCAATCCGCGAATCAGTAGCGGCATTGCAACAAACCAATGAATTCTCGCAGGTGCAGGTGAGCATCGAACCGCAGCTTTCCGGCCTTCGCGTCATATTCATTTTACAGCCCGCCTCTTACGTAGGAATTATTTCCTTTCCTGAAGCCGCAAAAGTATTCTCGTATACGCGTCTACTGCAAGCCGTAAATATTCCCGAACAGTCTCCATTCATCGAAAAACAGTTGCCCGAAGCGAAAAGCGCGCTCCTTGCCTTTCTCGCTGCAAGCGGGTATTTCAACTCCTCCGTTGAGATCGAAACTCAACGCGATGATCCGCACCGGATTGTGAATTTGGTTTTCCACGTAAAGCTGAATCGTCACGCGCGCGTCGGCGCGATCCGTATTGAAGGGACGCCCGATCAGGAAGCGGAGTCAGGCCGAAAAGCTTTGCGCTCCGTATGGGCTCGCATCAAAGGCGCTTCTCTGAAGCCGGGGCAAAAATATTCCCAGGCTCGACTTCAAAAGGCAACGGACTATCTACGCAATCACCTGGTGAACAGCGGTCGTCTGGCTCCGTCGCTGAAAATGGCTCCGCCCAAATATGATGCGGAAACCAACCGGGCGGACATCACCTTCCAAGCCGTGCCGGGCCCACGGTTGGATCTACGAGTTACCGGAGCGCGGGTTTCAAAGCGGACTCTCAAGCGTTTGATACCAATTTATGAGGAAAACACGGTCGATCTGGACCTAGTGGCCGAAGGCAAGCGCAATCTGGTTTCTTATTTTGAATCGAAAGGATTTTTTGACGCAAAAGTTGATTCGCAAATGAATCGCGAAGGCGACACCGTGCGAGTTCGTTACGACGTTTCCCGTGGTGCTCGCCACAAAGTGGCTCGAATCAACTTTGACGGCAATCATTCTTTAGACGACGATCAATTAGAGAGGCTGTCGCAGGTTAAACGCGGAGGATTCCTTTCGCGGGGTAAATACAGCGCTGAAATGTTGAAGAAAAGCGTGAATGCCATAACGGCAGCGTACAGGAATGCCGGGTACTCAAAAGTCTCCATCGATCCTAAGGTGGAGGATTTTGAGCCTGAGGTTGACGTGACCTTCGTGATTGGCGAAGGCCCCAGACACCTTGTGCGTAACTTGCGCGTTGTGAACACTCGCGGAGAGCCAATACAGCCGCAGACACGGAACAAGGCATTAAACCTGGGAGTCGGAAAGCCATATTCACTAGCGCTATTACAACAGGATCGCGATCAAATCCTGGCATCCTTTCTGGACCGCGGATATCTGAACGCCCAGTTTACGTCGTCAGCGACTCCTGACTCCGCGGATCCCAACACATTCAATGTCGTATACACCGTAGATGCTGGGCCCCAAGCGCATACCAGCGACGTCGTGCTTCTTGGAGATGAAAAAACAAAAACAAATCTGCTCCGGAAAGTGATCAAGCCGTACGTCACCGTGAGTAGCCCCATCGGTGAAGGCAAGTTGCTCACCGCGGAAAGCGATCTTTACGGTCTCGGAATCTTTGATTGGGCGAGCGTGAGACCGTTGCGTCCGATCAATACCCAAACCGAAGAAGAAGTTCTGGTTAAAGTGCATGAAGCCAAACAGAACACGGTCACCTTCGGCGGTGGGCTTGAAGTTATCCCGCGGAGCGGAAATATTCCTGTGGGCACCGTTGTGATCCCAGGTATCCCAGCAATCGGCCTTGGCAGTAAGTTTACAACCAGCCAGGCAAGTTTCTTTGGGCCGCGAGGTTCGTTCCAATTTGATCGCCACAATGTACGAGGTCGAGCGGAAACAGCCTCTATTGCGATTCTGGCGTCACGGTTAGACCAGAGAATCTCTTTCAGGTATATAGATCCGCATTTTAGAGGATCGTCGTGGAGCTCTCTTTTCAGTGTTTCCGGCGAGAGAACCACGGAAAATTCCATCTATACGGCTGAGCTGGCCCAGGCTTCGTTCCAAGTCCAGAAACCATTGGACGCTAAAAAAACTAAAAACCTAATCCTTCGGTATAGCTTTCAGCGCACAAATCTTTCAAACATCACCATTCCAGCGTTGGTGCTGCCGCAAGACCAACGGGTTCGACTGTCGACTATTTCAGCGGAATACGTGAGAGACACACGTGACAAGCCGCTGGATGCCCATCGCGGCATCTATCAAACTTTTGATTTTGGCGTTACCCCGACTGCGCTTGGATCTAGCTCTGATTTCGTTCGCCTGCTTGGGCAAACCGCATTCTATCGGCAACTAAAACCATGGCTCGTGTTTGCGAATAACGCACGCCTGGGCTTCGCAGTGCCATTCGCAGGCGATCAGGTGCCCCTCAGCGAGCGGTTTTTCTCTGGTGGCGCGGATTCACTCCGCGGGTTTCCAATCAACGGCGCCGGCCCTCAACGGCCGGTGCAGGTATGCAGTAATCCAAACGATCCAACGACTTGCACATTGATTAGCGTTCCTGTGGGGGGAAACATGCTATTCGTGCTGAATTCCGAAGCCCGTTTCCCCATACCACTTAAATCGAGCTTAGGTGGCGTGGTTTTCTACGATGGCGGCAACGTCTACGACAAGATAAATTTCAGACAATTCATCAACAACTACACAAATTCCGTCGGCATCGGATTTAGATATGACACACCGGTTGGTCCAATTCGCTTTGACATCGGTTACAGAGTCACTTCCGTTCCTGGTGTGAAGTCTACCCAATACTTCGTAACGCTGGGTCAATCGTTTTGATGGCATGGAATTGTGAGTAGCGGGAAGAAGACACGGAAAGCCCGGAAAAGTCTTGGTGAAGTATGAATAGCTCAAGATTAGGAAGAGTAGCAATATGGATTACTTTCGCCGTCGCGGGCCTCATTGCCATCGCAACGGTCGCAGTACAATCCGCCGCATTTCATCGATTCATCCTCGCCAGAGTCATACAAAAAGTTGAAACACTAACGGGCGCGCGAGTTCAAATCGGCGCTTTTGCCTTTCGATGGCAGGGCCTTCGCGTGGATTTTTACAACGTTGTTCTGCGCGGCACAGAACAGCCATCAGAACGGCCTTTGCTGGCGGCTGATCATCTGGCGATCAGCACGAAAATTCTGTCTGCCTGGAAAAAACAGATCGATTTGAGCGAAATCATTTTGGACCGCCCTATAGCCAGTCTGCAAATCGATTCGAGAGGTCGAAATAATTTACCCACTGCGCCGGGTGGAACCGGAGAAGTGAAAGAAACAAGTGACATCTTCGATTTGGCCATTCAGCATTTCGTCATCCGTTCCGGAGAGATTTATTACAACGATCGACAAATGCCCCTTTCCGCCGACCTGCATGATTTTCATACCGAAAGTGTGTTCAACAATCTAACGCAGCAGTACAAACTTTCAGCCGCATACGATCGAGGAGTTCTTTCTTACAAGGACTTCAAGCCGATCGAGCACAACGTGGTGGTCAATCTCAAAGCCGGTCGTTCTGGGTTGTTCATCGACGACATCGTACTCGCTGCTAAAAACTCCAAGATGGAAGTACGCGGTGAATTAAATGACTATGCCAATCCTTCGCTGGACGGCTCCTACATAATCCAGATTGATGCTCATGATGTCAGCACCATGCTTAACGCTAACCCGAGGCCATCAGGCCAAATCGAATTACGCGGAAACCTGCGGTACCGAGATACGCGCGACATTCCATTCATCAACGCCATATCGATTAACGGCACGCTCGATAGTGCAGCCTTGAATGTTCGAACACCAACTGCCCGCGGCGATCTGAAAGCGGTTCGCGCACAATACCGGCTCGAGAACGGGAACCTATATGTGACTGATGCTCAAGCCGAAACGCTTGGCGGCCGTATTTTGGCGAGCTATGAAGTTACGCATCTCGATGCCAAGCCTTCATCACGCCTCGATGCGTCAGCGCAAGGCATTTCACTACGAGCGGTGGCACAGGCATTCCTGGTGAACGGAATTCCCGAGATCGCGCTGGCCGCAAAATGCAGAATGAGGTTACAAGCGTTCTGGACCGGCAGTATCCAACGCGGGTCTGGGCGTGCCAGCGCCATCATAAGTAGCACTGATAATTCGCGGGATCGTAACCCTGGAATGGGGTTGGACGGGAGAATTAATGTTGCATATCAAGGAGCCAGCGAAACGGTTTTGGTCGACAACTCCTATCTTCGCAGTTCGGCGACACAGGCATCGGTTTCCGGTACTCTCGGCAAAAATTCGAACCTGAATGTCGACATCAATGCTTCCGATCTGCATGAGCTTGGATCATTGCTCCAAAGTGTCCGCGCTGCGAATGCAGACAAGGAATCGGCACTCCGTACGACAGATCTTCGCGGTGCAGCACGATTTCGCGGCCAGGTTCTGGGGCTAATCCAGAATCCCAGACTCACCGGACAGTTGTCGGCAAGCGGCCTCGATGTGAACGGTAGCCGTTGGCGGGCATTGCAAGCGGGAGTCGACCTCAATCGTTCGGGGGTCATACTGCGAAATGTATATTTGGAGGGCAAGGACCAGGGCCAGGTGCGAGGCACTACTCACGTTGGACTGTGGGACTGGTCCTTCTCTAGGTCTAGTCCGATCGATGTGCACCTCACGGCCACAAAACTTTCGCTCCCGGATTTGGAACTTCTCGCGGGACGACACGATCCGGTCATGGGAACACTCGACGGCACGATATCGATCAGCGGATCGACGGACAATCCGTCCGGCAATGGATCGCTGTCGCTGAGGCAGGCCACCGCCTGGAACGAACCGATCACCGATCTAACGGTCGGATTTCAAGGAAACGGAAATTCGATTCAGTCGAAAGTGCAGCTGCAGATTCCAGCCGGAGGCACAGTGGCCACCGTGACGTATTCACCGAAAACAGAACAGTACGACGTGGATGTGAGCGGTTCACGCCTCAAACTCGAAATGCTGAAGACCATTCAAGCGCGCAACGCAGGAATCGCGGGAGTGCTCACACTTTCCGCAAAGGGTCATGGCACTGTCACGAATCCCGCTTTCGAGGCGAACGTAAACATTGCGAACCTGAAAGTCCGGGATCAATCGATTCGCGAAATTCAAGCGCAGCTCGGTGTTGCGAATCAGCACGCAAATGCGACGCTCAGGGCGAATTTAGAACAGACTTCGATCGATGCGAAGGGCGAAGTCGATCTTACCGGCGAACACTTGGCAAACGCCAAGATAGACACCGGGCCGATTTCCATCGGGTTCTTGCTTGAAAGCTACATGCCGAGCCTAGGATCAAATATCACAGGTCAGACGGAACTTCATGCCACCTTGAATGGCCCGTTACTCAATCCTGCTCGCGTACAAGCACATTTGGAAATCCCAACATTAAGTCTCATACACAAGTCACAGCAAATTAAGAACGCGCGGCCGCTGCGCATCAGTTACACGGGTGGCCTGATAAAAATTGACGACGTGGAAATGAAAGGAAGCGGTACAGACGTGAAGCTGGCCGGCTCGATTTCAACCAGCCGTACTGCCTCAATGGATTTACGACTCAACGGTTCGTTGGATCTCTCTATGCTCAAGGGATTTCAGCAGGACTTGGATAGTTCCGGTGGCGTTGACGTGCAACTGGCGGCTCATGGCACGCTGTCGAGTCCGCAGGTACAAGGCAACGTCAGAGTCGTAAATGCGGCGGCAACCTCAGCCAATATCCCTATCGGATTTGAAAATGTGAATGGCTCGTTCACGGTAAGTGGAAACCGGATGGATATAGGCAGATTCACCGGAAATGCGGGCGGAGGGAATGTTTCAGCCACCGGTTTCCTAATTTACGGGGGCAAGACAGATTTCTCGTTCAATGTGGAGGCAAATAATGTTCGCGTGCGATATCCGGACGGCGTGCGTTCCATTGTCGGTGGAAGCCTTCAACTGAGCGGCTCGCCAACAAATTCGAGGCTCGGCGGAAACGTTCTGATTGATCGCCTTTCGTTCACACCAGACTTTGACATGGCGAATTTCATTGGGCAGTTTTCCGGCGAGACGCCTCCTGTAGCGCCTTCGGTCTTCCAGCAGAATATGAAGCTCAAAGTTGCGATCCAAACTGCCAGCAATCTGAATGCAGTGAGCAGCAAATTGAGTGTTGCAGGCACCGCGAACCTCACCGTCGGCGGCACGGCGGCTAATCCAGTGATTCTTGGAAGAACGACGCTAACGGGCGGCGAGGTGTTTTTTCTGGGTAAACGATATGAAGTACAGAACGGCACCATTGAGTTTGCAAATCCGGTGCGTACCGAGCCCATACTTAACCTTTATGTCACCACGACAGTCCAGCAATACACCATCACCTTGAACTTTGTCGGACCGATCGACCGGTTGCGAACAAACTACGCTTCCGATCCCTCACTGGCGCCTGCGGATATCATCAACCTGATCGCGTTCGGCAAAACGGCGGCGCAATCAGCCTCCGTCGCCAGTACACCAACCAGTGTGGGTGCGGAATCCGTACTCGCACAAGGTGTGAGTGGCCAGGTAAGTGGGCGCATCGAAAAGCTGGCCGGCATTTCACAGCTGTCGATCGATCCGTTAGCGGGCACGAACCCGAATGATCCCGGTTCGCAGATCAGTGTTCAGCAGCGCGTGTCCGGAAATTTACTTTTGACCTTCAGCACCGACGTTACCTCCACGCAGAACCAAGCGGTTCAATTGCAGTACGAGGTGAAACGCAACGTGTCACTATCCGTGCTAAGAGACCAAAACGGCGGATATGCAATAGACGTGAGGGTGCGGAAAGTTTTTTGAGCGGCATACGATTTTCCTTCGCAAAAGCTCCTCGATGTGCCCAGCGGTTTGAACCGACGTCTCGCGTGCCCAAGTCCGCTCATGGTGCAGATGCTCTCCAATAGCAGCGATCGCCTACTTGGGAGGTAGCCACATTACCAGACACTCGCGAGTTAGAACGGTGGGCTCTCGACTCAGGGCCTCTTCCTGACCGCCTCGGCTTCGTCGTCGAGTCGAATGGTACAGGTTTTTTTTCTCAGGCCTAAAACTCAATCGAGCAGGCTAAAGCGTGTTCCGTTTTCGATCATTTTCCAATTGCCTGGAATGCTGTTCTAGTTAAGCGCCGCCAGTTCAGCGTGTTAGGGTTTACTAGAGGAAGCTTGGGAAGCTTGTTTTAGAAGGGCAAAAACGCACAAATTGGCGGCATTTTGTCGTTTTGCGAACTTTTTAAATGGATTCCAATTGGAGCAGCCCACAAGAAGGGTTTGTTTTCTCGACGGAGGGTCCAATCCACCACCTGTCTTGTGTCGGTCGGAATTCAGCCGTCCAACTTCCATAAATCTTCCTCTCGTCTGCTGCACGAAGGGTCAAGTGCTTGGCTGCATTCGGAACTTCACCGACTTGTGCGGTACGGACGACGAATCGAATGCTGCCCCGTATGTTCCCACGTCGCGCTAATGACCCATCGCCGCCGGAAGCGGAGCTCCTTCCTCCTGAAACAAAAATCCAACTGAAAGAGAATAACTCTTCTCGCCTCCAGCTTTTAGGAGTGTGATTAAGAAAATTGGCCGGTAATAATCGACTATCCGGGAGCTATCAGAAAAACGTTCGCATCATCGTTAGGGTTCATCTCGTCACGATGAAGACACTGGAATCCTTTTAGATCCAAAAACGGTGAGGTCAATTATACTCGGGCAAGGCGGTAAGATGGCCAAGCCTGCGCCAATCACGATACCCACCGA
>Ga0209526_10002022_pt1 | contig 13628 bp, 12 predicted proteins | sample JacPinW_OM2H0_M1_FD_188566 | JGI IMG/M metagenome (GOLD analysis project Ga0209526, IMG submission 188566) | Forest soil microbial communities from Algoma, Ontario, Canada - Jack Pine, Ontario site 1_JW_OM2H0_M1 (SPAdes) (version 2) | ecosystem: Environmental > Terrestrial > Soil > Boreal... | reverse complement strand
GCCTGAGAAACCAGAAACCGGAAATACGCGAAAAGTACTTATGGACGGCGAAAAGATTCAATCAGTGTCTTTGCAACAAAGTCAGTGCGATTAGGCGCATCGCTTTGGAAAAGAAAGAGAATGAAAAAGCTACGGGCTCTATCAAGTGATTGTTATGTGATTGGGATAGAACGCGGCGAAGTCGTAAGAAAACTATTCCAGATTATTCCTGCAAGGGATGGGAGCTTGTATGTTTCATTTCCATACTCCCCATTTGATCTGGGCAGAGTCGGAATACTTACGGTCACAACAGGTTCCGAAGAAGAAGGAGTCATATTCGGCGATGACGATCCGGTAACAGCTGAACGAGTAAAGTACAGTCATCATCCAAGCGGGGCAGTCCACTTTTCGCAGAGCGGCCGCGTCAAAACGGATATCCGAAAATCAGGCGTCCCTTTCGGAAGAATCTCCGGACATATATTTACCGTCACGGTACAGGGAATTGATCGTTATAAATCAATTCAGAAGGGCGCTAAAACTAAGCGAGGCAGCAATGTCATCGCATTTTCACCACCGCCAGAACCGGGCGGAGCTTACAAGTTCGTGGCGCACGTTTACTCAGAGCACGAATTGGCAGAGAGGCTTCTCGGTCGTGGCACTGGACTTTGGATACGGTGCGTAAATGAATCTGGAAGGCTATCCTGGGGGATAACACTCGCGACAAAATTTCAATCCGAACAGGGGCGGAAGTTCATACTTCTTGTGTTCGAATCGGTAGATAAGGTGTGCGCGCAGTATGATGAAATGCTTTTATTTCTCGGCGGGTTCGATCCACCCGAGATTTCTTTGGATCCCTCAAAGGATACTCAAGCGTTGATAATGCTTTATCCAGAAAAGGATTGCACAAACGAGTTGATACGGAGAGTCGGCACGATCGACCTTCGCAAACGATGAATACAACTCTGAGAGGAGACGAATTTGAGCAAAGAGTTTTCGACGCACTCAAGGAAGAGCTTCAGAAGGAACGCCTTTGCGCATCGCCGAAGCACGCAAAAATTTTTCGGAAGAAGGCGTATCATTCGAGAGACCGCGAAAGCGAGATTATCACAGATATTTCCATCGAGATCTTCCTCCCGAATCGGCTTGAGCCGACACTTGTGTGGATTTTCGAATGTAAGGATTACACGGGAGCCATTCCCGTCGACGACGTCGAAGAATTTCACGCAAAAATACAGCAGATTTGCGAGGACAATACTAAGGGATCCATCGTCACATCAGGTGCACTGCAACGCGCGGCGAGATCATACGCGAAAGCGAAAGGAATTGGTGTTATCCGGCTGCTACCAGACGATCAAATTGAGCACATCATGGAGTTCATGACTGCTGCTACTGCATTGCGAGCGACTCAGGTCGATTGGAGCGAGTTTGATGCTGCATTGGCCAATCCATCACATCGCAGCCGGCGTGCATTTTTTTCAGAAGCGGATGATTATTTATTCGCGAATTGGTATTCGCTATTATCCCACGTATTCGAGCGGAGCTCAGCGTAACAAATCGATGCAGCCCACATCCGTAAACAAAAGAACACGGAGCAGGCCGCTGGCCGTTTAGGAATTAGAAAGTAGAAAACCGTCAGCGCGATTCGGTGTCGGCGCGCTGTTCGATCTGTTCCAGACTTGGATCGGAGTTCTTGATCCAATCGCGTGCTTCATCAACTTGATCGGGATTGACAGGAGTGGCTCTGGCCACCAACTCGCCGCCGACTTTCACCGGCTCGGCCCGCGGCGCTTTCCAGTGCCGCCCAAATTTGTAGAGCGAGTAATACATCGTCCCGGCTTCGACCGGGCCGACGCCGCTGCAGCGCATGGCGTTGTAAAACATCCGGTCGCAATCCTGCCAGGGCCGGTTGTGCTGGTCGTAGGCGACGTCGTGCAACACCGAGGCGTTCCGATATTTTCCTTCAAACGGCCCGCCCATAATCGACCAGAGCGATCGCGGAATCGACGCGCCGTCGACTTCTGATCCGGCCGGCGCAACCCAAACGACACCCTGCGGGTCGGTGTAACGCAGTTCGCGCAGCAGCGTCATGCTGCGTCCGTCATTTTGCCAGCGCGCTTCGACGTATCCGCTGTAATACCCCCATTTGTGGGATCCTTTTTCAGCAACCCGGAGCCAGGCCGGCTTCTTATCCCCGGAGCAGGAAACCAGAAGCGCAGCCGCGATTACGAAAGCAAAACATTTCATTTTTCGAGCTTCTACCAGTAGCGCGCATCGGCCGACCTTCAATGTTGAAGTCGATTAGAGTTTGGTAGGGGCGATTGACCTCAATCGGTCCGAGCCGGACTCGCGTTTGCGGGCGGTTCGGTGAACCGCCCCTACCTCGGGTCGAAATGACAAAATCCTAGTGCGTCCAGGCCTTCCAGCGTTTCCGGACCGGCTTGGTATAGCGTTCGATGTCGATCTTTTTTACGCGGCCAACGCTGTCCCGAACGGCATCCGCAGAATCGTGATATTTTTCTTTGAGTGATTTAAAGATCGGCCAAAGAAACGGAAGCGATAGTACGCCCCAATCGACACGGCCGAGCGGCGATTTTACTTCAACTTCTTTTTCTTGCGAGGTAGCGGTATAACGAATGGCCAGGCCAATGGCGAGGCCGGCGGCTAGCGCGCCCAGGATCAGCGGGACCGGATTTTCGCGCAGGAAAAGTTCGGTGCGTTCGCGGGCGACGCCCGCTTTTTCCTTGGCTTGCTCCCAAGTGTCAGCGGCGCTGCCAACGCGGCGACCTGTCTGACGTCCCCGCGCGCGTGACGAACGCTGCCCTTTACGCGGCATTGGCGCAGCCAGCGGATCGTCTTCCACAAAATCGTCGTCGTTCGGAGTCATCGTACAATTCATTCGCAAGTCGGAGCGCGGTTGCGTTCCTAGAACTGCGATTGTGACAACGTTACGCAGAAAACCGCGGGCCGCCAACCGGGGCGGCATTGAAAAAGAAGTGGTTGAACTAGCCCGACCGGTTCTCAATTTACGGCGCGAGCCGATCGATCTGCCAGGAACCATCCTTTTGCCGCGTGTAACGAAAACGATCGTGCAAGCGATCGGGACGGCCCTGCCAGAATTCGATTCGTTCCGGCTTGAGCCGATATCCGCCCCAATGCGCCGGCAGCGGAATTTCTCGCTGGGCGAAGCGTTCCGTCATTTCTTCGAGGCGGGCATTGAGCACACGCCGCGCGTCGATCACTTCGCTCTGGCGCGAGGCCCAGGCGCCAAGCTGTGCGCCCGCCGGCCGGGTATGAAAATATTGCTCTGATTCTTCGCGCGAGGTTTTTTCCACCGTTCCCTCGACGCGAATCTGGCGTTCGACTTCCATCCAATAGAGCACGAGCGCAGCGCGCGGATTTTCTTCCAACTGCCGGCCTTTCTCGCTTGCGTAATTGGTGTAAAAGACAAATCCGCTTTCATCAAAATCCTTCAGAAGAACAACACGCGCGGATGGTTTTCCATCCAGAGTGGCGGTGGCGAGGGCCATGGCATTGGCATCGTGAATGCCGGCCTTAGCCGCTGCCGTGAACCAAGCGTCAAATTGCTTGATCGGATCCGGATCGAGATCGCGGCGGCGCAACCCTTCTCCGATGTATTCGTGACGAAAACCGGCTTGATCGAACGAAGGCTTTTCCATTACGTGGCTGGCAATCGCCCACGATATTTCGCCTCGACGAAGATGTCGATCTTAACGCTCGGTCAAGCAGCGTTGGCTCGAAAAATATTTTCCTCCGGGGAAGACTGAACTGCGCGCGGCGCGATCTCCCAGCCGATGATGGCGCGCTTCCGAATCCGGCCGCCCCCATAATTTCCCAGCGCTCCGGTCTCGCGAATGACGCGGTGACACGGGATGACGAAAGAGATCGGATTCGCACCGACGGCGCTGCCGACGGCCCGCGCGGCCCGGGGCTGATTGATCGCGGCGGAAAGGCGGCCATAAGTGGTAAGCGACCCGGTGGGCACCCTCAAGAGCGCGCGCCAAACCCGCAGCTGGAACGGGGTCCCGCGCACGAACGCGCGCAAACGCGGAGGCGATTGATTTTGGGGCTGCCGCGCGAAAATTCTGTCCGCTAATTCTTCTGCGCGGCGATCGGCGCGATGCAATTTCGCGTTTGGCCATTGGGCTGCGAGAAGATATCGCCCGCCATTGCGGCCCTGTCCTTCGACAAACGAAAGATGACAAATTCCGCGCATCGTTTCGGCAATGAGTGCTTCACCGAACGGCGTTTCGGCGAAACCGTAATCGATTTTCATCCCGGCTCCGCCGTTTTTCATTTCGCCTGGAGAAGCCGCGTCCAAGGTCACACAGAGATCGTGCAATCGACCGGGTCCGGACAATCCCGCGTTCAAAGCAGCATCGAGAACGCTGTCACCATCGCGCAAAAGCGTTTTCACATGTTCAAGGGTGAGACATTGCAAAAAATCTTTTGGTGTCACGCCCGCCCACGTCGAAAAGAGCCGGTGAAAATGAAACGAGCTCAGCCCGGCGCCGCGGGCCAACTCGGTGAGGTCGGGTTGATCTGTATGATGTCGATCCAAATAGCGGATCACGTTTGCTACTCGTTCGTAATCGTTCATGGTCGCATCTTGCCACGGGTCGATTCCATGTCCCACCCGGTTCTTGCTGCGATTTTTAAGTTAACGCCGGCGCGGCGCCGAGTGAAGCGATTGTTTGTGACGTCGATCTTGCGGGCGATTACCCGAGCCGAATGATTTGAGCGAGCTGACGCTGCAGCGCCTCATTGGCTTTCTCATCATCTTCATAACCCCAGACGACAACTTCCAGCATTTGCGCGCCGATTTCGCGCCGGCCGCGCCACGCTGCGCGCAAGCGACCACGTGGACTCCAATCTTCTTCTTCCGCCTGGGCGACGCTTTCGTAAGACGAGCGTGCGTCCCAATAGCAATAGAAAACGTGAAGTGGCGCCCCGTGATCGTCGAAGCGGTAAGAACGGATCGGTAGCTTCACGCCGTTGACCGCGAGAAGCCGCAAGCCGCGATCGCGCTCCATCGTCATGCCGCTGGCGGGAAGGCAAATATCAGGACGATGGACTTTGACAAAAAGGGCAGCGGTGCGTCCTGGAAACCAGCGGAAGAAATACATCATCCAAGGATGGCCGTCCGCTCCGTGCCAGGCGGCTCCGCCCCCTTCGTTGTAACGGAGCAAATTTTCGGCTTCGGGCGGGATAGACATCGCTTTGTAAGCGCCTTCGGAGCTCGGCCATTGCACAACCCAGCGTGAACTTCCAATAGACTGATGACGGCCGTACCAGATTTGCACTCCGGTTTCGACGACGAGAAACCAAAATGCGAGTGAGACAAGCAACGGCCACGAGAAACGCAGGAGAGCGCGCTGACTGTCGATGTTCGACGGTGCGCTGGACGCAGGTGAGCGCCGACGCATGAACAAACTCAGCAGCCAAAGTCCGAACAGACAAATCAGTAGAATGGTGAACCCGGCGGGATCGTGCCATGCTTCGATCGATTTCGGCCCGTGCTTCGCGCCTATCCAAACCAACATCGCGGTGCGGGCAACATTGCAAACGAAGGCGAGCACGCCGCCGGCGATAACGAGGAAAATGCGCTGCCCGATCGCGAACGAATAAAGTTCGCCGAGAAAAAGCGAAATCATCAGCGTGGCCTGAAGCGAGCGTACACCACTGCACGCTTCTTCGATTCCAATCAGGCCGGAGACAACTTCGATGACGTTGCCATGCGCCAGGGCCGGAATTCCCACGAGGTTAAGCAATGAGACATTGATCTCGGTAACGACGCGCATGAGATCTTGCACAACAAGTTGCTCGAAACGCATCGGCCACGGCACGGCGACGAGAAAAAACAAGAATGGGAAAGCGAAATGACGCAGCCAGCGCCAGCCGCCTACGATAAAGATCCACAAGATCGACATCGTGACGGCAACGAGCGCGAAGATCCAACTCAACAACCGCCAGTCTGGATTGGCCTCAGCGACAAATCGGATCGGGAAAAATAAAACAGCGCAAAAAATCATCAACGCAATAGGCCCGGCGCATGAATCTGGCGGCGCAGGGGAAGGACGCTCCGGCCAACGTTTCCAAAGCAAATACAGGGTGAGACACGGGACCAACAATCCGTAGTTGTATTGCGGATTGAGCCACCACTCGGCTCTTAGGTGATTGAGTACCTCTAACCAAAGCAGCCCGAAGAAAAGGAGCGCGATCAAGACCGGCCCGACCGCGATCCTCGAACTTGTCGACGGGGCGAAACCGGTACGCGCAACCGTTGTTTTCATTTTCCGATAAGATAATCGGCTCCAGGCAACTTGCGAGATGTTGCGGCCATTGAGCATGGTGCTGCTCTCAGCAAACGAGCGGCCGAAACCTTCAGCTGCAGTTCGACACCAAATGCGGGAGCGCGCGGCAATCTAGGCGAACGCAGGGGAAGTTACTGCCGAGCACAATGAGCCGTCCTGCGTCTTCCGATTTCACGCGCGGCGATTGCGATTGAGCAGAGCAGCGCCACAGCCCATCCGGCCGACATTTCCGGCACCACCGTGTAGGTAAGCGGACCAAGGGCAATAGCTTGCGCTCCCAGCGCGGGATCATTGTTGGACCAATCAAATGAGAATTGCGTTATCGGTCCGGCAAAACTGATATCAATGGTTCCCTGATTTGTGCTGTTGGCGGCATTGGCGGTGCCGAGCACAATCGTGCTAAGGCCTGTGCCGGTGATGGTATTGTAGCCGGCTACCGCACTGGTAACGGAGTCGGGTCCGACGGTAGTGCCTCCTGCCGCGATTGCTTGGATGTTAGAAATCTTATCTGCGAACTGGCCTGAAAAAGCATCCACATCCCAAATCTGGAACGACAGATTAATGACCGGAGTGTTAAAGGTAACAGTCGTTCTGATGTAAGACGAGGTGCTGCTTTGCTGGATTACAAAGAGCTGAAGGCCGTTCGTGCCGTTAAAACCTCCGGTCGAGGTCGTGCTGTCGATCGCAGGATAGCCAGTTTGCCATGTCGCGCCCTGATTGGAGGCCCCGTTGTTATTGATGCTAACGGTAATGTCGTTGGGAGTGACGCTAGTGAAACTTTGGGTTACCGTTTGGCCAGGGGCAGGTACGCCTGCTGTCCAGCCAGAACTCGGCCAGTCGAATACTGTCCCGCGGACAGAAGCGGGACTCAGCAGAATCAACAACCCGGCCGCGCCTAACAGTAGCTTCAGGCAATTAAGCCATTGGCGTGACGTTAAAAGCGGTGCGAACATCCTAATCGGCACCATTTAGCACGAGGCGTGCCTCACCTTACCGCGTTCCTGACCGACTCGAGCTGCGCGGCATGAAGCGTAGCGCATCTGACGGAGCGCGCCCGATGATTCCATCGCGCTGGATTGGTGTCTCAGAGCGGCGCAAACGGACGTCAAAAAATCCAAAAACTTCCGGCGAACTAGGTCTTTGGCGCAATCTAAGCTTGGGAACAGGAATTGTGATGAGCAATCTCCTGGCGCGCCCAAGGCACGCACTCCTGGCAATGAGCTGCCTTGCAACGCTCCTCTGCATTCCATCCGTGTTCGGGACCGGCACGACTGAACCAACCAACGCCGGTGCCGTAACAAACAGACAACCAGCCGATGACGCTGTCACGGTCGATTTGGCGAAGCTGACCTCGGGCGGCCGAATCGTGTATGTGAGTTCCGGCGCGAAGGCCTTGGCCAGACAGATGATCGACAACGATTTGCGGACAGCATCTCGGTTCCTGGGCAACGACCTCCACCCAACAGTTATTATTGAGTTGGCGCAAAGCGATCAAATTCATCGCGTCGATACGGTTTACACGCCGGAAGACATCAAACTCGACGTTTACTTGTTAAATGAATTGCCAAAAAATCCCGGCGACCTTCGCGCGCTGACGCCGATCGGCTCGATCCTTGGCGTTGCGACCCGCGGTGAGGCGACGTTCGATTTCGCGCCGAGCAATGCGCGCTACGTTGCACTGCGTTGGACGCGCCAACAACCGGGGCGCGAACCGTTCCACGTCACTGAAGTGAGTGTGTTTGCCACACTCGCGCGAGACCAGGTCCCTCCACTATTTGACGTGCCTGATTTGAATATCGCCGGCGAAAGCGCAGTCGACTTTAGCAACAAACTTGGGACGTTGGCCGATCCGCCGAAAGTCGCTAGCGTGAGCCCCTAAGCAGAACAACCGCGCGATCAAAGCAAAGCGCAGAATTTCTGCAGCGAGCTTGCGGCTGCGCGAGGTCTATCGGAGAACTGATGAGCGTGCCGCCGATTGACTTTTTGGAAACGCCGCCATCCTATACTTAAATCTGTGGAAAAATCTGTCGAAAAAGCACAGCGAACCTACATCAAGCTCGTGCTCGGCATTCTCGGCGGATGCATCCTATTTGTTTTTCTGTGCTGGGGCGCTTATCGCTTTTACGGTATTGTCGAATCACGCCATCTGGCTCGACGGGCGGCAGCGTTTTTGGGCGGTGGCGATTTACGACAAGCGGCGCTCAGCGCGCAACGTGCGTTACAATTGAACCCAAAGAGCGTTGCCGCCATCCGGGTAATTGCTCAAGTTGGCGAGTTTTCGGCAGATAGAACCGCACTCGACTGGCGGCGAAAGGCTCAAGAACTAGAGCCGCGTTCGGTCGACGACGCTTTAGCGCTGGCGGCTTGCGCTTTGCAATTCAACGATCCCGCCACCGCGGAAAAAACGCTACACAATGTGGATGAGACGTCTCATGAGACCGCTGCGTTCCAGGTTGTGGCAGCGCGCTTAGCGGAGGCGAAGAGGGAACCGGACGAAGCCGAGGACCATTGGACCAAGGCGGTAAAGCTGGCGCCAGAGAACAAATCCTATAAACTGCAATTTGGGCTTGCCCTCTTGCGCACCGACAACGTGGCCAAGCGCGACGCTGCCGTCGCAATGCTAGAACAGTTGCGGAGCGACGAGAAACAGCGCGCTGCTGCTACGCGCGCTTTAATTATGGACGGCGCGGCGCACCGTGCCGACGCGCAAAGATTAAGGGCCTTGGCGCTCGAGCTTCAAAATTACCCCGAAGCAAAGTTTGGCGATCGCATTCTTTATTTGGAAATCCTTCGGCAGTTGCACGACCCGAACTTTACCGAGTATCTCACAAACCTCGAAAAAGACGCAGTCGCGAAGCCTGCAGACCTGGGCAGTTTGTTTTCATGGATGACAGCCAATGGCATGAGTTTGTTGGCGATTGATTTTGCGCACACGTTGCCGAACGACCAACTCGCTAAATGGCCGGTGCCGCTGGCAATGGCGGAGGCTCACGCGAAATTAGCTGATTGGATGGGACTCGAAGCGTGTGTGAAAAATGGCAGTTGGGGGCAGTTCGATTTCCTCCGCCGCGCATATTTTTCCTTGGCATTGCGCGAACAAGACAAGCCCGTAGCGGCAGGACGCGAATGGACGTCTGCCCAAAAAGAAGCCTCTGGTCAGGCCCAATATCTTTCAACGCTTGCTCGCGCGGCATCGGATTGGGGATGGCGAGGAGAGACGTTGGAGTTGCTTTGGCTGCTGACGAAACATCCAGAGAAACAATTTGAAGCATTACACGAGTTGTATCAGAGATACGCAGATGCGGGCGATACGCCCGGGTTGTATCGTGTGCTCGTTCGGCTCGCAGAAGTGGACGCGGACGATTTACGATCTCAAAACAATCTCGCCCAGATAAGTCTCCTTCTAAAAGTCGACGTCGAGCGAGCGAAAAGACTCGCTGCCGAACTTTATCGCAAGGAAGGATCCAACCCGGCGTATGCTTCCACTTACGCGTTCGCTCTCTATACGAATGGCGACATCAATGGCGCACTAAAAGTGATGAATGGACTGAGCGAGAGCCAACTGCTAGACCCGTCGGTGGCGGCTTATTATGGCGTGGTTCTCGCGGCGGCCGGCGATAAGACAAGGGCCGGGGAATTCCTCGAACTCGCTGCCCAGGCCAAGCTCCTCCCCGAAGAGAAGGACTTGGTCGCAAAAGCGAAGAAGACGCTACAATAGCGATAGCGGCTTTTAATTTGCTGTCGCTCAGGAACAAAGAAAGGCGGCCGTTTCCCCCAGTCAGGGAAAACGGCCACTGCAATCAAACAAACGGTGAAGAATTATGCTCGCGCGCGGCGACGGCGGCGCGCCTCAAAGGCGGTCACAGCCACAACCAGACATGCCGCCGGGATCAAGCTGGCTGCTTCTGGAATCGGGACGATCGTTGCCTGAAAAGCGACCGGCAGAACATCGAATGTAGCTGCCACAACCGAGATGAATTTATAGGTCCCGAAGTTCGGTACCGAAACGAACGTGTCATCTTTGCTAGTATCATAAGGCGTGCTGTTAAGCTTTATGCCAAGCGAACCGAGCGTGTTGGAGCCATAGAGATTAAACGACTCACTGGACTGCACGCTACCGATCTCGATTTTGCCGTTGGTGAATCCTTGGGCGAGAATCGACGTAAGATCCAATTGGATGAACTGAAGCGGATTCCCGTGGCCATCGACTTGGAGCTCGTTGTTCAGGGTGTTCACCAATCCCAGGCCGATCTCGTCTCCGCCGGCATTCTTAAAGAACAAATCGTGAGCTACGCCGATGCCGCCATTGTTATCGTAGCCGCGAGCAATAATCGTGTATCCGGGCGGCACGGTGTAGCTTTGGCTGGTCGAGCCGACCGCTTGGTTCAAGCCACCCGGGTTCAGGTTCCAAGTTACCAGCGTAGCCCAAGCGGAAGAGGCGACGAAGGCGAAGCTGCCACAGATGACGAGGAGTGAAACTTTGAGGAGGCGATTGGTTTTAATTGTCTTCATGGTATTTCGGTTTACTTGCTATGTTGTTTGATGATTTCCATAATTCTCATATTCGCGTCGCTTCGTCAATAAAAATTTTATGCCACGCAGAAATCTTTTTTAATCGCCGCCGCTTCTAGCGCCTTTCGCCACTGGGAGTCAAGCAAAATTCCTCAGGCAAAACTTGGCGACCGGCCAGCTGGCCCGATGCCAAGCTCGACAATTGGGATCCCGGCCTCCGGTCACGGCCCGGGGGTACGCGGGGCGATATCGGTTCGCCCGGCCGGAAACCCGGGACCTCCCCAGTAGCGGGTCAGCTATCCTACGTGCAGGCCATGACGCCCGCTCCGAAACCGAGCGATCGCTTCCGGCCTACAGATTGTCCCAGGAATATTGGCTGCCCATAAACGCCTTTTGCAATTCTTTGAAATCGGCAGACCGGCAGACAAGCTCAAACCGGATTTGCTCTTTCTCGCGGTTCAAAAACAGAATCGAACGGTTGTAGGCCTGACCAAATAAATTGTAGTTCAGGACGATAAGAAACGTCTCCTTGCGATTAATCAGCAATGGATTTTTCTCTTGCGACTCGACGGTCACGTTGTTGCTGCCCTTTGGAACGAGCGCCACGGCTTCGGCCACCAGTTTCTTGAGAGTCTCGTCATCGAACTGGCCCGACTCCGATAGCGGAATCTTGGTGATGTTAGCTTCGGCTTGGGTCTTGTTGGGTGGGCGCAGCGTCAATTGCGTCGCGCTGCCCGAATAACTCCAGCCTCGCGGCGACAAATAGGTGATTGTCTTTTCGCCATCGCGAAAGGCGAGCTGCTTGAATTTGCAGCCGTCGCCTTCACGCTCCACAAGGCTTGGCGTCAGTTGCAACTCAGCTTGCGCGATCCCGGCCAGAAGTAGGCTGCCCGTGAATCCGAGGATTAAAGAACGAACCATCTGCCTTTAATGTAACTATAAACCATGAGCGAACCCGGTGGCGGGTTCATCTTGAAATTGTTGTCGAAGAACCACTCACGGGCAGGCGCTTTGTAGAATGGCGCGTCGTAATGCCATTCGCCGATCGATTGCTGACTCTTGAAGAGTTCCACCATCGAGCCGTAGTAGGTGAGGGGTTTATTTGTCCAGTCTTCGAGGAAACGCGGGAAATTTTCCGCTCCACCGCTATACCCGCCGTCGTTATAGACGTTTGTCGTTACAATGCCCGAAACGATCGCAGCATTGACGGTTGTGGCGGTCGCCGGGCGCGAACCTAGCGAGGCGTTGGAATTGGCGTCATTCCAGTTAGCGGACAAAATATTGACAGCGTCAGCGAGGACCGACGTTGGCGCTTGGTGATAACCTGTAGGGTTTGTGTATGGATCGTAGGGATTGTACACCGGGCTGGGTGGATTCGCAGGATTAATGTAAGTGCCATCGGACTTAAGGTTGGAGGGATTATTCGACGGAACGCTGCTTCCTGTTGCGCCGGTATTGAAATCTCCCTGAATATACACCGGGTTATTGCTCGCCAATGTAAATCCCGCCGTCGGAATTTTGCTGCCACCTTTGACGCGAATCCCTCTGCGGTTAGTCGATGTGGAACTCGAATCATACATATAAATGATCGGCGGATTGCCATTCGCAGTTCCAAAGTCTGACCCCGAGTGAAGATACGTCGGGTTGCCGCTTGAAGGACTACTTACTATCTTACTCACATCGAGCGTGGCGATGCGAAGCGACGCACCTTCTCGATTATCCTGCATCGTTTGATTTGTCGTAATCGCACCCGCCGCGGCGAATAGGTTATAAAGCTCGCCGCTCGTTATCTGAGTTGTAGCGCCGGTTGAAGAGTTTACGGTGTAGAGCTTGATGAAGTCGGCTCCATTGGCGCCTGTCCCAACATTACCCGGACCAACAATTCCGCCCTTGGTGCTGGCACTGTTGTTGTCGCTTACGTCAATGATAATTGCGGCCTGGTCCCAATAACGCTGGCCTGCGAATGGATCGGTGAAGCCCGAGGCGGGAGGTTGGATCAACTCGGCGTAGCTATCATTGTTCGGATTGGGGTCACTAGTGTTAAATATTGAAGTAGAATCCAGCCCGAACGGCTGCATAGCCTGGTCGCGGGCCGGCGGCAGGCCGTTGGGATAATTCGGCGATTGCGGAGTTTCCCCGTGAGTGCCATCACCGGGCATGAAGTTAATGAACCAATCGCCCGCGTATGTCACCTTGTCCGCGAAGGTGAGCGTATTGTGGGCAGTGTAAAGATCTGAGTTTGTGTGGACCCAGCCCGTGACGGTGAACAGTGGCCCGGGATGAATCTCCAGAGGATCGACATAAAAGATCGCCCAATTCCATGGCCACAACTCCTGCTTTTGAAATATCCGCCGCACTTTTGCCACGACGTTCCGTTGGGTCGCAGACCCAAAGGACGCGTTCAGCGTCACATCGGCCGAAGCGATGTAACTGTAAGTCGCGGAACAATTCACTCCCGGAGTCGGCGCGACGTTGGGACCTACCTGCCCGAGTTGCGGTTCCGGTGTGGCGCTTGCGCTCGGTGACGCTGGGTTCGGTACAGCTGTATATTCCGCGCTCACCGCGATTACTTTGTAATTGGAAATCGTGTAAGCTGGATCGTATTCGTCGGTTAGGTCGGCTGCCACCCCGGCTTTGGCGAACTGGGAAACAGTCGGCAGGGTCAATTGCGATGCGGTCGGCAAGGCAATGTTTGCAAATGCACTGGCGGGTAGGGGAGAGGAGGGCGTGGCGCGGCAAATCGCCCGCCAATTGGCAAATAACTGCTCGATTGTAGCGTCGGCGGTCGTGACCGCGCTTTGCAGA
>Ga0209526_10002021_pt1 | contig 13631 bp, 16 predicted proteins | sample JacPinW_OM2H0_M1_FD_188566 | JGI IMG/M metagenome (GOLD analysis project Ga0209526, IMG submission 188566) | Forest soil microbial communities from Algoma, Ontario, Canada - Jack Pine, Ontario site 1_JW_OM2H0_M1 (SPAdes) (version 2) | ecosystem: Environmental > Terrestrial > Soil > Boreal... | reverse complement strand
GGACCGATTTCTTCATTCATTGCGAGCGTAAGCGAAGCAATCCAGAACCTTTCTGAGAAGCTGGATTTCTTCGTCGTTTCACTCCTCGCAATGACGGTGAGGTAGTACAACCGCCTTCTCAAGGCCTGTGCGCTGCTCTATCGTGCCGGCAAGGCAATGGAGGAAACCATGAAAACCATGATCGGCAGGCTGGCTGGCGCACTCGCGGCGCTGGTCTTGACCTCGTCTCTCGCCGCGGCGCAAAGCAAGATCACGGTCGCGGTCGGCGGCGGCGCTTGCCTGTGCTACCTGCCGACGGTGCTCGCCAAACAACTCGGCGAGTTCGACAAAGCGGGCCTCGCGGTCGAGCTGGTCGACCTGAAGGGCGGTTCGGACGCGCTGAAAGCCGTGCTCGGCGGCAGCGCCGACGTGGTATCCGGCTATTTCGACCATTGCGTCAATCTCGCCGCCAAGAAGCAGGAGCTCGTAGCCTTCGTCGTCTACGACCGCTATCCTGGACTGGTGCTGGTGGTATCGCCCTCGCACAATGATGAAATCAAATCGATCAAGGATCTCGCCGGCAAGAAGGTCGGCGTCAGCGCGCCGGGCTCCTCGACCGATTTCTTCCTGAAGTATCTGTTGAAGAAGAACGGTCTTGATCCCTCAAGCACCGCGGTGATCGGCGTCGGCCTGGGCGCGACCGCGGTCGCCGCCATGGAGCAGGGCCAGATCGATGCTGCCGTGATGCTCGACCCGTCCGTCACCGTGCTGCAAGGCAGCCATCCGGACCTTCGCATCCTCTCCGATACGCGCACGCAAAAGGACACATTGGCGACCTTCGGCGGGGAATATCCGGGCGGCGCGCTCTACGCCACCGCGGCCTGGGTCGCCTCGCATGAGAAGGAGGCGCAGGCGCTGACCAACGCGATCGTTGGCACGCTAGCGTGGATCCACTCCCATTCACCGGAAGAGATCATGGCCAAGATGCCCGATGAAATGGTCGGCAAGAACAAGGAACTCTATCTCGCCGCGCTGAAGAACACGATCCCGATGTTTTCGGAGACCGGCAAGATGGATCCGAAGGGCGCGGATGCGGTGCTCGCGGTGTTCAGCGAAGGCTCGCCTGAGGTCGCCAAGGCCAACATCGACGTCGGCAAGACTTTTACCAACAAATTTGTCGAGCAAGCCAAGACGACGGGGATGAATGCGAAGTAATGCTTGGCTAGCGCGATGATGCCCCCTCGCATTCATCGCGTCACGACGCTCGATTTGCCGGTGCGGGCATGGCCGTGGCGCTTCGCCGAGGCGCGGCGCGCCGACATCGGTGCGCATTTCGCCGAAAAGCAGCGCGAGAAGCCGAGGATATGGAACGGCCGTGTGCTGCTGGGGCGCAATCCGCAATTCGAAGCCGGGCGCTTCGGCGCCGATTATTTCGAGACCGATTTCGCAAGCTTCCTGGCCTGGCGCGACTGGGGCTTTCCCGATTCTGAAATATTCAACGGCTTTGGCATGGGCGCGCTGCGAAGCGCCGACGGCGCCTTCGTCATGGGCGAAATGAGCCATCACACGGCGAATGCAGGGCGCATTTATTTTCCGTCCGGCACGCCCGATCTCGACGATATCAGCAACGGCGCGCTCGACATCGCAGGCAGCGTGGCCCGCGAGGTGGAAGAGGAAACCGGCCTTACGCCACAGGATTACCGCGCCGCCACGCATTGGGATTGCGTCTTTACCGGTCCGTCGGTTGCGATGATCAGGGTCCTGGATGTCGATATGCCGGGCGAAGCCTTGCGCGAACGGATCGAGGCCAATCTCGTCCTTCAGTCCGAGCGGGAGCTTGCCGCGATCCATCTGGTGCGGCGCTTGAGCGACCTGACCGATCGGATGCCGCGTTTCGTGACGGCGTTTGTCAAAAGCGCCCTTCCGGGCTGATACTAAAGGCGCAAGCGCCGCGCATGGGCCGCGAAGGCCTCTGCTTAGCAATGCGGCTTGACATCGATTGGCGCTATCAATGTGATAGGCGCCAACAAGAACAATAAACGCAACGCACAATTGCCAAGGGAGGGTTCGATGCTGGAACGCAAAGCCGCACGCCTGCTCGTCAGGCTGGTGGCCGCAATGGCGGTGCTGGGAATGGCGGTTTCCGCCCACGCCCAGGAAAAGAAAATCAAGATCGGTGTGATTTATGACCTGACCGGTCCGCTCGCCGGCGGCGGCTCCGAGCTGCAATATACCGGCGCCAAGATCATGCTCGACCAGTACGCCAAGACCGGGGTCGAAGGTTACAAGGTCGAGGCGGTCTATGCCGACGCGCAAAGCAAGCCCGATGTCGCCATCAACGAGGCGGTCCGTCTGATCGAGCAGGAAAAGGTCGACATGCTGCTGGGCTTCTTTTCCTCGGCCCAGTGCGTGCCGGTGGCCGGCCGCGTCGATCAGCTCAAGAAGTTCATGTGGATCACCACCTGTATTTCCTCCGCCGTGCTCGACGGCAAGAACTACAAATACGTCTTCCGTCCTCAGCCGAGCGGCGACCAGTTTGGCCTGATGACGATGGATTTCATCGCCCAGAACTCGTTGTCCAAGTTCGGCAAGGAGCCCAAGGACCTGCGCGTCGCCATCATCCATGAGGACGGCGCCTACGGCGTCGATGTCGCGAAGGGCAACGAAGCCGGCGCCAGGAAGGCCGGCTTCAATGTCGTCATGAAGGAAGGCTACTCCGCCACCGCGCCCGACCTCTCCGCGCTGGTGACGAAACTGAAGCGCGCGCGGCCCGACGTGATCTTCCACACCGGCTACAATCCCGACATCACGCTGTTTTTCCGGCAGGCGCGCGAGCAGGGCCTGAAGGTCGGCGCCGTCGTCGGCCATGGCGCGGGCTACGGCGTCTATGAGAAGCTCAAGGAAGGTCTCGGCAACGACGCCAACTATCTCTTCGACACCGATCCGATCTCGATCTGGCTCAGCAATCCGGAAACCCTGGACCCCAAACTGCCGCCGGTCATAAAGATGGTCGGCGAGGAGTTCGACAGGGTGAAACCGGGTGTGGCGATCCGCTCCGCCCACGTCGGCATGGCCGCTTCCAACACCTACCTGTTCCTGACCGACATCTTGCCGCGCGCCATCAAGAAATATGGCGGGGTCGATCCCGATGCCCTGCGCAAGGCGGCGCTCGACACCGATATCCCGGAAGGCGGCACTATGCTCGGGTTCGGCGTCAAGTTCTCCGGCGATGGCACCGCGATGCCCGGCCAGAACGAGCGCTCGTTCCCGGTGGTGATCCAGTATATCGACGACAAGTCGTATGTGGTGTGGCCGAAGAGCCAGGCGCAGCGCGAGGCCGTGCTGCCGCTGCCCGCGGGCACGACCTATAGCTACAAATAGCTGGCGCTCCAGCTTAAACGAAGGGACCGCCGTGCTGGTAGTCGAGGGCCTGTTCAAGCGCTTTGGCGGCTTCACGGCGGTCAACCATGTGTCATTCACCGTCGATCAGGGCGAGATCCTCGGGCTGATCGGGCCGAACGGTTCGGGCAAGAGCACGATCTTCAACATGCTGTCCGGCACGCTGCCGCCGACGGCGGGGTCGATCATGTTCGACGGCCACGAAATCGCGGGGCTTGCGCCGCACCGGATCATCAACCGCGGCATCGGCCGCACCTTCCAGATTCCGCGGCCGTTTCATCGCCTGACCATCTTCGACAACGTGGCGCTGGCCGGATATTTCGGCCAGGGCCGGCACAGCCGGACGAAAGCGGAGGAGGCGGCCGAACGCGCGCTCGCCATGGTCGGCCTGCCGACCGACCGCAACGCGAGCGTCGATGGGCTCGGCGCCGCCGGACTGAAAAAGCTTGAGCTTGCCAAAGCGCTCGCCACCGGCCCAAAACTGCTGCTCGCCGACGAGAGCCTCGGTGGCCTCGACGAGACCGAGATGGAGCAGGCCGCCGACATGCTGCGAAAAATCCGCGACGAGCTCGGCATCACCATCATCTGGGTCGAGCACATCATGGGCGTGTTGATGCGAGTGGTCGATCGGGTGATGGTGCTCGATCACGGCGAGAAGATTTCCGAAGGGCTTCCGGGCGAGGTCGCGAGCGACCCGCGCGTGATCGAGGTCTATCTCGGCACCGATGCGGACGCGACCCAGGCAGCCGCCGCGCTGGCGCGTCGCCGGACGGGAGCTTGAGCCATGCTCGAGCTGAAATCGGTCGATGCGGGCTATGGCAGCTTTCAGGCACTGTTCGGCGTCAGCCTTGAGGTGAAAGCAGGGGAGGCGGTCGGCGTGATCGGCCCGAACGGCGCCGGCAAGACCACGTTGATGCGCGTGATCTCCGGGCTTATCCGTCCTCGCCTAGGATCGATCAGCATGCAGGGCACCGATGTGCTGGCAACGGCGGCGCATCGCATCGTCAGCCTCGGCATCGCGCATGTTCCCGAGAACCGCCGGCTGTTTCCGCGGCTCACCGTCGACGACAATCTCAAGATGGGGGCGTACACGCCCGATGCACGCAAAAAATATGCCGAGCGGATGGAGTTCGTGTTCGACCTGTTTCCGCGCCTGAAGGAGCGACGCCACCAGATGGCCGGGACCATGTCGGGCGGCGAACAGCAGATGTGCGCGATCGGCCGCGCGCTGATGTCGGGTCCGAAACTTCTGCTGCTCGACGAGCCGTCGGCCGGGCTCGCGCCGGTCGTGGTGCAGCAGGTGTTCGAGCTCGTGAAGCGGATTCGCGCCGGCGGGCTGACGGTCCTGATCGTCGAGCAGAACGTGCAGCAGGTGCTCAAGGTGGTGGACCGCGCCTATTTGATCGAGGCAGGCCACATCCGCGCCTCGGGCACGTCGGCCGAGATGATGGCGACCGATACCATCAAGCAAGCTTATCTCGGGGTGTGAGCATGCAGGCATTTCTGGACATTTTCGACATCTACCTGCTGGAAGCCGTGATCAACGGCATTCTCTTGGGCGGGGTGCTGGCGCTATTGGCGCTCGGGTTGAACCTGATCTTCGGCGTCATCGACGTCACCTGGATCTGCTACGCCGAGCTCGTGATGATCGGCATGTACGGCATGTATTATCTCGTCCAGGTTTTCGGGCTTCCGTACTGGGCGGCGGCTCCGCTCGTCATCCTGCTGGTCGCGGCAATGGGCGCGGCGCTGCACTATCTCGTCATCGCGCCGCTGCTCACGGCACCTCCAATCAACCAGCTTCTCGCCACCGGTGGCGTGCTGTTCATCCTGCAGAGTTTTGCCACCGTCGCCTTCGGCATCGACTTCCGCAATCTCGGCATCCGCCTGCCGGTCTTGGTGCTCGGCGACATGAATTTCAGCTACGCGCGGCTGTTGTCCTTTGCGGCCGCGCTGTTCGGCATGGTCGCGGTCTATCTGTTCATGACGCGCACTTTCACCGGCACCGCGATCCGCGCCATCTCGCAGGATCGTCAGATCATGCCGCTGATGGGGGTCGATACCCGCCGGATCTATCTCATCACCTCCGCGCTCGGCGGCGCGCTCGCAGGCCTTGCTGCTTGCCTGTTGGTGCTGCAATACGACGTGCATCCCTTTGTCGGGCTGTCGTTCGGACCGATCACCTTCCTGATCTGCGTGCTCGGCGGGCTCGGCAATTTCTTCGGCGGCTTCATCGCGTCCTTTGTGTTCGCCGAGATCATCTCGCTCGGCGGGCTGTTTTCCGATCTGGAATGGGGCTATGTGCTCGCCTTTGCCTTCTTCATCGTCATGATGTTCATCCGGCCCGCCGGCCTATTGGCGAGGCGGCGATGAAGACATCTCACGCGGTCTATATCGCAGCGCTGGCGGCCGCGAGCGCGCTACCCTTCGTCTACCGCGACCCCTATCATTTGCACCTCCTGGTGCTGATCCTGATCTGGTCGTTCGCCTATACCTCGTGGTCGATCATGGGCCGCTTCGGCCTGGTCTCGCTCGGACATGGCGGCTTCATGGGCGTCGGCGCCTATGTCACGGCGCTGCTATGGAACCATCTCGGCGTGTCGCCGTGGATCGGCATTCCGCTCGCGATGGCGACGGCGGGATTGCTCGCCATCGTGGTCGGCTATCCTTGTTTCCGCTTCCGCATCACCGGGCATTATTTCGTGCTGGTGACGCTGGCGCTGTCCGGCATCGTGCTGCAAGTCATCACCGCGACGCGCGACTATACCGGCGGCTCGCTCGGCTATACGCCGAACCGCACCAAAGGCAGCCAGTTGCTGGCGCTGCAATTCGACGACAAGGTGACGTGGTATTTCATCGCCCTGTTCATCTGGCTACTGGGCCTTCTGGTCTGGCGCGCGATCGATCGCAGCATGGCCCGCCACGCCATGGAGGCGATTTCGGAGGACGAGGACGCCGCCGCCGCCGCCGGCGTCAACGTCACGGCGGAAAAGCTGAAGATCACGGTACTCTCCGCGCTGATGACCGCGCTTGCCGGCGCGCTCTATTGCCAATACCAGATGTTCATCTCGCCCGACACGGTGAGCGGCATCTCGGTGTCGCTGCAGATGGTGTTTGCCGCGATCGTCGGCGGTCTCTATGTTTCGCTGGGGCCGACCGTTGGCGCCATCATCACCATCCTGTTGGCCGAAACCTTGCGCATCGGATTCGGCACCAACGCGGTCGGCTGGGACAATCTCGTCTATGGCGTGCTGCTGGTGCTGTTCATCATATTTCTTCCGCAAGGCATTCTTGGTAGCCTGACCGCAAGGCTGAAACGCCCAACGCTGAAATCCGCAAGGCTGAAACCGCAACGCTAGGCCGAGGCCGAAATCATGAGCAAGAAACCGTCGCAATCGCTCGCGGTCGAGCTGGATCGCTTTGTCGCGCCGTTCCGCATCGACGGCTCGCGCGAATTCCATCTCAAGTCGCACAACACTGTCGAGAAGGGCGGGCTCGACAAGGACAAGGGCGAAAGGATCATCGAGGCCAATCGCAAGCGATTGTCCGATTTCCAGGAGAAGCTCTACGCGCAGGACCGCTGGTCGCTGCTCCTGATCTTCCAGGGCATGGATGCCGCCGGCAAGGACTCGGCGATCAAGGCCATCTTCGAGGGCGTCAATCCGCAGGGCTGCGAAGTCACCTCGTTCAAGCAGCCGTCGACCATGGAACTCAATCACGATTTTCTCTGGCGCGCCGCGATCGCGTTGCCCCGGCGCGGCCAGATCGGCATCTTCAACCGCTCCTATTACGAAGAATGTCTGGTGGTGCGGGTGCATTCGGAGCTGCTTGCGAAACAGCGGATTCCGCCGATCCTGGCCGGCAAGAACATCTGGCGCGAACGGTTCGAGGACATCTCCGCGTTCGAGCGCTATCTGACGCGCCAGGGCACGGTGATCCTGAAATTCTTCCTCAACATCTCGAAACAGGAGCAGCGCGAGCGCTTTCTCAGCCGTCTCGACGATCCCGCCAAGAACTGGAAGTTCTCGATGCAGGACGTCACCGAGCGCGCGCTCTGGGGCAAGTATATGGCCGCGTATCAGGAGATGGTCCGCCACACCTCAAGCGCGGTGGCGCCGTGGTATGTGGTGCCGGCCGATCACAAATGGTTCACGCGCGTGGTGATCGGCTCCACCATCGTCCGCGCGCTGGACGCGCTGAATTTGCGCTTTCCGCGCGTCGACAAGGCCTCGCTCGAGGAGTTCAAGCAGGTGCGCGAGGCGCTGCTCGAGGAAGGCAAGGGCGGGGCGAGGAAGGTGGCGCAGATTGCAAAGGCGGCGAAGAGGGGCGACTAGTTCGACGCCACCGATAGTCGCACCCCGTGATCGCGTCTCGCCTTGGGGTTGGCGCATCAAAAGGAAAGCAGGAATGGTACCTCTTGAACTTGCCTATGCTGCAATCCGGATGGCGATCGTCCGGCGCAGCAGCGTAGCGGGCTTGCTTCTCGCGCTGCTCGTGACCTGCCTCAGCCTGGGACCCATCCAGGCGAGCCGTGCTGAAGGGTATCGGAACGAACCATTAAAATCGTTGTTCCCTTTCCAGCCCGCGGACCGACCGATGTTGCCGCCCGGTTAGTCGCGCAGTCGCTCTCCTCCAGGCTCGGCCACAACGTTATCGTCGAAAATCAGGCCGGGGCTGGCGGAAGGATCGGCGCCAAAGTCGTCGCGACCGCAACTGCGGACGGCTACACGTTGTTGCTCGGTGGGACCAACGTCAACGCGATTACTGGAGCGATCTACCAGAATCTGGGCTTCGACCCGATTGGATCCTTCGCACCGGTCGCCATGATCTATGCCGACTCCCTGGCCCTTGCCTTATCGCCGCGCGTGGCGGCCGACACGTCCCAGGAACTTGTCAAGTACGCGAAGGATAATCCCGGAAAGCTGAAGTACGGCGCCCCTCCCGGCATATACACGCACTTTGCTGGCGAGTTCTTCAAGACCAAAACCGGTACCGACATTCTGTTCGTGCCATACAAAGGTGGAGCGCCGGCCATTACCGACGTGCTCGGCGGACACATCGATATGGTATTCGGCAATAAGTCGACCCTGTTGCCGCACTTCAAGGAGCAGAAACTGAAGGCGCTTGCCGTGACCAGCCAAATTCGTTGGCCGGAGCTGCCGCAAACACCGACCATGGACGAAGTGGGAGTATCGGGCTTCCCGCCAGAGGTCATATTCGGCTTGCTCGCGCCGGCAGGAACTCCAGTGACGATCGTCCAGCAACTCAACAGCGCCATCAACGACGGACTGCAGTCAGCCGAGTTCCGCGCCAGCTTGGATGCCCTCGGCGTGGAGGCAAGGATCGGAACCCCACAGGAGTTCGCCGCAGCGCTGCAACAGCAGGCGCGCCAATGGAAAACGGTTATCGACGAAATCGGCATCAAGATGGAGTGAGGCTTTGGTCGCGCTACCAGCACGCAGGATGGGTGGAGCCAACGGGTCGCGCGAATGCGCGCCCGATGATAAACTCCGCGATACCCATCATTGTTCAAGATAACGCGATGGGTTTCGCGAAGGGCTCAACCCATCCTACGATCTGAGAACTGGAATTTTGCTTTGCAATGAGGTGCGATCATGCTCAGTGCTAGAGCGACCCCGGAGCGACTGAGCGCGTTCTCCGACGGCGTGTTTGCCGTCCTGATCACCGTGTTGGTCCTGGAGCTTCGCCCGCCGGAGCTGCCGACCTTCAAGGCGCTGCTGTTGCTCTGGCCGACATGGCTGAGCTACGCGGTGAGCTACCTCTTCATCGCTATCGTTTGGACCAATCACCATCATCTGCTGCGCTACGCGACGGAGGCAACGCCCCGCCTGCTGTGGTTCAATTTCGCGCATCTGTTTTCGGTATCGCTGCTTCCGCTTTCCACCGCCTGGATGGCCGTGAGCAAATTGGCGCCGCAGCCGGTTGCCTTTTATGCGGCGGTATTCTTCCTCGTGAATGCAACCTATGTCTTCTTGATTTGGGAGCTGATCGAGCCCGCTTCGGTCGATGACGTGCCGCCCAAGGTGCGCAAGATCATGCGCGTCCGCTCGATCGCGACGCTATGCCTGTTCGCCTTGGCCGCGCTTGTCGCGCTTGGATTTCCTCCGGTCGGGCTCGGAATTTGTTGTTGCTGCCTGATCCTCTACCTGAAGCCCGACGCGCCGGGAACGGCGACGGGAAAAGGTGGCGACTAAATAGTCGGCGGTCTCCACCCTCTCTCTTCTGAGAAGGGCTATAGAATTCGTCTTTGGCGGTTCAACAAAAAGACCGCCGAAGGCGGCCTTTCTGCAGCGCTAACAGAGCGAGTTGGCGAACCGGGCTCGAGTGGCGGTCCACGAAGTCGCTGACATGCTCGGGCACGGAGACACCTTCGATATCGCATCGGGTCTGGATTTCGGTGGCAATCGCCCCCGAAACATCGACTGACCAATGTTCAAGTGTATTGAAGGCGATAACGCGGACTGGATCATTAAATTGGCCGGTCAAGAAATCGGCGATGATGGCTTCGAAGTCCGTCCGCTCGACCTCGGTTTCGCGGTAGACGGTGCCACTCGCGCTGAAGCTGTCCACAACGAGGTAAACGGTCTGATCGGCCCCATAGGGCACGAGCTTCGGTGACCAGCCAGCTCTTGGCATCATAAATATCTCCAACGGACAGGACCCAGACTCAAGCCGGAACTGGCCAGTTAGTTCCGATCACGGGTCGGGGACTTTCGGAGTTCTAGCTCCGCATTCTCAAGATGAGGGTCGCGGGTTCGGCAGAGATTCCCAAAGTTCATCCGTCGGAGTGCTTTCGCGCGATCCAAAGCCGCGATAGGCTAAGTATAAACGCAGAGTGCAGACGTCATCAAAATCGATAGTACAGGGGCAGCCATGATTTCAGTTCTGATCGGGGTTTTAGTCATCGTCGTGGTCGGCGCGATCTGCTTTTGGGCCATCGACAAGTTTGTTCGAGATGGCCGGCTGGCCAATCTTCTCAAATTGCTTGTGGTGCTGATCTGCCTGGGGGCTATTCTTCAACGGGTTCTGCCTCTGGCGGGAATTAATTTGTAGTCCAGCATCAAGCGATCCCGGATCGGGGACGGCGGGTTTTCGGTGAGCTGGCTTCCGCAGAGGACCCGCCGGAACGCTTGTTGCGGCGAGCCGGTTACGCTTGGCGTCCTACCAAGATCTGTTGAAGTTGATCAGCGCGAGCTTCCGGCGTTCGTCTGGATTTTCGGCAACTTGAGCCAGGTGGCCTCGCCTACAATTAGCTTGCGTCTCGGCTCGGACGGCTTTGGCTTCAAACTCGTTGGCAAGCGCGACCAGCCGTCGCTCTATTTCAACGTCACCGGACACAAGCGCAAGCTGGTGGCACTTCTCGACTTTATCGCGTAGTCGTTCGACCTCGGACATCCTTCATCCCTACCGAACACTCTTTCACCAATGAATGCCTAAACGATGCGGCGATCGCAGCAGTATGCCGACTCGCCGTCACAAGGCGCTGATCAATATTGCTCACATCCAAAAATTCTGAACGAGGTCAGCATCAGCTGTTTTCCCGCCCTTTCGGAACATTCGTCGTAGCAAGGGATTGGCTCAAGAGTTTCACATTCATAGGAGCACTCAATGATCAAGTACGCAGTAGCAGTAGCGGCCGTGGTGGGTATTTGCAGCGCAATTCCTGCTCGAGCGGAAGAAGTCGGAATCGGTGTAGGTCCTCGTGGCGTGACCGTGGGTGAAAGCCGTGGTGACCGTGATCGTGATCGTGACCGTGAACACTATCGGGATCGGGACCGCCGCGATCGTGACGAAACGGTTATTATCAGGAAGGACCGTGACCACGACCGAGACCACGATCGCCGTCCGGTTGTTATCGACCGCGATTGATCAATAATTGCGAAACACAAGCGGCCTTCCTTCGGGGAGGCCGCTTGTGTTTTGTCGTCTCAAAGAAACTGGAATAAAAGCTTCTGCTTTCCGCTAAGCATGCCGCTTGCAGGCATGCGACGATCATCCAGCCTTGGCGAAAACGGCCTCAGCACGAGGTACATGCTGGGCCGTCCTTCATCGGTCGGGCGCTTTTTTAGTTTCGTTACTGGCAGAGGTACCTGCGGCCGTCCTCGCCACGGAAAAATGTTCCAGGCTGGCAGACGAAGCCATTGCGAACGGCATACCCGTTGTCGTAACCGCCGCCATAGCCGTTATCGTAGGCATATGAATCGTCATAGTAGCTTGGCCCGTAACCGCCGTAGTAAGCGCCCGCGCCAATTACTGAGCCGGCGATGATGCCAGCCGCGATTCCGGGTCCAACAAAGCCGCCACGACGGAATCCGCCGCCTCCAAAGCCTCCGCCAGCAAAGTGAGCGCCGCCACCGTGGAAACCTCCACCGCCGCCGTGCCAACCGCCATGTCCGCCTCTTGCGAGTGCAGGGGACGTCGCCGCAAGTGCAACTGCCAGACAGGCAGCCGTCATCGTTCCTAATCTAATCATGACCATTTCTCCTGATGAGTCGGAGTGAGAACATTCCAACGTCTCGGATGTTCCGGTCGCGTCTTTCGTATTCGACTCACTCTCAAGGGCACGATTGCGCTTCAAGCGAAGCCCAGCAAAATCACCAATCCGGCCGGCTCAGAGAGGCCTCGCCACAAAGCGGCCCCAGCGCGGGGCGGAGCGCTGAGGCCGTCTGGGTATTGTGGGAAACCACAGCGGGGCTGCGGCTTCCCTTGCAGCCGACCACATCCGACAGCGGTGCGCTGCTCACTTTTGCTCACTATAATCTGCCTTTCCGAGTGTCCAACAAAACGGCCCCAGTTCGGCGCTGGTCGCGATCTGGGGCCGCCGGAACGGCGCAAGGGCGGCTCGCGACGTTCGGCTGCAGCCGAACACATCCATCCCTCCGCCGATGTTCAATTTTGAACACTGTCCTTATTTCCCAGAGCGGGTGTCGACAGTACCGGGTACGGGGCGCTGGCCCGTTTTAACCCCTTTGGCCCAATTTGGATCAGCCAGTGGCCTGGTTTTGATTTTAACCGTGGTCTAATTCGTCAACTTTTCGAAACTGAGCAAAATGGAACAGCGCCGAGAAGGCGGTTGTTCCAGGGTGTCTGCATCACCGTCCCTAACTGGCATCTACCGGTGGCTGAGAGTGTTGCGCTCCCGCCTGATCTAAGGCGAAGCATCATGCCATCCCTTGCAGTCTTGTTCGATCCAAGTCGCATAGCGATAAAGTCCCACACCTGCCCCAAATGTCTGGGATCAATGGTCCTGACGCGTATCAAGCCCTCGCATATCGGATTCGAGATGCGGACGTTTCAGGGCGTCACTTGCGATCACATCGATAAAGTCGTCACCGAGACCTATTCGAGGAAGTGGATGTCTTCCGGGCTGCGAGCGCCGATCTAGCACCCCGGCATGCTCCGCGCCCTCGATGGCCCTTGCGCAAGTCCAGCAAGGCCGCTGATTGAGTCCGAGGCGGACCTTTAAGCGACCGCGCGCGTTGAGGTTATGAGACCGGGGCGACTACGAACGCGGAGCTTTGGCCATGAGCACTATTCCTCTTCACCTTCAAAGAAAGTTTGAGCAGCGGTGGGCCGCCAGATTTGTCTCGTCGGTCGCATCGGCTGCGCGCAAAAGCACCGACTTGAAAGGTGCCGTCAACAACTCGCCACGCCCCGCAAAAGCAAAAGAAAAACCCGCTGAGTTGAACAAGCGGGCTTAGTCGGGACCCCAGAAAACAGATATCGCCGCCCCGCTGGATTCCAAATAGCGTATCAACATATAGGAGACAAAATGGCAGTGCAGATGACAAAGTCGCAGCTGATCGAGAAAATCGCTGCTGAGAACGAAGTAGCAAAGAAAGATGTAAAGGGCGTCATGGAGACGCTGGCGACCATCGGCTATAAGGAGCTGAAGCAAAACGGCGTCTTCCTGGTTCCAGGCTTTGCCAAGTTCGTCGTCATCAAGAAGCCCGCGACCAAAGCGCGCAAGGGTACGAACCCCTTCAACGGCGAACCAATGATCTTCAAGGCCAAACCTGCTCGCAAGGTCGTAAGAGCACGCCCGGTCAAGGCAGCAAAAGACGCGGCATAAATGTCAAAAAGGGCCCCGTCCGGGGCCACAAAGCTGACGTAACCGTCGTTCCGAATTTCATGAACGCCTTCAGCGGTTCGTCCCTGCTCATGGTCTCTGACGCCGTCCGCGCAGGCGCCGCTGCTTGATCCGGAGCGCCCGAAAGAAAACGGCCCCAGCA
>Ga0209526_10002020_pt1 | contig 13631 bp, 9 predicted proteins | sample JacPinW_OM2H0_M1_FD_188566 | JGI IMG/M metagenome (GOLD analysis project Ga0209526, IMG submission 188566) | Forest soil microbial communities from Algoma, Ontario, Canada - Jack Pine, Ontario site 1_JW_OM2H0_M1 (SPAdes) (version 2) | ecosystem: Environmental > Terrestrial > Soil > Boreal... | reverse complement strand
GACGGAAATTTCGCCCTGTAAGCTGTCGCATCAGTAGACGACCACCGCCATGTTGTTGAACTTGGCGAACGCGGCCTCGAAGTCTGCCATGGCCACGGTCCGCACGAACCCGCGGTTGGGATCATTCAGGGTGACGGTTCCAGCCGCGGCGTTGACTCCAATCAGTGTCATGGCGTGTTCGACCAGCGTGTAACGGATCTGCCGCCCATCCCAGGCGGTCCAAAAGCGCATCGTCGCGCTCTGCCAGTAGCCAAAGACTGGGACCCAGACCACCGCGGGGTTGCCGCTGGCGACCTCAACGTAGAGATCGTGCGGGTTCCAACCCTCTTTTGCAAGGGTCGACCGGCCCGCCCTCCCGGCCGCCATCGCGATCGGCGGGTAGTAGACGCCATAGCCGGTCGCGTTGTAGTCGAGCCCGTTGACGTTGCCGACGAACGTTTCGTACGGGTCACCCCAACGCAGCACGTCACCAAACTGGTCCACGACCGCCCGATGGAGATCCGCACCCATCTGCGCCAGGATCCAGTTTTCGGAGACGTCCGTGCCCGGAACAAACAGGGCCATCCGTAGGGCCGCCGACTCGCAATCGAGGTTGTGCGACTGGGCGATCAGCGGATCCCCGATCGTGTACTGAAGGTTGACGGCGCCGGCAAGACGGCCGGCGGCTGACCCGCTCACTGGTTGTGGCGACGGACTCGGGTTCGAGGGGTCGATCAGCACCAGGTCGCGGAGGATGTCCCAGGCGCCAAAATCCGTGTAGTCGCCCCAATACGGAGAGAGCGAACCATAGGTCGTCACTGCTCCCCACCTGGCGAGGGCGTAACCGCCATTCCCCGCGGCATGCAACTGCTGGAGCACGGGCGAATTCGGTAAGCCCGAAATCGTCAGCGGCGGTGCCGCCCCGAACGCGGTCACATGCCCGCTTCGATCCATCTCCCAGCCACCATCTGGCGTGCCGTTCGTCGCGTAGTGGATCTCGAGGCCTCGCGCCACGTCATCGGCGCCGAAGTACGGCGTGCCAGTCAGCGCCGGCGCGCCTCCCCACGGGTGCAGCCCACCCCGGCCATCCATCAGGTATCCTTGGCGCCCATCCAGCTGGCCGTCCGCATCGCGGGAGGTCACCACCATGGCCCGGGCGATAAACCATCCGTGCCAGTAGGCGGGCGTGCTGATCGGTGGTGCCGCGCCAAAGTCATGGATGCCACCCCAGGCATCCAGCACCCAGCCGCCTGAGGCGTCCGCCCGCACGGTTATCGCCCGGGCGATGTCGAGCGAAGCCCAGTAGGGACTGCGGGCGTTGTCGAGCACCATTCCGCCGAACGGGTGGAGGCCGCCCCAGCCGTCGAGGCTCACGCCTCCGTGTGGCTTCAACCAGGCCTGGTACGTCGCGGACGCCGCGGCGCTAGCCGGCTGGGCAGTCGGGGTCGGGTTGGTCGGGTCGAGGAGAGCGATGTCGCGAAGCAGATCCTGGGCCCCCCAATCCGTGTAGCCGCTCCAGTAGGGGGAGATACCCGAGCCATAGGCCGTGATCACCCCGTATTTCGGAACGAGATAGCCGGCCGTCGCGTTTCCGTGAAGTTGCTGAAAGATGGGCGCGGCCGGCAATCCGGTCGCCGGCAGTGCCGGCGCGGCCCCGAACGGGAGGGTACGTCCGCGCCAGTCCATCGTCCAACCACCGTCGGGTTGGCCGGCCGTGTCGTAATGGATTTCCAAGCCGCGCGCCACATCCCGACCAAAGTAGGTCGAACCTGACAGGGCCGGTGCACCGCCCCACGGATGGATGCCACCGAACCCGTCGAGCAAGTAGCCCTGCCGCCCATCGAGAATGCCGCCCTGGTCTTTGGACGTGACGACAAAGGCCCGCGCGATATTCCATCCATTCCAGTAGGCGGGCGCACTGATGGCCGGCGCGCCGCCAAACGCATGAAGGCCTCCGTATCCATCCAGCTCCCAACCTCCCGAGCCGTCCTGACGCAGCGCAACAGCCCGGGCGATGTCAAACCCATTCCACGACGGACTCGCGGTCATGTTGAGGACCAGTCCGCCGAATGCATGCAGGCCGCCGTACGCATCGAGGGTGACGCCGCCTGCGGGAGTTGCCGCATAAACGGACCTCGGAGCGCTGATCCGGAATACGCCGGCAAGGATCGCAGCTGCCAGCAGCACGGAGCAACCCTTCCTCACATGCGCCATGGCAAGTGGCTGATTATAGGTGGCTTCCCAAACTTCCTTCGTTACACTCAGCAGGACATGAGTGCCATCGCGGTCATCGGCACCGGCTACGTTGGATTGACCACGGCAGTCTGCCTCGCAAAGCTGGGCCACCAGGTCGTCGGCGTTGACATCGATGAAGCGAAGGTGGCGCGGCTTCGCTCCGGCGAACCGACGATTTATGAGCCTGGTCTCGAGGACCTCATGGCTGAAACGCAAAAAGCTGGCCGGCTCATCTTCACCAGCGATTACACGGAGGGCATCCCGCCGGCCGATTTCGTCTTTATCGCGGTCGGCACGCCGCCGGGCCGACGGGGCGAGGCGGATCTCGTCTTCGTCAAGCAGGCGGCCAAGGCCATCGCGGGCGCCATGAAAAAGACGGTCACGATCGTCAACAAGAGCACCGTGCCGATCGGAACTGGAAATATCGTGGCCCGTATCGTCGGCGAGAACCTCAGCGATGAGATCCCGTTCAATGTGGTCTCCAACCCTGAGTTTCTTCGAGAAGGCAGCGCGATCTACGACTTCATGCATCCGGACCGCCTGGTTTTCGGGTCGCATGATGTGGCGGCTGCCCACGCGGTCGCCGCCCTGTACAGCAAGCTCGACACCAAAATCCTGATCACCGACCTCCACACGGCCGAAATGATCAAGTACGCCTCCAACGCCTTCCTCGCGACGCGCATCTCCTTTATCAATGAGATGGCTCGCATCTGTGAGCGCGTCGACGCCGACGTCAAGGTGGTCTCCGAAGGCATGGGCATGGACCGGCGGATCGGCCCACTCTTTCTCGACGCGGGGATCGGCTACGGCGGTTCATGCTTTCCCAAGGACGTGAAGGCGCTGGCCAGGATGGCGGAAACGATGGGTTACCATCCGGAGCTCCTCGATGCCGTCATGGAGATCAACCTCGACCAGCGGACGCTCGTGGTCGAGAAGCTGCGGGAAGTCCTGGGCGGGCTTCGCGGTCAGGTGATTGGCGTGCTGGGGCTCGCCTATAAACCCAACACCGACGACGTCCGCGAGTCGCCCGCGATCGACGTAATCGAAAACCTCCTTCAAAAGGGCGCCGATGTCCGCGCCTACGATCCCAAGGCGATGCCGGTCCTCAAGCGGCAGCTGAACTCGATCAAGTACTGTCGCGACCCCTACGCGGCGGCAACCGGTGCCGACGCGCTGCTGATCGTGACCGAGTGGGACGAGTTTCGCGAGCTCGACCTCGACCGGGTCAAGGGCCTCATGCGCCGGCCCGTCATCGTCGATGGTCGCAACATCTTCGATCCGAAGACCATGCGGGACCGCGGCTTCGTTTACCGCGGCGTGGGGCGCTCTTAACGTTACCTTATAATCACTGACGGTGGCACCGCGAGCGGTCGTCACGGGTGGGGCAGGGTTCCTCGGCTCGCATCTCTGTGACCGCCTGCTTCGCGATGGTTGGCAGGTCACCTCCGTCGACAACCTCGTCAGCGGATCGGCCAAAAACATCGCCCACCTGCGAGATAACCCCGCCTTCCAGTCGATTCAGCACAACGTCAGTGAGCCGCTCTTTCTCGATAGCCCGGTGGACGCCGTCCTGCACTTCGCATCGCCGGCCTCGCCGGTCGATTACGGGGACCATCCGATTGCGACGCTCAAGGTCGGGACGCTCGGGACCCACAATATGCTCGGCCTCGCTCGAGCCAAGGGCGCCATCTTCTTCCTCGCCTCCACCTCGGAGGTCTACGGTGACCCGCTGGTCCACCCGCAGCCAGAGACCTACTGGGGGAATGTCAATCCGGTCGGCCCTCGGGCCGTCTACGACGAGGCGAAACGTGCCGCCGAGGCCTTCACGATGGCGTACCACCGCACCCACGGAATGAAGACTCGCATCATTCGCATTTTTAATACCTATGGGCCGTTGATGCGCACCAACGACGGTCGGGCCGTCCCCAACTTCCTGCTTCAGGCGATGAAGAATGAGCCGATCACCATTTACGGTGACGGCTCGCAGACCCGCAGCCTCTGTTACGTCGATGATCTCATCGACGGCGTCACCCGGCTGCTCGCTGTCGACTACTCGGACCCGATCAACCTCGGCACCGCCGATGAAGTCACCATGAACGAGCTCGCAAGGCGAATCCGCGACCTCTGCGGCAGCTCGAGTGAGATCGTCTACCGGCCGCTGCCGGAAGATGACCCCAAACAGCGCCGTCCCGATCTCAGCCGGGCCCGTAAAGTCCTCGGCTGGGACCCGCGCACCTCGCTGGAGGTTGGGCTCACCAGGACCATCGCCTCCTTCCGCGACCGCCTGTAATCTCCCGCCCCCCTTGCGGGGGGCGAGGTGGGGATCTCTGTCTGGAACCGAATAGTCCCTCCTGTTGTATGAGAGTTCGGAGGTGCCATCATGAGCCGACGCCAACTCGCAGTCCTGATCCTTGCCGTGGCGGGACTGACCGCCTGCGGCCGCGCCACCTCGACCCAACCGGCGGCCGGGGGCTATCGCCTGTTCCTCGAGGGTGGATTCTCGAACAGCGGCGAAACGGTCAAAGTGGTCGATTCAGGCACGGGCGCCGTTGAACGCGAGCTGCCAATCGGCACCGCCAACTTCAACTGGTCCCGCTATTACACGGTCACCCCAGTGAACGGGAACGGCCGATTGAGCGCGATCGACCCGGCATCGGGGCGAACCATCGCTCAGACAACCATTCCGGCCGGCTACGCGCTCCCGAACCTCGGTTACCAGGGACCGACCGCGGGCCTCTCACCGAACGGACAGTGGCTGGCGCTGACCGACAACGGCCGAGCGACTACCGGCAAGCTCGTGACCAGCTTCCTCGTGGGAGCCAGCTCGCTGTCAGGTTCGTTCAAAACGGTCCGCCTCGATGGCACATTCTCGTTCGATGCCATCAGCAACGACGGCCAGAGCCTCTATCTCATCCAGCAAATGGGCGATCCCAACCACTATCAGGTGCGGCTCTACCAGATCGGACCAGATGGGGCAGGTCTCGTAACCCAGCCCGTGGTCGACAAGCGCGAGTCCACCGAGCCGATGAACGGAATTCGCGGCGACAGCGTCGCCGACCCGACCGGGAAATACGTCTACACCGTCTATGCCCGCGACGCTGGGCCCTTCATCCACGCGCTCCCGCTCGATCAGCAGTTCGCCTGGTGCGTCGACTTACCCTCCAAAACGACGACCAATCTCGAGCAGCAGTTCGGATGGTCGCTGGCCATCAGCCCCAACGGATTGACCGTCTACGCCGCCAACGCCTCGCTCGGCACGATTGACGTGATGAGGGCGGGCGAACCGCCCGTGATCGCACAGATCGCGCCGGTCGCCATGAACCCGGGCGGCGGGCTACTGGCCGGCCTCGTAACGAACGCCGAGGCCAAGGGACCGCGGATCGGCGGTGCCGCGCTATCGTCCGACGGCCGGACCCTCTTTACCTTCGGTCCGACGGGCGTCCTGGCGGTCGACACCACCACCCTCAAGGTTCGCGCGCGCTTCCTTGAGCCATGGCAGCCCGACACGATGCGCCTCAGCTCCGATGGCAAGTGGCTTTACGTCGCGGAGAGCAGCGAAAGCAAGCTGTGGCAGGTCGATCCGATCACGGGAGCGTCCGCCGAGGTCAAAGGCTTTACCAACCCCTGGGCGCTCCTCTGGGCCGCCCCCAAAAACTGAGGTCTTCCCTCCCCCTCTGAGCGCTAGATCTTCCCTCCCCCTCCGGGGAAGGGTCAGGGTGGGGGCAGAACCGTGACCGTCGTGGTTATGGTCGATGAGAGATGGGCGGTGTCGATGACGGCCACTGCCACGATGTAGGTCCCCGCCTTGCTGTAGGTATGGGTCGCCTTCCGATCGGATTGCGCCGCCACGCTGGAACCATCGCCAAAGTTGACGATGACCTGCGCGATCGGCGTCTGGTCCGTATCAGTCGACCCGCTGGCATCAGCCGTGATGGTCAATGGCGCCGTTTCGTACGTTATCGCGAGCACGGCGACCGGTGGGGAGTCTGGCCCCGGTGTCGGCGTAGCGGTCGGTGCGATGGTCGGAGCACTGGTCGGACTTGTTGGGACACTGGTTGGATGGGGCGTGACCTGCTTCACCACGGGCGCAGCAGCCGCCGCAGCTTTGGATGGCAGGACTTGAGGCGTTGGTGACGGCGATGGTGTTGGGGTTGGATCCACTGCCGTGATCACGGCTTGCCGCTGGGCGCTTGGCGTCGCTCCCACGTGCCGCGCCGCCCCAGCCCGGTGCGCGAGTTCGGCCCGGGTAAAGACAAAAAAGGGCAGGGCGATAGCCACCACAAGAACGGTGGCACCGATCGAGTAATCGGGCAGGTGCGAGCGCTCCATACCCGAAAGCCGAGACATAGCTTCGGCAGCCTCCCTGCGGGAATGATACGTTTCCCTCCCCTCCGGGGGGAAGGACAGCTCACGATTCCCTCGCGTCCCGGGGGAGGGTCAGGGTGGGGGCTCTAGCGAAAGTATTCGCGCATTGCGACAGTGCACGCACAGCCGGCACCACCAAGGCGGGGCAGGTTCCAGGAATCTTCGATGGTCCGGAGCAGGCTGTAGTGAGTCTCCGGCACACTGGATTGAAATCCTGTCCGTGCCAGCGGCGAGACCACCAGCGTGGCGACCCGTCCACCGGCAGCATCCGTGCAGCATCCGGCGTTTGTGCCGCCTTCATCCCAGGTAATGAAGAGAACGCCGCCGTTGCGGAACGCCGTCGAGTTGAGGATCGTTGGAACCTTCTGGCTGAGCCAGGTGTCTCCCGTTGCGATTGAACAGTCGTGCATGTCGTTGCACATGTTGGGCGTGATCCAGGCATAATTGCGCACCGATCCGCCGGCTAGGTCCGCACCCAACTGGTTGAACGGCACCACGTGGGCGTTGCAGCGGACGGCATTGGTGCGGATGTCGTTGTAGTAAATCCATGGATTGTGCTTCTGCATGTAGGGATAGGCATCGCCGATGAAACACGACGATGGCATGTCCTCCAGGTAGGCCTTCCAGGTCCGGCCGCTGGCCTCGACCTGGTCCGCGAGGTTCGTGGTGCTGACCCAACAGGTCGTGCAGTCGCTATTGATGCCGAAGGTGCCACCGGCCGTTAGCGTGAGATAGTTCGGCAGGCTCGGATGGCTGACGGCGTAGTACTGGGTCGCCAGCCCGTAGCTGGCCGCCAACCCATTGATGTAGGGCGCCGAGCTATTACCGATTAGGCTGCTCGACTCCTCGTTCTCCATCACGATCACGAAGACATGGCTGAAGGTGGGGAGCGCTGGAGTCGGCGCTGGAGTCGGCGTTGGTGTCGGGACCGGGGTGGGCGTCGGCGTTGGGGCTGGCGTTGGGTTCGGGGTTGGTGACGGCGTTGCTGTCGGCGTTGGTGTCGCCGTGGGTCGCGGCGTTGGTGTCGCCGTGGGTCGCGGCGTTGCCGTCGGAGTCGGCGTTGGACCCGGCCTCGGGGTAGGGGTGCTACGTGGCGCCGGCGTCGCATGCGCGACGCTCGTGGGTTTCGCCGTTGGCCTGCCCGGAGTTAACGGCGTTGCGGAATGGGACGGTGCCATCGCAACCGACGGCGGTGATGTGGCTCCTGGAGCACTCGGCTGCCCCAATAGGAGCGATGTGATCCACAAGAGCAACCCGGCCACGGTCGCCCGGAGAACGAGCCGACGAAGCAACCACATGAGTGGCACTCCTCCCACCCATCACTAAGCGGCATCGCGCTCCGCAAGACAACGCGCAACGAGCAACCAGGCTGTAACGCCATGGCAGCAAGCAGGAAACTCTAAATCGAGTTACTCTGCTGCGAACATGTCTCTCCCGAAATTGCTTCGAGTGTTCGGCGCGGCCGCCACGTTGCTGCTCGCGACGGGCTGCGGACAGACATCTAGTGGTCAGTCCCCGCCCCACACAACAGCGACGCCATCTCCGTCGACTTCAGCGTCGGCGCACTACGCGACCCCGAAAGACGCCGCGATCGCGGCGATGATGATAGACAAGCCTGGCGCCACCTACAGGGAGGACGGACTCTGTCCCAGCGGCCAGGCGTGTCTGAGCAAGGCGCAGGTCTTCGGTAATGCCGACCCGAACTCGGGGTTCAATGCGGCGTATGTCCAGATGGGCTACGGAGGGTCGGGCGGGGGCGCCGCGTGCATCACCTACCTGTTCTACGATGCGGGCGGCTGGCATCTCTACCCACCCATTGTCTGTGGCCAGCAGGGCGGAACGAGCCCAATCCTCGGTTACCAAGATCTGGTCCAGGTGACGGGTGGCGGCTGCGGGAACGTTCGCCAGCAACCCAGCCTCAGCGCAAAGGTTGTGGCCTGCCTCAAGAACGGGACAACGGTGACCATCGATACCACCCCTCCTCGATACGTCGACGGCCACATCTGGTGGAGCGTCAACCACGGCCAGGGCTTTATAGCCCACGATGCCCTAGTTCCTTAGCGGTGGATCAGCTAGTCTCTTTACGCCCACGCGGGGTGATCAAACAATGGTCTGCCCAAACTGCCAGTCGGAGAACCGACCGGGCCGCAAGTTTTGTACACAGTGCGGAGCCGTCCTTGGAGCCGCCTGTCCGTCATGCGGCGCCGCCTGCCAACCTGGCGAGCGGTTTTGTGGCGAGTGTGGCGCAACCCTCACGAGCGCGCCCGCGTCCCGCGCGGCTGCAGGCCACTCGATTGTTCCGCCGGCCGCCGAGCGGCGCCTGGTGTCGGTGCTCTTCGCCGACCTGGTCGGTTTCACGTCCCTTTCCGATACGCGCGACCCGGAGGACGTGCGCGATCTTCTAACCCGCTACTTCGAGACTTCGCGCGAGGTCGTCGGGCGCTACGGGGGCATTGTCGACAAGTTCATCGGCGATGCGGTGGTCGCCGTTTGGGGCACGCCGACCGCCCACGAGGATGACGCCGAACGCGCCGTCCGCGCCGGCTTCGATCTCACCGACGCCGTCGCCGCCCTTGGCAAGCAGATGAACGGCAACCCACTGGCGCTCCGCGCAGCGGTTGGTTCCGGGCAAGCGGCGGTCGTGATTGGCGCGGCCGGCCAGGGGATGGTCGCCGGCGACCTCGTGAACACGGCGTCCCGTCTCCAGGCGGCCGCCCTTCCGGGGGGCCTGCTGGTCGACGAGCGCACGTATCAGTCCACCAACCGGTCCATCCTGTTCGAACCGGTCGGTGAGCAGAGCCTGAAAGGGAAAGCGCTTCCCGTCCCAGCCTGGCGAGCCCTACGGGTGGTCGCCGCCCGGCGCGGCGGCGGGCGCAGCGAACGCCTCGAGCCACCGTTTACGGGTCGGGATGAGGAGCTGCGTTTACTGAAGGAGCTCTTCCATGCCACGGCGCGCGAGAAACGGGCGCGGGTCATCTCGATCGTGGGCCAGGCGGGCATCGGCAAGTCTCGCCTCGTCTGGGAATTCCAGAAGTACCTGGACGGCTTCGTGCAAGACATCTACTGGCACCAGGGCCGCTCTCCGGCCTACGGCGAAGGCGTGACCTTCTGGGCGCTGGGCGAGATGCTTCGTCGCCGGGCGAGTATCGCCGAGACCGACGATGTCGAGACGACCCGGCACAAGCTCGAGGCCGCGGTCGCCGAGAACGTCCCCGACGAGAACGAGCGGCGCTGGATTACGCCGCACCTCGCCGCCTTGCTCGGCATCGACGACGCGCCCCCTGGACAGAATGAACAAGCCTTTGCCGCCTGGCGCGCGTTCTTCGAGCGCGTCGCGCAGCGCGGACCCACCGTCATGGTCTTCGAGGACCTCCACTGGGCGGACCAGGGGCTTTTCGATTTCATCGAGCACCTGCTCCGATGGAGCCGTCAATTCCCAATCCTGATCGTCACCCTGGCACGACCCGAGCTCCGCGAGCGACGGCCGACCTGGGGGGTCGATCAACGCAACTACACCGGTCTCCACCTCGATCCCCTGACGACTGACGCCATGGCCCAACTGCTCGAGGGTCTCGTGCCCGGTTTGCCCGGCGGGGTGAGCCGGCAAATCGTCACGCGCGCGGAAGGCGTCCCGCTTTATGCCGTCGAAATCGTTCGAATGCTGCTGGACGACGGTCGCCTGACGGCCGAAGAAGGGCGGTACCGAATCGCGGCCAAGATCGACGGCTTCGACGTGCCGGCCACGCTCCATGCCCTCGTCAATGCTCGGCTGGATGCCTTGCCAGCCGACGAACGCTCGCTTCTCCAGGATGCCGCCGTCCTGGGCCAGCGCTTCACCATCGACGGCCTCAGCGCTCTTCGATCTCAAACCGAAGAGACGCTCAAGCCGAAGCTCGATTCGCTGGTGCGAAGAGAGCTGCTTGTCTTCGACGCGGACCCACGGTCACCGGAGCGCGGGCAGTTCGGATTCACCCAGGCGGTGATTCGGGAAATCGCCTACGAGAGCCTGCCCAAGCGGGACCGGCGCACACGGCACGAGCACGTTGCGGTGTACCTGGAGGGCCTTGCCGATCCCGAGTTCGCCGGCATCATCGCCAGTCACTATCTGGCCGCCTACCAGGCCGCAGCCGCGGGCCCCGAGGCGGAGGCGCTCAAGGAAAAGGCCCGCGACTCGGTGCACAGTGCCGCCCTGCGGGCGGCGGCGCTGCACTCGCACCGCCAGGCACTTGCCTACCTCGAGCAGGCGCTTGCCATCACGGACAATGAATTGCAGCAACTTGACCTCTGGCGGTTGGCGGCCATCTCCGCCGATGCCGACGCCCAGCCTGCCGTCGCCGAATCCTATCTACAGCGCGTGATCGACCGCTGCCGGGACCGCGATGACCTCATCGGTGCGATGGACGCGATGGCAACCCTCGCCCGCATCGCCAATTACTCCGGACAGCCCGAGCGGGCCATGACGATCCTGGAGCAGGCTCGCTCGGAGACGCAGGGGCCGGACACCGGGGCGGCGGCCGCCCGGATCACCGCTGAGATGGCGAGGAGCTATTTCCTGCACGGCGAGCCCCGACCTGCGCTCGAATGGGCCGAGAAGGCCCTTCAGGCAGCGGGCCGGCTCGACCTCATCCCCGTGATTGCGGATGCGCTCATCACCAAGGGATCGGCGCTTGCAGAGGTTGATGGGCGCTTTCGGGAAGGTCATGCCGAGCTCTGGGGAGCGCTCGTGCTCGCGCAGGCCCACGGACTGACCGCCTCCGAGTTCCGCGCCCGCAATAACCTCTCCAGTTGGTACGTCCTGGACGACAATCGCGTCGCACTGGCGGTGGCACGTGATGGCCTCGACCTCATGCGCAAACTTGGCGAGCGGCAGTGGGCGATCGGTCTGGCGATCAAGTGTGCAAGTGCCGCGCTCGAGACAGGCGACTGGGATTGGGCCCTCGAGGTCATCGCCGAGTTCGATCAAGATGACATCACGCCTTACGGCCGGACAAACCTGATCGTGAGTCGTGCGATCATCAATGGCTGGCGCGGAAAGCCGGAGGCGGACGCCGCAGACCTGGCCGACATCGAGCCGCTGATGGCCGGCTGGACGGACCCGCAGTGGGCAACGCTGCCGACGTACGTTGGTCTGCACCGACTGCTGGCCGCGGGAGACCTCGAGAAAGCCTATCCTGCCGCGATGCGGGGGCTGGAGGTTGCCCCCGGCGACGTCCTGGTGACGACCTACAACGCCTCCTTCGCCGCCAGAGCCGCGCTCTGGATGAAGGATCGTGCGCGCATGGCCGAGGCGCTCAGCGAGGTCGATGCGATGCAGGTCCGCGGCGGCTGGGTCGACACGATGCGGCAAACGCTCCATGCCGGGCTGCTCGCGCTCGAGGGACGGACCGAGGAGGCGGTCCAGGGCTATATCGCGTCCGCCAGGCGATGGCGCGAGCTCGAGGTCTGGTTCCAACTGGCGCTGTCGCAGTTCGACTTCGCCACGACGATCGGGACCACGCATCCCGACGCGAGGGCCGCCGCCGACGAAGCCCGCCAGATCTTCACGCGGTTGGGCGCGACGCCTATGCTTCAGCGCCTCAGAGAACCTGGCTAGCTGATCGCGAATCTCTCCCTCCCCGTTTACCGGGGAGGGTAGGGTGGGGGCGTCTGCCTACTCGAGGTAGTCTTTGAGCTTCTTGCTGCGGCTCGGATGCCGCAACTTGCGGAGCGCCTTCGCCTCGATCTGGCGGATCCGTTCGCGGGTGACGCCAAAGCGCTTGCCCACTTCCTCCAGTGTCCGCTGGTGGCCATCGATCAATCCAAATCGCAGCTGCAACACGCGACGTTCGCGGGGCGTCAGGGTGTCGAGAATGTCTTCCACCTCCGTCCGGAGCATCGTCAGCGACGCCGCGTCTGACGGTGAGGTGGCGTCCTTGTCCTCCACGAAGTCGCCGAGGTGCGAGTCTTCCTCTTCGCCGATCGGGGTCTCCAGTGACACCGGGTCCTGCGAGACCTTCACGATCTCGCGCACCTTCTCGGCGCTGATCCCCATCTCGTCGCCGATCTCCTGGTCGGTGGGCTCGCGACCGAGCTCTTGCAGCAGCCGGCGCGATACCCGGACCAGCTTGTTGATCGTCTCCACCATGTGCACCGGGATCCGGATGGTGCGCGCCTGGTCGGCGATGGCTCGGGTGATCGCCTGGCGGATCCACCAGGTCGCATAGGTCGAGAACTTGTAGCCCTTGTGGTAGTCGAACTTCTCGACCGCCCGGATCAGGCCCATGTTGCCTTCCTGGATCAGGTCCAGGAACGACATGCCGCGGCCGATGTACTTCTTCGCGATCGAGACCACCAGCCGCAGGTTCGCCTCGGTCAGCTTGTGCTTGGCATCGTCGTCGCCGGCCTCGATCGCCTTGGCCAGGGTCACCTCCTGCTCCGCCTTGAGCAGGGCCACGCGTCCGATCTCCTTCAGATACATCCGGACCGGGTCGTCCAGCGAAACCGAATCCATCGCTTCGATGGTGGCGATCAGGTCGTCGTCGATCTCGACGACTTCCTCGAAGTCCTTCTCTCCGTCGGAGACCTCGATCCCCATGTCCCGGAACACGTTGAAGATCCGGAACAGCTGGTCGGGGTCGAGCTCGACGTCGGGGAAGCCGGCAAGGATGTCGTCCGGGCTTAAGAATCCTTGTTCCTTTCCCTTGACGATCAGGGCCTCGGCGGCCAGCACCATCGGGTCTTCGGCGCGCTTCAGCTTCCCGCCCCCGGGCGGCGGCACCTTCTTCGGGGTCGGGGCGTCCTTGAGGTTAGCCTTGGCCATGTCTCAAATCTTTGAGTGCGTCGAGTTGGTGGGCCAAGCGGTCATTCTCCTGCATCAGAGTAACGAGCCGAGATTCATCCCCCGACGCGCGCGCGGCACGCATCTCAGCCACTAAGGCTTTCAACCGTCGTTGGGCGGCGTTTATTTTAAGTGTTTGGAGACATTGCTCCAGGCTCTGCCGGAGGGCGGCCTCCGACCCGCTGTCCAGCTCGGGGTACTTGGCCATGGCGACGGCCGAGATCAGCCCCTGCTC
>Ga0209526_10002019_pt1 | contig 13638 bp, 15 predicted proteins | sample JacPinW_OM2H0_M1_FD_188566 | JGI IMG/M metagenome (GOLD analysis project Ga0209526, IMG submission 188566) | Forest soil microbial communities from Algoma, Ontario, Canada - Jack Pine, Ontario site 1_JW_OM2H0_M1 (SPAdes) (version 2) | ecosystem: Environmental > Terrestrial > Soil > Boreal... | reverse complement strand
GAGCAGCGCGGCGAGCCGCGCCTTCGTGACGCCGAGACCCGTGCCGGTTTTAAACCAATCCTGTGCTCCGGCATCGCGGGGCGCGGCGAGAAATAATATTGCTAGGCTGATGCAGGATGCGGCGAGAGTTGCGAATGTTCGATTCATCTATCTATCCTCGGGCCTTAAGAAATCTTCACCGATGAAAGTCGAACCAGAATTCGACGTTGACGTTCGATCCAGCGTACGCGCCCGGCAAAGGTTGGAGCGGGCTCGATTCACGAACCGCGCGAACTGCAGAAGTATCCACCGAATTATTGTTGCTGGAACGCGTGATCTGAATATTTGTGACCGATCCGTCACGCAGGATCGTAAAAGTGACGATCACGCGCGGAGCTATCGAAACACTGGGGTCAACGGTCGACTGCAGCCAATTGCTGCTAATCCGTTGTTGGACCGCCCTGACGTACCAATCGAATCGCGAGCCGAAATCTCCCCCGCCCACGCCGTTTAAGCTGAGCCCGGCCTGCGTCGTGCCGGCACCCATCGCGAACGATGTCGTCGGGACGCTCGGGGCACCTCCTCCGCCATAGGGAATCGCGTTCGGCGGAGGTGGCGTTGGATTCTCGAGAATTTTCGACGGGCGCGTGACGTATTTTGGCGGAGGCTTGAGCTCCTTAAATTTCGGAATCGGCAGAGCGTCAGGCGGGCGCGGCTCGATCTTGGGTGGTTCGGCCTTATAGAGCCCCTTCGATTCGTCGACTACGCGGCTTGGGGTTTGCATTTCAGGATGGGGCAGGGGGATCGCTGGAACGCCGCCAACCACACCTACGGTGATCGAGCCGCCAGGGCCACCCCAGTTTTCGCCGCGATGCGAAAGGGCTGCTCCCACCACCAGAAAGGCTAACAGTGCGGCGTGCAGGACGATGGCGAGTGAAAGCGGCCATCTCAGGCTGTCCGATGGTCGATATGCGGCGACAGATGACATGGCATTTCGCTCAATCGATAAAGTACAGCAGAATCCTCGTCAGGCCGACCAAACTTCGTTCCTTCATGGCGTTTGCGCCCGCCCGCTGAGCGGCTGGGTTACAACGCTTATCTGTTGGATGCCGGCCTGGCGGAGACTGTCCACCACGGTGGCCCAGCTTCCGAACGGCACCGTCTCGTCGCATCGAACATAGACGGCCTGATGCTGGGGGTCGTGAGACTGAGACAGAACCCGCTGGCCGAGCTCGTGAATGTTGACTGGTTTCTCATTCAAAAAGACGCGCTGGGAACGGTCGATTGTAACCACCATGCGAACTACGGTGAGCTCCTTCACCGTCTTGGTTTTCGGCACATCGACGTCGATGCCGGACTGCAGGATCGGGGCCGTGATCATGAAAATGATCAGGAGCACCAGTACCACGTCGATGAACGGCACCATATTGATTTCAGAAAGTGAGGTGCCGGTCTCGCGCTGGGTCTTCGGCATAGCGAAGCTCTAGGAGCTGTACAGCGTCTCAATCCTGGCGACGAACTCCGAGGCGAAGCTGTCCATGCGGGAAGCAATGCCTCGAATGCCATGGAGGTAGTGGTTGTAGGCTATCAGAGCCGGAATTGCGGCGAAAAGGCCGGCAGCCGTGGTGGTCAGCGCTTCGGCGATTCCCGGTGCGACGGCGCGCAGGCTTGCAGTGCCGGCGTCGCCAAGGCCTGCGAACGCATCCATCACGCCCCAAACCGTGCCAAATAGTCCGATGAACGGCGAAACCGAGGCGATGGTCGCCAGCCAGGACATACCTTTCTCCAGGCGACGAACCTCGTCGCTTGCGGCAACCTGCATCTCGACACCGACGGCACTTGGGTTCTTCAATCGGGAGCCGCGAGGGTTTGCGCCCTCGAGTTGCGCTTGGAGTTCCGAGTAGCCCGCATCGTACACCGAGATCAGAGGAGTGGCTCCGGATCCGGCGCGAAGCGTCTTGGGACTCGGTAAACCGCCGCCCGCGCGAAACATGTGCAGGAATCTGGTCGTTTTGCGGTCGACGCCGCCCAGTTGATACGACTTCTGGAAAATGAGAGCCCAGGAAAAGACGGAAAGAACCAAGAGAATTCCGAGGATAATGCGGGCCACGCCGCTCGTCTGCTCCAGAAGTGTGAGCGGGCTGGCGAGAAGCACGAGTGCCAGGCCAGAAATTGTTAGTCCCCCCTCCCAATAAGAGAATCGTCAATCAGCTCCGAAGCTAACCTAGCATAGGCACTACATGCGGTCAAACATATGCCGCGGCTTAAAAATACTGCCGCTGTCGGAAACGACACGTGGGGAGTGTCGCCTCCTCGAGCTCGGTCTCTCTGGCCGAATGCGCCGCGGGGGGTCCCGGTTGTCATCGTGGGACGCGCCCCGCATTAGGCGCGGTTTGCCGACCGGTGTCTTTGCGGCCCGATGATTCTGCTTCGGGACGAGCATGGTCTTACGTGACAACCGTTCGGACGGTATGCGCCGCCTTGTCAAAGATTGCGTACACGAGCGAGGGCTCAAGATTCGATAGGCGCCAGCGAAGAACGGTTGACCTCCTCGGTTACAAAATCGCAGCCCGCCTCCCCGGGGGGCGATGCTCGGCCCCCCTTTGCCCGAGTTGCCATTTGCCGCAGAATGTAGGTGGTCCGCCTTCGGTCTTCCGCGGTGTGCTAATATCGGAATCGGCCATGAGCAAAGCGTTCGATGTCGGAGTGGAAGCGCTCGCTGGAGGCGCCGGCGTTGGTGGGGCCGAAGGCACGATCGCGCAAGATCGCTCGGTCGCGTTGATTCCGCAACAGGACGGTCCCGGGCGGAGCGCCAAGTCCTTTTACATCGAAACATTCGGTTGCCAGATGAATGCGCACGACTCAGAAAAAGTGGCGGGTGTGCTGCTCGCGCGGGGATACCGGGCGGAGCGGGATCCGGCGGTGGCCGACGTCGTGTTCTACAACACGTGCAGCATACGGGAAAAGGCAGCGCACAAAGTCTTCTCGCGGCTGGGCGAGTGGAGAACTGCCGGCCAACACAAGGTAATCGGCGTCCTCGGATGCGTGGCACAGCAGGAAGGCGAACAGATTTTCGAGCGCGCCCCGTGGGTGAGCCTGGTGTGCGGGTCAGCCAGCTACCGGCGACTTCCAGCGCTTATGGCCGAACTCGAAGCAGGCGGGCGCCGCGTAATGGGCCTCGAACTCGACACGGACGAGACGTTCGAGACGGAGATGACGCGGCGCGATAACCCCTATCGCGCCTATCTGACTATTATTGAAGGCTGCGACTATTGCTGCGCCTACTGCGTCGTGCCCCACACACGCGGGCCGGAGCGGAGCCGCTCGAGCGAGTCGATTCTGACAGAAGTGCGGCGACTCGCGGACGCAGGCTACACCGAAATCCAACTGCTCGGTCAGACGGTGAATTCCTATCGCGATCCCTCGCCGCGCGGGATGAATTTCGTTGAACTTCTGCGAACGGTGGCGGGGGTTGCGGGTATCCGGCGTGCACGGTTTACGACCTCGCATCCGAATGATTTCACTCGGGAGATTGTCGAGGCGATCGATAGGACTCCGGAGATTTGCGACCACATCCACCTGCCGGTACAGTCAGGCTCGACTCGAGTGTTGCGGACGATGCGGCGCACCTACACACGCGAGGAGTACTTGGAGAAGATTCTGTGGATTCGGAGCGCGCGCCGGTCGATCAGCGTGACCAGCGACATCATTGTTGGGTTCCCGGGAGAAACCGACCAGGATTTCGAGGAATCGCTGACGCTGCTCGATGCGGTCGGATACGACGGTGTTTTCTCGTTCAAGTATTCGCCCCGGCCGAATACGGCGGCACGCGAGATGGCGGACGCTGTCCCCGAAGAGGAAAAATCAAGGCGACTCGGGATACTGCAGGAGCGCCAACGGCAGATCCAAATTGCCCGTAATGAAGCGCTCGTCGGTGAGACCTTTGAAGTGCTCGTCGATGGGCGGCACCCGTCGCGAGCGCAATGGGCGGGACGCACGACGAGCAATCGGGTCGTAAATTTCACTTCGCCGCATGAAAATCTTTTGGGACAATACATTCAAGCGCGAGTGACGCGCTCTGGGCCCAACAGTCTGGTGGGCGAGCATGTAGCGTGAGAGCCGACGCACGCGAATCCGGGTGAACAGAAGGAATCTCGGTAAGTGGGAGGCCACCATGGAACTCGAGGTCAAAATCCGGGGGCTGATGATGGATCCGGTGACCAACATGCCAGTGGTGGTCCTGAAGGAAACTCAGGGAAGTGGGATTCTGCCGATCTGGGTGGGAATTTACGAGGCGAATGCCATCGCCCTCGAAATCGAGAAGGTGCAGACGCCGCGGCCGATGACCCACGATCTGCTGAAGAACGTCTTGACCGGGCTGAACGTGCACGTGCAGAAAGTGGTTGTGTCGGACCTGAAAGACGATACGTTCTACGCGCTGATCTGGATGGAGCGCGATGGGCATATGATGTCGATGGATTCGCGTCCGAGTGACGCGCTCGCGCTCGCGCTGCGACTCGATTGCCCTATTTTCGTCGAAGATCAAGTGCTGAAGAGTTCGAAGATGGCGAGCGTCGTGTCCGAGAAAAGCTCGAACGAAGAACTGCGCAAATGGCTCGAGAACCTGAACGACGAGGATCTCGGGCGCTACAAGATGTAGGGGGAATCTACGAGTGCCTACACTGCGCGAGCAAGCTGCCGACGATGCCTGCAAAGGCATCCCGGGTCGCATGCGCAACGATTGCTAGGCGGCTCTTCTGGATGACCGGAGCCATTCCGAATCAGGCGCCATAGACGGTAATCGTGATGACGGCTCCCTTGCCTTGCTACAGGTGAGCCACGCCGAACAGAAAACCTGCACCTGCCAGCAGAGATCCCCGGCGGGAGATCGCTCGGCCGGAATTGAGATCCTCGTCACACGCGCACTTTTTTGCTTGCAGTCCACGCATGAGTATAGGTACAGTGTGCGTACTTGTGGTATGAGCGAGCGCAGGCGCTATGAGTTGGCCTGGGCTCGGCAAGCGGGGAGCGAGGGGCAAGGGCTTGACCTGCGTCCTGGCAATTGCTAATCAGAAAGGCGGCGTTGGAAAGACTACTACATCCATCAATCTGTCCGCTGCGCTTGCTATTAAGAAGAAAAAGACCCTCCTGATTGACCTCGACCCGCAGTCAAACACGTCGATCGCCTTTTTCAAGCCCGACGAGATCCAGTCGACGATGTTCGACATCTTCTCGGAGCATCCCGTTGAGATGGCGAAAGTTATACGGCCGACGAAGGCCCCCAATCTGTTTGTTGCGCCGGCACGGCTCGCGCTCGCAAGACTTGAGCAGCAGCTCGCCGGGCAATTCGATGCGCCGTTCAAGCTGAAGGACGCGATAGCTCCGGTGTTGAAAGATTTCGACTATATCGTGATGGACACGCCGCCGGCGCTCGGAATACTCACGGTCAACGCTCTGGTGGCCTCGACGCATCTGCTGGTGCCGATTCAGGCGGCCTATTTCGCAATCGAGGGGACCGACGACCTGCTGGAAACCTATGGTAGGATTCGCGCCCGCCCCAACCCGGCGTTGAAGATGCTCGGCGTCGTCATCACGCTTTTTGACAAGCGCACGAATATTTCGCGGGACACCCACGAGCAAATCCGTTCCGTGTTCGGCGAGGCGCTTTTCAAGACGCGCATCAGCAAGAACGTGCGGCTCGAGGAAAGCCCGGCGTATAAAGAAACCGTTTTTACGTACGCACCGAAATCTTCCGGTGCCGACGAGTACAAGAAACTTGCCCAGGAGGTATTACATCGTGTCGAAGAGGATCGGGTTGCCCGTCACTCTCAAGATGCGGCATGACGCGCACTATGTAGAAACGCTGACGAGCTTCAGCGGCGCGTCGGTCGGGCGCATGATTCCGATTAGCAAGATCCGGCCGAACCCGGATCAGCCGCGGAAACATATCGGCGACATTCGCGAATTGGCGGATTCGATCCGGCAGAAGGGCGTGCTCGAACCGCTGTTGGTGCGCTACGTGCCTCGCGAGGACACCTACTACATTATTTCCGGCGAGCGGCGGTTCCACGCTTCGCAAGCTGCTGGGTTGCACGAATTGCCGTGCATCGAGAAAATCGCGGATGACGCTGAGACGCTCGAGCTTGCGCTGATCGAGAATTTGCAACGGAAAGATCTGACGCCATTCGAAGAAGCCGACGGGCTGCAGCGGCTTGCCGATCAGTTCGATTACACCCATGACGATATCGCAAAAAAAATCGGACGTGCTCGGTCGTCGGTGACCGAGACGATGTCGCTGCGCGTGATCCCGACCGACGTTCGCCAGGCCTGCCTTGAGAATGCGATTGTATCGAAGTCGCTGCTGTTGCAGATCGCGCGGCAGCCCACTGCGAAAAGGATGCAGGAGATGGTCCGCCGCATCGCACAGGGAGGACTGACGCGAGACGAGGCCCGCCGAGCGCGGAAGGAAGAAACCGAAAGTGCCCCGCGGCCGCAACCGTTTCTGTTTGACTATCAAGCCGAAGACGGAACGTTCCACCTGCGCGTTCAGTTCCGCAAGAGTCAGGTGGGCGACCAGGAGCTAGCCGCCGCACTGCGAGAGGTTTTGCGGCAGCTTGAGTCGGGTTCTATTTCTTCCTCCGCTGCCTGAATCTGTTGGGCATGCTGATCGGGAAGCCGGCTAAAATTGTCCCAACGCGACCCGTCCTGCTGCCCGGTCCTGGCATGGAGCTGACCTCCCGACAAACCTCGCTTCTTGAGCGACTCTCCTCTGAAGGCTTCCAACTGGTGGCGTTCCCGATGTACGGTGACCATGTCGGCGTGAGAAAAGGAAACTGCGCGGCCCTGCTCGCGCCCAGCGGAGCGGAAGGATTCACTATCCTCGGGCAGCCTGCATACTTGGTCGGCGGAAACTTTAGCGTCAAGATGCTGCAGGGGGACGGCCATTACTTCGTCTCGAAGAAAGATAAGCTCGAAGCCACTCCCGAGCGCAACTCGGAGCTCGAAACGTTCTCCGCCCAGCTGGCCGAAGCCCTGCTGCCGACGTCCTGATACCCGGCCGACCCTTTTATTTTCGACATCGAATCACTTGCGTGATGCCCGCAATATGCTAGCTTGAATCTGTGGCCATGGCGATAGGGAGCAGGGCGATGCGATCCAGAGAGCGATCGGTGACCAGCGTTTCGGAACTTTCGTATGGAGGAATTTTTCTGCGCATGTTAAACAAACGGGAAGGCGTCGAGCCTACATTCCTCCGCCTGGATCGCGGACTGTCGCATGAATAATATTTACGATGTGATCTGTATCGGTGCCGGCCCGACGGGATTGGCCTGTGCCATCGAGGCAAAGCGAGCGGGCATGCGCTCGCTCGTGGTCGACAAGGGCTGCCTCTGCAATTCGCTGCTTCACTATCCGACAAATATGTATTTTTTCACGACGCCCGAACGAATGGAAATCGGCGATTTGCCCATGACGATCGCTGCCGGGAAGCCAACTCGATCTGAAGCGTTAAAGTATTACCGCCGGGCTGTGGAACATTACCAGATCGAGACGCGGTTATATGAAGCGGTCGAGTGCATCGAAGGGAACGACGGCGGATTTGTTGTGCCCACGCAGGATGATTCCGGTAAGAGGAACGAATATCGATCGAAGAAAACTATCATCGCGACCGGTTATTACGACTTGCCGAACCGGCTCGGGATTCCGGGTGAGGATCTTCCGCACGTGTCGCATTACTTCGCTGAGCCGCATCCCTATTGGAATCGCGACGTTGTCGTGATTGGCGGCAGGAACTCGGCTGCAGAAGTGGCGCTCGATCTGTTCCGCGCTGGGGCCCGCGTTACGCTCGTGCATCGCGGAAGCGCCATGGAGAAGAGTCTCAAGTACTGGGTGAAGCCTGATATTGAAAACCGGATCCGGGCGGGCGAAATCAGAGCGATGTTCCTCAGTCAGGTTATGCGCATCGAGCCGAGCCAGGTTTGGGTACGAAATGCAAACCAAGAGATCGCCGTGCCAGCTGTGCAGGTCTTTGCGATGACTGGCTACCACCCTGATTTCGAGTTCATCGAACGACAGGGGATTCGATCCGACTCCGAGACGCGAAGGCCGGAATGCAATCCCGAGACGCTCGAGAGCAATGTTGCCGGAATCCACCTGGCCGGAGTGGTGGTCGGTGGGAAAAATACGTCAGAGATTTTCATCGAAAATGGCCGCTTTCACGGCCGTCAGATCATCTCCGCCATTGCCGGCAAGGGTCGGCTGAACGAGCCCCCGCCTATCGCTCCGCCTGGCGAATGAACGGAGTACTGCTTAGACCGACGACCCAGACCCCGCGGCGAGCCGACGAGGGGCTGTGATTTGCGTGCTCCCGGTAACTTTGCTACAGTGAGCTGCGATGGCATCGATCGTAAGAGAAGTGGGCGAAACCTTCGTCACGCTGTTCAAGGGTTTTAGCGTGACGTTGCGGACCATGTTCGGCAAGACCACGACGGAGAGCTTTCCGGACGTGCCCCCTTCGGTTCAGCCACGCTATCGGGGCATCCATGTCCTGCAGCGCGATGAGCATGGACTGGAAAAGTGCGTCGGCTGTTTTTTGTGCGCTGCTGCATGCCCTGCAAACTGCATTTACATCGAAGCTGCGGAGAATACCGATGCGGAGCGCATCTCTGCCGGAGAACGTTACGCCAAGGTGTATAACATCGACTATTCGCGATGCATCTTCTGCGGGTATTGTGTGGAAGCTTGTCCGACCGATGCGATTACCCACGGCCATAGCATCGAGCTCGCCCCATACGACATTAACGCGCTCATCTACCGCAAAGAACAGCTCCTCGAAGCCTGGCCACCTGTTGCGGCTTCGTCCTAGAATCGATCGTTGATCTCTGCTTGGGAAGCCAAAAATTTCCCGTCGGCGGCCGCGGACCTACCAAGGTGCTGCACAAATTTGCAAACAAGCAGAGAACTAGGTTCAGTGGCAGAGTATCGACAGGGCAAGAAACATGACGAACGATGACCAGAATCTGTTCTGGTCCTCGACTGTCGAGGAAATCCCGGCTGCAGTCAACCGGTAGATCGGCATTTGCACAAACGCGGCACCCCCGGGCCACGAATCGATCCCACCGAATGCGACCTTTCGCCTCCCTCGACCACCCGAGCGGGGTCCCAATAGACCGCGAAACCGTTCCGTGCTTCCCAGAGAGGCTGCCCTCCACGCTGTTCGCGCCAGCATTTTAAGCAGTGGGAGTTCCGGTGGCGTGGCGAAAATGCAAAACGACGCTCTGGCTGGAATCGCAGGTCCGCATTTCGGGCATTGCCCTGTTTCGGGCGGCGTCTTGATCTGGCTAGGCGCGGCGCTTGCGCGAGCCCTGGAACAAATCGCGGAGCAGGGGAAGGCCGAGGGTAAGGGGAAAACAGAGAATGTTCTTCATCAGCATCGAGCAGCGTTCGATGCGCTCGTGGGTGACGTCGGCTTCGGCCCCCTTCGCCGCGACGATCGCTCCCACGTACTTGAGGAAATCGACCCCGCACTTTTCACACGTGCCGCCGTGGCGCTGTTCGTGGGCACAGGACGGGCATTGATAGCGCAGCGTGGCATGGCAGCGCGGACAGAACCGAGCGATTTCGCGTACCGCACCTCCGCATTTCGGGCATTGCATGTCTCCATGTTACCGGGAGCGGCGCTCGCCTGCCGCCCGGCGCGTAACAGTTGCGACCACATCGTCAACAGGGTCCGGAGCCATGGGTCAGCACAAACCCGTGTGCAGCAGGCTTCGTCCTAAAAGTCGCGGGTGATCGCGCCCCGCGGGCGAAAAGGGTGGCGGAATATTCTCGAGCGGGCGCAAACTGCGCGCCTCCCTTCGGCCGTTTCAGATGGCTCCGAGCAAGCGGTTCCATTTTCGGGCCTTAGCTCGAGTCCGGCGGACGGCCGAAACCCACGATCACTTCCGCTATCGGATCGTCAGGTTGTGCGCATGCAGAGACCGCGCACCGAGTTGGCCGAAGCGGCCTTGTCGCGAGTTGGGCCGACTCTACGCGACGGATCGACGGGATGTGGCCGCAGAATGTTATCGTTTGCGTTGGGCGGCGGAGCCAGCAGCCGCACGACGTGGCCAAGTCGCTCGAGCTTGTACGGCTTGGCCATGCAAACGACAGCGCCCATCGAGTGTGCGCTCGCGTAGTCGCTCGGATAGGCGGAGCTCGTGACGAGCATCACCGGAATGGTCTGCAACCGGGGTGTGGTTTTCACATGCGAGCAAAGTTGGTAGCCTGGCATGCCCTCGCCTTCGATTTCGGCAATCAGAAGCGACGGCGTGAACCTGCTCAGCACTTCACGCGCTTCGTCGAGTGTTTGGACGGTGATCACTTCGTAGCCTTCATTGTTCAGATAGTTTTTGAGTGATTTACAGACCGCTTCGTTGCCATCGAGCGCAAGGACCAGCGGCTTGTTCGATCGGGTCTCCCGCTTGCAGGAAACCGGTGGGGTCCTCTGGGCCAACTTTTGGCCGCCGGAGTCGACGAGATCTTCGCCGGTGCCCTCGCCGAACGCGATCCCCACAGAGCGACGTCCGTCGGGCATCGCGGTGAGGTGAACGACGCGACCGGACTGCTCAGCCTGCATCTCGCCTAGCATCTTGCTGTAAGGGAACGTCACTGCGAGGACCATGCCGCGATAGTAGCCAGGATGAGCGGTGGTGAATAAGATGCCGGCGCGCGAGACGTCAGTCGTGGTCGTGACTTCGTCGGGGCCATCTGCAGTAAGATCGACGCTCCGCAGGCGTACCGGCGCAGAGATTATCGCGCGGCGGCGCAAACGACGCTCACCGGTTTGCGGCAACGTGCGCTGTGGCCTCTCAACAACAAGAGTTTCTGCAGCTGGAGTGATGCCAGTCGCCCGAGATTGGGCAAGGAGTGCGATCGCCACTTCCGCCGACTCGACAGCGGGAGGGTTCTGCGAGGACGACTTTTGTTGTGCGGCATCTACTGCGGCCGCTGGTTTTGAGGGCGATCTTTTCACTTTGCGCCAAGCTGCGAACATTGAAAGCTTGAATCCGTCACTCATCCTGGGGCTCCTGTAACTGAGATCCATCTCCGAAGAACTAAGATAGCTGCTGGGCTCCGCCGGCGCATTAGAGGGAAAGTTACATTTTGATCGGTACTCGGAGAGGATCCCCGATAGTACCCTTGTACCTGATGTGGTAGAAACAATGGAATTGTCGCCTTCGCAGTTGGCTTTTAAGTTACGAAATTGTGACACGTTCGGGGGGGCTGCAAGTTTGTCAGGCCGGTGAACCGGCGCCCCCCCCGGCGCTACAACGCAGGGAAGTCTTGCTCGAGACAAGCCCTGATTGGTGCTGCCGTTTTCGCCTCTCCTGCTGAAGGGGGGAAGGGAAGCAAGGGAAAAGGGAAGCAAAGTGTTGCAAAAGTGGGAGATTTGTGCTAAAAAAAAGCTCGCGTTTGTTGCCTATGAATTCCCAGTGACGCGTCAAACAGGCCTGCATGGGCGGATTGCCCTGCGGCCTTTTTTTGTGAAGGGAATGACCGGGAACAGGCGCAAATAGCTTCCGGGCGGCTAACCGGTCTCCCGTGAATGAATTAAGGAGTCGAAGAAGTGGCCAGAGAGCAAGGTACAGTCAAGTGGTTCAACGCGGCCAAGGGTTATGGATTTATCCAGCGGCAATCGGGGGAAGATGTGTTCGTACATTTCTCGGCTATTCAGTCAGAGGGCTACAAGAGCCTCAATGAAGGCCAGGCGGTCGAATTCGAAGTCAAGCAGGGACCGAAGGGCTTGCAGGCCGAGAGTGTTGTCAGCCTCTAAGTAGGTTGTCTCTGAATCGCTGTTCATGAGCGGAAGAATTTAGGTCTGCAGGCGGCCGGCGCTCGTCGGTGCCCGCGAGACGGCACCTGCGGCTAGAAACTCGCCATAGTGTCTTTTCTGGTTTTCTTGGTTCTGATTTTTCTGTGTTCACACGAGGGGGGCAATGGAATGCAGATTTTAGTCGAGGGTCAGACGATTCGTCACCAGCAATACGGTGTTGGCATTGTTACGGAATCAAACACTGAACGTACCACGATCGATTTCGATAATCACGGCGTGAAGAAGTTTGTCACCGCCATCTGGACCGCTGAGCTGATCGGCGAACCTCCGACAGAGAAACCCGCGCGCCGCCGCGGCCGCCGCAAAACTGTCAAGAAGGCGGCGGCATCTTAGTTTCCACGTGGAGATTACAACCTCTAGGTTGGCTCCTGAATGCTCCCTCGGAGCCTGTGCGACCCGGTCGAAGATTGCGACGCGGAGGATCCGTTTTGACGCAACGTCTCACCGGCCGCTGCACTTAGAAAGAGAATCCCAGGCCGGCATGAACCGCATCAGATCATGTCGCTCCACGAACATTTGCGGTGATACGCTCACGGGTTGTCAAGGTTCCACGAGATTATTGCGAATGGCGAAGCGGACCAGTTCGCTAAAGCTCCCGAAGTTCATCTTATGCATGATGTGATTGCGGTGGCTTTCAACGGTGCGCGTCGAAACCCCGAGCGTCGAGGCGACTTCCTTGTTGCTCTTTCCACCAGCGAGAAGCTGGACGACTTCGACTTCGCGCGGCGTCAGCGGGGAATTCGGTATCATGTCATCTTCGCCAACCGCAATCGTCTCGCCTGGCCTGCGAACATAGTTCTGCGCCATTGAAATCGCCAGCCGGTTGGTAAAAAATGGCTGGTGGTGACGCACCTGGTCGACAGCGGCGAGCAGTTCGGTGTCTGCGTCGGACTTCAGGACGTAGCCGAGGGCGCCGCAACGCAGCACTTCCCGCGCGAGCTCTTCCGAGAAATGCATGGTGAGGATTAGCACATCGGTTGAGGGCGATTCCTCGCGGGCAGCGCACACCACCTCGAGCCCGTTCATTTCCGGCATCGTCAGGTCAAGGACAAGCAAATCCGGCTTTTCTTTCGCCACGTAGTCGAGAGCTTCCATGCCCGTTGAAGCCTCCCAGCAAACCTGAATGCCGGGCTGCGACTCCAGCAGCACGCGCAAGCCGTGCCGCACCACCGCGTGGTCATCTGCAATGACGACTCGATAGGGTTTTGCAGCCATGGCCGACGGCTCGGCGCGGGCTGCTGGTAGGGGTTTTGCCACGTTATTGCTCCTTTGATCTCATCGAGTGCTCTTCTCGTCTACGAGCGGTTCGCCAGCCGCCCTTGGTTGGTCCTCGAGCTGCGAGCCGAGCCGGAATCGGCAGGATTGCTCGAACGGTAGTACCGCGCCCGGGCGAACTCTCCACTTCGAACTCCCCATCTAGCTGGTTCACGCGCTCGCGCATCCCGGCGATTCCAACGCCAAGAGGTGCTCCCCGGCTTACCGCGGGAGCCGGCAATGGCAGGCCGCAACCTTCGTCCCGAACCTCCGTCCTAAGCCGTCCAGACTCGTGCACCAGGCGAATGGTGACCGTTCGACTGCCCGAATATCGATGCACATTGGTGAGCGCCTCTTGCACAACGCGGAATACCGTCGTTTCGATCTCCTGCGGATATCGTCCGAACCCGTCAGCTATTTCGACCGTCGCCTGAATGCCGCTGCGCTCGGAAAAGCCTCTGGCGTACCAGCGCAGCGCTAAACCAAGCCCCCCTTCATCCAGCATGGGAGGGTGCATTAAGTAGGAGACGACC
>Ga0209526_10002018_pt1 | contig 13642 bp, 12 predicted proteins | sample JacPinW_OM2H0_M1_FD_188566 | JGI IMG/M metagenome (GOLD analysis project Ga0209526, IMG submission 188566) | Forest soil microbial communities from Algoma, Ontario, Canada - Jack Pine, Ontario site 1_JW_OM2H0_M1 (SPAdes) (version 2) | ecosystem: Environmental > Terrestrial > Soil > Boreal... | reverse complement strand
CAACACGCCCGGCATTTGCGTGAGGCGCTGCGGGTCAAAGCGGCCGAATTGCGGGCGAAATTCGGGGCTCCGCCCAAGCTCACCGTGGTATTGGTCGGCGACGATGCACCGTCGCGCCTGTACGTATCGAATAAATCCAAAGCTTGCCGCGACGTGGGCATCGAGTCAGTGGTCATCGAGCTTCCGACATCGACTCGGCTCGAAACACTACTGGAGGTGATCGAAGCGCAAAATCGCGACCCCTCCGTGCACGGAATTCTGGTGCAGCTCCCCCTGCCCCGTCACTTGCCGGTCCAAGCGGTGTTGGCCTGCATTGCGATCGAGAAAGATGTCGACGGATTTCATTTATATAACGTCGGCAGCCTCGTCCTCGGCTCCGCCGTGTTTTCCCCGTGCACCCCGTACGGCGTGCAGAAGCTCCTGGAAGCCGAAGGCATTCCCATTGCAGGTCAAAACGTGGTGGTGGTCGGAGCGAGCAATATCGTCGGTAAACCCACCGCGCTGATGTTGATGCAAAGGGATGCGACGGTTTGCATCTGTCACGCGAAAACGCGCGATCTGGCGCAATTTACGATCCTCGCGGATATCTTGGTGGTCGCCGCCGGCAAACCTAATCTCATCGTTGCGCCGATGGTCAAAACCGGCGCCGTGGTCATCGACGTCGGCATCAATCGGCTCCCCAACGGTAAAATCGTCGGCGACGTAGATTTCGAGGGAGTCTCGCAGAAGGCCTCCTACATCACACCGGTGCCGGGCGGTGTCGGCCCCATGACGGTCACCATGCTGCTCGCCAATACGATCACGGCCGCGCAGCGCATGTGGGGAGTATCAGTCACCTGACCGCTCCGCGGATACCTCAGCAACGAGGCATCCGAATTGGTCTTCTGGGGCACGAATCCCCCGACAATCTGTCATATTTCTCACACTCTTCGTGAGCACAGAGGAGAATTCGGCTATGGTCAAGGACAAAGGTCTCCTTCCCTGGATCGTCGGCGGACTAGCGATCGCGGCGGTTGCGGTCGATAAGCAAAACTGGATCGGGCTCCATCCGTTTCTCAGTTTCTTTGGCGCAAAAGATTTGCCGGAGAACCCGGGCGCGCCGCTGGAGTGGTTTCTTCCGATTCTGCTGCCGCGATTTTCAGAACTTACGCGCAAAGTGAACGATTGGCCGGAGCACGGCAGGGTCTTTGAGAAGAAAGGCGGGAAGACTGTGCGGGCGCGCAGATTTTTGCCTCCGGTCGTTCGCCCATCCACCTTCCGCGATTTCTACGCTTTCGAGCAGCATGTACGTACCGCTCGCCAACGCCGTGGACTCGAAATGATCCAGGCGTGGTATGAAATTCCGGCTTTCTATTTTGCAAATCCAAACTCGTTCGTGGGAAACGACGCGGAAATTTCCGCGCCTGCCGGTTCGAACGAATTGGATTACGAGCTCGAACTTGGCATCATCATCGGAAAGCGCGGGCGCAACATTGCTCCGGCGCAGGCGTGGGACTACGTGGCCGGATTTACCATTATCAACGACTTCAGTGCGCGGGATCTGCAACGTGCGGAGATGGAGGTCGGGCTGGGACCGGCCAAGGGTAAAGATTTTGCCACGGCGATCGGTCCAATTTTGGTGACGCGCGACGAGTTTGCCGACAAGATCGATCGGGAAAGAATCTCGCTCGAAATGCGCGCACGATTGAACGGAAACCAACTCTCTTGGGGAAACAGTTCAACGTTATTTCATTCCTTTCCTCGAATGATCGCGCAAGCGTCGCGCGACGCCGACCTTTTTCCCGGCGATTTAATTGGCAGCGGCACGGTCGGCGGCGGTTGCATTCTTGAGCTCGGTCCGGAAAGCACCGGCGGCTGGTTGAAGGCGGGAGACGTCGTCGAACTGGAGATCGATCGCATCGGCATTCTGCGCACACGCGTGGCGGCGGGCTCCGGCTAATTGTGAGCGGTTGACGAAAGACATGATCGCGCGCTGAGTTCAATCCATGCCTGCTTCGCTTCGCGCCTTGCTCGAGCGGTCGATTGATTACGCCGGAATGTTCCCGCCGTGCAGCATCGAGCTTGAACCGGCGCTCAAAAATCAAGCCGAATATGTGCGCTCGCCCGATGCCTGGATGCTTTCCACTTTTGTTTTGCCGGTCGCGCAGTTTGAGGCCGCGGAAAAAAGTCTTTCCCAATTTGATCCGAAACATCCGCTGCGTATTTCCGTGCTTGGACCAAAAAGCGAAACCGCGGCTGAATTTATCGCCGCGCTAAAGAAGACCACTGAGGCGATCCGTTCGTTTCAAGCCCAACACGTCGATCTTGTCTTGGTCGTGCAGTTAGAAATGCTCCTTCCTCAAAATGTCGATCTTAAGGAGCTGAATGAGGCGAGATCGATCATTGGCGATTTGAAACTGCAAGCGTTTTGGGAAGCCCCGGTTGATGCCGCCGAGGAAACGATCGACTTGCTTGCCGCGCATAATTCCAAAACGAAGGCGACAGCGTTTGGTTATAAACTGCGAACTGGCGGCGTGACGGCTGATGCGTTTCCTGTTTCGATTCAAATCGCGCGTGCCTTGATCGCGGCGGCGCAACATCACGTACCGATTAAATTTACGGCCGGACTTCATCATCCGGTCCGGCAATTTCGAGATGAAGTGCAAACGAAGATGCACGGATTTCTAAACGTGCTCGGCGCCGGCGTGCTCGCGGCCGAGCATCAGTGGAACGAACAACAAACGGTAGCCATGCTCGAAGACGAAGATGCGTCCGCGTTTTCTTTTCACGATACGGTCTTTGCCTGGCGCGAATGGGAGATCACCATGGATCGGATCAAGGCGCGCCGAAAATTGATGACTTCGTTCGGCAGCTGCAGCTTCGACGAGCCACGCGAAGATTTACGCGCCTTGAATTTTCTTTGATCATGCCGCGCAAATCTTTTATCGAAGTCGCGCCTGATTCGCATTTTCCGATTGAAAATCTTCCGTTCGGAATTTTTAAACCGCGGCAAGGCGCGGCCCGCGTCGGCGTCGCGCTTGGCGAGCACGTTGTCGATCTTTCAGTTTTGGAAGAGGGCGGACATTTCCAATCGTCCGAATTTCAAGATCGACATGTGTTCTCGCAGGATTCGCTGAACGCATTTCTTGCGCTAGGCCGGCCGGCCTGGCGAAAGGCGCGAGAGATTTTGCAGCATATGCTCGATGCCGGCACGCCGACTTTGCGCGATGAGGCAAAACTTCGTGAGCGCGTATTTCACCGACAGACAGATGTAACGATGCAGTTGCCAGCGCGCATCGGCGATTACACCGATTTTTATTCGTCGTATCACCACGCGCACAATGTTGGGACGATGCTGCGCGGCCCGGAAAACGCGTTGATGCCAAATTGGAAGTGGCTGCCGGTGGCCTACCACGGACGCGCCAGCTCTATTGTCGTCAGCGGAGCTGAAGTGCGACGGCCGAAAGGCCAGGCCAAGCCGCCCGATGCAACGGAGCCGGTCTTCGGGCCAACGAAGAGTTTGGACTACGAACTTGAGATGGCGTTTCTCATCGGGCCATCGAACTCGTTAGGCGAACCGGTCCCGATTGAGCGCGCGGTCGATCACATTTTCGGATTCGTTTTGATGAACGATTGGAGCGCGCGAGATATTCAAGCCTGGGAATATCAACCGCTCGGGCCGTTCTTGGCGAAAAATTTCTGCACAAGTATTTCACCGTGGGTGGTGACGCTGGAAACTCTCGAGACTTTCCGCAAACCGCTTCCAGCGCAAGATCCCGAGCCGCTTCCTTATCTTCGCTCGAAAAACGATTTCACGTTCGACATCAAACTCGAAGCACGTTTGCAAACCGCCGGGATGAAAACGCCGCACGTCATCACCCGCACGAATTTTCAAAATCTTTACTGGAGCATTTCACAGCAACTCGCCCATCACACGGTCGGCGGTTGCAATCTCCAGCCGGGCGATCTGCTGGCGAGCGGAACGATCAGCGGCCCGACCGAGGAATCGCGCGGCTGCATGCTGGAGTTGACCTGGCGCGGCGCGAATCCGTTGAAACTTCCAAATGACGAGACGCGCAAATGGCTCGAAGACGGCGACACGCTCGCGATCACCGGTTGGTGCGAGGGCGACGGCTACCGACTTGGCTTCGGTGAAGTCAGCGGACGAATTCTCCCGGCACTTTGATCGAGACCAGATCTCGATTTGTGAGTGCGCCCTACTGCATATTATAGAAGCTCGGCACAAAATAAAACTTGTAGTGCGTCGTCGAATCCACGGATTTGCCGTTGCGAGATGCCGGTAGGTACGTCCTTTCACGCATAATCTGCAGTGCCGTCTCCCCGTAGGGCTGTTTCTCGGCTGGTGTGACACTTAATAAATGCACGTCCTTCAAGTGGCCTGACGCATCGATTGTAAGGCTCATTTCCGCCGCGCCCGGCTTGTCTTCGGTCGCCCACGGCCCAAACGGGTCTTTCAACGTGCGAAAGTTATAAATGTGGCCAGGGACATCAATTGGTTGTGGCGCGATGAAATCAGTCTCCTTTTGCAATTCGGAGGGTTCCTGGTTAGCAAAAATTCTCAGGTGCGGTTTACCATCGATCACGCTGAATGTCAGCGTACCGTAAAAGGCCGCATAAACATTTCGATGATTGTAAACGGCGGGAACAAAGCTTGCCTGCTCCAACCTGTGTCGTAATTCGTACCACAGCAGCTCGGATTCTTTTGTCTTACCCCAAACCTGCCGGCCGGCGACGCTCCCATTCGGTCGAATGATGGCGTTAAAAAACAAGGCGGCGTGTCCTTGGCCCCTTTTCATCAAACTTTGGGTGTCGATGAGATTGATCAGCGCTTTCGAGTCGGAACCGACCAATGCTGGCCGCATGTCGGGTAAGTTTTCTGCCTGCGCCGGAGGGGCAAGAACTCCAGCCAGGAAAACTAGCGCAACTGCGCGAAGGGGAAAATGTGCACTGCTCTCGTCAGACTTCATAAGCTTGTCTTAAAGTCATTCGTCTTGGACTCTTACAGAGGATGTGTTCTTTCCAGGTTTATAGCGCGATGATTTTCTAGTTTTTTAACGCTCTACTAAATTGACGATGTCGATCCAACCGTACGAAGAACGCTCCTTTCGATTCATCGAGCTGCTATCAATCGATGACTGGCGGATGAAACTTTACGGAATCGCCTACCGACGCGAGTTGCCGCGACCGGAATTACTTGAGGCAGCGAGACGCGTCGCGGCCGACACATTGGAAAAGGAGACCGCGAACAATTACAAAGTCGGCTTCGTCGGCGCGCACGATGGACGGAACGCGTGTTTTGTTTTTGTCGATTTCTGGGGCAACGAGAACGAACTGTTTCATCGCGTGTTCCTTTCCCGTGGCGACGAGCCGCAAGCTTTAAGTCCCTGGAAAATTTCCGATTCATCGGTGTGCGTTTGGGATTTGCGGCTGCAATCCTTCGAGCGCGACGCCTGGATAAAACACGTCCTGAAAAACCTGGATGCTCCCGACTTCGATTCGTACTTGCAGGAACGCATGAATGGCGATGCCTGACGAATCAAAACGCTTTCGTCGACCGAAGTTGCTCAGTAAGTTTGGCGCGGGGCCTGTAGCTCAGCGGTTAGAGCAGGGGACTCATAATCCCTTGGTCCCAGGTTCGAATCCTGGCGGGCCCAGCTAATTTCAGATTCTAGATTGCAGTTGGGTGCTGGGGCGTTCCGGTTCCCGAGGGGCCGCAGGTCGATCCATCGACCGGAACCGGCGCAGGCGCCGCGGTTTTTGACGTTTTCCGGGCAAAATGGGACCGGAAAGGTCTTCCGGGTTGCGAATAAGCGGTAAAAAAGGTGTGTTTTACCTGTGAGAATCCGTTGACAACTTCCCCTGGCGTCCCAATAATAACGCGTGTTGAAGAAATTCATCCCGCAAAAAACGATTTCGTCGATCGGAGAAGGGTCGCTGAATTCGGGGGGTGAACAAACCAACCGCAGCGCCTACGGCGACCAACCAAGAACATCAACAACCGATTATCAAAAATTTATGGCTGAACATTCCGGCAAAGACGTGCTTTCGAGCGACGTTGAAATCAAAGGCTCGATCAAGTTTCAAAAAGAGCTATTGATCGACGGCAAAGTCGAAGGCGAAATTAATTCCGAAGGCGTGCTGACAATCGGTGAGAACGCCGACATTCGCGGCGAAATCAAGACGAAGTCGATCATGGTTTTCGGCAAGGTCCAGGGAAACATCACGGTGAGCGAGCGCTGCGAATTGAAGTCGAAATGCACGCTGCAGGGTGATTTGAAAGCGGCCCGGCTCATCATCGAAGAGGGAGCCACTTTCATCGGCAAATCGGAGGTCTCCAGCGGGACGAGCGTCAAAGCGGCGAGCCGGCCGGAAGTCGTTCGTCACGAAGACTCGGCCAAGCCTGCCTTTGCGGCTCGCGCTTAATTTAGCTTAGACACCTTCGCCTTCCGAACTAGTGATCAAGTCTTCGCCTGCCAAGGCCAATGTGGAATGTCCGCATTGTGGCTTTAAGCAGATGGAGTATGTGGCGGCGAAAAGCACGATGTGCCGCCAGTGCGGCCGTTCTTTTTCCCCATCGGCGCCGAAACCGGAACTGAAGCTGTGCCCGAAAGAGAATGTCTCTTCCCCGGCGGAGGTAGCCGCGCCCAAACGATTCGAGGGACTTTGGAGCCGGCCGCGAAGTCGCGCCGTGGCGTGTTTCGAATGTAAGCGGAAACACGAAGTCAGTGACGCCGCCACATCGACAAACTGCCCCGGGTGTAGCGCACACATCGATCTCCGTGATTACAAAATCACGACCAGCTTCAGTCGGACCATTCGGACTCGTGGCGATATTCATCTTACCGCCAAAGGCGACCTAAGCAGCACGAGCGTGATTTGCCAATCGGCCCTGATCGAAGGGAAACTGCGGGGGAACCTTCAATGCGACGAATCGGTTACGATTGACTTTACCGGAAAAATTCCCGGCCGCCTCACCGCCAAACATGTGATCATTGAGCGAAAAGCCGATATTCAATGCTTTCGTCGCGTGACGGTCGGAAGCATGGACATCAAAGGACGAATGTCGGCGGAAATCGTCGCGACCGGTGCGGTGACTATTCACAAGACCGGCACGCTGGACGGCAACGTGACGGCGAAATCCATCGCGATAGAAAAAGGTGGAATCTTTTCCGGTCAACTCGTGATTGGCCAGGCCGGTCTCACGCAAGGAGAGTTGTTGTCCGAACAAAAGCCGGCTGCTGCGAGCAAGTCGAAAACAGACACGCCGGTCGCAGCCGCTCATCCGTTACCAGCGACTTAGTTTCATCTCGATGGAAAGGCTGCATCCACGCAGTCCTTACGAGAAGCTCGGCGGGTACGTGCATCTGCCGCGTTTGATCGACAAGGCGAAACTGCATCGCGAGGGATTGCTCAACGGCTACAACTACAAAACGGTCGGCTTCGACAAACATTTGCTGGCGTTCTTGAAGATTGATGGCGACACCTTTGAAGAGACTGTCCATCGACTTGAAAAGGACGATGCGATTTTGCAGTGGGTCCAAAAAAATTGCGTTCGGCATTCCGCCGACGCGATTGAACAATGGAACCAGGCGATGATTTCGCGTCACCCCGACACCGCGGCAAAGAAAGCGCGGTTCACCCATTTTCTGAAAGAATCGGGTGGCAACGGCCGCAAAGACATCCGGACCTACTTTGATTTAATCGAATTCGACGAGGGCCGGCTAAAATAAAGATCGACAACTACTAATATCGACAGGTTGCGAAGTTGTCGCCAAGGGCAGCGGTGACTACAACTTTCGGAAAACTTCGTCGGCTTTTTCGAGCGTTTCCTTGCTGCCGATATCGAGCCACTGGCCTTTGATCTGGAAGGTCTTTACCGGCTTACGGGTGTAAAGCCATTGCAGGAACCGCCCGGGTTGGTCGGGATTGTTTCCAGCGGCGAGATAAGTGGTGAAGAGCGGGAGCACTTCGCGCGAATAGTAATAAAGCGCGATCGCGGCCAAAGTGCTTTGCGGTTTCTCCGGCTTTTCCTCGAAATGGGTGATGGTTCCGTGCTGGTCAATCGTTACTACGCCGTACTTCTTCATCGCCTCGAGATTGCCAACGTCGTAAACCGCGACGGTCGCTTGCGTGTTTCGGGCATATTCGACAAACTCAGCGAGCGGCTGATTAAAAAGATTATCGCCTGCGACGATGATCAAATCGTCAGTCCCCAAATTTTCACGGGTGAGGACGAGATTGATATCGCCGATTGCGCCTAACTTATCGTCATCGCTTTTCGAAGCGTCGTTGATGATCTTGATCTCGAGGCCACGATGTCGATCTTGATAACCGTTCGCCCAAACTTGGAAGGCGCTCGCGAACTTGTCGTTGGTCACGATGCAGATCGTTCCAAGACCCGGAACGGTCGCGAGATTATCTAAAAGCCATTCGATGATCGGCTTGTCTCCGACTTCGAGTAACGGCTTGGCTTTGTTGAGGGTGAGGGGATAAAGCCGTGTTGCGTATCCGGCCGCGAGAATGAGCGCGTTCATGCGAATGCCGGACGATAAGCGGGCGACGAAAACGCGCTAGTCGATTGCGCGCCTGCCAGAATCAGAGCGTGACTGCATTCAACGCGGCAGCTTGGAGATGCCGCTGCAGCGCAGCGATGCGCTGCGAATCTGTAATCTTCCCGCGAGCAGCGCTGTCCGTGACATAAAAAGTGTCAATAGCGGCCCCTTTTTGCGTGTTGATGCGCGAGAGAACAATATTCACGCCTTCGCGACCGAGGCAGGAGAGCAGATCGTAAAGCAAACCGAGCCGGTCTGGTGTTTCGATTTGGATGAGGGTGTAGGCAGGATGCGCCTTGTTGTCGACGGCGATGGTTGTCGGAAATTCCACTTCCTGCGCCCGACGATGCTGGAGTTGATGCCGGGCTTTGTCCATTAACGGCGCAAAGTCGAAGTTCTCGTCCTCGAGCGCGCTGTGCAGTGTTTTTTCCACCAGGGCAAGGTCGCGCTGTTCGGTAACGGCGCGTCCTTTGGTGTCGCAGACGCGAAAAATATCGAGAACAGTGTGATCGTCGCGGGTGAAAATATCGGCGCTCAAAATGTTGAGTGGCACGATGGAAAACGATCCGGCAATTTTTGCCAGCAGTTGTTGACGGTCCCACGTGCAAACGGAAGCGACGCTGTGGCCCTGCTCCGGCAACGCTTCCCAACTGATCGCCGGTACGAGCGGTCGGTCGTTGTGAGCGGAAGCGTTCGCCAGAAATGAGCGAAAGAGCTTGAGATGTTTGACGATGTCCGGAACTTCCGAAGCGCGAAAGTAATTGTCCGGCATGAAATCGAAGTGCGCTTCAATTTCATCCGCGTAATCGGCGGGGAGTTTGGCTGCGACCGCGGCTTGCAAAGTTTCGCGCTCAATCTTGTTCCGTTCGTAGTACGACTTTTGGTCGGTGAGATATTGCGAAGTAACTTCAAAGAGTTGCCAAACGAGCGACTCTTTCCAGTCCGACCAACTTTGCCCGCCGGTGCCCTGGCCATCAGCCAAAGTTAAGAGCATGAGCGCATTCAAGATCTTTTGCTGCTTCACCACGTTGGCGAATTCCACCACGGTCGCCGGATCGTCCAGGTTCCGTTGCTGCGCCATGTTGGAGAGAGTGACGTGATGGTCCACCAGAAGAATGAGCGACTTGCGCTGTTCGGACGAGAGTTGCAAGCGGTTGGCGACGCGCTGGGCAAAGACGGCGCTCGCTTCGGAATGAGGCCGGGCGCCGACCGCCCTTCCGGTGTCATGCAGGAGCAACGCCAGATAGAGAACAAAAGGGTCTTCAAGCTTTTCGAAAAGTCCGCGATAGGCAGTGAGCTTCACGTTCTCCGTCTGGGCCAGAGCATCCAGCTTGTCGATGCAAAGCAGGGTGTGCTCATCTGCGGTATAGCGATGGAAAAACTCATGTTGCACGAGACAGGTGAGTTGGCCGAACTCCGGAACATAGCGTCCGAGAAAATCCACTCGATGCATCAGGCGAAGAACGCGCCCGACCTTGCCTTTTCTGGACAAAATGTTTTTGAACATTTCGCGCGGCGCCTTGGCGTACTGATAAGTACGCGTGATCTGTCCCAAATTCCTGGTAAGCGAATCTGATAAGTCGGGGCTAAGATCGACATCGTGTTCCTGCGCAATTTGAAAGGCGCGCATCATCTGCGCGGGGTCGTCCTTAAAAAGTTCACGACGGTCGGGGTAAAGTTGACGGTTGCGCACGAAAAACGATTCCACGCGTGTCTCGGAACCTCGGCGCAACGGCAGAAAGCTAAACAGCGTGCGCGTGCGACTCGTGGCGTAGCCACTGGCAAATTGCTCCGTGATCCGCTCGGTCACGCGGAAGATATTTCGCGTATGCTCATAGTAATCGCGCATGAGCGCTTCGCTGCGAAGTTGCCCCCGTCTTTGCGAATAATTCAGACGCTTAGCGATTTGTTCCTGCACGTTGAGATGCAGCACATCGGTGGCGCGGCCGGTGGCGTAGTGTAAGTCCGTGCGAACGCGGAGAAGAAAATCGTAGGCTGTCTCGATGCGCTTTTGATCGGACTCACTCAACCAATCTTTTCCGACCAGATGTGTCGTGGTGAGAGCGCCTTCTCGAAAGTACGACATCCAGAGTAGATTTTGATAATCGCGCAGGCCGCCGCAGCCATTCTTCAGATGCGGCTCCTGCATGTAAACGCTGTCGCCAAACTTGCTGTGGCGTGCCGCCTGGTCCTGCATGCGCAGCTCGACGTACTCGCGCTCGCATCCAGCCACGCATTTCAAACGAAATTGCTCTCGAAATTCGTGCGCCAGCGCCGGATCGCCCGCCAGATAACGCGACTCGAGCAGCGCGGTCTTTGTTAGCATGTCGCGATTAGCCTGCGCGATCGCTTCTTTAATTGAGCGAGTGGAATGTCCGACTTTGAATCCGATGTCCCAGAGTAAATAGAGAATTTGCTCCGCCATCTCTTCGATATACTGCGAAATTTTACCGGCGGTCCCGCCGTGCAGCAGCATCACATCGACATCGCTGGATGGATTGAGCTCGCCCCGTCCATATCCACCGAGCGCGATGAGCGCCAGCGGACTTTCGACGAGATCGCTGGACCCGCGCACGGCGGCGGCGCCTGCCGCAAAAACATGGCGCAAGAGAACATCGACAAGATCGACCCGGCGCGCGCAGATTTCCCGGCCACCGCCACCAGCCTGGTGCTTCAAGCGCAGGCGATGTTCCTCGATTTTGAGGAACTTTTTGTAAATGGGGAGAACGTCAGTGGGTCGCTGCCGACCGGTGGGACTAAGCTGATCTTCGGCATGCGCGAGAACTTGTTCCAAATGGCGCGACATGGTGATTATCGATCTTAGCTCGGGATTTTCTCAGCGCCAACGAAGGTGTAGAGGCGCTTGTGCCAAGCGCCTATTCAAAAACAGGCGGCTGGCACAGCCACCTCTACAACGCAACCGACTTTGTTACAGCTCGATGGCGTAGCGCTTCAACTTGTTATAGAGCGTCGGGCGCTGAATGCCGAGCAGTTGCGCCGCTTTCTTCTTGTTGCCGTGACATTGCGCGAGTGCCTCCAGGATCGTGCGCCGCTCGACGTCATCGAGACTTTGCACACCTTGCGGCGGCGCTACGCCGCGCTCGCTTTGTTGCAGTGCAGCCGGCAGCTGGATTTCCGCGGGAAGCTCTTTCACTCCGACGAGGTTTTGTCGCGCCAGAACCACAGCGTATTCGATCGCGTTTTGCAATTCTCGAACGTTGCCTGGCCAGGCGTAATCGAGCAATTTTTGGAAAGCATCAGGCCCGATCGCTGGCTCCGGCTTTCCCAGCTGTTGCGCGAATTGCTTTACAAAAAAGGCGACCAGCGGCGGAATGTCCTGCTTCCGCTCTCGCAACGGAGGCACTTCGATCTGAAACGTGTTTAGCCGATAATACAGGTCCGAGCGCAAACGATTTTCCGCCAGCGCCTGGGCAACCGGCCGGTTCGTCGCTGCAATCAGACGGAAATTCGCCTTGAGCGAGCGCGTGCTGCCGAGCGGCCGGTATTCGCGTTCTTGCAGAACTCGAAGAAACCGTGTCTGCAAATCCGCCGGCATATCGGAGATTTCATCCAGGAACAAAGTGCTGTCGTTCGCCTCGGCAATCATTCCCGGAAAATCGTTCATCGCGCCGGTGAACGCGCCTTTAACGTAACCGAACAATTCGCCCTCGATCATCGTTTGCGGAAACGCCGCGCAGTTTAGCTTCACCATCTGCTTCTCGGCGCGCCGGCTCCGATGATGGATGATGTTGGCGATCACTTCCTTGCCCACGCCGCTCTCGCCGGTGATGAGCACATTGGCTTCTGACGGCGCCATCGCGTTGACCAGCTCCTCGATTTCCTGCATCACCTTGCTCTGGAACACTGGAGTAAGCCTCGTCTCCGCAATCTCCAGCCGCTTTTCCAGTTGTTGCGTTTTTTGGCGCAACTCTTCCGTTTCGCGAAGCAGCGATTGTTTTTCCAGCGCCTTCTCCACCAGGCTAAGCAGTTCCTCCGGAGCGTATGGTTTGCTGATGAAATGATACGCGCCGCGCTTGATCGATTCGATGGCGTTGCTCAACGTATCGTGCGCCGTCAAAATAACGACCTGCGTTTCCGGATGCGCGCTCTTGATCTGATCGAGCATTTGCAATCCTTCCGCATCCGGCAATTGCAAATCGAGCAGGACCAGCGAGGCCGGCTTATTTCTTAGCGCGCGCAGACCACCTGCCGCCGTCGATGCCGTTTCCGTCTGATAACCATGACGGCCGAGCAACGCTTCGAGTGTGAGCAGAATGGGCCGCTCGTCGTCAATGATCAGGATGCGGCGACTCTCTGTCATCGCCTTCAACCTCCTTCGTGATACAAGGGCAGCGCGACTGTCGTAACCAAAGCCGATGCCGCCGGATCGTATTGAGCGCGAAATTCACCACCGTGCGTTTCGATAATGACCCGCACCCGGTTCAGTCCAAGGCCGTAATGCCCCTGGCCGACCGTGCGCAGCGGTTCGCGCCCCCAATTTGCGGTGGATAAATCGAATCGCGTTTTCGGTTCGTGCAGTACAAACGCGAACCGATCTTTGTCGATGTACGCTTTCGCCATCAGTCCCGGCGTATTGCGTTCGTGTTGAAAAGCGTTCGTAAAAAGTTCGGTGAAAGCTTGCTCCAATAGTTGAGGATCGATGTTCAACTGCGCCTCGCCCAGTTGCATCTCCCAATTCACTTTGGCCGCATCGTTCGATAAATCCTTCGTCACTTTCTGCTTCACATCTTCCACAAAATCGGCCGCCCGATAAGACATGAAGTTCGGAGTGATTTGGCCGAGCCCAATCGTGAGTCGCTGCAGACTGGTGCCAATTTCTCCCACCATTTCGCGCAACCTTTTGATTTCGTTTTTTAACTCCGCGTCGTCGGTCAACTCCGCGATGTATGCCGATTGCAGCTCGGCGGCGTTCAAATTATTGCGGATGTCGTGGCCGAGTTGGCGTACAAACCGGACGATGTCGTTCCACGGTACGCTCAACGAATCGTTTCGAGTGTGAGCAGGCGCCTTGGCCATAGGTCAGCGCGAAGTTAAGCAGATGCTATTCCGAGAGCGAAAATTTGTCTTCA
>Ga0209526_10002017_pt1 | contig 13644 bp, 12 predicted proteins | sample JacPinW_OM2H0_M1_FD_188566 | JGI IMG/M metagenome (GOLD analysis project Ga0209526, IMG submission 188566) | Forest soil microbial communities from Algoma, Ontario, Canada - Jack Pine, Ontario site 1_JW_OM2H0_M1 (SPAdes) (version 2) | ecosystem: Environmental > Terrestrial > Soil > Boreal... | reverse complement strand
TCAGTGCGCGAAGCGTCCTCGGGCGAGAATTCGACATCCTTGACTAGGGACCGCGCGTGAGTAACTCCCTCCCGTGTCAGTCGAATAATTTCCTCGGTGGCTTTTTTCAGCTTGTGGTCGCGATGAATTTTTGAAGTCGCGAGAAACACATGGATCCGGGCGCGATCACCGGCCGCGCTTACTGCCGCCCCGGCGGCATCGATATCCTTGGTATTGCAGCGGGCAAGCCCGGCGATAATTGGACCACGCACTTCGGCTGCAATCTTGCTGACTGCAGCGAAATCCCCCTCACTGATGACCGGAAATCCCGCTTCAATGACATCGATATTGAGCCGCTGAAGTTGGCGAGCCACCTCCATCTTCTCGCGGAGATTCATTGAGGCTCCAGGACACTGCTCGCCATCGCGCAGTGTCGTATCAAAAATGACTATTTTCTCTGGCATAATAGGTAATTCGTTCTGAGTTTCGGTGGAGACAGTTTGGGCGGTCACCGTTGGTCTCCACCGCGAACGAACGTTGACCTGAAAAACTAAAGAGTAGTGGGAAGAAGAAAAGAAGTTGGGGCGCCACTCCCGAGCAGGAGAAGCTCAAAGCTAAGAAGCTGAGCGACAAAGCGCATTGGATCGAAGACTATAAAGATCTCTTCGCTTTGCAAGCAATTATCCTGACCAGCACGCTGCTGGTCCGTCGTTACCCTTAAAGGGTACTCACTGGGCTGCTATGGCATTCGGGACATTTACCAAAGAACTCCAGCGAGTGCCGGAGATCGACGTACCCATACTTTTTCCCGATTGCGTGCTCGAGCCGCTCAACTGGACATGAATCGATCATGAGGGTTATCCGGCCGCACTCGGTACAAACAATGTGATCATAGTGCTGCTGTGGATCCACAAGCTCAAAGTAACTACAGGAGCGGTTTAGCAGCACCTTCTGCGCAACATGCAGATTCTCTAACAACGTCATTACCCGAAACACAGTCGCAAAATCGGGCGCCACATCGGCTTCGCTCGACCGACGTTGAATCTCTTCCAGCGAAAGCGGTTCCTGCGCCGCGAGCAAGGTCTCGAGAATCTTTTGGCGACTCTTGGTAATGCGCAATCCATTCGAGCGAAGAAGCTCCAGAATGGCATTCAGGTTGAGTTCAGCCAAAGGAGAACCGTGCGATTGCGTCTGCAAGGGCATATTGCGAACAGGCTACCGCACCGTTCGACTGGGATCAAGAATCAGCACGGAAACGTGGAATGCCGAATACGGAACACCGAATACGGAATATGGGGCACGGTGCTTCAGCAATCGCGAGACCACGCCCAAGATCGATAGGTAGTTCAGCATTCAATTCGCATCTATCGCCGGAAACAATTTGATCAGCTCAGCTCGAATTGCGCTAAAGCTGACCTTTTCTTGGGCAAGCGCAGTCATTCGCTCGACCTGCCGGGCATAAAAGAGGTCATCGCGCAGGAGGCGTAACGCGAGCTCGATCAATTCAGAGAAGGAACGGCTGTCGCTGTTCAATTCGGTCAGTATTTCTCTTTCGATAGCACCATTTCCTCCAACCGTTGGCACACGACAGAGCAAGGCGTCTCCCGCTACCTGACCGGGCACACGACTTTGATCGAACTGCAAGACGATGCGGTGGCGCCGGATAACCTCGAGGTACTGATGATAGGGCATCCAAGGTAGAACGGTGAGTTGTTGAGGCGGATAACGAAGCGCCTGCAATAGGCTTTTTGTCGCCGGTGTTCCTTCATCGACAACGGTCACGGGATAAGAGGTCAATCGGGCTGCGCCCAGCGCCAGCAGATGATTGCGCGATGGCACAGAAAACTCTCGAGTCCCAACAAAAATGCCGGAACGTTCGGGTATTGGGATGGCCAGGCTCCAGTCAGGAGAATCGATTGGATACGGGGTCGGCAAGTAAACGACTCGCCGGCAAAAACAGGAAAAGAGTGGTGCGAGATCGGGCGTGCTAGACAGACAAAGATCGGCATTGCTAGCCAGTTCCCCAAAATAGCTGAAGGTCTTCGGATGCGATAATTGTTGCGCTACCTGATGCGTGCCAGCCTCCTTAAATGAGATCGCCACGACGCATCCTTTCGCCTTGAGAGCAACAAACGCTTTCCGAGCGGCACGCAAATCCCCTCGCAGGAGCAAGAGCACGTTTCGGTGACGACTAGCTAGGTCGGTTTGCCGATAAAAGGACCCCCGGGTACAAGCTGCGTACGCATGATAATTAATCGGCGCATGCGCCCCGGAGTCGCGTGTTGGCAGGTGCTCCGCAAACGATTGGTCGGGGTCATGGCCTTGCGGGTTGAGAACCGCCAAACCGGGATAAGACGCAAATCGCACAGGATCAAGAGGTGGCGTCGGAAAGCGGAACAACCAATACCGGGCAGCGCGCGCCTTTCAGCACTCCCTCGGTTACGCCACCGACGAAGAGGTGGTAAAGTGGGCCTCGGCTGTGGGAACCCAAGACAATGAGATCAACCCGTGACTTTTCGGCCTCGCTCAAAATCAAATCAACCGGCGCACCTTTAAGTTCCACCGAATGGGAGTCCAATCCGACCCCAGTCACCAGCTCTTCCAGTCGAGCGAGTTTCTCAGTGACTCCTGACTCTGCCAATTCTTGTAGCGTCGGCGTCGGAACTGCTTCTGGGCTAGGTCCAATCCCTAATATTTGAGGCGTAATCTCCACTACATGCATGACCGTAATGCGGCTTTGAAATGGCTTGGCCAATTGTATTGCCGCTTTGACAACCTTGAGTGTGACATCAGAAAAATCGACCGGAACCAGAATTGATTTCATTGCTTCCAACTACACAGACCATTCGACAACTCGCCTCAATCGAAAGTAAATAAGCTTTGCACCATAGTAAAAGCAGAATCTAGAATTTAGAAGCCAGAAGCTAGTGTACCGTCTCAAGACTGGACTTCTCTCACTTCGTTGCGAGATTGTTGACGTGGAGGATCTTTTCGAAAAGGGGCCCGATTCTCCGATGGCTCACGCGCCTTTGGCTGCACGGATGCGACCGCGATCGCTCGATGAATACGTCGGTCAGCGTCATATCCTGGGAGAAGGGAAACTTCTTCGGAGAGCGATCGAATCCGATCGGTTGACTTCGATCATTCTTTACGGTCCTCCTGGTGTCGGGAAGACCAGTCTGGCCCAAGTAATTGCCTCCGCCACGCAGAGTCATTTCGAGCGGCTAAGCGGCGTAGAAAGTTCCGTGAACGACATTCGGCGGACGATTGCGAGCGCCGGTTTACGCCTGAATAATCGGGGAACCCGCACGATCCTGTTTGTTGACGAAATTCATCGCTTCAACAAGGCGCAACAGGACGTCTTGCTGCCAGATGTTGAGAGCGGCCTTCTTCGATTGATCGGTGCCACAACTCTTAATCCGTTTTTCTACGTGAACGCGCCGTTGGTATCACGGTCCCAGATTTTTCAGCTGGAACCATTGTCGCCCGAAGATCTTGAGGAGCTGATGCAGGAGGCATTGCGCGACCAGGAACGTGGGCTCGGCCGACTTCCGATTGAAGCCGATTCGAGCGCTCTGCGATTCCTCGCGGAGGTTAGTGAGGGGGATGCGCGACGGTGCCTCAATGCGCTAGAAATCGCGGTGCTCACGACGGCTCCTTCGCCCGACGGTAAAATTTATGTCACCCGCGAAGTAGCAGAAGAAAGTATTCAAAAAAAAGCCATCGTTTACGACGCCGACGAAGGCCAACATTATGACACCATCAGCGCGTTCATTAAAAGTATGCGTGGATCCGATCCGGACGCGACCCTCTATTGGTTAGCGAAAATGCTGTATGGTGGAGAGGATATCCGATTCATTGCTCGTCGAATCGTGATCGCAGCAAGCGAAGATGTTGGCATGGCCGATCCACAGGCATTGGTAGTGGCTGTTGCCGCCCAACAAGCCGTGGAATTCGTGGGTCTGCCGGAAGCGAGAATTCCGTTAGCCCATGCTGCGATATACGTCGCGACCGCACCGAAAAGCAACCGGGCTTATGTTGGTCTCGAGCATGCTACCGAAGATATTAAAAAAGGGCGTATTCTCGCCGTTCCGAAATACCTGCGTGGTTCTGGGAGCAAGCTGTTGGGAGAAGGAGAAGGCTATATGTACACACACGACTTCGAAGGTGGCTACGTACCACAGGCGTATCTACCCGAGGGCCGGCGCTACTATGAGCCAAGCGATATCGGCTTTGAGCGTCGGATAAAGGAACGTTTGGACTTTTGGCGGTCGCAATTTGAAGCGGCCAAGAAGACCGATGCAGATAATCCTAGGTAAAGGGGGAACCCACGGGCACGTGTCGGCGTGCGGGCGTATGGCGGTACGGCGAAAACCTCGGCGCTTTTGCTAGCTGGGCCCTTCCATTCTGCATCCCCATGCGCCGGGTTTGAGCCATTCGTTGCCCGTCGATAGTTGCTCAAATCTTAACAATTAGAATCAAGAACTCTCCTGGCCCGTGTTTGGTGTTACTGCTCAGCGTCACCTCGTATCCCCCGCTGTGAGCATCGCGAAAGTGTTGGCCCCTGATTTGCTCATTAGTCAAGGCCACCAAAGCGTTGCCGTGATGCGCCGCGACAGCGGAAAGCGCCTCTTCCACGGTAGCACTTTGAAAATGACCTACGATTTGATAAGGCCTACCAGGCAAGCCGTAATAAACCGGAGTACCAGATACAATCTTCTTGACCGACAAGCCGGAGGTAGGCCAAGCATCTTGCGGTCCCGACCAGGGGGTAAAAGAACTGGCCAAAGCGGTTCCCGCGATCGCCACTGCAATAAGTATTGAAATTATCTTCATGGTTAATTTAATTTTTTCAGAGGTTATTAGTTAAAACTGTTAATTTGGAATACTGCATCCATTAGTCTGATTCTATTTGCCTAGATAGTTAGACCACCTCTTTTGGGCGGCCGCTCTGGCGCGAGCAGACCTGACCTCCGGCGACTCCTTAGCTCGAGCCGCTTTGCCGCCAGCACTCGCCTTTTCCGCCATATGGCGGCTTATCCGACTTTTTCCTATGAGCGAACCGCAGAGCGGGCACCTAACTTTCTGTTCTCGCTTCTTCACTTTGTTAAGGGGTTAGTCTTTAGTGTGCTTTGCTCGATCTGGAACTGCCTCATGCTACGGATTTGCCAGCCATTCTTATTTTCGTTCTCGATCAGGACGTGAGTACCGAACGGTTCGCTCATCGTCCAATGTTCGAAATGCTCTGCGCCTAACGACTTATGCCCGACTTTCCCGTCCCATCCCATATTTCCGTGTTCGTTTAGGTACTGATATTTATCATCCCAAGCGATCGACTTATCGACGTTTGCGTTCCAAACGCGCTTCCGCATTTCGACCGAGAGCGGTATCGGCGCAGTATTATCGAAGTAGGTAACGTCTCCGACCTTCCCGTCCGGCGAAAAAATCGCGTAGATATAGAGCCCTCGATTGATGAAACTGTAAGCGGTTCCACCACACCATGCTTTTTCCACTTTGACTTCGTGGCCGTAGTTTGCTCGACACTGTTCCAGGTTCCAACCGATTCGCGCCTGGGCGGTAGCGGCTATTATCATTGCTGTCGCGATAGTTAATAAGGATGTTTTCATTTTCATTTTTCTGTTTTCTTTCTGCTTTGCCCGGGGGAACGGGTTGTATTTTCTAAATCAGCAAACCAAAGCGGTACGCCTGCTTGCTCTCCTCTGTAGCCCGAGGATCAGGATGATTAGACCGATGTAGCTCACTCCGTTTACGCAACAGAGCCAATAGTATCCCATGGTCTCTGGGGTCTTTGCCCAAAGCGTGGTAACAACGAGCGAAGCGATCGCAATCGCGATGTAGGGGATAAACCACTGCAAAGCGACATGTGAGCTGATTGCGCCGATCTTTGGGGTAATCCGCCATTCCAGGGTGGTCTTCATCAGGGAGCAGCGGGTGGCGTCAATAACGGCCCAGACAACCCATGGCCAGCGGGCTAGCTGAAATAGAGGTACTTCCCAGTTGATGAGCTTCGCATCGAGCGGTCGAAGTAGACCGCGCCCCTTTACCCAGACAATGATTCCGACCGACGTGATAATGGGTGGGGTTGAGTAAAGGATGAAGTCCAAGTAATTTACATGGGCAAACGGGACGCCGAGTACCACCGCCAATAACGGCAGCAGATAACTGCTAAGCATGGCGCCGGAAAAAAGGAAGTACCATAGTTGTCCGAACAAGAACTGAGCCTTCAGTCGAAGTGGTAACTTCGGGAGATAGCGAGGGGTCATGGTTAGAAAAATCATGACTAGGCTTCTAGCCCATTGGAACTCCTGCACCATGCCATCCGCAAAGGTCGCTGGGCCTTCGCCGTGAGCCTCTGCATCCAAGGCATGAATACCGCGCCATCCATGGGCAGCGAGTAACAGCGTCGTAGAATGATCCTCGGCTAATTCAGGTCCTAGTCCTCCACTTTCTTTTAGCGCGACCGTTCGCACGGCATAGTGCGAGCCGATGCACATTGGTGTCCAGCCACCGGAGTTGTAGCCTGCTTGCAGACTTCCGTGGATATGCGACTCGAGGTATAGACGTCCACGGGCCACCCAACTATTAGCCGCGTTACTATCACAGATGCTCGGTGCCGAGACGTATCCCACGGCCGGATCGTGAAACGGACGCAACATGGCTTCCAGGTAGCCAGGTTGCGGCACGTGATCGGCGTCCATCTGAACTACAAAGTCGTAGCTCTTATAACCGAAAGTGTCGTAGAAATAGGCCAAGTTACCTTCCTTGCAGCGCTTGCGTCGCGGCCAAGTATCGCGATGGTAATCGGCGACTCCTTTTCGGCAGGAGACAAATACATCGTTTTCCTTGCACCAGTGCAGGATCTCCGCCGTTGCATCTTCATCAGCCAGCCAAGTATCGTGCGGACTGGCCTGTGCCTTCATGGCTAGCAGCATGCGCTGCACTAAAGAAAAAGGCTCCGATGGAGCCCGGGTGACAATCATGGCGACGCGCCAATGTTTCGGAATTGTTAGCGCGGGATTACTTCGTTTCATCCGACTGAGGAAAAAGAAATAGTAACCCGGTATGATCGCTCCCCAGACCAATATCAGTGAATTGAACGCAAATCTAACAGGCCCGGTAAAATGGCTAGGATCTAACCACCAGACTCCAAAAGCGGCAACGGTTGCTAACCATAAACAGATTAATAATTCAAGTTGCTCCCTTTGTGCCTTATTTAGTACATCAACCAAATAGCCATCGGAAGCACGCTTGCGGAGATGCTTCTTCATTACGTGGCTCACATCGGCTATCCGCGCTTAGCATAAAGGCTACGGGTCCCGACTTAATGTGATGAACGTATGATAAATGCCTAGCCGGCCTATTTGTTATAGATGAGGGCGCGGCTCTATAAAGAAGGCGGTTGAATATGGTGATTCTAATAAACCGAGTGGATCTTCGGTAAGTCGTTCAATTCTAACGTTCACCAAACGCAGCTATCAGCCACGCGGCGGCCCGTGCAGGCGGCCATCGAGAGTTCGACCCGCGAAGAAAAACGACGGAGACGGTTCTGCCCGACTTCTGGGGCTAGGTCGTTGTTCTTAATCCGTTACTGGTTCAGGGTCGCGACGGAAGCAATTGCGGACTAATTCGCCAATCAGGAGTGGTACAATGTGGGCCCCAGGCTCCAGCAGTATCCTTGGCCTGGAAGTAGGCCACCGTCTTGAGCAGAGGGTAATTCTTCATATCCCGCAAAGCAGCGCGCAGCCAGACTTGCTGAAAATCATGGTCGCCAGTCACGCCGAACTCGGCGATGATCACTGGCTTTTGGAAAGCTGCTATCCGCCGGTATTTTTCGTCCATCTGCTCACTGAAAGATCGGACTTTGTGATAGTATCTCAAATCAAACTGTGGGAACCCAAACACAGATAATCCTACGAAATCCACAAACGCGGGTCCCGGCCAGTAGCGTTCACATCCATTATCGCCGACGGGAGACCAAATATAAGAGATGTTATGTGTATACAGCCGGCAGGCCGTAACAAAGTGCCTGTAAGCATTCTTGTACAGTTCAGCATTACGCACTGCCCAAGGATATCGTCCAGTTACGTTCTCCATTTCGTGGCCCCAGCGTAAATATACTGCATCGCGGAACTCGGCGATATCCGAGGCCAAAGCTCGAATCGTCCGATCGTACTTTCCGATTATAACATCGGCAAGAAGGGAAGAACTCAATGGGGTAATCCCGGCGTCGGCCCAGGGCTCGATGCTAACTAAGGGCCGTCTCCCTTTGTCCCGGATGGCATATAATTGTCGGAGGAGGTCGCCAGAATGGTAATTGGCCCAACTGACAAACACGTGCTCAATTTTGACCGCAGACGCATGCTGCAATGACCCACCAGGGTCATAGGCGCCTAGGTTGATTGCCGGGGAGGCAAGCACGGCATCTTCGGCCAAAGGGATTACCAGGGCAGCCGTTAACAACGTTTTCATAAGCCGCTGCCTCATCGTTTGATCCTTGCGGTCTGCCTGATCCTTAGCTGAACCGGAAGCCACCTGGCGAGTAAGGCAAAACAGCCCGACGATCACCCAGCCGATCAGGAGTAGTTGGAATATATTATTAAGCTCGTCCATTCTCTCACTCCGGAGTGAGGAACCTCCGACACTGCCGCCTGCACCGCAGTTAATCGCGGGGAGGATAGTGAGATTTCTGAGATTTGTCGAGGCTAGTTGAGTTTTTCCGCCGAAGCAGTTATTGCTGCTTGCTAGTCAAGGGCGGCCCTGACTCTGGCGCAGTTAGGCGATTTTACCGGGGCGGACGATCTTTTCGCGCGAGCGTTTAAATGGAGTCCAAACCTGGGCGGGGTCTACGCCTTTTACGACTCTCGTCTCCAACTGGAGGGGCGAAATGCCGAAGCGGCTATTGCTTACCGGCATTCGAACCAGTTGAGCGCCAACCAAATCGCAACAGTCGGGTTGAATCAAACGCTTGAAGCCACGAACATTGCCCAGCCGAAAGTAAGCCCAAAACCGTAAAAATCTCGTCGCAGCGTATCGGATTCCGGCGAACAGTTCAGCAGGACATTTATGAAAAGCTTTTTTGCTTCTTTCTTCGGAACTCTTTTCGCCATAGCGCTGGTAATCATCGGGGGATTCCTTCTGCTCATCGGCATTATCTCCTTGATTGGATCGAGCAATAAAGGACCTACCGTAGAGAATAAGAGTGTGCTGGTGATCGACCTGTCAGTGCCGATCTCAGACGCTCCGGCCGAACTCAACACTTCCGAGCTGATCTCAGAGCTATCGGGCCAGGAAAATCAGCGCGTCACGCTGCGCGAAGTTCTACGCAGTATCTCCCTGGCTACCACTGACGATCGGATACCCGCGATTTTCTTAACCGGGAATGTATCGCCAGGCAGCTATTCGTCCGGGTTAGCAGCGCTCCGCGAAATTCGCGAAGCGCTCCTTCGCTTTAAGCAATCGAAGAAACCCGTATATGCTCACTTGGTCGTGCCGTTTACTCGGACCTATTACGTTGCTTCGGTAGCCGACAAAATTTATCTCGATCGCGAGGAAGGCATGGCAGTGAGCGGCCTGGTTTCTGAACAACTTCGGTTCGCTTCCTTGCTTAAGAAATTCGGAATTGGGGTCCAAGTCTCCAAACAGGGAAAGTATAAGTCGGCGGTCGAGCCGTTTCTGCTGGATAATAGCAGCCCAGAGAATACCGAGCAGGTGCAAGCATTACTGTCCGATTTCTGGACAGAAATCACTACTGGAATCGAACAAGCTCGAGGGATTAAACCGGGCACCGTACAAGAGCTGATTGCACAAAAGGGACTCATCGATGCTGAAACCGCCCTCGAACAAAAGCTCGTGACTAATCTGGAACCTCTCACCGCTGTGATGGACGAACTGAAGCAAAAATACGCGGAAGATAGTAAAAACAACACGTTCCGTCAGATCACAGTAGCCAATTACCTGGCAGCTTTCGATGGTCGGCCTCGAACTCCGGAAAAGGGATCCAAGGTCGGCATCGTTTATGCCGAAGGTGAAATCGTGGACGGCGAGGGAGATTCAGGCACGGTCGGTGGCGACAAACTGGCTCGGGCCATTCGCAAATTCAGATTCGATCCGGATATTAAGGGCATTGTTTTGCGGGTAAACAGTCCCGGTGGCAGCGCTTTGGCTTCCGAGGTTATCCGTAGCGAATTGGAGTCGACGCAAAAGGCGAAGCCGGTTGTTGTTTCGATGGGAACCGTAGCCGCATCCGGAGGTTACTGGATCTCGACCGCGGCGAACCGCGTCTTCGCTGAACCGGGAACGATCACCGGCAGCATCGGCGTATTTGGCTTGTTCCCCAATGTGCAAAAGCTGGCTAACGAAAATGGTGTTTTCTGGAACCCGATTGAAACGTCGCCCTATTCCGATCTTTTCACTATTTCGCGGCCGAAAACAGATGCTGAGCTGGCTGTGCTCCAGCGAACGATCGATCACATTTACGACGATTTCTTAAAGCATGTATCCGATGCGCGTCACATACCGGTCGATGGGGTGAAGGAGATCGCACAAGGACGGGTTTGGTCGGGCAGCCAAGCGATCAAACTGCATCTGGTCGATGAGATTGGTGGACTCCAGGCAGCGATTTCCTACGCCGGCACCTCGGCCAACCTCGGTGATAATCCAAAGATTACCGAATATCCGGCAAAGAAGGATCTGAACGAAAAATTGAAAGAGCTCTTCAAAGGCACTGAACGTCCTCCGGTTTCGAAACTCGATCCCATCAACCGGGAACTCAAAGCGCTTGAAGCCGAACTACACACGCTGACCCATCTCAATGATCCACAAGGAATATACGCCCTTCTGCCGATCGGGATCGACTGGAAGTAGGCGGGCCAGGGAACTAAGACTATCCCCGAAGGGACCCGGCGATAGTAGATTGGCATTTGCGGCGCTCAAAGGCAAAGAGCGGTTGCCGATCTATTATTTGCTATTTGTCAGCGTGCTGCGGCTTCGATCACGCGCAGGTAAATATTTTCCAGCTTCTTAATTTGCTGGGCATGGTTGAATTTGCTGGCAACGACTTCGGCACCCTTTTCGGCGATCGAGCGACGTAATTGATTATCGCGGGTGAGTTCCTTCAAGGCACGAAACAATGCCTCGGGATCTGCCTCGTCCACCAAAAGTCCGTTGACCCGGTCGGTCATCGCCTCGGGGATTCCACCGTGCCGAGTCGCTACCGAAGGCAAACCGGTGGCCATCGCTTCCAATAAGCTATTCGGTACCCCTTCCCGGTTCCCTTCGCTCGTGAGCTCACTCGGATGCACGAATATGTCGCTCGAGAAAAAAAGTTGTGCTAACGCCGGTGCATCAAGAAACCCGGTAAAGTTCACTTTTGGCGCTATCCCCAGCTGACTAGATTGCGCCTCGAGTTGGTGCCGAAGCGGTCCATCTCCTGCAATGATGAGCGTTGCAGCCGGAAACTGTTCTTGAAACTTCGCAAAGGCTCGGAGCGTCACGGCCAGGCCCTTCTTCTCCACCAATCGACAAGCCTGCACGAGCCGCCAGGCGCCCCCTGGCGGTGCTGATCGATGTTGGAACGAATAGAGCTCGAGCGGAATCCCGGTCCGATGCACCTCCACTTTATCCGGGGAACAGCCCTTTTCTTTGATGACCTCAGCCAAAGATTCGGATCGCGCCAACACCAACGCGGCGCGCTGAAAAAGCTCCCGCAATCGAAGTCCAGCAACCGGCGAATTCAGGCCTACCTGGACATCAGCACCATGAAAGGAGACGATGACCGGCACTGGGCTCCTTCTGATAAATGGCAACCAAAAGATCCCGTTGTTCCCGAAATAAATATGTACGAGGTCAGACTTTTGCTTGATCAGCGAATGCAACAATCCTCGACACTCACTGGGAAGCGCTAATTGTGGGCTGCGGCATATCTGAACATGCCAAATTCGTCGCACCCAACGGAACGGCGATTTCGGAATGAGAATCAGGTTTGGGTAAGGAAAGCGGTCGGCGCTTTCTCGCTTAAATGCGTGAACTGCTATTCTCACGCCAGTCGGACCGACGACCTGTCGGTAGACGTGCCACATTTCCGGTTTAAGGAAGGTCGGGCAAAACACGCTGACCGTGGGAGTGTTCATAGCGAGAGCTCAGATATTCTGCTTCGACGTAAAAACTCACCCGATTCGTGAAACGATTTCACTCGGACAACAAAAAAGGCCGGAACAATCCGGCCTTTCTTTCAAAAACCTTTCTGTGAGTTCCAATTAGAACGGGATCGAGAGCACCCTCCAATATAACACCGGTTTTCCGCTCGTATCTCGCGGGTCTACTGCGGGTCTCCCGCTCGTAAGTCGCGAATCAGCTGATACCACCTGCTGACCGCTACCGTAGCTCGCGGGCGCTCCCGGGTTGACCAGTTGGTATTTACGGGGCGCCGTAAAGACCTTGTGAAGAATGCTTGAATTGGAGCCTTCTTCAATAGCCGGACGAGGAGGGATCGCTTGCGGCGCCGCTTTGGGGACATTCGTAAACTCCTGGGCAAAAGCCCCGCCTGCGCTTAGACCAAGAAGGACCAAGGCAGATAACAGTTTCTTCATATATAGTTCTCCCTACAGCTAGAAGGTAAAACGGAATCGGCGGCTGCAAAAGCAAATATTTCGAGAATCAATTTCGGATTTCTCAGTCGCGATTCGCATTTTGCAACTGTTTACTCCCCTTTCGCCCAACTTGGCAGATGATACCCGCGCTGAGCTAACTCACCGACTGAGTAAGAAATAATCTTCGGGGAGACTGAGACAGTTCGCTTGGACCCGAAAAAAAAGTCGAAAGTCGCTTTCTGATCCGGATCATCGCGATCAAGGGCACCGGCCCCTTGCTGAACAAACTTGCCACTGTCCACGAAATAGTATTCCAGATCGCTGATCATATTCGATTGATCGCGGTCCTGATTGTCTAATTCGAGGCTATACGCCTGGACTAAACCGTTCCGGTGCAGGGCTGGAATTGGGCCGACATAAATCCCTGCGAAATCAATGAGAACGTCAGAATCAGTGATTCGCTGGTAACCTCCTTCCGCTGGAGCGTAAGCGATCCAGAGCCAAGTGTTCGGCCCCGATTTCCGATACCAGGTTCCGACAAAAACAATCGGCTTTCCGTTTCCGTCTATGTCCACTTCCACCCGTTTAAGGATCAATAATCGACCGGTGTTCTCGACGCGATCAGGCACATTCATCGACAAGTAGTCGGCGATAGGATCCGCAATAACTTGGCCCGCTCTTGCGCTGCTTAGAGCAAAGCCGATGATGAACAGAACCAGACGCCACATAGTTTGCGAATAGATTCGTGATCCGAGCGATTGTCTACCGGCCCTTCAGGAATAACGTCGAGAACGCCGTCATCGCCGACAACGCCGGTCGCGGCAGACTCGGTGATTGCGAACGGACATTACGCCACACCGATAGGCATAACGTACCGATGGCGACTGCGTTTTTGCGGACATTTGCAGAGTCGGCAGCTCCGCTCCGACCATGGATGGCTTCTTAATCAAATGCCTAGCGGGACAGTCGCCGCTGATATCAGTGTCGCAGTTATTCGTGACCGAGCGAGGCGATCCTGCACAGCAAGGCGGAGGGAGGTTGTGAATAACTGCGCCGC
>Ga0209526_10002016_pt1 | contig 13647 bp, 8 predicted proteins | sample JacPinW_OM2H0_M1_FD_188566 | JGI IMG/M metagenome (GOLD analysis project Ga0209526, IMG submission 188566) | Forest soil microbial communities from Algoma, Ontario, Canada - Jack Pine, Ontario site 1_JW_OM2H0_M1 (SPAdes) (version 2) | ecosystem: Environmental > Terrestrial > Soil > Boreal... | reverse complement strand
GAGCGTCGCGCTCGCGGTCATGCATTACCCCTTCGCCGCGGTCGCACAGCAACCGCCGCCCAACATCCTCGTCATCATGGCCGATGACATCGGCTATTGGAACATCAGCGCCTACAACCGCGGCATGATGGGCTACCGCACGCCCAACATCGACCGTATCGCCAATGAAGGCGCGGTCCTGACCGACTATTACGGCCAACAATCCTGCACCGCCGGCCGCGCCGCGTTCATCACCGGCCAGAGCCCGATGCGTACCGGCCTGCTTAAAGTCGGGCTGCCGGGGGCAAAAGAGGGATTGTCGGAGAAGGATCCCACGCTCGCCGATCTGCTCAAACCGCTCGGCTACATGACCGGCCAATTCGGCAAGAACCATCTCGGCGACCGCAACGAGTTCCTGCCGACCGTGCACGGCTTCGACGTTTTCTTCGGCAACCTCTACCATCTGAACGCCGAGGACGAGCCGGAGCACCCCGACTATCCAAAGAATCTGGAGTTCAAGCTGCGCTTTGGCCCGCGCGGCGTCCTCCGATGCACGGCGACGATCGCCGAGATCCCGGGGGAAGATCCCCGCTTCGGCAAGTGGGGCAAGCAGAGCTGTGACGATACCGGGCCGCTGACCAAGAAGCGCATGGAGACCGTGGATGAGGAGTTTTTGAAGGCCACGCTCGACTTCATCGACCGCGCTGCCCAGGAGAAGAAACCGTTCTTCGCGTGGTTCAATCCGAGCCGCATGCACATCTGGACCCGCCTCAAACCCGAGTCTCAGGGCAAGACCGGTCTCGGCATCTATCCCGACGGCATGGTGGAGCATGACGGACAGGTCGGCCAGCTCTTGAAAAAGCTCGATGATCTCGGCATCGCCGACAATACGATCGTGATCTACACGACCGACAACGGCGCCGAGACGTTCACCTGGCCCGATGGCGGCACCACACCCTTCCGCAGCGAGAAGAACACCAATTGGGAGGGCGGCTATCGCGTGCCGGCGATCGTGCGCTGGCCCGGGGTGGTGCCGCCGCATACCGAGATCAACGACATCGTCTCGGCGGAGGATTGGGTCCCAACCCTGGCGGCGGCGGCGGGCACCCCGGACATCAAGGAGAAGCTCCTCCAGGGCTACAGCGCCGGCGGCACGAGCTTCAAGGTGCACCTCGACGGCTACGACCAGCGCGACCTCTTCGCCAGCAAGGGCCCCGACAAACGCCGCGAGTTCTTCTACTGGACCGATGACGGCAACCTCGCCGGGCTGCGCTACGACCAATACAAGGCCGTGTTCATGGAACAAAAGGCGCACGGCTTGGAGGTTTGGATGCAGCCTCTGATCCCGCTGCGCGCGCCAAAGCTGTTCAACCTGCGCTCCGACCCGTTCGAGCGGGCGGAACAGGAGGCAGGCGATTACGACAGATGGTTCATCGAGCACCTGTTTGTCCTGGTTCCGGCGCAGACGATCGTGGCGCAGCACCTGCAATCGTTCCAGGAGTTCCCACCGCGGCAGAAGCCAGGCAGCTTCTCGGTCAACGAGGCCATGGAAATGCTGATGCGGCAGAAGGGCAGCAATTAGCCGAGGGAGATCGCCGAAACGGCAAGGCTCTCGCTTAGTGACGCCGGCGGACATGACGATCTTCCTGAGGTGCGCCGCGACGATCGTGTTGCTCGCGTTGGCCTCGGTCTGCGCCAAATCGAACGCGTACGCCGATGAGCCCGCGAGCTATGTCGGCGGCCAGGTCTGCGCAGGTTGCCATACCGTCGAGACGGCGCCCTGGAAAGGCTCGCATCACGCGCTGGCCATGCAGAAGGCCGGTGCGGCGACGGTCCTCGGCGACTTCGCTGATACCCGGGTCGAGCATCTCGGCGTGGTCACCACCTTCTCGCGCTCCAATGACAAGTTCCTGGTGCGCACGGAGGGCCCCGACGGCGCTCTGCACGATTACGAGGTCGCCTACACATTCGGGGTCTATCCGTTGCAGCAATACCTGATCGCCTTTCCCGGGGGGCGCTATCAGGCGCTCGGCATCGCTTGGGACAGCCGACCGAAAGATCACGGCGGCCAGCGCTGGTTCCATCTTTACCCCGATCGGAAGCTGCCTTCGGGAGACCGGCTGCATTGGACCGGTCGCGACCAGACCTGGAACTACCAGTGCGCCGACTGCCACTCGACCAATGTGCAGAAGAACTTCGACCTCGCCGCCGACACCTACGCGACCACCTGGACCGACCTCGACGTGTCCTGCGAGGCGTGCCACGGCCCGGGCTCCCGCCACGTTGCCTGGGCCAAGGCGCAGGCTGAAGGCGGCTCCTACCCGTCGGGTACCAACGCTTCGGGGATGGGCCTGACCAACTGGCTGAAGCCGACCGACAAAGGTCATTGGGAGATGAACCCGGAGACCGGCATCGCCCGGCGCACAGAAAAGCTCGCCTCGACCGAAATCGAGATCTGTGCGGCCTGCCACTCTCGCCGCAAGGTAATCGCCAAGAACCCGGCGCCAGGCGAGCCCTACCTCGACGTCTATCTTCCCGCGCTGCTCGAACCCGGTCTCTACCACCCCGATGGGCAGATCGACGGCGAGGTCTATGAATACGGCTCGTTCCTGCAGAGCCGGATGCATGCCGCCGGGGTTACCTGCTCGAACTGCCACGACCCGCACAGCGTCAAGCTGCACGCCGAGGGGAACGGCCTGTGCGCGCAATGCCACCTCTCTGCTCGGTTCGAGGCGACCGAGCATCACCATCACAAGCTCGGCAGCGCCGGCGCGCAGTGCGTCGACTGCCATATGCCGTCGAAGACCTACATGGTCGTCGACGCGCGGCGTGATCACAGCATCCGCGTGCCACGCCCCGACCTATCGGTGTCGCTCGGCACCCCGAATGCGTGCACCCAATGCCACGCCGACCGGCCGGCCAAATGGGCCGCCGAGGCTGTCGCGGGGTGGTATCCCAAGGGGCGGCAGACGACCTCGCATTACGGCACTGCACTCTATGCCGGGCGCATCGGGGCCGCCGATGCCGAGCAGCAACTCGATCGGCTGATCCTCGATCGCAGCCAGCCGGCGGTCGCGCGGGCGAGCGCCCTGGCGCTGCTCGCCCCGTATGCCTCGCCCGCTTCTGAACCGGCGATCAAGGCGGCAATCGGCGATGCCGATCCGCTCGTCAGAGCGGCGGCGCCGCGGGCTTTGCCGGGGCTTCTGCCGCCTCGCGTCGCTCATGCGGTAGCGCCTCTGCTCAGCGATCCGGTCCGTGCCGTTCGCATCGCGGCGGCAAGGGCACTCGCTGGAACCGACCTTTTGGCGCTGACGCCGGAGCACCAGACCGCCTTGGTCAAGGCCACCGCCGAGCTCGTCGCTGCCGAGATGGTCGATGCCGAGCGGCCGGAGGCGCATCTCAATCTCGGGCTGTTGGATCTGCGGCGCCGGCAACTCCCCGAGGCAGAAAGGGAATACCGAACGGCACTGCGGCTCGATCCGGGCTTCGTCCCGGCCCTCGTCAACCTCGCCGATCTCGACCGGGCACGCGGCATGGACGAGGAGGGGGCGATACTACTGAAGAAGGCGATGGCAATCGAGCCCGACAATGCCGATGTGCGCTATGCGCTCGGTCTCTACCTGGTGCGTAAACGCGATTATCCCGAGGCGTTGGATCTGTTGCGCCGAGCGCACGAGCTGGTGCCCGACAATGCGCGCTACGCTTATGTCTATGCCGTCGCGCTGAACTCGAGCGGTGCGGCGCGACAGGCGTCGACCCTCCTGGAAGAAGCACACCAGCAACATCCGGCGGATCGTGACGTCCTAATGGCGCTCGTCTCGATCGCGCGCGACCAGGGGGACGTTGCCGCGGCGCTCGGGCACGCCCGCGAGCTGCTCGCCCTCGATCCAGGCAACGCGCAGCTGCGCGCGCTGGTCTCGGAGCTCGAAAAAAAGGCGAAGCCGTGAGCCGGGCGGTCGCAGCTCGCCATCATATTGCCAGAATAGCAAAGTATCTCATTAGCAAGAGTGGCGCCGCGCCCTCCAGATTGCAGCATCAAGAAATTGTCAAAATTTCCCTGCTACGGCGTCAGGCGAGCGTCACTCCGTGAATCTTAAGTGTTTGATAAGGAGTGTATTTTGGTGATGAAATCGGCCTCGATGCGAGTTTTTTCCCGTATTCTCCCTGAGAGCAGGGAAACTAGGCGTCAAAATTCCGGCCTGATTTGCGGGTGAGGAGGCTAGCGGTGGGCGGCGTTGAAGCGGGCGAGGATTTCGGGACCGGGGCAGAGCTCGGCCTCGCCGAGGCGGTTGAGCGGGGTCTCAACGGTGTCGAGGAACTCGTGCATGTCGCCGGAATCGGGCTCGACAAACAACAATCCGGTGACGACCTCGCCCGCCGCGTGGCGCTGCTGCAGATAGGTCAGCGCCGAGATCCGGTCATAGGGATCGTAATCAAGAGCGAGCTTCCTCAGCCGCAATGCCGAGCCGTCGTGCTGGATGACGGTCTCGACCGTGCCCGGCGCGTAATCGGCGGTGATCTCGTCGCGGCCGATTATGACATCGAGCCGGTTGACCGCCTCGTTGTGAGCCCGGACATAGTCGAAGCTCTTGGTCGATTCCGGGTTGTTGTTGAAGGCCACACAGGGCGAGACAACGTCAATGAAGGCGGCTCCCCTGTGCTCGATGGCACCCTTGATCAGCGGCACCAGCTGCGCCTTGTCGCCGGAGAAGCTGCGCGCGACGAACGAGGCGCCGAGCTGCAGGGCGAGGGCGACGAGGTCGATCGGCGAGTCGGTGTTGACGGCACCGCGCCGGGCCTTTGAACCCTTATCGGCGGTGGCCGAGAACTGCCCCTTGGTCAGGCCGTAGACGCCGTTGTTCTCGACGATATAGACCATGTTGACCGCGCGGCGGATGCAGTGCGCGAATTGGCCGAGCCCGATCGAGGCCGAGTCGCCGTCGCCGGAAATACCGAGATAGATCAGCTCGCGATTGGCGAGGTTGGCGCCGGTCAAGACCGACGGCATGCGGCCGTGCACGCTGTTGAAGCCGTGCGACTTGCCGAGAAAATAGGTCGGCGTCTTCGACGAGCAGCCGATGCCGGAGAGCTTGGCGATGCGATGTGGTTCCAGGCTTAGCTCGAAGCAGGCCTGGATGATCGCGGCACTGATCGAATCGTGGCCGCAGCCGGCGCACAGGGTCGACACCGCGCCCTCGTAATCGCGCCGCGTATAGCCGAGCGCATTGGTCGGGAGCTTCGGGTGATGCAGCCGGGGCTTGGCGATATAGGTCATCGGGACCTCATAAATTCTCGATCACGGCAGCGCCTTTTTGAGCGGGGCTAGGGTGACGACGGCGAGCATGTCGGCGATCGCCTTGACGATGAAGCGCGCGGTGATCGGCGTGCCGTCGTAATGGAGGATCGGGACGAGCCGTGCCGGGTCGAGGTCCCCCTCGTTCATCAGCAGGGTGCGCAGCTGCGCGTCGCGGTTCTGCTCGACCACGAAAATCTTCTCGTGGCCGGTGACAAAATCGAGGATGTCGTCGTGGAACGGGAAGGCGCGGATGCGCATCGTGTCGATATGGATGCCGCGGTTTTCGAGCGCCTCGAGCGCCTCCGACATCGCCGCGGCGGTCGAGCCGAAATACAGTGCACCAAAAGCGGTCGGCTCGCGCGCCGCGCGCTTGACGGGCCGCGGCACCAGCCGTTTAGCGGTCTCGAATTTATGCAGCAGGCGCTGCATGTTGTCGACATAGTCCGGGCCCTCTTCGGAATAGCGGGCGTAACGGTCCTTGCTGGTGCCACGCGTAAAGAAGGCGCCGCGCGTGGGGTGGGTCCCCGGAAGGGTACGAAACGGGATGCCGTCGCCGTCGACGTCGAGATAGCGGCCGAACTCTATGCCAGCTCCGAGCTCCTCCGCGGTCATGACCTTGCCGCGGTCGTAGCGGCGGCTTTCGTCCCATTCGAGGGGCTCGACCAGCCAGTCGTTCATGCCGATGTCAAGATCGAGCATGACGAAAACCGGGGTCTGCAGCCGGTCGGCGAGATCGAGCGCTTCGGCGGCAAAGGTAAAGCTCTCGCGCGGGTCCTCGGGAAACAGCAGCACGTGCTTGGTGTCGCCGTGTGACGCGTAGGCGCAGCTGAGGATATCGGCCTGCTGGGTGCGCGTCGGCATGCCGGTCGACGGGCTGCCGCGCTGGACGTCGAAGATGACCGCCGGGATCTCGGCGAAATAGGCAAGCCCGATGAATTCCTGCATCAGCGAGATGCCCGGACCCGCGGTCGCGGTGAAGGCGCGCGCACCGTTCCAGGCGGCGCCGATGACGATGCCGATCGAGGCGAGCTCGTCCTCGGCCTGAATGATCGCGTAGCGCTTCTTCTTGGTGTCGGGATCGCGGCGATAGCGGTTGCAATGTGCGGCAAAGGCCTCGGCAAGCGAGGACGAGGGGGTGATCGGGTACCAGGCGGCGACGGTCGCCCCGCCAAAAACGCAACCGAGAGCAGCGGCGTCGTTGCCGTTCATAAAGATACGGTCGCCGACCTTGTCGGCGCGCTCGAGACGCAACCCGATCGGGCAGTCGTGCTCAGCTAGCGCCCAGTCGCGCCCGAGATGCAGCGCGTGCAAATTCGGTTTGATCAAGGTGTCCTTGCCGCGGAACTGCTCGCCGATCAGCTTTTCGATCGCCGCGACGTCGATGTTCAACAGCGCCGACAGCGCGCCGAGGTAGATGATGTTCTTGAACAACTGGCGCTGCCGGGCGTCGGTATATTCGCTATTGCAGATCGCCGTCAGCGGGGCACCGATGACGTTGATGTCGTCGCGGAACTTCGATGGCGGCAGCGGCTTTGTCGAATCATAGAAGAGGTAGCCGCCGGGCTCGATTTCGGCGAGATCCTCGTCCCAAGTCTCCGGGTTCATCGCCACCATCATGTCGACGCCGCCGCGGCGCCCGAGATGGCCGCTCTTGCTGATCCGGACCTCGTACCAGGTCGGCAGTCCCTGGATGTTCGACGGAAAGATATTGCGCGAACTTGCAGGGATCCCCATCCGCAGGATCGACTTGGCGAACAGTGCGTTGGCGCTTGCGGAGCCCGATCCGTTGACGTTGGCGAATTTGACGACGAAGTCGTTGACCCTTTGGATCGCGGCAACTTCGAGATTGGACTGAAATGCCATCGGCTCAGAGCTCGTGAAAAACGGTCATCGGCTGCGGCATGCCGGCCCAGCCATTGTCATGTCGAGAAGGAATTTCCGCATGTCCCATGCGCCCGTCGGGCAGCGCTCGGCGCACAGGCCACAGTGCAGGCAGACATCCTCGTCCTTGACCATGATGCGCCCGGTCTTCAGCGAATCGCCGATGTAGAGGTCCTGCTCGAGGTTAAGGGCAGGGGCCATCAGCCGCGTGCGCAGGTCCTCCTCGGTGCCGTTTTCGGTGAACGTGATGCAATCCATCGGGCAGATGTCGACGCAGGCATCGCACTCGATGCATAGCGAGCCCGTGAACACGGTCTGCACGTCACAATTGAGGCAACGCTGGGCCTCGAGATAGCCGAGCTTGTCGTCGAAGCCGAGCTCGACTTCGACCTTTATGTCGTTGAGCGCGACCGCAGTGTCCCTCAGCGGCACCTTGTACCGCAGGTCGTTGGAGATGTCGTTGTCGTAGCTCCACTCGTGGATGCCCATCTTCTGGCTGACCAGGGTCACGCCGGGCGGCGGCCGCTCGCGGACATCCTCGCCATGGCACCGCTTGTCGATCGAGATCGCGGCATCGTGGCCGTGGGCAACCGCCCAGATGATGTTCTTCGGCCCGAAGGCGGCGTCGCCGCCGAAGAAGACATTCGGCAGCGTCGATTGCATCGTTTTCGGATCGACCTTCGGCATGCCCCAACGGTCGAACTCGATGCCGATGTCGCGCTCGATCCACGGGAAGGCGTTCTCCTGACCGACCGCGATCAAGACGTCGTCGCAGGGGATGTGGACGTCGGGCTCGCCGCTGGGAACGAGGTTACGGCGGCCGCGCGCGTCGTACTCGGCCTTGACCTTTTCGAACAGCACGCCTGTGAGCTGGCCCCACTCATGGGTGAATTCCTTTGGCACGAGCCAGTTGAGGATCGGGATGCCTTCATGCATCGCATCCTCTTTCTCCCAGGCGGAGGCCTTCATCTCCTCGAAGCCGCTGCGCACGACGACAGTGACTTCCTCGCCGCCGAGCCGGCGCGAGGAACGGCAGCAATCCATCGCCGTATTGCCGCCGCCGAGCACGACGACGCGGCGGCCGATCTTGTCGATATGCCCGAACGAGACGCTGGACAGCCAGTCGATGCCGATATGGATGTGTTCGGCTGCCGCCTCGCGGCCCGGAATGTCGAGATCGCGTCCGCGCGGGGCGCCGCAGCCGACGAAAACCGCATCCCAATCGTGGGTCAAAAGCGACTTGAGGCTGCGCACATGTTCCCCGAAGCGAGTCTCGACCCCCATCTCGAGGATCAGGTCGACCTCCTCGTCGGTGACCACTTCTGGGAGGCGGAAGCGCGGGATCTGGGTGCGCATCATGCCGCCGCCCTTGGTGTCGCCGTCGAACAGCACGCAGTGATAGCCGAGCGGCATCAGATCGCGGGCGACGGTCAACGAGGCCGGCCCGGCGCCGACGAGGGCAATGCGCTTGCCGTTTTTCTCGAGCGGGATCTGTGGCAGATAGGGGCGGATATCGCCTTTGTTGTCAGCCGCGACGCGCTTCAGCCGGCAGATCGCCACAGGCTCATCTTCGACCCGGCCGCGCCGGCAGGCCGGTTCGCACGGCCGATCGCAGGTGCGCCCGAGAATCCCGGGAAAGATGTTTGAATACCAATTAACCATATAAGCGTCGGTGTAGCGCCGGTCGGCGATCAGCCTGATGTATTCCGGCACCGGCGTATGCGCCGGGCAGGCCCATTGGCAATCGACAACTTTATGAAAATAGTCGGGGTTACTGATGTCCGTAGGCTTCACTAGGCTCCTCCTGGCGAGCGGGTCAGCACCCGATCGGTTCTTGTTCTTACCGTCGCGGACGCTTCCCTACGCGGGCTCGCCTGGTCATCGGCACCACCTTATATGTGCCCTCGGGCCTGCCCATCACCGTCATTTTCGCCTGATCCGCCATATGTGTCCTGCATAACCGCCTCGACCTGCGACAGCTTGCCCCATCCCCGCACGGCGCGCAACCGTGCCGGGGCGGCGGCGCAATCCGAATTTCGATGCGGCGTCGGCAGACATTCCTTTCCTATCCCGAAGTTCATCACGAAGACAGCGTCTTAGCGCAGATGGCGCCGAGGATACGCGCTAAAGCATTAATTTTTCGGGGTGAGATGGGCGACTTTGGGAATCACTTCTTCGGCCAAGAGCCGCATTGACTGGTGCCAGGGACCGGGGTCTTCGCTGTAGTCGAAGCAGAACAGGAGAATCGCCCCGAAGCCGCCGACCTCATCGTACATCCGCTCGATCTTCTCGACGACGGTCGCCGGCGAGCCGATCAGCCAGTTGTGCCGCGCGCAGTACTCAGGGGTGACATCGCTGTCGGCGACGTCCTGATCGTGCTTCAGGAATTGGATGACCCCGACATCGGTCAGCAGCGGCAGGAAATATTCCCGCATCATCCGCCCCATCATACTCTCGACCGACAGTCGCCACGCCGCGGCATCGCTTTCGGCGACGAAGATCTCGCGCACCAGCCGCCAATCCGCTCGCCGCGGCGTGCGTCCGCTGCGCCGCGCTCCTTCCTCGACCGACTCCCAGTGGCTCGCGACGTAGCCGGGGTTCAGGTTGAGGCTCATCGGCAAGAACCCGTGCTCACCGGCGAGCTTCAAGGTCTCCGAGCCCTTGCTGACGCCGGCGACACCGATTGGCGGATACGGCTTTTGCAGCGGTCTGATGTGCGGCCGCAGGGTGCGCAGCATCAGATCGGTCTTGGTCACCTTCCAATATTTGCCGGAATAGTCGAACGGTTCCTCCGCGGTCCACAGCTTGAGGATGATGTCGAGCGCCTCGCGCGTCATCTCGCGGTGTTGCCCGGAATTGCCGTCGACGTTGAACATCGCCCAGTCGCTCGGCAGCCCGCTCGCCGCGACGCCGAAATTGAGCCGGCCTTGGGCCATGTGGTCGAGCATGGCCACCCGGTTGGCCAGCTCGGCGGGATGGTGGTAGGGCAGCAAAAAACCTCCGGGGGCGAGTCGGATTTGGCGAGTCTCCATCAGCGCCTGCGCGATCAAGAGGTCGGGCGAGGGATGCGGCTCCCAAGGTGCGGTGTGGTGCTCGCCGATCCACGCCTCGGCAAAGCCCAGCTCGTCGGCCCAGCGCAAGGTTTGCAGATCCCAGCGATGGCCCTCGAAGAGGCCGCGCTCCGGCGGGTGCGAGGGCATCGTAAAGAGGCCGTACTGCATCGTCACTCTCCCGGTTGTCGGCTAATAGCGGGCCATCTTAAGCGATGGAAGGGCACCTTCGCACCTATCGGCTGGGGAACAAGCGGAGATGTTCAAAATGTATCCGTTTGTAAACAGACTCCCCCGTTTTCCGCCTTTTTTTTGCCGCAAGATGGGATTTTCCTCCTGCGCCAGTTTGACGCAGCTACCGCCCCCGGTAAGCGGTCGTAACCAAAATTCGCCCAGAGATCGGAGGTCTTGCATGGCCAAGGTAACCTTGTCTCGACGTCGCACGAAGCGACGGCACATTCGCGAAGAGGCGATCATTGATCATTTGGTCCGTGCCGTATTCGAGAAGACAAAGGGCACAGTCCATGCGCCGTTTACCCTGTCCGGTCTGTCGGTAGAGGAGCAAATTCGCAAGGAATGGCATCCGAGCATGGGTGGCCTCGCGCTCTTCTAGGATGCCGTCGCGCTAAGCGATCGCAAAGCTGTTACAGTCAAAGAGCCGGTGCAAGCACCGGCTCTTTTGTTACCGGAGCACCGCCATGGAGCTCGCCGATCGATCCGGCAGCGCTCGCGCTTTTCAGGCCATGGTAGCGATGCGCGATGGCACCAGACTCAACACCTTCGTGTTTCTGCCGGAGAGCGGGGGACCGCGGTGGCCCGTCATTCTGCACCGGACACCCTATGGGATCGCTGCGCCGGATGCGGCCGACAAGACCGACTGCAGCCGAGCCTGGCTGCCGAGCGCCGAAGAACCGTTCCGCGGTTCGATCCTGCGCGGCTGGCGCAACATCACCAGGCATGGCTATGTCGCAGTCTACCAGGATACCCGCGGCCGGCACGGGTCGGAGGGCGAGGATCGCGTCTATGCCGATGATGCCGCCGACGGCTTCGATACCCTCGAATGGATCGCCGATCAGGCCTGGACCAACCGGATGGTGGGCATGTCGGGCTCGTCCGCGGGTGCCACGACCACCTTCGCTGCCGCATCGACGCGACACCCGAGCCTGCGCGCGTTTTTTGCCCAAGCCGGCGCTTCCAGCATCTACGACGACGTGGTTTATGAGGGCCAGTCGATCGAGATGGAGCGGCTGTGGCTGTGGGTGGCGCGCAACATCCCGGGGCTCTCACGCTCGCATCGCGAGGCGGTCATACGGCGCTCCGGCATCAGCGCCGCGGCGCTCGACGAGGCAGCCGCCTCGGCCGCAGCGCGCTACGAGCGGCTCGACGCCGCGCGCCGTGCTGAGCCGCCATTCGTCGGGTCGGCGGATTGGCTGCGACTGCCGCTGACCCGCTACCCGGACTTCGCCACCTGGCAGCCCTTTCTCGACGAGATCATCAGCCATCCGGCGCCCGACGCCTTTCGCGCACGGCATAATTTCCGCCGTACAATCGACATCCCGGGATTTCACGTCACCACCTGGTTCGACATCTTCCAGACGAGTGTCTTGGCGGCGTTCAACGCCATCCAGGCCCGCACCGGCACTCAGAAGCTGTGGGTCGGTCCCAACGAACACTCGTTCGTTTATGCCAGCAATTTCTGGCCGCGCGATCCCTATTTCGAATGGTTCGACCATTGGCTGAAAGGCGAGGAAACCGGCATCATGAACGAGCCGCCGGTGTCTTATTCGCCGCGCGCCTGGATCGAGGACCGTGCGGCCTACGTCCCCGACGACTGGCTCCGCGCGGAGCGCTGGCCGCCGCCGGGAACGCGGACCCAACGGCTCTATTTGCGCGGCGACGGCAGCATTTCCGCTGCCGGGCCGGGTGGCGCGGCGCGTAGCTACAATTATGATCCGCGCCGGCCGATCCCGACCTTGGGCGGGCGCAACATGCTGATCGATGCCGGCCCGCGCGACCAGCGGCCAGCTCAGTCGTTGCCCAATTACGGGCTCACTTACCGCAGCGAAGAATTGCCTCGCCCGCTAACGATCGCCGGCAATGTTCGCCTCACTTTGCATATCCAATCGAACTGCACCGACACCGATTTCGTCGCCAAGCTGATCGAACTCGAGCCCGACGGCCGCGCTATGCTGCTGATGGACGGCGTGACCCGCGCCATGTACCGCGACCCGTCTGGCGAGCCGCGGCACTTGGTCCCGGGCCAGGTCGAGCGGCTGAGCATCGACCTCGGCCACATCCACCACACCTTTCCCGCCGGCCATCGCATCGAGGTCGATGTGACCAGCAGCAATTTCCCGCGGCGCGCCCGCAACACCAATAGCGGCCACCCGGTGCTGGCCGAGGACGGCGACGAGGACATTCGCGTCGCCACCAATACAGTCCATCACGCCGAGGGGACGCCGTCCTTTCTCGAGTTACCGGTGCTGGAGCAGGGATGAGCTCCGGGCGGCAGATCCGCGTCGGGGTCGGCGGCTGGGTCTTTCCGCCGTGGCGCGGCGTCTTCTACCCGCCGGGCCTGCCGCAAGCGCGCGAGCTCGGCTATGCCAGCCGCCAGCTCACGACGATCGAAATCAACGGCACCTTCTACGGTCCGCAGAAGCCGGCGAGCTTCCGCCGCTGGCACGACGAGACGCCGGAGGATTTCGTCTTCTCGCTCAAAGGGCCGCGCGTTGCGACGCACCGCTCCGATCTCACCGGTGCCGGGCCGATTTTCGAGCGCTTCGTCGCGAGCGGCATCGTCGAGTTGCGCAACAAGCTCGGGCCGATCCTGTGGCAATTCCCCCCGAACATGCCGATCGATGAAGGCGCGCTCGCCGCGTTCCTCGAATTGCTGCCGCAGCAAATCGATGGCCGCGCGCTGCGGCATGTCGTCGAATTTCGCCGCTCGGGGGTCGCCACCGCTTCCGTCATCGAGCTCCTCCGCCTGCATAAGGTGGCGCTCGTCGTCGACGACAGCCGCTCCGACTTCGAGATCACCGCGGATTTCGTCTATGCCCATCTGAGGCGTTGCGCCGATGACGAGCCCGATGGCTATCCGCCCGATGCGCTCGATGCCTGGGCGCAGCGCCTCCGCGAGCGATCGGCGCAAGATATCCGCGACTACTTTGTCTACTTCATCAGCGGCGCCAAGATTCGCGCTCCTGCTGCGGCTCGAGCCCTCCTACAGCGGCTGACACCGGCGGAATGACTGCGGTGAGGTCACGATGAACGGCGCAGCGCTAAGAGCCGCAGTGATCGGCGGCGGCATCGGTGGGCTCACGGCGGCGCTGTCGCTGCGTCAGGCCGGCTTCGAGGTCGATGTCTACGAGCAGGCCCCCGAGCTCACCCAGATCGGCGGCGGCATCAACATGGGCCCGAACGCGGCGCGCATCCTGCGCGGAC
>Ga0209526_10002015_pt1 | contig 13650 bp, 12 predicted proteins | sample JacPinW_OM2H0_M1_FD_188566 | JGI IMG/M metagenome (GOLD analysis project Ga0209526, IMG submission 188566) | Forest soil microbial communities from Algoma, Ontario, Canada - Jack Pine, Ontario site 1_JW_OM2H0_M1 (SPAdes) (version 2) | ecosystem: Environmental > Terrestrial > Soil > Boreal... | reverse complement strand
CCCCAGAAAGCCTGCGTAACCTCGCCGTCGCCTGCACCAATCGGCACCGTCGGACCAGGCACGGTCAGACCAGGCACGGTCGGACCAGGCATCGTCGGACCAGGCTCGGATGACCCTTCCCCCATCTGGTCCACCTTCCGGCTGCCGACCTGCGCAGCCATGGTGAATCCTGTCCCTGCCTGCCCAGTAGAGCCGACGCCCAACCCATTGTCAACGTTTGGCCGCCCGCTGCCAGTCCATTCCAGCCGCGCTCAGACAGAGGCGAGGTTAACGGCCAATCTCAGCACCGGATGGAGCTGAGATAGCGCCCGATGGAGCTGAGATGGAGAGCATCGTCCAGCAATGATCACCCGCCTAGCCACTATCCGGGCCGGGCGACGCCGCGCTGGGCCAATTTCGCAGGCCGAAGGGTGGTTGTGCTCGGCGAGGCGGGTGAGGAAGTCCCGCGACCATCGGCTCAGCTCAGCGGCTGCAGCCGCGTCCGCTCGACGCGGGCGAGCTTGCGCCGGAGGCGCTTGTACTCTCGCTCCTGTTCGGGGGTGCGCCGGTAATGCTTATAGGCGAGGTTCGTGCGCTCGAGCGGGTCGGTCTTCAGGTCATACATCTCCCACTGAGGGCGCACCTTGCCGTGCACGTCGTAGTACCGGGCGATCTTGTAGCGGTGCTCGCGGATGCTGACGATGTGGTTCGGTGGCTTCGGGTAGGGACCGTGCGACTGCCCGGACTGCCAGTCATCGTAGGTGAAGACCGTGTAACTCTGCGGTGGCCTGCGTGTACGGCGCAGAATCTGATCGGAGTAATCGACTCCCTGCCAGTTGTCTCGGGCGTCCGCCGGTACGCCGAGGAGACTCGCGAGTGTGGGCAGGAAGTCGACGTGCGAGACGATGGAGTGATTCGTCTCGGGCCTCTTGAATAGGCGGGGGTTTGAGTAGATCAGCGGCACTCGAGTCGTTTCCTCGTAGAAGTTGAAATTCTTCTGGCGCATACCGCCGTGGGCAGTGCCCATCTCTCCGTGATCGGCCGTCGCGACCACGAGCGTGTTCTTGCGCAGGCCGACCGCCTCAAGCGTGTCGAGGATCTTTACCAGGTAGCTGTCCGAGGCCTTCATCAGGTTGCCGTAGAAGTTCAGGTAGTTGCGCTTCATTTGTGGTGTCGGGATCGGCCCTGTGGCATTGAATATCCGCAGGAACTGCCTCTGGACGGTCGGCTTGGTCGACAGGTCTTCGTTGACGGTCGCCGGAAGGCCGATCTCGCCGTCCAGCCATGCGTTGTCATATCCCCCGTCCACGTAACTCGACGGGTAGAACAGTACGTCGTGCGGGTTGACCAGCGAGACGACCATGAAGAACGGCTGGCTCTGCGCGGCCGTGTCGCGCAGGTACTGAACGGCGCCCTCGGTCCCCGTTTCGGGCGTTCCCTCCGAGTTCATGAAGCGACCGTCATTATCGTAGATACCACCTCCCTCTTCCGGAAGGCTCTGGTCGGCGCCCGCGTCCGGCGGGTCCCACCGCGTGAAGCCGTACTTGTTCACGTCATTGGGGACCCAGGTCGAGCCGTCCGCGGGCTTGTTGCAGTGGAACTTCCCTTTGTAGACCGGCACGTAGCCGGCGGCTATCGAGACGCTGGCCAGGTTCTTGAAGCTGGTGGCCAGCTCGACCTGGGGATACTGCGGCGCGGGCATGTCCGTCTCCAGCGTGTACTTGACGCCGTGCTGGGCCGGGAAGTACCCGGACATCAGCGTCGAACGGGCCGGCGAGCACATGCACGCGTTCGTGAAGGCGTGATCGAACAGCATGCCGTGCCTGTGCAGGCGGGTCATGCCGGGCATGTTGCGCGTGCCCCATCCCGGCGGGAAATGCTGGATGGCGCGCTGCTGATCGGTCAGGAAGAGGAGCACGTTCATGCCCCTGATCCCGCGAGTCGGCGCGGGGCGCCGCGATGGGCTCGTACGGGCCGCGGCTGCGCCGGCCGACCGGCCGAGCAGGAGTCCCGGCACAGCGACAGCCGCGGCCTTCAGCAGTTCGCCGCGGGTCATCCCGCCCTGGCCAATGCCGGTTTCAGATTCTTCCATTGCCGTTCCTTTCATGTGATCCCGCGGCTTACCGGTCGCAGCGCTTGTCAGCTGGGCCTGTTGTGGAAGTGGTGCTGGATTAGTCGATGGCGGCCGGCAGATGGTTTCTCCGACAGGGTTTCTCCGATCCCACTGTGTCTTTGGTGGGAGTCTTTGAGGCAATGATCGCCGGTGGGTATGTCCTATGCTTGCATCGACACCCCGGCCTGCCGAACTTTTTCCTTCTCCGGCGATGCAGTCCGACCATTCCGCTCAAATTCTTGGTAATCGGAAATTTACTGGCCAGCGCGCCTTATTCCATGCCTCATCCCGACCTGTTACAACTCTTTCTACATTTTCAGGCGCGCATTGCCACAGATCGACCGCGGGTGCCATCCGGCGTACGCTTGCCCAGCGAAGGCCAACCGGGCAGGCGGGTGGTGACGCCGTTGATCAGGGGAGATATGGGACCTGGTTTCGCATACTTGAGACGGCTCCGCCGCCTTTTTAGGTATACGAAAATCAGGTATGCCAAATCAGGAAGATGACCCGGTGCGGGCGAGCGGGGAACAGAGCCCTCTGGAGCTGCTCCTGGCCCGCGGCCGCGCACGGTCGACCCTGGCCATGCTGGGCCCGGCGTTCGTGGCCGCCATCGCCTATGTGGACCCAGGCAACTTCGCCACCAACTTCCAGAGCGGCGCCCAGTTCGGCTACCTGCTGCTGTGGGTGGTGGTGGCGGCCAACCTGATGGCCATGATCATCCAGTACCTCTCGGCCAAGCTCGGTATCGTCACCGACCTGACCCTCCCCGAGCTCTGCCGGGAACGCTTCCCCCGGCCAGTCACCTGGGGCCTGTGGGTGCAGGCCGAGATCATGGCCATGTCCACCGACATCGCCGAGTTCGTGGGCGCCGCGCTGGGCCTCAACCTGCTGTTCGGTGTCCCGATGGTCGCCGCCGGGATGATCACGGGGGTGATCGCCTTCGTCATCCTGGGCCTGGGGTCCCGTGGCTACCGGCGCTTTGAGCTGGCCATCACGGCCCTGCTGGGCATCATCTTCCTCGGATTTCTCTACGAGACCCTCCGCATCGGCCCCAGCGCCAGCGAGTCGCTGCGGGGCCTGGTCCCGACTTTCTCCGGCCACGACAGCGTGCTGCTGGCTGTGGGCATCGTCGGGGCCACCGTCATGCCGCATGCCATCTACCTGCACTCCGCCCTCACCAAGGGGCGCATGCCCTGCCGGGACGACGCCGAGCGGGCCCGGGTGCTCCGCTTCGAGCGCCTCGACGTGCTGGTCGCCCTCGGGCTGGCGGGGATCATCAACATGGCCATGCTGGCCGTGGCGGCCGAGCTCTTCCATAACCCAGCCCACGCCTGGATCGCCACGATCCAGCAGGCCCAGGCCGGGTTCGCCCAGCTGGCCGACGGGCTGGCCGCCCTGGCCTTCGCCGTCGCCCTGCTCGCCTCCGGGGCTTCCTCCTCCAGCGTCGGGACCTATGCCGGCCAGGTCGTGATGCGAGGCTTCGTCGGGCTCAACATCCCCCTCATGCTCCGCCGGGCCATCACCATGACCCCGGCCATCATCTTGCTGGGCATCGGCTTCGACCCGACCAAGGCCCTCGTCTACAGCCAGGTACTCCTGTCGTTCGGAATCCCTTTCGCCCTTATCCCCCTCGTCCTGCTCACCCGCAACCCCGCCGTGATGGGAACCCACGTCAACCGGCGGCTGACCTCAGCCATCGCCATGGTCTTGGCGGGCGTGATCACGCTCCTCAACGTCTATCTGATCTACCAGCAGTTTTGGGGTCGGCAATAGCGCACGACCTCCATTTCTTCTGATCGCGGACCGGGGTTATCAGCGGTAGATACGCAGGTCGGCGACGCTCCACCATTGCGCGGCGGACGCGGTCGAGATGACGCGCACGTAGCGGAACGAATCCTCAGGGAGCGCGATGCGGGTCAGCTGTCCGGCGCCGCTGCCGGTCACCGGGGCCGACCAGGTGGTCCCGTCGACACTCGTCGAGACGGCGTAGCCACGCGGGTAGTCGGTCAGGTCCGGTCCGGTGTCGAGGACGAGCAGGCGGGCCCGCGAAACGGTGCCGAGGTCGACCTGCAGCGTCTGACCCGGCTGCTGGGCGGTCCCGGTCGTCCATCGGGTGCTGGCGTCGTCGTCGACGGCCTTGGCGGCGTCCTGACCCTGCGGGCCGGGCGGCGTCGCCGTGGCGGTCATCCGGTCGGCGGGCAGCAGCCGCAGTTCGTTATCGAGCGCCGTCGAGGCGGGCCAGGTGAATGTCGCCAGAGCACCGCCGGGCAGCGTGTAGTCGAAGGACGCGTCACCTTCGGCGACGGCGAAGCGGGCCGGGTTGTCGTTCTCGTTGTGCACGACCAGTGCGGTCGAGCCGTCCGGGTTTCGGAACGCGACGTCCATGATCTGCCCGTTCCAGCCGGTCGTGCCGAACGATGTGCTGGCGATCCGCATTGCTCCCGGATGCACGAAGCGAGCCAGGTGCCCGAGTGTGTAGTACTCGGCGTTACGAGTGACCGTCTGCCCGGGACCGACCGTGATCACGCCGGTGCAGGTGCCGCAGCCGTTGTTGTGCGGGCCGCCGGACGGGTCGAGGGCGAGGTTCCAGTTGACGACTGACTGGCCCCAGTTCCTGGTGACGCCGAGGACGAGGTTGCGGGCGTGCCACTTGAGTGTGTCGGAGAAGACCTGCGCGGGCGGATCGGTCGGCCCGTGCGAGCCGGAGCATTCGGTGAACCAGATCGCCTTGTCCGGAAAGGCTTGATGCAGTTGGGTCTGCCGGGTCTGGTCGCCGAAGTAGCAGTGGAACGCGGTGCCGGCCAGCCATCGCGCGGCGCTGGTCTGCATGAGGTCGAACGGGTAGTTGACCTCGGGGTCCTGGCCGGGCGGGGTCGAGGCGATGTCGTTCGGATGCTCGGACCAGTTGTGGTCGTAGCCGAACAGCTTGGTGTGCAGATCCGCATGCTGCAGCGCCGGGCCGAGCGCGTTTATGAGCTTGACCTCCTGGGCGACCGGCATGTCAGTGCCGGGGTAGCCGTTCGGGTGCCGGTTCTGCGGCTCGTTCTGCAGCGTAACCGCGTAAATCGGCACGCCAGCCCGCTCGTACGCCTGGATGAACTTCACGAAGTACAGCGCGTACGCCTCGTAGATGCGAGGGTCGTCGATGAGCCGCCCGCCGATCAGCGACGCCGGCGTCTTCATCCACGCCGGCGGGCTCCATGGCGTGGCGATGATCTTCAGCGTTGGGTTGAGCGCGATCGCCTGGCGCAGCAGCGGCAGAATCTGCCTGCGGTCGTGCTGGATGGAGAAGTGGTGCATGCCGTAGTCGGTGCCCCCGGCCGGCAGATCGTCGTAGGTGTAGAACGGCCCGTCCACGAAATCCGAAGCGCCCATCGGCTGGCGCAGCAGCGACAGGCCGTCACCGGCGCTGGGGCTGAACAGGTCACGCATCGCCGTGGCCCGCTGCTGCGGCCCGAGTCCGTACAGCACGTGCGCCGACGAGTCGGTGATCGAGGCACCGAAGCCGTCCATGCGCTGATATGACCGGCTCGGGTCGACCGTCACGGTCAGGCTGGCCGAACCGCCCGCCCGGAAGGGAATCTGACCGCCGTCGGTCATCCGTTGACTGCCATCAGGCGTCGTGACCCACACATGTGCCGACGGCAGCTGTGCCGACGGCAGCGAGACTGCCGCGGCGGCCGGCCCGCGGCTCATGCCGGTCAGTGCCGCTAGCCCGGGGCCCAGCAGGGCCGCGCCGGCGACCAACATCCACTTGCGCATTCCGCACCTCCTGGCCGAAAACCCCGCTATCACACCGTTGCCCCGGCCCGCCCATTCGTCAACAGTTCGCCGCCTCTCGCTGATGGGGCGGTTCGGTGTCAGCGAGGTTAGGCCCGGAGCAGGTGGTCGTAGACGGCCTGAGTCGCCGCGCAGGGGGAGATCCCGAGCTCGTCGCGAAGGATCTCGCGCAGCCCGGCGTGGACGTGGAGGGCTTCGGCGACGTTGCCCTGGCTGGCCAGCGCGCGCATGAGTACCTGATACCCGCTTTCCCGAAGTGGGGCCAGGCCGACGAGCTGGCGGCCAGCCCGTACTGCTGCGGGGAGCTCGGTGCCGCCGATTCCCAATGCTGCGACTGCGTAGGCCTCCAGAGCCCGAATCCGGACGTCGGCCAGATGCTGGCGCTGCTCGCCGATCCAAGGCGCATCTTCTCCGGGCAGGAACTCCCGCTCCGCGACGAACATTGCTACCAGAGACGGACCCCAAGCGTGTTTCCAGCGACCGAGCGCGACTTGCGACTCGGCCCGATGCGCGGCCTCCGCGGCCACCTCCACATCGATGCGGGCGTCCTCCCCCAGCTGCAGGCGCAGGGCCGCCCGGCCGTCGATAACTCCCGCTCCGAGAATCTTGCGCAGCTTGGAGATCAGGGCGTTGAGCCCGGTCTCGGCGGCGGTAGGGAGCTGTCGTGGCCAGATGGCCCCAGCCAGCTCGTCGCGGCCGGTGAGCCGGTGGCGGTTGAGGACCAGGTAAGCGAACAGGAGCCTGCCCTGGCGCCCTGGAAGGCGGTCGTCGAGGCGCTCACCGTTCCGTTCGACGACTGTCGGCCCGCAGAGCTGGATCCTGGTAGGCGGCACCGGCACCAATGTCACGCCAACATTGTGCCAATAACGTGGGCGTATACAACCAGGAGGAGGACGCGATGGCCAGGATCATCCAGTGCGAGTGCGGGTTCGTGGCCCGGGGACAGACCGACGTCGAGGTGATCGACGCGATCCGCGGGCACATGAGAACCGACCATCCCGCTCTGCTGGCCACAGTCGAGCAGGAGGACCTGCTCGGCTGGATCAAAGTGGAATAACCCAGACCTGCGGGAGGGCCAAGATGACCATGCAAGACAGCACGACGAAGTATGACGGATATGCGAGAGGTGGGGCTCTGGTCACCCCGCAGTGGCTCGAGGAACACCTCCTCGACCCCGCGCTGCGCGTGGTCGAGGTCGACGTGAGCCCGGCGGCCTACGATGCGGGGCACATCGACGGCGCGGTGCTGTGGAACGTCTACAGCGATCTCAAGGACAGCAACTATCAGCTCGCCAGCAAGGCGGCGATCGAAGACCTGGTCACCCGCTCCGGAATCAGCCCTGACTCGACCGTCGTGCTGTATGGCTATGCGCCCGCCATGGGCCTGTGGCTGCTCAAGCTTCACGGTCACGCCGACGTCCGCATGCTCGATTGCGCGCGGGGCACCTGGCAAGACGAAGGCCGGCCGTGGACCAGCGCCGCAGCCAGCCCCGTCGCCACTGCGTATTCCCTCCCCGGCCAGGACAACCGGATCCGGGCCGATCATCGGAGGGTGGAAGCTGCGATCGGCGACCCGGCGTGCACGATCGTGGACGTGCGCACAGAAGCTGAGTACCGCGGCGAGCGATTCTGGCCATCTGGAGGCTCCGAACCCGGCGGCCGCGCCGGGCACATTCCCTCGGCGGTGAACCTCTCGATCGACGATGTCCACGATGAGCGCGGGTCGTTCCGGACCGCGGCCGAGCTGCGGCAGCTGTTCTCATCGCTCGACCTGTCCGGCGATGGCGAAGTGATCACCTACTGCACGATCGGCGGCCGGGCCAGCACTGCGTGGTTCGTCCTAGAGCACCTGCTCGGCCGTGAGCAGGTGCGGGTCTACGACGGCTCATGGGCGGAGTGGGGGAAGCTGCCAGCTACACCCGTCGAGTAGGTCCAGACCACACATCTTTTAGTGCTAAACCGGCGGCGCCGCCAGGCCCGGGCGGCGCCGCCGGGAGGGGATCAGGTGCAGGCGGTGCCGTTGACGGTGAAGCTGGACGGCGCGGTGTCGTTGCTCGTCCAGGTGCCCTGGAGGCCCAATGAGGTACTGCCGCCCGGGCTGATCGTGGCGTTGTAGCTGGCGTTGGTGGCGGTGACGCTTTTGCCGCTCTGGCTGACGGTGGCGTTCCACGCGTTGGTGATCTTCTGGTCACCGGGGAAGGTGAAGGCCAGCTTCCAGCCGCTGATCGGCGAGGTCCCGGTGTTGCCGACAGTCAGGCTGGCCACGAAGCCGCCGGCCCACTCGCTCGACTTGGTGTAGCTGACGTGACAGGCGCTGCCCGGGGCCGGGCTGGTCGGCGGCGGCGTCGCGGGCGGCGTGGTCGCGGGCGGCGTGGTCGCGGGCGGCGTGGTCGGCGGAGTGATGCTGTCCAGGCCGAAGAAGTGGATGGCGTAGGCGGCCATGCCGCTCTGCGGCAGGACGTGCCCGGCGCCCGCGATGCTGTACGCCTCGACCTGCACGGTCCCGGCACGGCCGGCATAGCGGGTCCGGGTCCAGCCCGAGGCCGGCGTGTCGGTCGCCGTGGGGGTCTGGCTCACGCCGAGGACGTTCGTCCACTGCTTGATCTCTTCGCCGAAATTCACGTAGCTGAGCGTGGTGTCGGCGGTTCCGTGCCATAGCTGCACCCGGGGCCGTGGGCCCGTGTACCCGGGGTCGGCCGCGCGGACCAGGTTGCCCCACGCCTGGGCGGTCATGGTGGTGCCGCCGGTGGCGCACTGGCTGTTCCAGACGTCAACGCCGGGCCCGGCGAAGCAGCCGAACGGCACGCCCATGAACGCGGCGCCGGCCTGGAACACGTCCGGGTAGTCGCCCAGCATGACGTCGGTCATCATCGCGCCGGATGAGGCGCCGGTGACGTAGACCCGGCCCGGGTTGCCGTTGTAGTGCTGCTCTGTGTAGGTGATCATGGACATGATCGACACCGGATCGCTGCCACCGTTGCGGGTAAGCGCCTGTGCGGATGAGACGTCGAAGCACGAGCCGCTGCGGGTCACCGAGGGGTAGATGACGATGAACCCGTACTGGCTGGCCAGCGAGGCGAACTCGGTTCCGGAGAAGAAGGCGGGACCGGACTGGGTGCACTGGTGCATGGCCACCAGGATCGGCGCGCTGGCCTTCACACTGTCCGGCACGTACACGTACATCTGCAAGCCGCCAGGGTTATTGCCGAAGTTTGTTATCTGGACCAGCGAGGCGGCCGATGCCAGGGGCGCCACCTGCAGCGCTCCGGCGGCTGCCAGCGCAGCCGCGGCTGCCAGCGCAGCGGCGGCCATCACTAACAGCGCCCGCATCCGTTCCTTCATGGCACTCCTCTCGCTGCCGCCAAAATATTTCGTAGTATCTTGTGAACTATTTCAGCCTGTCAACCCTCGGCGAAGCTTGCTTGCGGCCCCGAGCCCGCGGTGTCAGCGTCCGCTCTCAGCTCCGGCCTTGATTTTCAGAAATTCCTGATCAGGCGGGAGAAGATGACGGCGACTGGGGCTGAAGGCCGCACGCATTGCCTGCTTACGGAGCGGGGCCGCTGCTGGACGGACTGCCGCTGGGGGAAGCAGCAAACCGCGACACTGTCGTCGAGCCTCCCGGAGATCACAGCCGAAAGCTTTCTGATAATCACTGAAAGTTTCAGCTATGCCGCGCCTCGCCCGCGCCCCAGGTAGCCCGATGACGGGCCAGGTCAGCCGGTCCGGGGCGGCGCGGTGCTCTGCCGGATGACCAGCGTGGTGGCCAGCTCGATCCGGTTGCTGGCCGGCTGCCTGCCGCTGGCCAGCTCGAGCACCAGGTCCGCGGCGGCGGCGCCCATCTGGACCAGCGGCTGACGGACGGTCGTCATCGGCGGCCCCGACCACTGCGTGAAGGACAGGTCGTCGAACCCGATCACGCTCAGGTCCTGCGGGATCCGGACGCCAAGCTGCCGGGCCGCCTCGTAAATGCCTAGCGCCTGCAGGTCGTTGGCCGCGAAGATCGCAGTCGGCGGATCGGGCCGCCGCAGCAGTTCGAGCCCGTCCCGCAGGCCGCCCTCTACGTACAGCGTGCTGATCCGCACCAGATCGGGACTGGCCGGCACCCGCGCGGCGTCCATGGCCGCCCGGTATCCATCCAGCCGGGCGCGGCAGCACGGCCATTCAACCGGCCCGCAGACCATCGCGATCCGCCGGTGCCCCAGGTCCAGCAGGTGACGGGTTGCGGCCAGGCCGCCGTTCCAGTTCGTTGCGCCCACCGACGGCGTCTCATGCAGTGGCTCGCCGGTTGGATCCAGGACCACCAGCGGGATGGCCCGGGCAGCGAACTGCGACTGCTGCGCGATGGTCAGCTCGGAGAAGACCGCGATGACGCCGGTCGGGCGCCTGGTGAGGACCTGCTCGGTCCATGCCTTCCCCGGGGTGAGACGACCCTCCATCTCGGTCAGCACCACGGCGAGCTCATGCCGCCGGGCGACCTGCTCGACTCCGCGGATGATCTCGATCGCCCACAGGCTCTCCAGCGCGTGGAAGACCAGCTCGAGGATGGCCACGGGGCCCCCGTTAGCAGCCCGCCGGTAGCCATGCTCGCGGATGACCGACTCGACCCGTTGCCTGGTGCTCAGCGCCACCCCGGACTGCCCGTTAATCACCCGGGACACCGTCGGGGCCGACACGCCAGCCAGCCGCGCGATCCCGGCCACGGTGAGCCCGCCATGCCGCCGCCGGCGTGCCGGCGGGCCGGGGCCCGCAGCGATCATTGAAGTAGTTTACGCTGGTTTTATCCAGCTCAGCCCGGATAGAGCGGGCATTCCCAGGGCGTCCTAACTGAAATATTCCGAAACGGGCGTGTGCGACGAGATCGCGTCCGGCGCTGGCCGGTCCGCGGGAGTGCTCCCGCGAACCGCCGGGCTGCGTGTGCGAGCTTGTCACCGGGCCAGTCCGGAGCATCGGGCTCACGTCAGGCAACCGCCTGAAGGATCATGATCGCTTGCACGGTGCCCTGAGCTAGTCGTCGCCCGCAGCCGCTTGCTTGGCGCGTTCCAGCCAGCTGAGACTGTTCTGGATGATGGCCTCGTGGGCGATCTGCTTGGCAGACGCGGTGGCCAGGGCCACGACCGAGGTGTCGATCCATGGCTGCACGTTGGCGTGCCCTTGCTCCTGGTACTCGCGGGCTTGCAGCAGGCAGTCCAGCTTGTCGGCATCGCGGGCGCACCGCGCTTCGCGCGTCTCGCCAGCTTCGTACTCGGCAACCGCGGCCGAGATCATGCCCGCCACCGGCGGCGGGAGCGGCGTTACCTGGTCCTGGGTGACCTGCTCGTTGCAGGCTGCGGACACGTAATTCTTCGCCAGGTGGGGGATGTCGGTGGTGCGGGTCTCCTGGCTGTCGTGCCACAGCGCGAGGAACGCGGACCGCTGCGGGTCCGCGCCTTCCATAGCGGCAATCACCGAGGCGATGACGCTGGCCCGGAACGAATGGTCAGCGACCGATTCAGGCGAAGGGACGCCAGCCAGGGACCAGCCGGTCCGCTTGTACCGCTTGAGCAATCCGATCTCGTAGAGGAAACCGGTGGTGTCCCGTAGCTGGTCGCTCAACCCGCCTGCCTCTCAGTAGCCCGAGATTTCAGTATCGCCGTGCCATCGCGATGCCGTAGGGCAGCGCGTCCAGCAGGTCGATGCCCTCGTGCAGGTAGTCGTAGCCGGTGGACTTGGCGATCGCGTTATCCCGGGCCAGTTGAGTCATCCGGGGTTCAGGGTCGCCCATAGGCGGCGAGGAACACCTCGGCCGCTCGGTCGGCGATGTGTTCGAGTTCGTCGGCGGCCGGCCGCGCCCTGGTGCCGGCGAACATCACTTGGTTCATTGGCTTATACATAACGAGTCCGGCGAACTGGTAGGCGGCCAGTGTCGGGTCGGGAAGGTCACGCAGCATCCCGCGGTCGGCCAGCCGCGTCATCGATTCGCCCAGCAGTACCAGCGACCGATGGAAGGCGCCTTCGAACCAGGCTGCGGAGATGTCGGGGAATCGATCGGCCTCGGCGAGGACCAGGCGTCGCAGCTGGAGAACGTCCGGCTGCGTGAGGTTGTCGAGAAAGCGCCGAGCGAGGTCACGGAAGGCCTGCCGCACGTCGGTGGCCTCTTCGAGGGTGTTCGCGTAGGCCCGCGCGAGTTCGTCCACCACCTGGACGGTGGTACCGAGGATGATCTCGGCGAAGAGATGTTCCTTGTCCTCGAACTGCTTGTAGACGGTCTGTTTGGAGACCGCGGCCCGGGCCGCCACCTCGTCCATGCTGGCGCCGAGGTAGCCGTGTTGCAGGAACACCTCGATGGCCGCATTCAGGATCGCCCGCCGTTTCCGCGCGGTACGACCCTCCTCCACGCCAGCGCTGGACGCGCCAGGCGCCGGCTGGCTGGCCCCCGGCTGGACGGTGCCCAGTAGTCGGTCCACGACTCCTCCTCAAACCCCACGAGAAATCATACTAGACAGTCCAGTACTCAAGGAAGTACTGTACCGTCTAGTTCCGGCGCGTTGAGCCGAGATGACGAGATGACGAGATGAGGAGAACGAAGATGGGCACTGTCAGGTCCAAGGACGGCACCACGATCGCTTTCGACGCGTGGGGCGACGGCCAGCCGCTGATCATCATCGACGGCGCTACTGCCTATCGCGGCGTCACCCCGACGAACGCCGAGGTAGGGCAGTTGCTGGACGACGGCTTCCGGGTGTACGCCTACGATCGTCGCGGCCGCGGGGAGAGCACGGACACCGCGCCGTACGCGGTGGAGCGCGAGATCGAGGATCTTGCCGCGCTGATCGCCGATGCCGGCGCACCGGCTACGGTGTTCGGCTGGTCCTCCGGCGCGGTCCTGGCCCTCGACGCTGCGGCGGCAGGCCTGCCGATCACTCGGTTGGCGCTGTTTGAACCACCCTTCGTGGTCGACGACAGCCGCCCGCCATTTCCGGTCGACTACGTTCAGCAGCTCGACGCCAGCGTTGCCGACGGCCGCCCGGGGGACGCGGTGGAGCTGTTCATGACCGCGGCGGTTGGTATGCCCGCCGACGCCGTCGCCGGGATGCGACAGAGCCCGTTCTGGCCCACCCTGGAAGCGGTCGCGCACACCATCGCCTACGACGGGCGAATCTTGGGCAGCACGGTATCGGGCGCACCCCTGCCCGGCGATCGCTGGGCCGCGGTCACCGTGCCCGTCCTGGTCATGCACGGCACCGGCACCATGCCGTGGCTGATCACCGCGGCCCGGGCACTGGCCGATCTCCTGCCGACCGCGACCCTGCAGGCCGTGCAGGGCGAGCAGCACAGCGCCGCAGCCGACGTGCTCGCCCCCGCGTTGCGGCAGTTCACCCAAGGCCACTAGATACACGTGAGCAACGTGTACCCCACGTGCAGATCGAGGGCCAGACCTTGACCGTGCCGGGCGCGCAAGGTGACCGCGTCGCTGTTCAGCACGCTCGACGGTGTGGTCGGGACACACACAAATGATCAAGGCCCGGTCACCTTGGGCGGTGACCGGGCCTCTGGAGTTCGGCCCGATGCGGATGAACCGGGCACCGCACGCAGCCACGGCCGCCACCCCCTCGCCGCCATCCGCGACGCCCTCACCGGCAGCGCCTGGATGCCACCGCACCCGGCATGATCAACTAATAATCAGGCCGCTCACTCAGTGAGCCGGATTGATCTGCAGCAGCCTGGCCATCGCGGCGCGCCCGTGCCGGGCGGGCGCGCCTGGCGCAGCCTAACCTGCGAGGAGGACGCCTCCGCCAGCTA
>Ga0209526_10002014_pt1 | contig 13651 bp, 9 predicted proteins | sample JacPinW_OM2H0_M1_FD_188566 | JGI IMG/M metagenome (GOLD analysis project Ga0209526, IMG submission 188566) | Forest soil microbial communities from Algoma, Ontario, Canada - Jack Pine, Ontario site 1_JW_OM2H0_M1 (SPAdes) (version 2) | ecosystem: Environmental > Terrestrial > Soil > Boreal... | reverse complement strand
GCGGCGATTGCTACGAACGCGATGATGGGCGTTGTTGAGCCGATGATGAATGGCATCGGCGGAGATTTGTTCGCGATTGTGTACGACGCAAAAGCTAACAAACTTTATGGACTGAATGCGAGCGGGTGGGCTCCTAAGGGGTTGACGATTGAGTTTTTGCGCAAACAGGGGATTCGCGAGATGCCGCAGCATGGCGTAAGTGCGATTACGGTGCCGGGAGCTGTGGATGGGTGGCAGAAGCTGGCGGAGAAATTTGGACGGAAGAAACTTAGCGAGGATTTGGCCGCTGCGATTCGAACGGCCGAGGAAGGGTTTCCGGTTCCCGAGTGGACCGCGGCTTATTGGGGCGCTGAATTGGATTTGCTGCGGAGCGACGAAGCCGCCGCGAAGGTCTACTTGCCGAATGATCGTGCGCCGCGGGTTGGCGAACTGTTTCGCAATACGGATTTAGCGCGGTCGTTGCAGGAGATTGCGGAGCACGGGCGCGATGCGTTTTACAAAGGGGCGATTGCGGAGAAGATCCTGGAAACGATGAAGCATCACAACGGGACCATGACGGCGGAGGATCTGTCCGGGTATTCGAGCGAATGGGCAGAGCCGATTTCGACGACTTACCGCGATTGGACGGTCTACGAGATGCCGCCGAACGGGCAGGGAATCGCGGCGCTGGAAATGTTGAATATCATGGAGACGTTTCCGATCGGGCAATTTGGTTTTGGGTCGGCGAAGGCGCTACACGCGATGATCGAGGCCAAGAAGCTGGCGTACGCGGACATGGCGAAGTATGTGGCGGACCCGCGGGGGCAGAAGATACCGGTGGCGACGCTGTTGTCGAAGGATTGGGCGAAGCAGCGAGTGCAGTTGATTGATGCGGAGCATGCGAAGTGCGATGTGGGAGCGGGCGAGCTACCCGGGGGAAGCGATACGACCTATCTGAGTGTGGTGGACCGCGATGGGAACATGGTCTCGCTGATCCAGAGCAATTACGACGCGTTTGGATCTGGGATTGTTGCGCCGGGGACCGGATTCGCGCTGCACAATCGCGGCGGGCTGTTTACGCTTGATGTTAGTTCACCGAATGCGCTGGCGGGACATAAACGACCGCGGCACACGATCATTCCTGGATTCGCGCAAAAGGGCGAAACGCGGATGGCATTCGGGATCATGGGCGGGTGGAACCAGTCGCAGGCGCACGCGCAGTTCATGGCGAACATCGCGGATTTCAAGATGAACATTCAAGCGGCGATGGAGGCTCCGCGCTTTTCGAAGCACACGTTTGCGGGCTGCGACGTGATGATGGAGAACCGGTTTTCGGGCGCGGTGCGCAATGAGTTGTCCGGCAAAGGGCACAAGGTCCAGGTGCTGGGCACGTTTTCGTCGGGAGTGGGGGGAGGGCAGGCGGTGTTGCGGGACTTTGCGACCGGCGTGAACTTTGGAGCATCAGACCCTCGGAAGGACGGGCAGGCGGCTGCGGAAGTCCCCTAGTAGCATGAAAAAGAGGGGTTTAGGGTGTGGCAAGAACTGCAAAAAAGTTCCATTGTGCGAACCAGTATAAGAACGCGGGGTTCGGCCGCTGGACCTGTACCAAAGGGCAGTTCTGATAAGTTCTTTGTAGTCAGTAGAGTAGTGCTATTCGCATTGGTACAGGACGTGCTACCCTGTACTTGCGACCAGGTAGGCGTCCCGCAGAGGCGCGTCTGGTGGCGGAGGCGAAAATTGAGGCCCACCCTAGCCTTTCAGGTCTCCTTTATTGTCGCGTTGTCGATTGTCTGCTTGTTGCTGCCTCCTGGGAGCGCGGCTCAGACCTTGGATGTTTCCGGACGTTACCAGTGCGCCGAAGCGAAGGTGCGGGGAAAGGTTGTGCCGTGCACGGCGGCGCCGCTGATACTCAAGAATGACGGCAAATTTGAGCTGCGTGGTTGGGAAGGCAGCTACCTTGTGAACGGGCAATGGGTCGAGCTGTCGGACTCTGCAGTGCGCTCGCGAGCGAAGATTGAGCCCGGACACAAGATCGTGTTTCGCTACCGCGGAAAGCATGGCTGGTGCGAAATGACGTATGAGCGGCGGGTTGCGGAGTTGGGGAAGACTTCGCTGATCTGAAGCGTCGAAGCCGAAAAACCGCAGGGCTGCGAGGACTTCGCCCTGCGCTACAGAAGAAAAACCAGGAAAAACCTAGAAAGAAAAAAGCCGCAGGGCTGCGGGGACTCCGCCCTGCGCTACGGTTGCTTGCACAGGGGCCTTGTGAGGCAGCTTCAATTTGTTGTTGGGGTGCCAGCTGCGGCCGCGTAGGAAATGGCCGGCGGTTAGCCTTGTTAGTTTGCCGTGTTCGAATTCAATCTAGCGTTCGCGGATTGTGAAGCTGGAGGCGACTTTGCAAGATCAATTAGCTCATCGGTTTTGGTCTGACGCGGTTTCCGGCGGAGCGTCGTAGGCTGCAGCGGCGATTTCGCCCAGCGCTTGTCCGGCGACGGACTGCGCCGCTTCGGGGTCGGGCGACAGCGAAACGTGATTCACGTAGGCCGCGAAAACGATTTTTTCGCCGCTCACGGTGATTACGTAGCCAGCTAGCCCTTTGCCGTTCAGCATCATGTTTGCGTTGAGACGATCTTCCGAGGCGAAAGTGCCGGTTTTCGCGAAAACGTGTCCGGCGGCTGGATTCGCGGTCTGAATTTTTGCGAGCGTGCCGTCTTTGCCGAGGATCGGCAGCGCTTTGAAGAAGACAGCGTAATCAGGGCGAGTGGTCCAGTAGGTGAGGTATTGGCACATGAAATCAGGGCTGAAGAGGTCGGCCCAGTCGCCGCCGGCTCCGTCGCCTTGCGAGATACCGGAAAGATCGAGATTGGCTCCTTGCAAGAAGGCTCGCTCGGTGGCAAAGCCAGCTTGCAGAGGGTCCTTGCTGTTCTTGGCGATTAGAGTGCCGAGCAGGTACGGTCCCATGCCGGCGTGAAGATTTTGGCTGACTTTCAGAGTGACTTTTGCTTCCTCCGCGAGAGGGAGAGAGATGTGTTCGGCGACTTGATTTTCTGGTGTGTACAGGCGCGCGAGGGCAGGGAAATCGGGCGCAGCGAGATTTTTTGGCGGCTTGATCGAGATTCTGGCAGCGGAAAGCGCTTCGGTTAGCAGTGTTTGCGCAAATATGGTGGGGGAGGGAACGGCGAAAGCGGCGGTCGTCGGCTGTGAGCCCAGAGCTATGCTGCCGTTGATGGTGACGGCGACGGTGCCGTCGGGATTGGTTACTGGATCGGAGATATCGATATCGGCTTTCGAGTTGGTGGGGCCGGTGGTTACGTGGGCCACGAACTTGATGTAAGAGGTCTGCGGCGCCGAGACGAACATTGCCGGGTCGCCGGGCTTGGCGGCAGGGGTGACGATGAGGTCGACGACATTGTCGTTGACTATGATGGAGGACATCACGACGTTGGTGCCGCCTTCGCGCGGGCCGTCGGGAAACAGGCTGGTGTCGATGAGAACGCGGCCCTCGAGTTTGCGGATGCCTTTGGCGGCGATGTCTTTCGCGAGCTGCTTGATTACGCTGACCGGGTCGCCATCAACGGCGGGACCGTTGTAGGAATGATCTTCGTCGACGAAGGCGAGCGTGCCATCGGGGCGGATGCGATTGGAGAGATTGGGGTCTCCGCTGGCTACGAGAACGAGGTCGCCTTTGAGCTTGCCTTTCTTGTCGATCGGAGCCGTGCCGTAGATTCGCGTGTGAAAGCGGTAGTCCGCACCGAGCTTTGCTAGCACGGTGCCTTCGGTCAAGAGCTTGGTGGTAGATGCGGGTACGAAGAGCTTATTGGAGTTGAGCGAAAAGAGGACCTTGCCGGTGTCTAGTGAGACGAATTTGATGCCAAAGTTTGCGCGGGCGAATTCGGGACGGTCCATCACTTTTTGAATACGTTCGGCGAGCGTCGCAGAAGACTGCGCGCTCGCGCGCGGCATACGCGGTAACAGAAGCAGCAAGGCTGTCGCGACGCAAGACACAAACAGCTTTCGGGAGTGATTTCGCAAAACGGGCTCCTCCAAGATCGTGATGAGTGGTCTACCGAACCTGCTTTTCGCTGAATTGTAACTTTTCGAACGGCACATTCAAGATGGGGTATTCGTGCCAGTCCTTGAAATCGAAATGCCACCACTCGTGCTCATAAACGGTGAAGCCTTCGGACTCCATGGCCCAGCGGAGCAGGTCGCGATGCCAACGTTGCAGGGAAGTTCCGCCGGGATAATCGGGGAACGAGCGAGGGGACATTTCGTCGTAGGTGCCGGGCATTTGGATGGGCTTGCCGGTTTTTAGCTCGTATAGCGTGAGGTCGACGGCGCACCCGCGATTGTGTCGCGAACCCTGCGCGGGATCGGCGACAAAGATTTTGCCTTCGAGTGGAGTTGCGTCCCAAAAAATTTTGGTTACGTACCAGGGGCGATAGGCATCGTGGATGAGCAGGCCGTAGCCGAAGGGCTTGAGATGATGCAGCGCGCGACCGAGGGCATCTGCGGCGGGACGCTGGAGAAAGGCGCGTGCCTGGGTGTAGACCGGCGTGCCGAGGAAATCGTTGGAGGTTGCGTAGCGGATATCGAGATGGATGGTGGGGTCGAGCATTGCGACGTCGACGAGGTCGGGTTCACGGAAGTGGCCGTCTTCGTGAGGAGGGGTGGCGGCGAGAGCCACTTTGCGAAGTTCGGCGATGGACCGCGAGGCCTGGATTTGGAATGAATGACCTTCTTCGGGGCCAAGCTGCCGCCGTGGAAGCGTCTGGTCGCCAAGGGAAACGTTTTTAGCGCGATCTTTTGCCCTCACATCAAAACGAACGAGCAGAGGAGCGGCGGGCGGCTTGTTGAATGTGAAATTCCCACCGGTGGCGGGTTGTAAGGCGACCTCTGAACCACCCCTTTCGTGCAGGACCAGCTTGCCGGATTTCTCGAGAACGATGAGGGATCTCTGCTCTGGTCCGTACTCGCCGATCAGATGTCTCCAACCTTGCGGGATGTCAGAAGGCTTGTCGCCGGGGAAAGGGAACGAGGGGACTTGCGCAAGGCACACGACGGCGCAGAGACAAATGGCGAGCGAGCAGATAGAAAGAGAGAGTGGTCGGGCGTAAATTTTCGACTGGCCTCTCTCGTTGCGCAACATTCGTTTCATAGAACGCACGACATGATAACTGAGTTGCGCTCTGTTCGGGAGTTGCGTTCGCGGACAGCTTCGTTGGTGAAACGAGCTAATTGCTGTACCAGCGAAAGCCTTTGCGCTGTTCCTCGGCGATTTCCTTGAGGAGCGCGAGAGTGTGCGGGCGGCGGTACTGCGCGCAGGCGGCAAGAATCGCGTTCAGCAAACAAATGGGAGCGACGTAGGAGGCACCGAACGAGGTGGACTCTGTTGAGGCGATGAAGAGTTCGTCGCATTCGCGGGCAAGGGGAGAAAGGTAGGTGTCCGAGACACCGATGCAGTAAGCGCCGTGAGTGCGCGCTTGCTGAACTCCTTCGACGGTGTGGCGAAGGCCGCGGCGGAAGGTGATGGCCACAACCAAATCCTGTTTTGTGACGGCCCGAACGAGATGGGTGATACGACCAGCAGACGTGGCCGCAAAGATGGGCAGTCCGAGAAGGCTGATCTGATATTCCAGGTATTCCGCGAGGATAGCGGCCAAATCGCAAGCCAGAAGGACGATGCGGCGGGCTTCGTAGAAGCGTTTGGCGAGTCCGGCGAGGCGCTGGGCATCCAAACTGTTTTTCAACCCTTGGAGGTTCTTCAGGTCTTGAGCGAGCGAATCACGGACATAGGCAGGCATATCGGAATCGCGGCTGACCGCCTGCATAGTGTCGAGCGAAGTGGCGAAGGCCAGCGAGAGCGCGTGCAAATGGTGCTGAAATTCACGGTAGCTGGAGAAGCCGAGTCCTCGGACGATGCGCACGATGGTCGCAGGATCGGTGCGCAGGCGCTTGGCCATGGCGCGAACGCTGAGGAGCACGTATTCGCGCGGATGCTCCAGAATCGGACGAATGATTTCCTGGCGCTTTGCGCTGAGCTGGTCGATACGCTCCGGAAGATTGATTGGTGGTAGCTGAGTGTGGGTAGCCGTCTTTTTCATGCGGCGAGAGAATTGCCCAAAACGATTGACATGTCAACGCTGCCGGCCAGCATTACAAATTTGTAACGAAGGTGGCCCGGCTACTTCTCTGAAGTTGCCACCTTGGTGGCCAGCCCGGGAGCGACAATGGGTTGGAGAAAGGGCATCATCGCGCGCAGCTTGGGGCCCAACTGCTCGACGGGGTGGCTCTGCTCGCGATGGCGGGTGGCCAGAAAATTGGGGCAGCCCTTCTCGTTTTCCTCAATCCATTTTTTGGCGAAGCTGCCGTCGCGGATTTCGGCCAAGATTTTGCGCATTTCTTCGCGGGTTTTGGTTGTGATGATGCGCGGACCGGCAGAGTAGTCGCCTTGCTCAGCGGTGTCACTTACGGAATAACGCATATAGCTGAGGCCGCCGCGGTAGATGAGGTCGACGATTAACTTCAATTCGTGCATGCATTCAAAATAGGCGACCTCCGGTTGATATCCTGCGTCAACCAGCGTGTCGAAGCCTGCTTTGATCAATTCGCTGACTCCGCCGCAGAGAACGGCTTGCTCACCAAAGAGGTCGGTCTCGGTCTCTTCGGTGAAAGTGGTTTCGAGGACTCCGGCGCGCGTGCAGCCGAGCCCCTTCGCGTAGGAAAGAGCGAGCGCTTTTGCTTTGCCGGAGGCGTCCTGCTCGACTGCGAGGAGCGCGGGGGTGCCGCCGCCCTCGGTGAATACTTCGCGCACGCGATGCCCAGGTGCTTTGGGCGCGATCATGGAGACATCGACGTTGGCGGGTGGCTTAATCGCTCCAAAGCGGATATTGAAGCCGTGGGCGAACATCAGCGTTTTGCCTGCGGTGAGATGCGGGGCAATGGAGTCGCGATAGAGCTTGGGCTGCTTCGTATCCGGCGCAAGAATCATGATCACGTCGGCCCAGGCTGCGGCTTCGGCGGGAGTGTTGACGGTCAAGCCTTCCTTTTGCGCCTTGGAAGCCGACGCGCTGCCTGGCTGCAGGCCGACGCGAACGGAGACGCCGCTGTCGCGGAGGTTCAGGGCATGCGCGTGACCTTGCGAACCGTAACCGATGATCGCGACCTTGTTGCCCTGAATGATCGCGAGGTCCGCGGACTTGTCGTAGTAAAGGTTTGCCATTCTTTTCCTTTCCGGGTTGCGAAATCTCTTAGTTTGTTGGGACCGTAGGCTCTATCACTGCGGCTGTCGATGCCGCTTCCGGAGGGCGCAGCAAATCGCTGCCGCGAGTCATCGCGATGCGGCCAGTGCGGGCCATTTCCAAAACGCCAAAGGGTCGAAGCACTTCGAGCAGGCCGTCGATCTTGTCCACGGTGCCGGACACTTCCAGGATGAGCGATTCCGGGGCGACGTCGATCACGCGCGCGCGAAACACCTTGATCAGCTCCATCAGGTGCGGACGCGATTGCTGGTCGGCCGACACTTTGATGAGGGCGAGATCGCGTTCGAGTAGAGAGCGGTCTGAGATATTTTCGGCGAGCCGGACATCGACGAGCTTTTCGAGGCTGGCTTCGAGGCGATGCGCGCCTTTTTCGTCGGTGTGGGCGACGATGGTCATGCGGGCGATCTCTTCGTTCTCCGTCGGACCGACGGTCAACGAATCGATGTTGATGGCCAGACGGCGAGCCAGCGAAGCTACGCGATTCAGCACGCCAGGCTTGTTCTCTACATAAGCGACAAGTGTTTGCATAAGTCCTCTTTACGGCTCCGTCGCTGTTTCGACCAACGGGCTGTCTGGCCGGCGAATCATTTCGTGCAGCGAACCACCGGCAGGCACCATCGGGTAAACCGAGTCTTCCTGTTCCACGCGGAAGTCGATCAGCACGCTTTCGGAGGATTCACGGGCCGAGCGAATCGTGGGAAGCACTTCAGTGCGGGAGGTAATGCGCTCTCCTCGAATGCCGAAAGCGTTTGCGAGCGCGGCGAAATCCGGCGCCACCAGGGGAGTAGCGACGTAACGCTTGTCATAGAAAAACTCCTGCCACTGGCGAACCATTCCGAGAAAGCCATTGTTTATGATGGCGATGTTGATTTTGATTTTTTCCTGGGCGATGGTGGCGAGCTCGCACATGGTCATTTGAAAGCCGCCGTCACCGACCACTACCCACACGTCGGATTCAGGTTTGGCGAATTTTGCGCCGATGGCCGCAGGCAGAGCGAAGCCCATGGTGCCGAGTCCGCCGGAGGTCACCAGCGAGCGTGGTTGATTGTGGTGGTAATACTGCGCCTCCCACATTTGGTGCTGGCCGACGTCGGTGACCACGATGGCTTCACCGCGCGTTTCTTTCCAAAGGTCGTTGATGACATGGGCGGCGTAAAGATGGCCATTGTCGGGGAGCCCCTGAATGTCGCGGACAGCGGAATCGCCCTTGAGTTCTCGGATGTGGGTGAGCCAGTCATTACGTTCGCGGTGTTCGAGGCGAGGCAGCAATTGCTCGAGCACCTCGCGAGCATCACCAACAAGAGCGGCGTCCACTTTCACGTTCTTGTTGATCTCGGAGCGGTCGATCTCAATGTGAATTTTGCGTGCCTCTTTGGCGTAAGTGCGGAGATCGCCAGTTACGCGATCATCAAAACGCATGCCGACCGCGATGAGCAGATCCGCTTCCTGGATCGCATGATTGACCCACGCTTCACCGTGCATGCCCATCATGCCGAGGTTCAGAGGATCGCTGGCAGGGAAGCAGCCGATGCCGAGGAGCGTCATGGCTACAGGAAGATTGCCGGCGTGGACGAATTTATCGAACACGCGCATGGCGCCGGAAACCATGATGCCGTGGCCGGCAAGGATGAGTGGGCGCTTGGCATTGTTGAGAAGCTCGACGGCGCGCTCAAACTCGGCTTGGTCGTAGTTGATGCGCTGGCGCTTGGGCGGAAGCTTTGGCGTTGCAGCGTCCCAGTTGAAATCGCAAGAGGCCTGCTGTGCGTCTTTCGTGATGTCCACAAGCACGGGACCGGGCCGGCCGGAATTGGCAATCACGAAAGCTTCGCGAACGGTGCGAGCGATGTCCTCAGCGCGCGAAACGATCACATTGTGCTTGGTGATCGGCATGGTGATGCCGGTGATGTCGATTTCCTGAAAGGCGTCGGAGCCGAGCAGCTTGCTGCTGACCTGGCCGGTGATACAAACAACTGGGGAGGAGTCGAGCATAGCCGTGGCGATGCCGGTGACCATGTTCGTGGCGCCGGGGCCAGAGGTGGCCATCGCCACGCCGACTCCACCGCTGGCTCGCGCGTAGCCATCCGCCATGTGCGTTGCGCCTTGTTCGTGGCGCACGAGGATGTGGTGCAGCTTGGATTTGCCGAGGGCGTCGTATACCGGAAGAATCGCGCCGCCCGGATACCCAAAGATGTGGCGCACGCCGAGCTTGGTCAGCGATTCGCAGAGAATTTCCGCTCCGGTGAGCTTCATGATGTCCTCGAGACGGTTTGTGCTGCGGTTGAGAATGCCTTGGGAACGGCCGTAATCGCTCCCAACGACGATGACGAGACGAGAAGAGCATACTTCGCCATTACGCCGCGGGTGAAGCGCGGTTGGGGCGCTTTCCAAGTAGAGAGGCGGCGCTGGATTTCAGCGTCGGTGAGCTTAACGTTGAGCGAGCGCTTGGGAATATCGAACGCAATCATGTCGCCGTCGTTTATTGCTGCGATGGGCCCGCCATTGGCGGCTTCCGGAGCGACGTGGCCGGCCATGAGTCCGTGTGTTGCGCCGGAAAAGCGACCGTCCGTCAGCAACGCCACGGAATCGCCCAGCCCCGCGCCGATCAGCGCCGCAGTCACCTGGAGCATCTCGCGCATTCCGGGGCCGCCCTTTGGCCCTTCATAGCGGATCACAACAACGTCGCCGGCCTTGATGCTTCCACTTTCCACGGCGGCGAAGGCGGCTTCTTCATCGTTGAAGACCCGCGCCGGTCCGCTGAACGTGTGGTAATCGTGACCAGCTACCTTCATAACGCAACCTTCCGGAGCAATATTTCCTTTTAAAATGACGAGTCCGCCGGTCGGTTTAAGCGGGGAATCGAGCTTGCGCACAACTTCTTGTTTATCCGACTCCTTTGCCATCGCTGCTTCCTCGGCGAGGGTGCGCCCGGTAACGGTGAGACTTTCTCCGTGCAGCAGCTTACCTTCGAGCATGCGCTTCGCTACTAGAGCGGTGCCCCCGGCGGCATAAAGATCGGTGGCTACGAAGCGGCCACCTGGCTTCAGGTCGGCAAGGATCGGAGTGCGCGAGCTAATCCGATCGAAGTCGTCGATGGAGAGCAGGATATTCGCTTCGCTCGCGATCGCCAGCAGATGGAGAACGGAGTTGGTGGAACCGCCGGTAGCGGCAACTCCGGCGATGGCATTTTCAATGGCTGCTTTGGTGATGATTTTCGACGGTGTGATATCGCGACGAAGTAGATCCATAACCATTTCGCCCGCGCGATAGCCTGCATTCCCCTTCGCGGCATTTGTGGCCGGAACGCTGGACAGCCCCATCGGCGCAATGCCCAGAAATTCGCAGACCAACGCCATCGTGTTGGCCGTGAATTGGCCGCCGCACGCCCCGGCTCCGGGACAGGCAGCGGTTTCCAGTGACTTGAGCTGCGCGTCAGTCATTCCTCCGCGCGCGTGTTTCCCGATGGCCTCATAAACGTCTTGAATCGTTACGGAGTGGCCCTCGAAATGGCCGGGAGCGATTGAGCCGCCGTACAGAATTAGGCCAGGAATGTTGAGGCGAGCCAGCGACATCACGCCGCCCGGAATGGTTTTGTCGCAGCCGACCAAAACAATTAGAGCATCGAAGAGATTTCCGCGCGAAACGAGTTCGATGGAGTCCGCAATCACTTCGCGACTTACCAAAGACGTGCGCATACCCTCCGTACCCATGGTGATGCCGTCGGAGATCGATACCGTGTTGAATTCGAGCGGAGTTCCGCCTGCGGCGCGGACGCCTGCCTTGACGTGCTCGGCAAGCTCGCGCAGGTGGTAATTGCAGGGCCCAATCTCGATCCAGGTATTTGCAATTCCGATGAGCGGCTTGGCGAAGTCTTCATCGCGAAGTCCGGAAGCGCGGAGCATAGCGCGCGCACCGGCACGATTGGCCCCGTCGATGAGGGTATGGCTGCGCGGTTTTGGCGCCGGCTGAGTCACTGCGAACCTCCTTGCGATGCTCTGCTGTTTTCTGAGCCACGTGGAGCGGGTCGCCACAATCCATGACTATAGGGGACGCAGAGGCACGCTTTGCCACCGGGAGAGACAGCATGAGTGAAATAGTGGAATCAGTCAAATTAATACTAATGTGCGGCAGAATAAGTCTCATTTATCACGACAAACCAGGCAGTTTGCGGAATCGCAGAGAAAGACACCTTTCGGTTTCTAGCGTGGACCGCGACAAGGTTTTAACAACTCCTGAATGTCTTTGATGCAACATCCTTCGCCGACCAGCAATCTAACGAAACGCTGCTATTTTCGTGCCGCCAGATCCAGCAAGGCGGATTACTCTCCCCGAATGCCACGGGCAAGGAGCTGCATGAGCGGGAACACGGACGTGTTCGTAATTGGTGGCGGCCCAGCGGGGCTTGCCGCCGCGATAGCCGCGCGCCAGCGCGGATTTGATGTGACAGTCGCCGACGGTGCCAGACCACCCATCGACAAAGCCTGCGGTGAAGGCCTGATGCCCGACACCCTTTCCGCGTTGCGGGATTTGGGCATTAGCCTAAGCGCTTCTGACGGCTTTGCTTTCCGTGGCGTTCGCTTTTTTGAACGCAGCACAAGCGCGGGAGCAGACTTCCCGCAGGAATACGGAATCGGTGTCCGCAGAGTGGTGCTTCACCAAATGCTTCTGGAAAGAGCGCAGAACGTTGGCGTTCGCTTGCTCTGGGAAACACCTGTGCAGGGAGTTCGAGAGGAGGGAGTCCTTGCCGGCAGTGCAATGATTCGCGCGCGATGGGTTGTCGGCGCGGACGGCGTGTCTTCTCGTGTGCGGGGATGGTGTGGGCTGAACGAACACACGCATGGTGAGCGCCGGTACGCGAGCCGGCAACACTATGGTGTTGTGCCGTGGTCTGGGCATGTCGAAATCTACTGGGGAGATAGTTCACAGGCTTACGTGACTCCCGTAGGAAAGGAGCAGGTTTGTGTTGTTTTGGTTTCGCGCATTCCGGGAGTGCGCCTGTCTTCGCTCCAAACGGAATTTCCCCTGTTGGCCCGGCGCTTAGAAAGTTCCCAGTGCATCGGCGTGGAACGCGGGGCCGCGACAATCACAGGTCAATTGAAAAACGTTTATCGTGGCCGAGTCGCACTGGTCGGTGACGCCTCCGGGAGCGTCGACGCTATCACCGGCGATGGACTCAACCTGACGTTTCGTCAGGCGCCGGCCCTTGCTGCCGCGATGCAAGCCGGAAAGCTGGCCTCGTACCAGCAAGTGCACAGGAAGCTTGCGCGCCGGCCTACGAGCATAGCTCGTATAATGCTGCTGCTCGGCAGCAGTGCCGCGCTGCGAAGACGGACCATGGCCGTGTTGGCGGCGCACCCAGAGGTTTTCTCTCGACTGCTGAGCGTGCATCTCGGCGCTGCTTCACCGATGGAGATTGCCAGCGCCGGCACGCTGCTGGGATGGCGCCTGATGACTGCCTAGTCTTCCGGCTCCTGCGTGACGATGTGAACGTCCACCGGGGGCGACTCGCGCAGGAAGCGGTGCACGGCAGACAAATAAAAGTACTTTCGCCAATCGCGGATAGGCGCTCTTCCGAAGATGATTTGCGTAATATGCTTTGCGCGCACGAAGTCAGCCACGGAATCCGCGACGCTGCGTCCTTTTAAGCGAATCACAGTCGCCCCCAGGCTCTCGGCAAAACGTAGGTTGGCCGCCAGGGCGGTTTGATTCGATTCCTTCGGGCCGAAGTCGCGGTCCACATGAACAATGTACAGTTCGGCATCCATGCGGCGCGCCATTCTGGCGCCCCGAGCGATCAGATATTGGCCGGCGGGGTTGTTGGAAATGCAAACGGCCATGCGCTCCCGGACGCCCCAGTTTTTGCGGATGTCCTGCGCCTCCATATAGGATTCGAGGCTGCGGTCGACTTGCTCGGCGACTTGCCGCAATGCCAGTTCGCGAAGGGCGATGAGATTCCCGCGACGAAAGAAGTTGTTGAGCGAGCGCTCTACTTTTTCGGCGCTGTAAACGTCTCCCCGCTTCATGCGGTTTTGCAGCGCTTCTGGCGTGAGGTCCACCATAACCGTTTCGGAAGCAGTGAGCGGCACCCAGTCCGGAACCGTTTCTCGCACAACGACCCCGGTGATGGATCGAACCACGGGAGCGAGACTCTCGATGTGCTGAATATTCACGGTTGAGACGACGTCGATCTTTGCGGCCAGCAATTCCTGCACGTCCTCGTAGCGCTTGCGGTGTTTGCTGCCGGGAATGTTGGTGTGCGCGAGTTCGTCGACCAGGACAACTTCTGGATGGCGCGCCAGGATGGCATCGACGTCCATCTCCTCGAAAACCGTGCCCTTGTATTCGATCTTTTTGAGGGGCACCTGGTCCATTTGCGCGACCAGCTCTTCCACGCCCTTGCGCCCGTGCGTCTCCAC
>Ga0209526_10002013_pt1 | contig 13655 bp, 8 predicted proteins | sample JacPinW_OM2H0_M1_FD_188566 | JGI IMG/M metagenome (GOLD analysis project Ga0209526, IMG submission 188566) | Forest soil microbial communities from Algoma, Ontario, Canada - Jack Pine, Ontario site 1_JW_OM2H0_M1 (SPAdes) (version 2) | ecosystem: Environmental > Terrestrial > Soil > Boreal... | reverse complement strand
CCGGAAAGAGATTTTATGTGGATTGTTCGACTCGCATTACGGCGGCCTTACACCTTTGTGGTGATGTCCATCCTCATCCTGATCATGGGCGGACTCGCGATTGTTCGCACTCCAACCGACATTTTTCCCACGATAGACATTCCCGTCGTCAGCATCATTTGGAGCTACAACGGTCTGGTTCCGCAGGACATGAGCGACCGGATCGTTACCGTTACGGAGCGGAACCTTACCACCGTCGTCGACAATATCGAGCACATCGAGTCGCAGTCGCTCTATGGAATCGCGGTTGTTAAGGTGTTCCTGCAACCGAACGCGAGCATCCAGCAAGGTGTTGCGCAGATTACGGCGGCTTCGCAGACCCAGCTCAGGCAGTTGCCTGCCGGATCGACGCCACCGCTCATCATTGCCTACAGCGCGTCGAGCGTGCCTGTCCTTCAATTGGCCCTCTCGGGCCAAAATCTGTCGGAGCAGGAACTCAACGACTATGGCCTGAATTTTATTCGGACGCAAATCATCACCATACCTGGGACATCGGTGCCCTATCCCTATGGAGGCAAACAACGTCAGGTGCAAGTGGATCTGAATACGACGGCGTTGCAGTCCAAGGGACTATCTCCGCTGGATGTAGTGAATGCGATTAGCGTGCAAAACCTGATCCTGCCTACAGGAACTTCCAAGATTGGCTCCAAAGAATACGATGTGTCTATTCCCAACGCAGCGCCGCAGACCATTGCGGACCTGAACCGAATCCCGATCAAGACCATCGGGGGAACTACGATCTATATCAAAGACGTCGCCTGGGTACGCGACGGCTTTCCGCCGCAGACTAACATCGTCCGCGTCAACGGACAGCGCTCCGTCTTGTTGACGATCCAAAAAGCGGGGAATGCGTCCACGCTGAACGTGATTTCGGGCATCAAGGCCCTTCTGCCGCAAATTAGGTCGACGCTGCCACCCCAGCTACAGATCGCGCCGCTGGCTGATCAGTCGATTTTTGTCCGTGGTGCGATCAGCGGAGTGGTCCGGGAAACGCTGATTGCCGCTTGCCTGACCGCTTTCATGATTCTCACATTCCTGGGCAGTTGGCGAAGCACCGTGATCATCGCGACCTCGATTCCTCTGGCGATCCTGACATCGATCATTGTGCTCAGTGCGATCGGACAAACGATCAACATCATGACGCTCGGTGGGCTCGCCCTGGCGGTCGGCATCCTGGTCGATGACGCCACTGTCGAAGTCGAGAACATCAATCGCAACCGGGAGTCAGAACCGGAGAAGAATCTGGATGAGGTTGTTCTGGACAGCGCATCGCAGATTGCAACACCCGCGTTCGTCTCCACGCTCTCGATCTGCATTGTGTTTGCTCCCATGTTCTTGCTGTCTGGCGTGGCGCGCTACCTGTTTGTGCCGCTCGCCGAAGCGGTGGTGTTCGCGATGTTGGCCTCGTATTTCCTTTCGCGGACCATCGTCCCGACCATGGCGAAGTACCTGCTGCGGGGAGAAAAAGGGCATGCCGGGGGTGCCCCCAGCCGTAATCCGCTGGTACGCCTTCAAAAGCGCTTTGAGGAGGCGTTCGAGAAATTTCGTCACAGCTTTCGCGGCCTCTTGGAAATTTGCCTCCATCACCGGGCTGTCTTTCTGATTGCATTCTTCGTGTTCTGCATCGGCTCCCTTGTGGTGCTGATTCCCTGGCTCGGCCGGGACTTCTTTCCCAGCGTGGACAGCGGCACGTTCAAGCTTCACATGCGCGCTCCCACGGGAATGCGCATTGAAGAGACGGCCAACCTTTGCGATCAGGTCGAACAGTCGATTCGACGGCAGATTCCGGTAGGCGAGATGCAGAGCGTCATTGACAACATAGGCCTGCCCTACAGCGGCATTAATCTCTCGTACAGCAATTCGGCGCCGGTGGGCACATCGGATGCGGACATCCTTGTGACCCTGTCGACGAAGCACCATCCCACAGACAACTACATTCACCAGCTTCGTCTGGCACTCCCGAAACAGTTTCCGGGTGTTTCTTTCTCTTTCTTACCTGCCGACATGGTCGCGCAGATTCTCAACTTCGGGTTGCCGGCCCCCATCGATGTTCAGGTTGTAGGAAACAACCTACAGGGAAACCGCCAGTATGCAGACGCACTGCTCGCGAAGATGAGATATGTATCCGGAGCGACTGATCTGCGGATTCAGCAGCCCTTCGATCAACCCTATTTGCGTCTAAGGGTCGAACGCACCAAAGCAGAGCAACTTGGGTTCACTGCGCACGACGTTGCGCAAAACCTCCTGGTTTCGCTGAGTGGTAGTTTCCAGACCTCGCCTTCGTTCTGGCTTGATCCAAAGAACCATGTCAGCTATCAAATCGCGACTCAGACGCCGCAATATCGCACTGATACGTTGCAGGATGTCGAGAACATCCCGATCACGGGCGCGAACCCAGCGGCTCCGCCATCAATCATGGCCAGTCTAGTGTCCACGGAGCGAGGAACCGGAATGGCGGTGGTTTCTGACTACAACGTTGCACCGGTGATTGACATCTTCGGCTCTGTCGCGGGTCGCGACCTCGGTGGGGTAGCAGGTGACATCAACACGATTATTGACGCCACGCGCCAACAATTACCGCGCGGTTCTCGCGTCGTTGTCCGCGGGCAGGCTCAGACGATGCGAGCATCCTACATCGGTCTTCTGGGCGGACTGGTGTTCTCGATTGTGCTCGTATACCTGTTGATCGTAGTCAATTTTCAGTCCTGGCTCGATCCTTTCATCATGATTTCCGCGCTGCCCGCAGCTCTTGCTGGGATTGCCTGGTTCCTGTTCATTACGCACACGAATCTGAGCGTACCCGCGCTGATGGGAGCCATCATGTGTATGGGCGTCGCAACCTCGAACAGCATCCTGGTAGTGAGCTTTGCTACAGAAAAAATGGCGGAAGGAATGGATTCCCTGGGTGCCGCACTAGAAGCAGGCTTCACGCGTTTTCGTCCGGTCCTGATGACCGCCCTGGCCATGATCATCGGCATGCTGCCCATGGCTCTCGGACTCGGCGACGGCGGAGAACAAAATGCTCCCCTTGGCCGGGCGGTCATCGGTGGACTGATCTTCGCCACGGCTTCGACGCTGTTATTTGTTCCGGCATTTTTCAGCGTTCTGCAGGGTTCACGCCGGCATTCAGCCCAGGAAAAAGGATACTAGGCACCAAGCCGTGTGGAGTTAATTATGTTGCCTCAAACTGAAGATAGACAACCAGTCGGCGGTCGAACAGCTCCAGTGAATGTGGGGGGAGTGAAGCGTTCGTACAAACAGTGGCTGGGCCTGGCGATTGCTTTGATTGTGGTCGCTGCTATTTTGATATCCGGCATCTGGTCCCGGGTCAGGGCGCGCACCGCGCTAAACACAGAGACAGCTCAAGCGGCCCTGACGCCGGTGTCGGTTGTTTCGCCGAAACAAACTGCGCCAGCCGACGAAATCATCCTGCCAGGAAACGTGCAGCCATTCATCACTTCACCCATTTACTCCCGTACGAATGGCTATCTAAAGAAGTGGTATTTCGATATCGGCGCACACGTCAAGAAGGGGCAACTTCTCGCTGTCATCGAAACGCCGGAAGTCGATCAGCAACTCCAGCAAGCTCGCAGTAACTTATTGACCGCGCAGGCGAATCTTGAGCTCGCTTCCATTACCAAGACTCGGTATCAGGGACTTCTGAAGAGCAACGCCGTCTCTCAACAGGACGTCGACAACGCGGTCGGTACCTACAATGCGAATAAAGCAATTGTGGAGGCAGATAAGGCAGCGGTAGAGCAATATTCAGCACTGGTATCATTTGAAAAGATCTACGCGCCATTCGATGGGGTAATTACGGCGCGCAACACTGATATCGGCGACCTCATTAATTCTGGGAGCGGTACAGGGGTGAAAACCGATCTTTTCCACATTGCTCAACCAGGAAAATTACGCGTTTATGTAAACGTTCCGGAGGAATACTCGCAGGGGATCAAAGCCGGTATGACAGCAGATCTCAGTCTGGCAGAGTTTCCCGGGCGCAAGTTTCAGGGAAAAGTGGTGCGCACTGCCGAGGCCATCAATGTAACGACGCGAACGTTACTGGTGGAAATCGATGTGGACAATCCTACGGGCGCGTTGCTCACGGGTTCCTATGCGGAGGTCCACTTGGCGGTTCCAACGCAGGCTTCGACTTTCCTGCTTCCGGTCAATACTCTGATATTCCGCTCGGAGGGATTACGTGTCGCCACCGTGAAGAACGGGAAAGTTGTGCTCACCGCAGTGACTCCCGGCCACGATTTCGGCAGTCAGATCGAGATCGTCTCCGGCCTCAAGCCGGACGATCAGGTCATTGTGAACCCGCCCGATTCAATCGTTGCCGGACAGGGAGTGCAAATCGTTCAGGCGACACTGCCGGGGGATGCCAAATGAAACGTCTTCGAAAAGTGAAGTCGGCCGGGAACCCGCGGCAAGCACGGTGGCCTGCTGTGCTACTAGCCGTCGGAGCGGTCACGTTCACCGGATGCGCGGTTGGACCCAAGTACCATCCTCCCGTGGTGCAGGCACCGTCCGCCTATAAAGAGGTAGGGGATTGGAAGCCCGCCCAGCCTAATGACCAGAATCTTGGCGGTTCATGGTGGACGATTTTTCAAGATCCGCAGCTTGATGCGCTGGAACTCCAGGTCAATGTATCGAATCAGAATCTGAAGGCAGCAGAGGCGCAGTTCCGGCAAGCGCGAGCTGCCCTGCGCTACAACCAGGCTGACTATTACCCGACTGTGACAGCCGCGCCATCGGCGACGCGGACGAGGGTGTCAGCGCACCGTCCGCCTCCGAATTCGATATTCAACGGCATCACCTACAACGACTTTGTGCTGCCCTTCGACATCTCCTATCAGGCTGACGTCTGGGGACGAGTTCGAAAGAACGTGGAGTCTTATCGAGAGCAAGCACAAGCGAGTGCAGCAGACCTGGCTACAGTCAATCTGAGCATGCATGCGGATCTGGCCATTGATTACTTTCAGGCCCGTAGTTTGGACGCTGAGGAACAGCTCCTGAACTCCACGGTGAAGCAGTACGAGCAGGCCCTGGAACTGAATGAGAGTCGCTTCCAGGGAGGAATTGCGTCGGAAGTGGAGGTTGAGCAGGCGAAGACTCAACTGCAGACTACCCGAGCAGCCGCGATTGATGTGGGTGTGCTGCGAGCGCAATACGAGCACGCGGTAGCAATCCTTATCGGGAAGCCTCCCGCAGAGTTCAGCCTCCCCCCACTACCTCTCACCGCCCCGCCTCCGCACGTTCCTATCTCCGTGCCATCAGAATTGCTGGAAAGACGCCCAGACATCGCAGCCGCGGAGAGGCGAGTGGCGGCTGCCAACGCCCAGATCGGAGTCGCGAAGTCGGCCTATTACCCGCTCATCAATTTGGGCGCTTCCGGAGGATTTGAAAGCTCCGCCATTACCACCCTGCTCAATGGGCCCAGCGGACTATGGTCTGTCGGACTGTCTGCCGTGGGAACTGTCTTCGATGTGGGGAGACGCCGTTCCCTCAACGACCAGGCGCGTGCGGCTTATGACTATCAAGTCGCCGCCTATCGGGAGAATGTGCTGACTGGGTTCCAACAGGTCGAAGACAATCTGGCCGCTGTGAGAATTCTGGAAAACGAGGCGAAAGTTCAGGATGAAGCGGTGGCCGCAGCACAGCGATCGTTAGAACTTTCGACCACTCGTTATAAGGGCGGGGTCACCAGCTACCTTGAAGTGATCACCGCACAGAGTGCGGCGCTTGCAGATGAAGTGACAGCAGTCAATATCCTAGGCCGGCGAATGGCGAGCACGGTGTTGCTGATTCAATCCCTCGGCGGCGGATGGGATCGATCGAGTCTGCCAGAGCGACCCGAATGCTGCGGTAGGCTGGTGAGCAGCACAGGTTCAAAGTAAACCTCTTTGTCGGGCTGTCCGCATATGGCCCGGCGTTCCGGACCCAATCAGTGAACTTCTTCAAGAAGTCGCGCCGACATGAAGCGGCTCTTCTGAAAGCATCCACCAACAAGATGAGGAACATCGAGCAAACACTTCTTAACCTTCCGAAGACAGACCGTAGTACAGTGCAAACCGAGGCAGGTTCAAGCCGAACACCTGACGCACTATCGGATCAAGTCGCGGGCCTCGCGGCTCGGACGCCGGCCAGCACCTAAGCGAAGCCCGTTGGAACACGTGTTATCCGGGCGAAGCTATTCGGGTCCACTGCATCCATGCTGATGGTGACCCGTCCGAGGCCAGCATCTTTAAGTGGCTCTGCCAATTCGGCGAGAAGATGTCCATTTGTGGTGACGGCAATATCTAAAGCTTGTTCATCCACATTGCGCAGCTGCGACAACTCCCGTACGAAGTCGATGACACCCTTGCGCAACAGCGGCTCCCCACCCGTAATCCTGACCTTCTTGATTCCGGCGCTGGCGAAGAGCCGAACTATGCGCAGGTACACGGGAAAGGGCAGGTCACCGTAAATCGCACCCTCGTTGCCGGTGCGGCAGTGCACACACTTGTAGTTGCAGCGGTCCGTGATCGAAATCCGAAGGTCGGTAATCGCGCGACCAAATTTGTCTACAAGGCCATAAGTGACCGGCTCAGACCTTCTCAAAGTTGCGAGTTCGAACTCTTTAATGAGTGCAGGTGACGTCCAAAGGCTTGCAAGAAGTCAACAGCTGCGGCCAAGCCACGGAGACTATCCTTACTCGTGAGTCTCCGAAGCAGGCCAAAGAAGCTAACCGGCTGGTCGCGCTCCGCTGTTGCCCGGGCTATTCCTTCTGGAATTGCCTGGAAGATACCCTTGAACCATTCCGGCTCGATGCTACCAAGGATTTGGCGCCAGAAGAGCAGATTCCTAATGGCCCGAATGGCTTCGGGCGTTCTGGCGTTGTCGACCACCTTCTCCAGAATTTCGTCGCTCGCCGCCAAGGCACCGCGCATAATCTCCAGCACGCCGCGGTTGTGCAACTCCTGGAGCACTTCGTACGCGGCCAACAAGGCTTCAGCATGTTCCTCCGGAGCATGCTCCAGGCGAGACCGCAACTCTGCGCGGGGGTTGCGCGGAGGAATTTTTAGAGGAATGGGTTGAGCCATTTGGTTCTCCTCCCGTCATTTCTTCGTCTGCAATTGCACTAGACCATTTCCTGGAGGGGTGTAGTCCGGTCGCTTCCACTTACGTTCGACTTCCACCCCGTTCTGCGGCGTCGGATGACCGAAGCGGGAATTGATGCGGGGCAATGGACTCTCGCCGACTTCGGGCAACACTTTCAGGTGAACGCTGGTCTCTTTGTAGGCGGGCGTGTTGGTCACAGGATCCGTGTGGCTGCTGGTCAGCCGGTTCACCGGGCTCTCAACCGAGTTCATCGGCATGTACAGCTCTCGCCCCTGAACCCGGTCTGTCACCAGCGCACGGACCCGCACCTGACCATATCGCGAGACCAGTTGCACCCATGTCCCGCTTTGAATTCCGCGTTCTTCAGCGAGTTCGGGGGAGACCTCCACAAAGGTGTCGGGCGCCTTCTCGCGAATTCCCTCGGTGCGGTAGGTCAAGTTGCCCTCGTGGAAGTGTTCGAGAAGCCGCCCATTGTTTAAGTGCAAGTCAAATTCAGAGTCCGGTTGATCCGTGGGGCCAATCCAAGAGAGAGGGAACAGTCTCGCCTTTCCATCGGGGAAGGCAAAGCGTTTGGTATAAAGCAGGGGCTCATCGGTCCCATCGGCCGCGACCGGCCATTGCAGGGATTTGTAACCCGCCAGCCTCTCGTAGTTAACGCCGGCGAACATCGGAGTAAGAGAAGCGATTTCATCCATGATCTCGGAAGGATGCCGATAATGCCAACCCGCGCCCAACCGGTTGGCAACCTCCTGGGTAATCTTCCAATCCGGCCGGCAACCCTCGAGTGGTTCAAGAACTTGGTAGAGTCGCTGGATGCGCCTCTCGGTACTGGTGAAGGTGCCTTCCTTTTCCAGGCTCGGTGCTCCGGGCAGCACAACATCGGCATAGCGGCAGGTGTTGCTGAAAAAGATATCCTGCACGACAAAGAAGTCGAGCTTGGCGAATGCGTCTCCGACATAGTTGGCATTGGAGTCGACGATGCTCATTTCCTCGCCGATCAGATACAAGGTTTTAAGCTTGCCCTCATGGATCGCTTCCACCATCTCGTGGTTGTCCAGTCCCTTGGCGGAAGGCAGCTTAACCTTCCAACCAGTCTCAAATCGCTGGCGCACTTCGGCATCATCCACGGACTGGTAACCCGGCAGCATGTTCGGCATGGCCCCGTGGTCGCTGGCTCCTTGCACATTGTTGTGGCCGCGCAGCGGATAAGCGCCGGTTCCCGGTCGCATGTAATTGCCGGTGATCAGTAACAGGTTCGAAATGGCGGTGGAAGTGTCAGACCCCTGGCTGTGTTGAGTTACTCCCATCGCCCACAGGATGCACATACGTTCGGCTGCGGAGATCATCTTCGCGACAGTTTTGAGAGTCTCCGCGGGCACGCCAGAAATGCGCGAGGCGGCTTCCATAGTAAAAGGCTCCAGGCTCTTTCGATATGCGTCCAATCCGTTTGCCCACTGATTGAGGAACTTGGTGTCCGCGAGGCCGTTGTCAAGTAGATAGCAGCTGATCGCACTCAGCCAGACCAGGTCTGTACCTGGCCTGGGGTGCAGGAAGAGATCTGCGCGTCTGGCCATTTCATGCTCACGCAGGTCAGAGACAATCAGCTTCTGCCCGTCCAGTTTGTGAGAGCTCTTCACCCGGGTGGCAATGACTGGATGACTCTCCGCGGTGTTGCTGCCAATGATGAGAACAAGGTCAGCCTTCTCCATATCGGAAATGGAACCTGAATCGCCGCCGTAGCCCACGGTGCGGAACAAGCCCATGGTCGCAGGCGACTGGCAATAGCGGGAACAATTGTCGACGTTGTTCGTGCCAATGACGGCTCTCGCCAACTTTTGCATCAGGTAGCTTTCTTCGTTCGTGCATTTGGACGAAGAGATGAATGCGATTGAATCCGGACCGCTCTTAGTCTTGAGCTCCGACAATTTGCGGGCAACCAGGGTGAGAGCTTCGTCCCAGCTAGCCTGGCGAAACTTGCCTTCCTCGCGAATCAGCGGCGTGGTAAGGCGGTCATCGTTATTGATGTGACCCCAGCCGAACTTTCCCTTTACACAGGTAGAGATCCCGTTGGCGGGCCCGTGTTCCGGCGCCACTTTGAGAATGTGGCGATCTTTCGTCCAAACGTCGAAGCTGCACCCCACGCCACAATACGTGCAGACTGTCTTTGTCTTGCGGATGCGGTGTTCCCGCATCGCCTCTTCCGCCTCGGAGACCTGAAGAATGCTTCCGTAGCCGGTCTCTGGTTCAACACCCTTGACCACGTCGATCATGCCAGAGAGGGCGGATTTCCGCAGCGATGTGAGAAAGCCGGCATGACCCAGCATGGTCTTTTCCATCAGCGCATTGCAGGGACAGACGGTGACGCAGTGGCCGCACGATACGCAGCTCGACTCACCAATGGTCGAGCCGCCGTCCCAGAGCACACGCGGGTTTGGATCTTCCCAATTAATGGAAAGCGTTTCATTGACCTCGACGTTCTGACAAGCCTCCACGCAGCGGCCACAGAGAATGCATTGATCGGGATCGTAGCGATAGAACGGATTCGTGTTATCGACCTCGTAGGGCTTCGGTCGAAAAGGGATTCTTTGGTGCTCAATGGCCAGCAGCTTCGTCGTGTTATGGACGGTGCAATTGCCATTGTTGTTATCGCAGACCGTGCAATAAAGAAGGTGATTGCTGAGGATGCGATCAAAGGCTTCCACCTGGGCGGCCGAGGCCTTTGCCGATTTTGTGGAGATTGTCATTCCATCGGCAACTCTGATCGCGCAGGCCCGAAGCAGGCGGCCGTTCTCTTCAACCATGCATGTGTCACAGGTCTGAACCGGGCCGAGTTGAGGGTGATAGCAGACCTGGGGGACCGACCCGCCAGTGCGGTTGATCAGATCGATGAGCAGCTCGTCGGGTTGGGCTTCATGTACAACCCCGTCAATAGCAACCTTAAGCACGATTGTTTTCCTCTCTACAATTCATAGCAAGTCCGGATCCAGTTGTGCGAGGAGTCGACGCCGCCAAGGAAACGTGCCATAACTGGTGTTCCGGTGTGTATGAAGGGCGCGCGCCACGTTGTTCCACTCTGCCTGAGGCGTAGTAGTGGCAGTCCGTGGACAGAAGTCAAGATATCGTCAGCGTCCACCTGAAATGCCTGGCTCCCAAAGTTGACGCCAGTCCTTCTGACATACGCCCTGGCATTTGAACTCTTTTACCCCGGCCTCCCATTCTTCCGCAACATTCGGGGCACACCCAATTCAGAATGCTGGAGACCACATCTGCAGTCCCTTTGAGGGTACTCCGTACTCCACCTCATCAACGCCATTTGCACCTCACCAATAACGCCGAATTGCCAGCGATCGGCTAATCCCGTCTAGGCACGAACTACTGCGAGACTTGGCACGCTCCCGCATCGTTACCAAACGTGGATCGCAAAAATGCTGAGTGCATTTCCAGTTCCACAGTGCGAGGAGAAAGCTTGTGGCTCGATCTCAGTGGAGCCAGAAGTGATTTGCGTGAAAACACAACAAAATTATGAGCCATGGCATCACAGCGGCATACGGCAATTCGCCAAGATCGACGCTCGCCTTCGCAGTCCCGCCTCCCTAGAATCATCAACGCCACTGCGAAGGCGGCGTGCTCCCTGTGTGTGGTAGAGCAAGGCTCCCAGGTTGCGTCGCTATCCACAATACGCGCGATCAAGCTCCAATCTCTCGCTCTGGTATTCAGCGTGCCTGGTTGAAGTCCGAAACCTGTCGAAATGCGGACATCCTGTCAACCCCGGGACGCTTACACGGCCCTCATAGGGCAATCCCCAACTACGCAGTCGCCCATGCCGCGGAAAATACGCAGTTGAGTCATAGGGCGCTTGATTTATCGAGCGATGGTTCATCTGACGGTTTCCCTGCCCTGATCGCCCGCTAAGGGATTTGGAAAAGCATCCGCATCGTCGGACGGGTTTCTCTCGTCGGAGTGAAGACACTGAAAGTCCTTCTCAATCAATAGAGTGGGACCGCCACCATCGGCGCGGTTGAGGGAAAGTGAGATCTGGTCAGAGTCCGCCCATTTCTGGGCTATCTCGATCAGCAGGATGCGGATGCAGTCCTGGCGATACTGGGCCTCCATCACTGTCAACCGCGAGGAGATTTCCAGCGTGTAGATCAGCTGCGAACCCGAGCCAAATCGTAGCGATTCCGCGCAAATGCCCGTCTCCCGGAATTGCTCGACATCGGAACGGTTCAGTCGTAGACGCAGTGAGTCTTTGTGAATTCGGAGTTTCATTCAATCCTCCAATTACCTGAATAGATGTTGAAACGTTGGCCGCGAAGGAAACCCACCAGGGTCATGCCAAAACGTTGCGCTAACGCCACGGCCAGACTCGATGGCGCCCCGACGGCCGCAAGAACCGGGATTGCCGCCATTACGGACTTCTGGACAAGTTCGAACCCTGCGCGCCCGCTGACCAGAATGAGTGAATCGCCAAGAGGCACCGTGCCGTCGCGCAGAGCAAAACCAATCAGTTTATCGACCGCGTTGTGCCTGCCGACATCTTCGCGAAGACCGAGCAGGGCCCCTTCGGGCGAGAAGAGCGCTGCGGCATGAATTCCACCTGTCCGGTCAAAGGTCTCTTGGGCCCGCCGGAGCAAACCAGGGAGACGATAGATGAGGTCCGCGTGGAATTGCGGGCCAGACTGTCGCATTGGAAGCGCCGGGCGGACTTCAATCGCGCCTATGGCAAGCTTGCCACAAACGCCACAGCTTGAGCTTGTGTAGAAGTTGCGCCGGATGCGGCCGGGATCAATGGCAACTTCCGGCTTCAACCTGATTGCCAACCTATCGCCTGAGTTTTCGGAAGTATCGTCAGCGGATTCAGCACGCATCGACAGAATCTGGCCCACGTCGTCGATAATCCCCTCGGTGAACAGAAACCCGACGGCGAGGTCCAGATCGGAGCCGGGGGAGCGCATGGTAATCGAGAGTGGGAAGCCGTTCAGACAAAACTGCAGAGGCTCCTCGATCGCAAGCAAATCGGAGCGGGACGAGGAGAAGCCCCTCTCCACGGTCTGAACCGGAGCGGCGATCGTATCAGCGGACATAGCCACCACCAGCTAACTTGCACGTCATCTTCCAGTTGAGTGGCTCGTCAAATTCCTCTTGCCCGGAATCCATTCCCAAGAGCATGGGGTATCCGCTGGTGTAGCCCTGTGTCCGCCGATTGACAGGGCGACCCTATTCGGACAGCCCTCGCTTGCATCCAGGCCGTCGGCCACATGGATGTTGCATGGATAGCCCATTGATTTTTGGTATGCGGCTTGCTGTCTAGAGTGGCGATTCAGCAATCGTTCCAAGCTGGATTTTCGAACCAGGGTGAGGCCATGCAGACATTGATTGGTGGTCTCGCACGCTCTATGCGGCAATTGAGGCCCGCTATGCTGATGGAGCCGCCGAGCGTTTTGTGATCGCATACTATGCCCGCACGTCGGCAGCTCCACTGTCTTTTCGCGCGAGCGAACGGAGAAATCGCAACAAAACCAACTAAATAAAAGGAGAGAATATGAAAGTTCAAGCAAAAATCGCAACAGCGCTCAGTCTAATGCTACTTCTCGCAGCTGTTTCTTTCGCTCAACAAGTTAAAACCGACTACGATCACAATGCAAACTTTGCCCAATACAAGACTTACTCTTGGGAAAAGGTGCAAACTTCAGACCCGCTCGTAGTTGACCGAATCAAGAGCGCGGTAAACGGCGCTCTGGCAGCAAACGGTTGGACGCTTGTTTCCTCGGGCGGTGACGTCGAGGTCTTTGCGGTCGAAACCACCAAGGACCAACAAACCTTGGACACGTTCTACAACGGTTTTGGCGGCGGGCGCCGTTGGGGCTGGGGTGGCTTCGGTGACGCAACTACGACAACCGAGACCTACAAAGTGGGTACCTTAGTAGTTGATTTATTCGACGGAAAAACGGAGAAGTTGATCTGGAGAGGCTCCTCGAGCGACACGCTCTCCGACAAAGCCGACAACAACACCAAGAACCTCGACAAAGGTGTGAAGAAAATGTTTGCGCACTTTCCGCCGTCCGCTTCGAAGTAGCGGGATATCGGTGCTTTCCCCGCCCGTGGGTGGAGAGCGGCGTCGAAACATCCTGCGCTCATGGTGATCTTTATGAGTAATTTCGTTAAATATGCCACTCCTCCAGGGGACACCCGGGAGGTTGATTCCCGAGCGACCAGGGGCGCAACAAAACCGGCCGGTTCTGTGGCTCCGTCATCGACAGCGGTTGACGGAGTCGCGGAGCGGTCTTTGGGAGTACTTGCGAAAAGCTCTTTAATCGAAACGCGGTGGCTACCGTTTGCCCTCGTCGCCGCCGCAATAGCATGCGTCGCGTATGCCGATTCCCTGGTTAAAGACATTTCCCTGAGTTACTTATACATCCTACCCCTCGTCGTGGCCGCCATTTTGCTGCCGCGGCGTATCAGTTTCACCCTGACTTTGATTTGCGTGTTCCTTCACGATTTGCTGCGGCCGG
>Ga0209526_10002012_pt1 | contig 13655 bp, 9 predicted proteins | sample JacPinW_OM2H0_M1_FD_188566 | JGI IMG/M metagenome (GOLD analysis project Ga0209526, IMG submission 188566) | Forest soil microbial communities from Algoma, Ontario, Canada - Jack Pine, Ontario site 1_JW_OM2H0_M1 (SPAdes) (version 2) | ecosystem: Environmental > Terrestrial > Soil > Boreal... | reverse complement strand
GTAGGAGCCAGGTAAGAGCCGCCGCTGGCCATTGCATCATATCCAGTTCCCGCCGAAGACGGGCGCGAGTGAAAATAGCCGGAACCGGTGAACGCCTGCCCAATGATTCTGGATCCCACCAGCTTTCCATCTTTCTCAATGAGCTGTCCGTTGGCGCGGTCGTGAAAAAGTACTTGTGCCAGGCCGGTCACGGCCAGTGGATAGAGCACGCCGAAGATCACAGTGGTCACTAGAGTGAACCATACAGCGGTAAGAAGATTTTTTTTCATGCACTCCCTCAAACAAATCGCAGATACGTCAGCATTACGTCTATTACTTTGATTCCTATGAATGGGGCAATGATTCCGCCAACGCCATACAGCAATAAATTGCGACGAAGCAGCGCCGCAGCTCCCATTGGGCGGTAGCGCACTCCGCGCAAAGCCAGTGGGACGAGAGCGATAATAATCACGGCATTGAAAATCACCGCAGACAAAATTGCCGACTCCGGCGTGTGCAGGCGCATGACATTCAGAGCGCCCAACACCGGGAACACTCCAGCAAACATTGCGGGAATAATGGCGAAATATTTGGCCACGTCGTTAGCCACGGAAAACGTGGTGAGCGCGCCTCGCGTGATTAAAAGTTGCTTCCCGATTTCGACAATCTCAATGAGCTTCGTCGGATTGGAATCAAGATCGACCATGTTGCCGGCTTCCTTGGCGGCTTGCGTACCGGTATTCATCGCCACGCCGACATCTGCCTGCGCCAACGCTGGAGCATCGTTCGTGCCGTCGCCGGTCATGGCCACAAGTTTGCCTTTTGCTTGCTCGCGCTTGATCAGCGCCATCTTGTCTTCAGGCTTCGCCTCTGCCAGGAAGTCATCAACCCCCGCCTCGCGAGCAATCGCCGCAGCGGTAAGCGGGTTGTCCCCGGTGATCATCATGGTGCGAATGCCCATGGCGCGAAGCTGGTCGAAACGCTCCCGCATTCCGCCTTTTACAATGTCAGTTAGAGCGATGGCGCCAAGCACCCGCCCGTTTTCTGAAACGAGTAGCGGTGTTCCACCGGCATTAGCGATTCCCCGAATACAAACTTGCAGCTCGGCCGACGCCCCAGTTCCATGGTTGGCGCAGAATTGCAAAATTGACTCAGGAGCGCCTTTGCGGATTTCGCGGCCATCCATATTCACGCCGGACATTCTGGTCTGCGCGGAAAATGGAATGAACGTAGCCGGGTGAGTAGAAAGATCGCGGCCGCGAAGCTTGTAGCGCTCCTTGGCCAGTACCACGATGGAACGGCCTTCCGGTGTTTCGTCGGCAAACGAAGAGAGTTGTGCGGCATCCGCAAGATGCGCCTCTTCTACACCGGGCGCGGGGAAAAAGTGCGTGGCGGCCCGATTGCCCAAAGTAATCGTACCGGTTTTATCCAGCAGCAATACGTCCACGTCACCAGATGCTTCAACGGCGCGTCCTGACATCGCGATCACATTTCGCTGAATCATGCGATCCATGCCGGCTATTCCAATAGCCGACAGCAAGCCACCAATGGTCGTAGGAATCAGGCACACAAGAAGCGAAACCAGAACAAATATGCTCTGCGGAGCGCCGGAATAAATGGCGAAGGGCTGCAGCGTCACTACCGCGAGTAAGAAAATGATAGTTAAGCCTGCTAAAAGAATATTCAGCGCGATCTCATTGGGGGTCTTTTGCCGCGAAGCGCCTTCGACTAAGCGGATCATCCGGTCAAGAAAGGTCTCGCCGGGATTGGACGTGATGCGCACTTTGATCTCATCGGAAAGCACGCGCGTCCCGCCAGTGACTGCCGAACGGTCCCCGCCGGATTCACGAATAACTGGCGCGGACTCCCCGGTAATCGCCGACTCATCGACCGACGCCACGCCTTCGATAACCTCCCCGTCACCAGGAATGAACTCTCCCGCAATCACCACCACTACATCCCCGGAACGCAACTGCGAGCTGGGCACTGTCTCGGTCGTGCCATCCTTTCTTAGTCGTTTTGCTTCTGTCTCTGCTCGTGATTTGCGCAGCGTGTCCGCTTGCGCTTTGCCGCGCCCCTCGGCCATGGCCTCGGCGAAGTTGGCAAACAAAACTGTGAACCATAGCCATAGCGTAATCTGCAGCCCAAAGCTGACTTCACCCGCGTGATGTGTGGCATTCCATGTGAGCTGAAGGGTCGTTAGCAACGCGCCTACTTCGACAACAAACATGACCGGGTTCTTAACCATCGTGCGCGGATCTAATTTGCGAAATGAGTCTCCCACTGCGCGAGCGAGAATCTTCGTGTCTGTAAGTGACTGTTTCCGTACTTGGGAGCCTGTATCCATGAGACCTCAGAAAGATTTACCTGCCGCCATCAGCAGGTGTTCGAGAATAGGCCCGAGACTCAGGGCCGGGAAAAAAGTGAGAGCTCCGACAATCACAATGGTGGCGACCAGTAAGCCGGTGAATAGTCCGCCGGTTACTGGGAACGTTCCCACGGATTCCGGAACGATCCGTTTTTTTGCAAGGCTTCCGGCGATAGCCAGCACCGGAATAATCATGAAAAAGCGGCCCAGCAATTGGGCAACGCCGGTGCTCGTGTTGTACCACATGGTGTTAACGCTCAAGCCGCCGAACGCCGACCCGTTATTGCCCGCGGAAGACACATAGGCATAGAGCACTTGCGACAAACCATGTGGTCCAGGATTCGAAATGCTTGAAGTTCCAAAAGGCTTGATGATGGCGAGGGCAGAAAAGCCCAGAATGGTAAACGTCAGGATCAAAATTGCCAGCATGGCCATCTTGACGTCGTACGATTCGATTTTCTTGCCGAGATATTCAGGAGTTCGACCTACCATTAGCCCGGCAATGAATACCGCGAGAATCACGAACACCACGATGCCGTAGAGGCCCGCGCCTACGCCGCCAAAAACCACTTCTCCCAGCATGATATTGATCAGTGGCACCATGCCGCCGAGCGGCGTGAAGGAATCATGCTGGCCGTTGATGGCGCCACAACTCGCGTCGGTGGTCACGGTTGCAAATAGAGCCGAATTCGCAATCCCAAACCGCACTTCCTTCCCTTCCATGTTGCCGCCGGACTGCAATGCGTTCGAAGTTTGACTTACGCCCGCGAGCTGCGGATTGCCTCGGGCTTCCGCCCAATACGCGGTGGTCACGCCGGCCAAAAACAAAAACGCCATGGCCGTCCAGACAGCCCAGCCGTGACGTTGTGAGCCGGTCATACGGCCGAGGGTGTAGGTAAGCGCAGACGGAATGGCAAAAATCAAAACTAACTGGAAGAAATTTGAAAAAGGCGTGGGATTCTCGAAAGGATGCGCGCTGTTGGCGCCGAAAAATCCTCCCCCGTTGGTCCCGAACTCCTTAATTACTTCCTGGGACGCTACCGGACCTTGCGCAATAATTTGTTGGGTCACCGTTTGCGTGGTAGTTTTTCCGTCGGCCCCGGTCACTTGCACGGTCTGCGGCTCGATCAATTCCACCTTCGTGTATGGCTTCAAATTTTGTATGACGCCTTGAGACACAAAAACCAGCGACCCCACAAGACAGACCGGCAGCAGAACCCAGAGCAAGCAACGCGTCGTATCCACCCAGAAGTTCCCAAGCTTGTCGGTTTCCTTGCGGGCGATGCCGCGAATGACCGCAACCGCAACAGCAATTCCCACCGCAGCGGAAGCGAAGTTGTGATACGCGAGACCGGCCATCTGCGTGAAATAACTCATGGTCGATTCGCCACTGTAGGCTTGCCAGTTGGTATTGGTCGTAAAAGACGCCGCGGTGCCAAACGCCAACCCGGGTTCCAGATTCGCGAATTTTTGCGTGTTTAGCGGGAGAAATTTCTGCACGCGTTCCATTAGATAGAGGAGCACCATGGATACTCCGCTGAATAGCAGCATCGCGAGGGCATATTCGGTCCAACGCATTTCGTGTTTTTCGTCAATGCCTGTGAGGCGATAGATGAGTTTTTCGACTGGCCGCAAGACCGGGTCCAAAAAAGTCTTCTCGCCACCAAACACCCGCGCCAGGAACACGCCCAGAGGTTTAGTGATTAGAAAAATCACCAGCAGGAAGAAGGCAATTTGAAACCAGCCGTTCGCGGTCATATTAGAACTCTTCCGCCTTCAGCAACGCATACAGCAGGTAACCGCAGAGAAGCGCGCAAATAATCAGCAAGATGGCGTTAGCTACGTTCATGAGTCCGTCCTTTTCCGAGCAGCTCGCATCCCCGAACGTACAAAATGGCTAAGGCGAAAAACAGCACAGTCGCGAAAATAAAAATGATGTCCATCATGCTTGTTTCCTTCCATTGCCATTTTTTCGGTGGCCGTGATTCATCTGTCTTCCCATAGTCCGACTAGCTCGTGGTGTTTTTCACCGGGACATCAGAATTTGACGAGTATGGACAGGTTGATTCGGTTCTCAATTTTCTTGAGGTCCGGCGCGAAACCTGGCACGAACGCCCCGGGCGTGCCGCAAATGTTTTCCACGATAGGAGCTGTTGGGCAAGAAGTCGGGGTAACACCTCCCGGCCCGGAGAAGTAAGGTACGTTGGCCGCCCGGTGATCGAACTCGGAGCGGAACGTGATGTATTGACTAGGCATCCAGTCGAAGGTTCCCGATATGTCCCACGCTTTAAAGACGTCACCCGGATTTTCGGTAAAGTACGGCGTGCCCGAAGCTGCCGTCGCACCGTTGATCGGGGGTAGTAATACGAGGTAGCGACCGGGGTTATTGATTTTCCCGCCGCCAATAGTCAGCCCGTAATGATCACGATCAAACCAAAAACGGTTGTAGAACATGAAGCCCAAAAAGCTCTGCTTAGGGCCCTTCTTGGATCCGCCCGCACAGCTGACCCCTCCGCCGTGTTCGCAGCCAATATCACCGGTCAATGAGAACGCCATCTTATCCAGACCCGGTCCCGGCTTGTCGAAGTACTTGACCTCGATGCTGTCGTCACTGTGATAACGCACGCGCGCAGGATTGCCCAGCGCTTCCTCACCCAAGGCATATTGGTTACCAAGGATCGATAGCCAACCGTTCGGCCGCCACAGAATTTGCGCACCCACTCCAGGCCGGTGATTAAACCTTCCGTAGGACTGCCAACCATTTACAAGCCACGGTTCAATTTTCAAATGGGCTGTAGGAAAGATCTGCACTCGAAGACCGGTGAAGAACCATGGAGTGTTGGACGAGACATAGGAAGGTTGATAGGCCCAATTGTCGAATTGGTAGTAACTGAACAGGCCGATATAAGACATGAAGATACCGGCGTCCACGTTGATTCCATGGAGGACGTTGAAGTGATACCCGCCGTACGCTTCCGAGAGATAACGATAGGCGTTATCCAAGTTCCATTGCCCGCGTGCAGGGCTGGCGTCGTTGCGGGGTGTAGTCTGGGAATACAAACCAAACTGCGTCATGACCCGTGCGCGAACATTATCTAGATGAAAATCGCCGCCCACGCCTAGCTGCGTTACGTGCAGCTCATTAGAACGAAATACCTCACTCGACCCGCCGATGGTGTCGTCGGCGGGATGATTGAAACTGTAGTTGTAGTCGACATCTGCCCTAATTTCCGGCGTAAAGAAACTCGTCGCGTACGGGGTGTCCTTAGTGCGGGAGTTGCCGTTCAACCACGTGAAATCGGCGAAAGCGAAAGGCTCTTCCTTGGCAGCTTTGCCCGTGGAGGTGCCGCCGGCCTTGCCCTTTTCCGCGGCTTGCCCCTGCGGGGTAATCACCGGATTGGTTAAACTTGAACTAGAAATTGTATTTACTGGCGCAACTGTCGCCGGCGTAGCGGCGGTGGCACCGGGGGCCGCAGCGCTATTTGCCATGTCCTTCGCCACCGGTTGCGAGACTGTCGTAGCAGGCTCTGCCGGCTGGCCGCCTTTGGACTCCAGCTCTTCAATACGCCTCTCGAGTCGCTCCACTCGATCGAGAAGCCACTGCTCTCGTTCCGTCAGCCCCGGCTTTGGCGCATCTAACTTGACCGGCGACGCGGTTGAAGGGGTTCCGTCGTCCGCAAAGACACGGCTAGGAACGATACTCACGCAAAGAATTACAAACAGACACAAGCCCGCAAATTTCATCATCCACTCCATCACACGCATCTTTCTCTCCTAGGGCCTTTCTTTGCTTCTAAAATTAACGACCCGTTGGTTCCAATGCTCTCTCGGATTAATTTCCTTGTCTACGCCACGCCCGGTCCCGGGCTTGCGCTGTAGGTCTTGAGTCCACTCCGTGAGGGCGTACAACAGAAACCAGCAACTTAGAAAACCAATCGTTATAAATATGACTGGAGTCATGGCCCACCCAAAAAACAGCGTGCGAAGAAAGTCTCTCGACGCACGAAAGATCCACGCAACCCAACCATAGCGAAAGCCCCGTCAAGAAGTCCTGAACAATTCGTAAGGAATTTATAAGGTAGCTGCCACTAATTCGAGCTGGACATCTGGCGGATAGTTGGGAATTGGCCAGGTGCTCTGGCTACAGCGGCATAAATTCAATAAATTCATGCACCCGATAAATTTTTTCGCGGAATCCTTCACGACTTCCTTATGAGTCGTCCTCTATGCTCCGCACATTACGGGGTCACACACCATCTGTTCATCGTGAAAATCGACTTGGTCGCAATTTTTGGTACTAACTTTGGACCAACTCGACGAAGGGGGAGACAATGTTCGCTAAGGCGATTATGATTTTGCTTGTCATCACCGTAACAGCGCCCTGGGCTTCGGCCCAATCGACGTTCGGGGATGTCGTCGGCGTAGTAAAGGATCAAAATCAGGGCGGTGTCCCTGGGGCACAGGTTCTGCTCACCAGTGTTGACGACGGCTCACAGCATCAGACCGCCAGCGACTCTGACGGCGCGTTCCATTTCGTAAATCTTAAGGCCGGCAACTATGACCTTGTTATAAGCGCAGCAGGGTTTTCAGACTTCAAAATATCTTCCGCACATTTGGATGCTCGGCAGACTCTGCGCTTAGACGTCGCGGTGAAGTTAGCTTCTGCTTCCCAGAGCGTCGAAGTTGCGGCGAGCGCTGGGCCCATGATGAATACCGAGGATGCCACCATCGCGGACTCCAAAAACTTTCAACAAATTACCAGTTTGCCCGTGAATTATCGCGGAACGACAACCAGCCCTCTCGCGATGCTCGCTACCGTCCCCGGCGCACAGCAGGACGCCAATGGAAATGTTTCCGTCGGCGGTGGACTTCCCTCCCAGGTGCAATACTCCGTCGATGGCTCTTCGACGGTCAACATTCGCCAAAATGGCGCCTTGGGAAATATGAATCCGTCGTCTGAATTGATCGCCGAATTCAAAGTCACAGAGTTCAACAACAACGCTGAGTTCGCCCAACTCGGAGACGTCACCATCAGTACAAAGAGTGGAACCGGTCAATTTCACGGCAGTCTGTTCGAGTACACGCAAAACAGCGCTTTCGATGCCGCCGTCTGGGGATCGAATATCAACGGCCAGACTATCAAACCGCACAAGGTGTTTCATACCTTGGGAGGCAGCCTGGGCGGCCCGCTGGAAATTCCTAAACTGCTGCATGGCAAGGGTAAGACATTTTTCTTTGCGGACTACGAAGGTAACCGCAAAAGATATTCCACTCCCTTGTTTCTGTTCGTTCCGACCAGCGCAATGAGAGCGGGAGACTTCTCAGGCGTGTCAACTCCTCTCCTTGACCCCTACACGGGAAAACCGTATCCGGGGAACAAGATTCCAAGCGGCAGCGCGTGTACTAGCTCGCAAGATTGCATCAACCCAGTGGCTCTCAGTCTCCTCAACAATTACCTGCCCGCGCCAAACATTCAAAATGGTGCCGCTAATTTTGGTGTCACTGCCAATTATCTGCAGCAGACACCTACCCCGAGCAATACAAATGGCTATGACGTGCGCATCGATCGCACCCTCACCGGCAAGCAATCGCTGTTTGTGCGCTGGAGCTGGAAGCGGCTAAATTCACAATCCTTAACGGATAGCTTTTTAAATTCCGTCAACAACTTCCTACCGCCCGACCACGATCTAGAAAACAACAAAAATTTAATTATTTCTCACAACTTCACAATTACCGACCGCCTGGTCAATGAAGCTCGCTTCGGCCTTTCGTATTACCAACTGAATGTCGCTTTCCCTATACAGGGCGCTACGGCGATCTCCACGCTGGGATTGCAGGGACTGAATATCAGCGATCATCCGACGACCGGCGCTTTCCCGACTTTCAATTTCAGCGACGACCCCGGCAACTATTCAGTTATCGGCCGCGACAAGGCGGGCACGACGAAATCGCAGACTATTCAATTTGCTGACAACCTTATCTGGATTAAAGGTAAACACACTTTGAAATTTGGCGCCGATGTACGTCGCGTTGCTTATGTAGATCTGGAGAGCTTCGGCGGCTCCGATGATTTCGGCTCTTTTACCTTCGACCAGGGAATTTTTACTGGCAATGCCTTCGCGAACCTGTTGCTGGGTCTGCCGACGAAGACTTATGTTGCACAGTCTGGGCCGGACGTGCACGCTCATGCCATTCAAACCGGTATCTATGGGCAGGACGAGTGGCGCGTTAACGACAGACTCACTTTGAGTTTTGGGCTTCGCTGGCAGGCATTGCCACCGTTCGTCAGTGATTTGAACAACCTGACTGCGTTTGACGTCCGCAACGGAGGCATCATTATTCCCAGCGGAAATCAGCCACGCCCAGGTTTTCTCGAGAGCATCAACACCTGCGTGCCTGGCAACGGTATAACTTGCGGCACGCCGACAGCGGCGGACATCGCTCTGGGTTGTGTGCCGGTTAACAGCGCACTTCCCTGCTCACCAGTTGCGTATGCCGGCAGCGTGGGGCTCGGTCCCGGGCTGCGGCAGTTCTACAAGAAAAATTTCCAGCCCAGGCTCGGTTTTGCTTACCGCCCGTTCGGCAACAACAAGACCGTTGTGCGCGCTGGCCTGGGCATTTTCACCATGACCAATCTTGGACAACTTTCCTTCAACACTACAAATATCGACGTCGCTGTGGTGCGCACTAGCTTCAATCCAGATGCCAACGGCACTCCCACTTATCAGTTTCCGATCGTGCAGATGGTAAACAATCCGCTAAACATCGCCGGGACCGGAGATTTTTATCAAAATACACCGATTGATTATCGTGACCCGCAATCTGCGCAATGGAATATAACCGTCGAGCGGGAAATCGTGCCGGACGTTACCTTGCGCGAGAGTTACGTGGGGATGAACTCTTACCGTATGAGCCAAACCGTGGATTTGAACCAGCTCGCCCCCAGCACCATTTCTCCCAATCCGAATTCCAAGCCATATCCTAATTGGGGCAGAATTCTTTCGACCAACAACGCCGGTCATGTGAGCTATCAAGGACTGCAGTCTGAGCTCAATGTCCGGTCACACTCCGGCCTTACGCTACAGGCGAGTCATGTGTGGGCCAAAAGCCTCGGCAACGTCGGTGGCGACGCACCCACTTCTTTCAATCCTGAAATAATCTACGGGACACCGGTCGCCAATCGTTTCAATCTGGCCGCCAACCGCGGCAACGTCTCGCAGACCCGTCGCAACCGCCTTCTGGTGTCCGCGGTTTACGATGTGCCAGTAGGGCGAAGCCGAAAATTTTTCCATGATGAGAACCGCGTTCTGGACGCTTTGTTTGGCGAGTGGTCGATCAGCACCGTCAGTCTGTGGGAAACTGGTCCTTATTTGACCCCCACCACAAGTTCGAGCTTTGACCCAGGGAACCTCAACATTTCCTACCGTGGCGCCTTCCAGCGGCCGGATTGTGTTGGCAACGGTAACCGTGCAAATCCTGCGACGGGGAGTATGTTCGACGTTAACGCTTTCAATCCTATGCCTTCGGGTCCAGTTGGAAATTGCGGCGTGGGTATTTTGGAAGGACCGGGTACCACCACGATCGCGGCAGGACTAGCCAAGAGGCTTCGGGTTACCGAGCGGGTTGGCCTTCGCTTTGAAGCGACTTTCACCAATCTGCTTAATCATCCGAACTTCGCTCCGCCCCCTACGAATGTCACAGCGTCTTCGTTCGGGCAAGTGCAGAATGTGCAATCGGCTGAGAACAGCGGAAATCGCACCGGGCAGTTAGGACTGCGAATTGAGTTTTAAGGAATTTATGTGGGCGACTCTCTCATTTCCCGTGACTCTGCCTTGCAATGCCAGACTGCTCGCATTGAACCGTCGGATCGCCCGGGTCTACACTGTCTACACTAAGGTTAAGAGTCTTAAAAATGCGCATATCTGATCCCGTTCGACCGAGTCCTGAGCGGCTTCTCAAGCAGGTACAAGCCGAAGAGAACAAGCGCTGGGGCGCACGCCTCAAGATTTTTCTTGGTTACGCGCCGGGAGTTGGAAAGTCCTATCGAATGCTTGATGAAGCGCGACGCCGCCACGAACGCGGTGAAGATGTTGTCGTCGGTGCCGTTCAAGGCGCCCAATCCGAAGACGTAAAAGCACTTCTGCAAAAATTGGAATCGATTCCATCGTTGCAATCCACGGAGAATCGATCTTTAGATTTGGACGCTATTCTTCGCCGTGCGCCTCAAGTATGCGTTGTAGACCCATTGGGCGCAGAGAACCCGGTGACGAGCCGCAACCCACATCGCTGGCAGGACGTTCAGGAGCTGTTGCGTAACGGCATTTCTGTTTTGACAAGCGTAAATCTGCTACACGTCGAGGAATACAGAGAAAAAGTTCAAGCCATTACCGGCAAACACACAACGGAAACAATTCCCAAGTCGTTTCTCCTCGCCGCTGATGACATCGTTATCGTGGATGTGCCGGCGGACCTCTGCTTGGCGCGCTCAGGCGAAAAGTTGACGTCGATTGGAATCAGCAACGCTCAAGAGCGCAAGCTGTCGGAGTTGCGCGAACTCGCCCTGCTCCTAACTGCAGAAGTCGTGGATGCGCAACTGGAGACTTACGTGCACGCTCACGGAATTGCGCCGGTATTCGGAACTCACGAGCGGTTTCTTGTTTGTATTACACCAGAGTCAAACGTGACGGCCATGATCCAAAGCGGTATACGTAACAAGGAGCGCTTTCAGGGAGAACTCTACGTCGTGTACGCGCACCGGCTTGGACTTGCTCATGAAGAGACCGCCAGAATCGAAACGTATTTGCAGGCTGCGCGTTCAGCGGGCGCCACAACGGAAATACTAGAAAGCGATGATCCGGTCGCTGCCATAGGAGAATTCGCTACTCAGAAGCGCATCACACAGATCTTCATCGGCCACGGCTCTCACGAGACCTGGCGCGATCGCCTGTTCGGCGATCCGATCCTGCGGCTCATTCGGGCCAGCGACGGTATCGACGTACGGGTTTTTCCTCAGTAGCTTCAGGCTATGCCCGCAAGCGACGAAACCCAACGCCGAAAACTGAAAGTCTATCTGGGATATGCAGCAGGCGTCGGGAAAACTTTTCAAATGCTGGCCGACGCTCAAGCAGCGGCACAACGTGGGCTCGATGTGGTCATTGCTTACTTTGAGCCTCACGCGCGCCCCGACACGATCGCCCAGGCGGAGGGGCTCGAGATGGTCCCGCCTCGCCAGATCGAATATCGCAACCGTGTGTTTAAAGAAATGGACACCGACGCCACGCTGCAACGTAAGCCTGATATCGCCCTGGTGGACGAATTGGCACACACAAATGTACCTGGCTCCGAACGCTCTAAACGTTGGGAGGACGTTCAGATGCTGCTGGAGGCGGGCATTGAAGTTTGGACCACGATGAATGTGCAACACATGGAGAGCCTTTACGACCAAATCTGGCAAGTGACCGGCATCCAGGTCCGGGAAACGGTTCCAGACTGGGTGGTGAGACGAGCTGCTGAGATTGTCGCTGTGGACGTAACGCCAGATGCGTTGCTGAACCGATTGAAGCGCGGCGCGATTTACAAACCGGAAATCATCGAGAAAGCGTTGGGCGGGTTTTTTAAGGCTTCTAATCTGGGGGCACTCCGCGAGATGACCCTTCGTCAAGCCGCTCACGAAGTCGATCTCCGACAAACCGCATATGATGAGACCAGCGATGCGAGAGTATCTGACGAAGCAAGTGGAGGCGCCGCGAAGGAGCGCATACTTATCGTTGTAACCGCGGATCCTTCTACGGCCATGCTAATCCGCCGAGGGCGGCGGGTGGCAGACTACTTGCATGCCGATTGCATCGCTCTTTTCGTCCATCGCACCCCACACATCAGTGAGTTGCCGGCTGGAGAGCGCCACACGCTGGAAAAGCATCTCCGTTTCGCGCGCAGTCTTCAGATGGATACGCGTGTGGAAGCAGGCATCGACATTGCTAAAACGGTGGTAGAATTTGCTCGCAGCAATCAAGTCACTCAAGTGTTTGTAGCCCCATCGCGAGGAGGGCTCAAAGAGAGGCTACTCGGCCGGAATTTCGTTGAGAATATCGTCCGTTTAGCCGAGGACCTGCAGGTTACGGTCGTCGCCGATCGAAGCCGCAGATCGGCTTCTTCGTGAGGGTTTTTTGAAAAGTTGCGCGACGAATGTGAAATGTCAGTGTGGGGCTAAAGATTTTTCCGAAGAAATCCAAAGAGGATGTAACTAATTATGGCGGCTATCACCGCTATGCAAAAATTCGTCGGCGTGAACATATCTTTGATCGCCCAAGCGAAGCCCCTTCTCATCCCCGCACCTGATCGCTCGAACTCCGCCATCAACAAATTGGAATAAAAAAGAAATACGACGAAACCTACCTCGATCACCGCTCTGCGGACATCCTTGTTCATTCAGGAAACCCTTCCGTTGTCCCGGCGCTTGCGGCGCTCACCGGTTCATGTCAACTTCCGAATTGCAGACGCTCTAATACTGGACCAAGCGTTAGTGCCGGTAGATAGCTGAGCGCCATCAAGGTTACTAAACACGCGGTGAGCCGCGCTCCGAAGAGTGCCCGACGAATTGGGAGTATTTCTCTGCCTCCCCAGCAGTGACGGCAGAGCCAAAGCCGGGATAGCCCGACCAAATGTGCCCACCATCATTGCCTCTGCAGTGTCAAATTGTAAAACGGCGTGTTCACGCTGAGACCGGCGAAATTCTGACCATTGTTAGCGAAGCAGGAAGTGTAAGCAAACAAAATCCCCGTAAACCTGTGCGGGCCCACGTTGGTTGTTAGAGCTCACAGCCCCGCTTTGGTGCTCACCGCGATCGCGACAAATGGAAGGATTACGATTGGCGCGGCTAAGGCATACAGCATGTCCATTTTGTTTTCACAATTCAAAGCGCCAAGGAATGAGTAACAGAACTAACGGTAGCGAAAGATCTATCAGGAAGTCGTGAGTAATTAATAAGGAATTCATAAAGTCAGTCTGCACGTCAATTCGCTGCACGGCAGCGCGGCGACCAAGGTACAATACACTGCCCTTGAGCCTACAAACCAAATTCGCCGCCGAAAATGGAATCTAAATGAACGAAGCCATTTACTTGCTGCAGCGGCCGCGCCGGCGTGTGCTTTTACTTATCTTTGCCGTTCTCGCTGTGATCTTTTTCAGTAGCCGCACGGTGTTGTCTTATTACGTCGACGCGCTTTGGTTTAGATCACTCGGTTATGCGGAAGTATTCCAAAAAACCATAAGCCTGCAGTGGTTGGTGTTCGCGGTATTTTTCGCCGTG
>Ga0209526_10002011_pt1 | contig 13655 bp, 10 predicted proteins | sample JacPinW_OM2H0_M1_FD_188566 | JGI IMG/M metagenome (GOLD analysis project Ga0209526, IMG submission 188566) | Forest soil microbial communities from Algoma, Ontario, Canada - Jack Pine, Ontario site 1_JW_OM2H0_M1 (SPAdes) (version 2) | ecosystem: Environmental > Terrestrial > Soil > Boreal... | reverse complement strand
ATGCGCCGTCCTTGTTGATCACCGCGGTACGCACGCCCGGCACCGGGCTGTTTTCTTCGTTGGCTAGAAGACCGGCATACGTGAAGATCAGGGTGACACGAGCTCCAGCGGCTACGGGCGAAGGCAAACTCACGGTCAGGAACAACGGATTCTGGCTATCTCTGTCGAAACTGAGTGTTTTCCCGTCCGCAGCTTTGACTTCCTTGACGTCAAGATTTTGATGCAGTTCGATTCGAACGACGCTCGAGACCTCCTGCGCCTTGAAGTCCACTTTGGCCACGGAAGAAATCGATTGGCCAATGGCATCGAGCTTGGCGGAAACGTCGTAATGCTCGGCCAGAAAGGCCGGTTGCCGCGGCGTCTGCGCCATCAGCGACGCGGCGGTGCAGGCCAGCACGATCAGAAATGTCAGCAAGAACGCAGCACTAGTTTTTCGGCAACGGGTCATCGGACCCCTTTCACACCGTGGCACATGGGACCCTATATAGGATAGCAGACACCTCACTTGGCGTTGCCACGGAGAGGCGCGAGGAGCTCGATAATGGCATCCGCGGCGCGTTCGACGGCTCCGGGTGATCCGAGCCGCACCCTTACCTGGGCCAAACCGGCACGCATGGTGTTTCTGGCGACTTCTTCGCGCAGTAGCCGCAACACTTCGCTCGAGACCCGCTCTGGGGTGAAGTCCTTTTGAATGAGCTCGGGCACCAGGAGTCTCTCTGCGATTAGATTAACCATGCTGAAGAAAGGTGTGCGCACAAGGGGTTTCGCGAGAAGCGCGGTCAACGGTGTCACGCGATAAACGACCACCATCGGAACATCGAGGAGGGCTGCCTCGATCGTTGCCGTGCCGCTGGAAACGATCGCGGCGTCCGCAGCGGCCAGCGCGTCGTACGTTTGACCTTCGACGATACGCAGCGGCAGCTCAGGTGCCCAGCCTTCGCGCAGCGTGGCAGAAGCGCTTCCAGGAGCCGCCGCGACCACAAACTGTGCCCGCACCTGGCGATAAATCTGCTCGCAGGCACCCCGGAGAACCGGCAGGTGCTGGTTGAGTTCGGCCTGGCGGCTTCCGGGCAAGACTGCGATGAGGGGTTCCTCCGCATTTAGACGTTGCTGGCGGCAAAAACTCTTTCGATCAAGTGACGCGTGCACGGCTCCGACCAGAGGATGTCCGATGAATTTCACCGGAACGCCGGCGTCGCCGTAGAACTTTTCTTCAAAGGGGAAGATACACAGCGCCTGGGCAAAGCGGCGCCGTACTACCCGGACGCGCCAGGGCCTCCACGCCCAGAATTGAGGACATATATAGTAGATATTCCGGACCCCCTGTGCTCTTAGCTTTCTTGCGAGGCGCAGATGAAAACCAGGAAAATCGGTGAGGACCGCAAACGCCGGTTTCCGGCGTTCCGCTTCTGAAACGAGACGGCCCATCGCGTGGATCAGCGACGGAAGATGGCTCAGGATTTCCGTGATCCCGACGACGGAGACTTCCGAATAGTCCGTGACGATGTCGACGCCGGCAGCGCGCATTTGCGGTCCACCCATACCGAAGATCGCGACGTTGGCACGCTGTTGGAGTGCCGTCGCCAGCCTTGCGGCGTACATGTCTCCGCTGTCTTCACCGGCAGAGAGCAGAAGCGGGATCGGTGGCATGCGTAGTCGGAGAAACGCTTAGTCGCTTGCCGGCTGCGATGTCGGCAGTGCCGGAGCTCCGGTGCCTGGATGACCGTCGCCCGTATTCGGCGGCAGATGGAGTTCCTGTTCTTTGTACTGCAACTGATACAGGCGGTAGTAGATGCCGCGTTGGGCAAGCAACTCTTGATGCGCGCCTTGTTCCCGGAGGCGGCCCTTGTGGAAGACCAGTATGCGGTCGGCGTGCTGGATAGTGCTCAGGCGATGCGCGATGACGAGGGCGGTTCTGCCGCTGAGCAATCGGTCGAGCGCGTCGCGAATTTGTAGCTCGGTCTTGGTGTCCACGCTGGAAGTCGCTTCGTCCAGGATCAAAAAGCGCGGATTGTGTGCCAGTGCCCGCGCGAAGTTGATGAGCTGGCGTTGGCCGACGGAAAGCGTCGAGCCCCGTTCGTTGACCGAAGCCGCTATGCCTTCGGGCAGGGAGCTGATGAAATCACCAAGTCCGATCTCACAGGCGGCGTCCTCGACGGCCTTGCGGTCGATGCCTGGCGTGCCGAGGCAAATGTTCGATTGAATGGTGCCGGTGAAAAGGAAAGGATCTTGCAGGACGATGCCAAACAGGCGGCGCAGGTCTTGTATGTTGATCTTACGGATATCAACGCCATCCAAGAGAATTTGACCGCGCTGAATGTCGTAGAAGCGCAACAGCAGGGAAATGAGGGTGGTCTTGCCGGCACCGGTGTGCCCAACGATCGCGAGGGTCTGGCCTGGAGCGACCCGGAAGGAAACGTCTCGCAAAACCCAGTCGTCTTCGGCCGGCACGGGAACATGGCCATAGCTGAACCACACGTTGCGGAATTCAATTTCGCCCCGCGGAGCGTCCAGCCGCAGAGTATCGTGCGCCGTGACGGTTGCCGGCTCATCGAGCAATTTGAAAATCCGCTCCGATGCGGCCATGGCGGACTGAAGGATGTTAAATTTTTCGCTCAGATCCTGAATGGGGCGGAAAAATCGCGTCGCGTACATGGTGAACGCGGTGAGCTTGCCGAGGGTTAGCGAATCGCTCAGCACGCGATTCCCGCCGGACCAGTAGATCAGAGCGATCGCCGCTACGCTCAAGATTTCGACGGCCGGGTAGAACAGAGCGAAGGCAAGAATCGCGTCCCGCCACGCCAGCATGTTATCGCGATTGCGCTTCTCGAATTCCGCGCGAGCCTCCCTTTCGCGGTTAAAGATCTGTACCACGCTCATTCCCGAGAGATATTCCTGCAGAAACGAGTTGATGCGCGCGATGGCCGTTCGGATGCGGCGGTTGGCGTCGCGTACGAACTGCCGGAAGAAGTAGGTGACGACGAGGATGAAGGGAAGTACAGCCAGAGCGTCCAGCGCAAGTCTCGGATCGCTCTTGAAGAGCAACGCCGCCATCACAGCCAACAGGAAGAAATCATTGATCATCGTTACGACGCCGGCGGCAAATAAATCATTCAACGCGTCGACGTCGGTCGTAACACGGGTCACCAGCCGACCGACGGGGTTGCGGTCGAAATAGCTCATCGGCAGGCGCTGCAAATGGGCGAAAATTGCGCGGCGCATGTCGTACATGGTCTGCTGCCCGACACGCTGCATGATTCGTATCTGTATGTACTGCGCCAGAAAGTCAAAGATCAGAACTCCGAGGAACACGACACTGAGCAGCAGGATCCCGCGCCAGGCCTGTGCCTCGGTGATCCATTGGCGTATTCCGGGCACAAAGAACCTGTCAATGGCTACTTGAAAGAACATAGGCGGAGCCAGTTCCAGCGGCGTAACCACCGCGACCAGCGCCAGGGCCAGCACGACACGCCAGCGATACGGCCGCAAATATTCCAGCAGCCGCCGCAATAGCCGCGCGTCGTAGGCTTTACCGAGTGCTTCTTCTTCGTGGATGTTGCTCATGCGCGTTCAAGCTCTTCTTCCAACAACTGCTTGCGATAAAGATCGGCGTAATATCCTTCGCGGTCCAAGAGTTCGTCGTGCGTGCCGCGTTCGATGATGCGGCCGTCGCGCAAGACGACGATCTGGTTGGCGTCCCGCACAGTCGACGTACGGTGTGAAATCAAAATGGTCGTTCTGCCCTGCATGATTCCGCGTAGCTGGCTGAGTATGCGCTCCTCTGTCTGGGTGTCGACGCTCGACAGAGAATCATCCAGGATCAGGATGCGCGGGTTGCGCGCGAGGGCGCGAGCGATCGCGGTGCGCTGCTTCTGTCCGCCGGACAAAGTAGTGCCGCGCTCTCCTACAACGGTGTCGTATTTGTTGGTGAAGCCTTCGACGTCGCCGTCCAAGCTGGCGACTTGCGCAGCCTCGCGCACTTTGGAGAAATCGTATTCCGGAAGACCGAAAGCGATATTCCCGCCGATCGTTTCACTGAAGAGATAGGTATCTTGCGGAACGTAGCCGATGGACTTCCGCAGCGTCTCGAGCGGCCACTCGCGGATAGGCCGGCCGTCGATCAGAACTTCGCCGTCCGGGGCCTCCCACAGTCGCGCTACGAGCGCGGCAAGCGTGGTTTTTCCGCTGCCCGTTGGACCGACAATCGCGAGCGTCGAGCCTGCGGGAATACTCAGATTGATTTCGCGAAGCACCGGGCGCGCACCGTTTCCATTGAAGTTGGCTTTTTCGCCAGCGCCGTTTCCCGCTAGATTCGTCGGATAGGTAAACGTCAGATTGCGAAATTCGATTTCGCCTTTAGGCGAAGTCCCGGGCGGGATGCGGGCGCCGCGATCATCGATTTGCGGCTGCGCCCGTAAGATGTAATTCAGTCGGCCCATGGAGGCGGCGCCGCGCTGAAAAATATTCGTCACCCAGCCCAGGGCGATCATCGGCCACACCAGGAGGCCGAGATACGTGTAGAAAGAGATGAGGGCGCCCAGAGAAATCTGTCCGCGGAGAAGTTGGTGGCCACCCTGCCATAAGACGAGCAAAAATGACGTTCCAATGAGCGCCTGGAGGGAGGGCATGAACATGCTCCAGGTGCGGATCAACTTGATGTTGCGGCTGACGTATTCGCGATTGGGCGCGTCGAATCCCCGAATTTCCGCTTCTTCTTGGGCGTACGCGCGGACGACCCGGACGCCGGAGAGGTTCTCCTGGACCTTGGCGGAGAGGGAGGCGAGCGACGCTTGAATCTTTTCGTATAGATCGTGGATCACTTTGCCGAAGTGCCGCACCGCCACAAACACGAATGGCACCGGCAACAGAACCCAGAGCGTGAGAGAAGGAGAGAGTCGGGCCATGATCATGACGGCGAGGATCATGGTCACCAGCGTTTGGCCGGTGTACATGATTCCGGGTCCAAGCACCATGCGCACGTTGTTAAGATCGTTTGTGGCGCGGGACATCAACTCGCCGGTGCGATTTCGGACGTAGAACTCCGGCTCCATGAGTAGAAGGCGATCCAGCAGGTTGCTGCGCAAGTCAAATTCGATGTCGCGTGAAACGCCGATGAGAACCCAGCGCGTCGAAAAAGACAAGGCACCTTTCAGCAGGACGCAGACCACGAGCAGGAGACAATAGATACCGAGAGCGTGGCGGCTGTGCGGTGTGTAGAAAGGAATTGCGCGGCTCAGCCAGGAATTTGCAATCAATTGGCCGTGTGCGCCGGCTTGAAAAGGCAGAGGGCTACCGGCGAGAACGTCGGTGATCACGCCGGTCGCCAGGGGGATTACGTTTCCGACCAGGCTCGTCAGTACGAGCACGACCAGGCCGAGCGTGATGGCGCCTGGGTATCGCCCGAGATAGGGCATGAGCCCGATCACGTTGCTCCAGGAGGACGCGTGCTCCTGCTTTTTGTTGGCAGCGGTTGCCTTCGCAGTAGTGGCCGTCGTACTCATCGGAGCTTGGATCTCGCGGTGTCTCCCATCGTGGGAGATTCGAGGAGAAAATGCTCGTAGGTACGATCGAGCGACTGATAGCGTTTCGTCGCTGGATTCCAGCGAATGCCGATGGGCAAGACATGCGGGTCACTTATTCCCTTGAGCGGCGTGAAATAGAGTTGCAGACCTTTCTCGGGATCATGCTCATATTGCAGGCGCCAGCCGGTCACTGGAGATAGCGGCGTCAAGCCCAAATAGCCTTTGGAATTCTTTAGGTGCTCGTCGACACGCAGGATTTCAGACCACCTGCCGTCTTGGTTTTCCGCGACTACGGCGCGCGTTACGATCGTTCCGGGGGCATTGTTCTTGGGTGTTTTGGGCACGACGTTCGCGGCTAGAAATTCCTGCTTTCCGTTCTTTGCGAGGTCCCCGAAGACCAATACCTGCGTCTCTACGCCCAGAAGCGAATGCGCTGCGGATTGAATCTCGTCAGGTATGGCTGGCTCAACCGGTTTGACCTCGATCGCCGGTTCTGGTTGCGGCGCAGGGGTTTGTTTTCCGCAGCCAGTAAGGAAGCAGAGCACCGCCAAGACACGCAATGAATATTTCAAGTGGGATCCTATGATACTGGTCTTGTTGGGCTCAGCGGCGTCCGCACCGGCCCATGATGTAAGGGACGGCATGACGCCGCCCTTGTTAGCAGCCGGATGACAACAATCGCCTTGGTTCGAATCGCTCATCAATGAATTGACGCCGCCAGGGTGATTTCCATTGCCTGGTCTGGCTTTGCGTCCTTTTTCAGCGTGCAGTGAACCCCGCCCAGTTGGGGCATCGTACAACCATTCTAGTCTAGCGGTTGCTCGCCGTTGGTGGAAGAACTCCTCGAGATTTGGTTGCCTTGGAGTGTGCACGCACTCGACGACTCGAGCGGGCCGCTAACGCTGCGAAAGGATCGCGTCTAGCCGTGCTTCAAAATTTTCTTCTCCCTCGGACCACAACTCACAGCGCTCGATAGGCAGCGCGCGCTCAACTGCTTCCACCCAGTGGAACAATTGTTGGATGTTTTCGCGGGTCTTGGCGTGATATTCCTTCAGGTTGCCACTGGTGGCCATCCACCGCCGAAAGGTATGTTCGGTTGGATGGTCCGAGGAGGCGAAAGGATTCGAAGCGGCGCCAGGCGCCAGCAACCCTCCGTGTCCGGTGAAAAAGTGCTCGAGTCCCAAGTCCGCTGTGAAATGCCCTGCCGTTGTGGCAAGCCTTTGGTCATACTCTGGCCCGTGGCAGATCAGCATCAGCGGCTGGGGTTCGTGCCGCCAAGTCAGGGTTTCCACATCCAGGCCCCAAAGGTCCCATTCCGCGCTGACGAAGTACGCGGTGTCGGCGTGGAGGTATTGAGCCGCCAGAGCCGCTACTTCCGGCGCGCCGTATCCCTGGTCGCGCAGGTCCCATTCCGCAACGGCCGATTCCGTGGCGTCCACCGCCTGTACAATCAGCTCCGTGAAAGCGTTTTGCGAGGCCGAAAGTGGCGCGGTCGTCAGGAACCGCGCGAACTCAGTAATCATCGTGGCTTCCGAGAAGTCGGGCGTCCACACGCGCAGGTATGCACGGTTGGCCATAGGTCAGAGCTTATTGATTATACCGTCCCGTGGAGCAGGAGGCGAACGAGCGACTCATCCTGAAGTGGACGGCCCGTCTTGAGGCGCAATGCGCGGAGCGGCAGCTTCTACTTTCGACCCGATCTGCTGAAGCCGTTCACGCAGCGCATCGCCAAGGTCCGCAAAAACCTTGGTGCACGTTTCGCGCAGCTTTTCTTCCGCAGCGGCTGCGATTCCGGCAACCACCTCACGCCATTGGTGATCCAAGGAAGTCACCGTCGCCAGCATCCACTGGTTTGACACATTGTCCAAGCGTTCTCGATAGTGCTCGGCGGCCTGCTCACCACTTCGGGCATAGATGGCTTGCATTTCCGCCTGATGAGTGTCGATCATTGACTTCCATGATTTTAGCAGCGGCTCGAATCCCGCCTGCACCTTCTGGTTCGCGTCCGCGACGCCGGATTCCACGACTTCGCCCAGGGCACCCTGGAATCGCCGCAGGAAATCTTTCTGCTCGGTTGTGACCCTTTCCGTGAGTTCCGCGCGCGCGACATCCATGTGGATGCGCGTCTCAGCCGTGGACTTCTGTATTTCGGCCTCAAAGCCTTCGAGATCCTGGCGTGCGTGCCGCTGAATTTCATCGATAAATGCAGCGGAAGTCGTCTCCGCGGCTTCGGCAAACAATGCCCGTGCCTTCTCGAACGACTCGCCGACCAGTTCGGCCATCTGCGTCTGCGCATAACTCACAAAATTACGGCTGGATTGATCCATCTCGCCGGCAAATTCATTCGAAATATCGCCCGCTTTTTCGCGCAGCTGTAGCCCGGCTTGCTCGCTGATTTTTTCCGAAATAGCCTGAATCTGGGTCTGCGCCCTTTTCTCATACCACTCGGCGGACTTAAGCAGGTCTTCCATCGTTTGGTGCTTCGCGCCTTCGGCTCTGGCCTCCAGCTCCGCTAGGCTCCGGGCCGTGACCGTTTCGGCGGACTCTTGCAACAGTTGTTCCACGCTGCTGAGGTTCCCTCGGAATTGCGCAAGTGCTTCGGCAAATGCCTCGTCGGTCGCTGAGCGAATCCGTTCCTGTTGAAGAGCGAGCGCCGCGTCGACTAAGGAATGGCTTCCGGCCAAGCGTTGCATGGCTTCTTCGGTCTTGGAAATGTGGGGCTGCATCAGGGAATCGATTTGTTGACCAAAGCTCGAAATTCCTTGCTGGCTAGATTCCTCGAAGGCTCGTCGGATCCGCGCAGCAATCTCGTCAAAAAGCGATTCCGAACGACGATGCAACTCGTTGCGGTGCAGGCTCAAGACATCGTCGACTTGCGATTGAAAACCGCTCAAGGCCTGTTGCTGGGCCAGTTCGAGCCGCGCGGAAAGTTGTTCAAGCCGCTCGGAAGTTTCGCCCGCACGGGCCAGCGCCGCTTCCAAGCGATCGGTTTGTGTTTTGATCGATTCCCTGAGCTCGGCGACCTGCTGCTCGGATTGACTCGCCGCGCCCTTTGCGGCTTCACGGAAAGTCCCCGCGAGCCGCTCGGATTCTTGCTGGAACTGCGACAACAGCGTGTGCGCGTGTTCGTTAAGTACACCAACAGCTCGCTCGTGGGCGCTCGAGAGCGCGTTATCTACGGCACTCTGCCAACGCATTTGTGCCGCTTCGGTCTCCTCGGTCAGGTGGTTCTGCCAAGTCGATTGTGCCGACGCCAAAGCCGAAGTGATCTGCTGTCGAATTTCATGGGCCGCCGCAGCGAGTGACTCCCGCTGCGAGGCAAGGATGTCCTCCCGTTGCCGTGCTGCTTCCTCGATGGCAACCTGCGCTGCTTCGGTGCGGGCGGCGACTTGCGCCGCCGACCGCTCCGTGCACTCCTGTAGCCGCGCGGTAGTCTCCTCGGCTTGCTGGCAGACGGTACGCAAAGTCTCCAGCGCACTCGTCAGCTGCTGCGCGTGTTCGGTACGCTGCGCAAGGCCTGCCTCGGAAAGTTTGGCGGCTAGATTCCGCGTCAGCTCCTCAAGCTGAGGAGCGAGCTTCCTGGGCAAGTCGTCCTGCAGGGCCGCGGCCGCAGCGTGGTGCGCGGCACGACTGCGAACATCGGATTCTTCTTGAATCTTTTGCACCGCACTCGATAATTCCCGCGACAGCTCCTCGTGAGCCGTCGCGAGCTTCTGCTCCCATTGCTCAGCGCTGATGTGCCGCTCGGCGGAGACTGCTTGTGCTGCGGCTTCGCGAGCGGCCGCTTGAATCTGTTGACGAGCGTCGGCCAGCAGCCGTGTCACCTGTCGTGCCAATTGCAACGATGCATCCGTGGTGCTTGTGGGAGAAGGGAAGACCCGCACTTTATCCGGTCCGCTGCCCGCCAGAGGGGCCGGTTCGGTAAGCGAAACATGAAACTCCGAATCCGGCGTAAAGGTCTGTGGCTGCGCCGGCAGGTTCGGTGGTGCCGGTGGGTTTGCTTCCAAAGTGCCACGCGCGGCGCCTGCTGCCGCGGTCTGTTCCTTTTCCGTCTCTGCAAACGCAAACCAATCTTCCGGGGGAAACGCGATTCCCCAGGCGTTCCCGGGAACCTCGAGTTCGAGCGCCACTTGGAAAAGCTGCCGCACCGTCCGCGGGCGTTGGATCCAAGCCACACGGCCGCGTATCGTACGTGGCTCCTGGTCCGCTTCCGGGTGGGGAATTTCCAGCCTGACCCACATGTTTTTGAGGACGTAGTGCTTCGACTGATAGCGGCAACCGTGGCAATTGAGGATCAGCGAGGATGTGCGTTCAACGAAGGGCCGGCCCAGCGCGTCGACGCCCGTCACCTGCAGTGGTACGGCCTGCACGATCCGGGTGCTCCGACGCTTCCTCAACTCCGCACTTGCGTTAACTACTGCGTCTGACACAATCTCGCCTGTTTCATCGGCAAGGTTTCTGCCAAGATCGTCCATGGGTAAGGCCGCCGTTTCCTTGCTGTGAGCAAATCGCGATAATTTACGTCCGTTTCGTCTGATGGCGCTCCGACACCGAACCGTCGCGTGTCCCGTTCAGGAACATCCACGCTTCTTTGGCTACCCAGATTGGTCCAACCAACAGATAGACCGGTCCCTGGAAAAATGCCGGATGGTTGCCTTCAATCCGGTGCCCCAAGAACAGAAAGGCCCAGCCGCCAAGAAAAAAACCGGCACCCCAGGTCCACCTCATCAGGATCAACAAGATGATTCCGGCAAAAATCATAGGAATACCGACGCCATGAAGGAGTTTGTTCCAGCCGGAGGAGTGCTCGTGATCGTACTGCGCCATGTAGCTCGAAAGACCTGGCATTATAGAACTCCCTGCGCGGGGACACAGGTAATGCGGAAGTAGAACTCTATACCTAAACGGGCTAAATGGCTAGAGGTTGCGTGAGCGCGAAAAACAGGGGGAAATGCGTTACAAGTCGCGACGGCCTTCCATCGCCTTGAGCATGGTGACCTCGTCGGCATACTCGAGGTCCGCGCCTACCGGGATGCCGACGCCGATGCGCGTGACGCGCATGCCGAGGGGCTTCAGCAATTTCGAGATGTAGATCGCGGTGGCCTCGCCTTCGGCCGTCGGGTTTGTAGCGATGATGATTTCCTCGGTCGCGCCGTCTTTCAAGCGCTCGATCAGCGACCTGATTTTGAGTTGCTCCGGCCCGCGTCCGTGCAAGGGCGAAAGCGAGCCGCCCAGTACGTGATACAGCCCGCTGTAAGTCCGCGTCTTTTCAATTGCGAGAATGTTGTGCGCTTCTTCGACCACGCAAATGGTCTTGCGATTTCGCGTAGGTCCCACGCAATACAAACAGGGATCCGTGTCGGTAATGTTGTGGCACACCGAGCACTCGCGAATCGTTGCTTTGGCGTCGCGAATTGCGTCGGCCAGCGCCAGCGCATCCTCCGGCGCCGCGCGCAGCAGGTAGAAGGCGAGTCTCTGTGCGGTTTTCTGTCCGATACCAGGGAGATGTTTCAGTTCGTCGATCAATCGTTCAACCGGGGGGGCAAAATCGGGCATAAGTGATGTTTAACACAGCCGCGCTCGTCCGCGCAAACGTGTGCGAGCGCCAGCACACTCTTGGGTTGGGCTGCCGATCGATGGAAGGACCGGCAAGATCCTCGACTGATTCTCAGCTTCATTACCGAGGGCCGTTGCGGATGGATTGGCGCTGCTAGCGAGACGCGCGACTGTGCAACGCTGCGGAATTTAGGTTGAGTCCATTCAGGCAAGGACGCCGTAGCTGTCGGCCGGTGGTGTCCTTGGGCGGTTTGTGCGCCAACGGCGCCGAGGGAGATTGCGCTTGGCGGCTGGCTCGAAACGATCTGGGTTAGAAAAGACCGGGAATCTTCAATCCAGCGATGCCGGGGATGCCGCCAGACAGGTTCTTCATTTGGTTGGCAAGTTCTTCATCAACGCGCCGTGACGCTTCATTCACGGCGGCACGCACGAGGTCTTGCAGCATCTCTTGATCCTTACTTGCGAAAACCTCCGGCTCGATGCGCACATCCACAATCTGTTTCTGGCCGTTCATCCTCACCATGACCATGCCGCCGCCGGCCGAAGCCTCTACCGTCACGGAATTCACCTGCCGCTGCAGGTCTTCCTGCAGTTGCTTGAACCGCGAGAGCATTTGTTGGAGAGCGCTGACTTCCATCAGGATTCCCCTGAGCGATGCTTTACTTCCGTGATCTTCCCGCCGAAGCGTTGCAGCATCGACTTCACCATCGGATCACGCTCGAACTGCGCGCGCAATTCCTGCGCACCCGATCCGGCGCGCGCTGCCGACGCAGCCAACGCAACTGCCTCAAGTTTAACACAGACTCGCACGCCGCGACCGAGGACCTTGCTCGAAGCAGCACGGACCTTCTCGATAGAGTCGCGCCCTTCCAGAAGTTCCGCGAATGTTCGGTTCTCTGGGGAAAGTGGAAAATAGATGCGAAGTTCCGATCCTTCCAGTTCCCAGCGGCTGCTGTGCTCGATGAGCTCGCCGAGAAATTTTTGTTGTGCCTGAATGGCGGTCTTGATTTCCACCACCTGTTGGCTGGTCAGGCCGCTCGCTTGCAGCATTGCGGGGACGCTTGGCGCCGGTGAGACTTCTTGCGTGGGCGAGGTCTCACTCGTCCTCGGCGATCCGGAAGTGATTGGCTCGACGGCGGGCGATTCCGCCTGTGGTGTTGTTTCTGTGCGCAATGAAGTCGGTGCGATGAAGGAAGATCCTACGCTTCGTGGCGCGGGCGTCAACGCCGCTGACGTTGCGGGGGATGGGTCGCGCCCCAGCACGACGGGTGCGGTTGAAATACGGCGTGACGCGCCCGCACTCAAGCCACCCGTCGGAACACCGCTGCGAAGCTCCGCTAGCAATTCTTCGAGCGGGGCCAGCCGCGACGCGTTAATCAGACGCAGCAATCCCATCTCGAGATGCACGCGCGGATCGGGCTTGCGCCGCAGATCATCGTCAGTCTGCAATAAAATCTGAAAGAATCGCGTCAGATCTTCTTCGCTGAACTGTTCTGCCGCACGCGCCAGCGCCGGCCGTTGATCCGGCGTCGCCGCAATCAAATCCGAATCCGCACCGCACACCCGCGCAATCAGCAAGTTGCGCATGTGCCGGATGGCTTCCCGACAAAAGTGCTGCAGGTTTCGTCCTTCCTTCTGAAACGTATGCACCAGTGCCAGCGCACGATCCGTGGAGCCCGACGCAATGGCACCGACCAGTTCATTTAGGGCGTCGTCTGGCACTACGCCCAGCAGTTCGCGCACTTCCTTGTCAGGGATCGTATCGCCACAATACGCGCGTGCCTGTTCCAGTAGCGACAGCGCATCGCGCAGGCTGCCTTCCGCCATCCGCGCAATCACCGCCAGCGCGCCCGGCGCAATTTTCAGATTTTCTTTCTGAGCGATCTCTTCTAGTCGCCCGGTGATTTCCGCAAACGTTAGCGCGCGAAAATGGAAATGCTGCGACCTCGACCGGATCGTATCGACCAGGTTTTCCGGCTCGGTCGTGGCCATCACAAAAATCACGCGGTCCGGGGGTTCCTCCAAGGTCTTTAGCAACGCATTGGACGCTTCGCCGGTCAGCATGTGGGCTTCGTCGAGGATAACTACCTTGCTGCGCGCCGCTGCGGGGGCATAGCGCACCATTTCCCGCAGCTCGCGAATTTGGTCGATGCCGCGATTGGAGGCCGCGTCAATTTCGATTACGTCGAGCGAAGTCCCCGCCGCGATTTCTTTGCACGAATCACATTCACCGCACGGGTCCGGAGTCGGTCCCTTGACGCAATTCAGCGCTTTTGCAAGAATTCGTGCCGCCGTAGTCTTCCCCACGCCGCGTGCTCCGGAAAAAATGTAAGCATGCGCTACGCGGTTGTTGCGAATAGCGTTGGCGAGCGTCTCCGTGACATGGCCTTGTCCGACAAGGTCCCTGAATGTTTGGGGCCGCCACTTGCGTGCGATGACTTGATAGCTCATGGAGTGTCAAAAATTCCCACTGAAAATGCGAGGAACTTCGGGTGAACTGCGGCACCCGAGGCGTTCCCGATACCGTTGCTCCCTTCCGGGCCTGGCGGGGTTCGCGGGACCTCGTTGCACAGAGCC
>Ga0209526_10002010_pt1 | contig 13662 bp, 13 predicted proteins | sample JacPinW_OM2H0_M1_FD_188566 | JGI IMG/M metagenome (GOLD analysis project Ga0209526, IMG submission 188566) | Forest soil microbial communities from Algoma, Ontario, Canada - Jack Pine, Ontario site 1_JW_OM2H0_M1 (SPAdes) (version 2) | ecosystem: Environmental > Terrestrial > Soil > Boreal... | reverse complement strand
CTTTGCCCCTGGCGGATCCAAGTCACCCTCCCCCTCTGGGGGAGGGCAGGGTGGGGGCCTTGTGCGCAATGCCGCAGAAGGCATCCGTCCCGCGACGGCCGGCTGGACCTACCTCTCGTTCCGGACGGTGCGGTGCGCGCCAGACGGCGAGCTCACCGGTCAAAGCGGCAACGAGGAGACCGCGCTGATCTGGTTAGGGGGTATCGCGGAGGTCGACGGTTTTGGCAAAGTCGGTGAGCGCGAGGATGTGTTCACCGGCAAGCCGTGGGCGCTGCTGCTGCCGCCGGGGACCAGCTACCGGATGCGTGCCCGGACGCCGTTGCACCTCGCGATCGTCTCGGCACCGGCCGAGTCGACGCTGCCGCCGCGGCTGATCCGGCCCGACGAGGTCCGCGTCGAAGTCCGTGGCAAGGGCGTCACCGAGCGGAAGATCCACTGGATCCTCTCGGAACGCGATCCGGCCGCCCGGCTGCTGCTGGTCGAAGTCCTCACGCCGGCCGGACACTGGTCGACCTATCCGCCCCACAAGCACGACGAAGACAAAGCGGGCGTCGAGCGGGCGCTCGAAGAGCTCTATTACTACCGCTTCAACCCCGAGCAGGGCTTCGCCTTCCAGAGCATCTACACAATAAACTCCCCCTTCCCCTCCGGCGGACCGAATTTACCCTCCCCCTCTGGGGGAGGGCAGGGTGGGGGCTTGGAACCACTGAACGTGTCGATTCGCGCGCGCCACGAAGATCTCGTCCTGGTTCCGCACGGTTACCACGTCGTCTCCGCCGCTCCGGGATATGACTGCTACTACCTGAACGCCATGGCAGGCGCCGTCCGTGAGTGGCTGTTCACGACCGATCCGGACCACGCGTGGCTGATGGACTGGAAGAAACATGAGTCCGCCTGAAGTGATCGTGATGGGTCGCCTCAGCGCCGACATCTATCCCATCGAACTGCGGACCTCGCTGCGCCATCAACGCAACTTCATCCGCTACGTCGGCGGCTTCGCCGGGAACGTCAGCACCGGCCTTGCTCGCCTACAGGTGAGCACCGCCATCGTCAGCAAGGTCGGCGACGATGGCCATGGCGAGTTCATTCGCGACTTCCTGTCGCGTGAAGGCGTCGACGTTACGTGGCTCGGCATCGATCACACCCTCAATACCCCGGTCGTCTTTTGCGAGATCTGGCCGCCCGATCGTTTCCCCCTGCTCTTCTACCGGACGCCGACCTGTCCGGATTGGGAGCTGACGACCGACGATTTCGATCTCGACGCCGTCGCTGAGGCACCGATCCTGCTCGTGTCAGGCACTGGCCTGGCTCGCGAGAAGAGCCGCCGCGCACACATGGCGGCGGTCGAGCGGCACCGGCATACGGCCATCTTCGACCTGGACTACCGGCCGATGTTCTGGCCCAGCCCGAAAGCCTACGCCGCGGCGGTCAACGAGGTGCTGCCACACGCGGACATCGTCCTCGGCAACGAGGACGAGGTTCGGGCAGCCACCGGCCTCGACGACGCGCGCAAGGGGATCGAGGCATTGCGCGCGTTTGGTCCGCGCATCCTGATCCTCAAACGCGGCGGCGAAGGCGCGGTGCTGTTCGACGAGGATCGGGTGGTCGAGGTACCCCCGGTCAGGATGGAGGTCGTCAACGGGCTTGGCGCGGGCGATGCCTTTCTGGCCGCGGTCGCTCACGGAGTGCTGCGTGGCACCGACCTCGCGACCGCGGTGCGTCGCGCGAACTGGTCCGGCGCCTGTGTAGCCAGCCAGGTGCCCTGTTCAGAGGCGATGCCATACCTCCGGGACATCGATACGGCGGTACCGCCGACTTAGCGTGGCCCCCACCCTACCCTCCCCCGCGAGCGGGGGAGGGAAAAGGCGCGGATCGAGACGCTCAACAGCTGGAATCCAGGCACGCGGAGCGCGCAGTTCAGGCGTCCCGACTGCCGCAAGTAGGTCAACCCCATCGCAGGGCAGGCTCGCCGAACCAGACGGCCTCGTTGCCATCGGTAACGCAGTTTCACGCCGAGCATGCGCAGCTTCATGCCGTCGGGAATAGGTCCGGCTGCCGCGAGATGAAGCGTGACGATGAGCCCGTCCTGTAACGCATGGTCTCCAGGAGGAAGCGGCGTTCCGGCCAGGACCTGGGTCGCACGCTCTCTCAGGCTGTTGCCGAGGAACTGCGCAAGCTCGGGCCAGGCTCTCGCCATGGTCCGCAACCGCTTCGCCCAGAGGAGCTGCGAGGTTGCGTGCATGCCGCGTAGATCTGAACCGGGGGGATAGGGCCCGCCCGCGGACAGTGAGCGGAGGAATTCCGCTTCGAGTGAAGCCAGCCGCAGGCGCGGCGCATCCATGATCAGCTCGGGACGCGTACGCGTCGGGCAGCCCCGCGCGCCACGGCCGTCCGAATCGCTTCTAGCTCGGCCCCCAGCTCCGACTCGCGCGGAAAGGCGTCGTCGCGTTCCAGCATGACGCCGGGCGGCGTAACTCGCGAACAGAGCTCCTCGAGGAGGGCCAGCGGGCCCGGTCCGATCGGATGCGCATGGGTATCGTGATAAAGATCGTCGCGTACCGTGCCGCCGGCCACGTGCACGTAGGCCACCCGGTCCAATGGCAGCCGAGCCAGAGCCAGCACTGGGTCCCACCCGCTGTTGCGCGCGTTCGCGTACATGTTGGAAACATCGAACAGCAACCCGGTGTCCGTTCGCGCGAGCAGCTCAGCCAGGAATGACGCTTCGTCCATCTCCGCTCCCGGCCACTCCACCAGCGTGGCGATGTTTTCAAGCGCGAGCGGGAGGGGCAGCATTCGCTTGGCCCAGGCCACGTTCTCAACAATCACCTCGAGCGCCTCGCGCGTTCGCGGCACGGGGAGCAGTTGGCCCGCTTCCATACCCTCTGCCCGGACGAACGCGAGATGCTCGCTGACCAGGCTGGCGCCCAATCGCTCGGCGACGCGGGCCAGGTGATCGAGCCGTCGGGGGTCCGGTCGGTCGGCACCTCCCAAGGAAAGGCTGAGGCCATGCACGATGACAGGAACACCCTGGCTCGCGATCCGCGTCAGTGGCGGCGGGATGTCGTCGAGCCGGATGTTCTCCGCTGTCACCTCGACAAAGCCAAGCCCCTCGCGTCGCTCGATGGCGAGTGCCAGTTCGCGTCGCCATCCGATGCCTAACCCCAGTGTCCTCATCAAGCGCACCCGCCGCAGCCGCTGCAACCGCCGCAGGCTCCGCACCCGCCACCACATGCCCCGCAACTGCCTCTCTCGCGTTTTAAGGCCTTGCCCACATGGTCCAGCGGACCCCCTTCGAGGATTCCGGACCCATAGATGGCCACGGCCTGCGCTAGATCGGTGGGGCTCAGCAGTGCCGGAGCGTGCTCCGCGCTCTCTCTGAGGGCGACGTGCTCCTCTTGGAGCTGATTCAATATGGCGTTCCCCCGTTTGGTTCGGCGTCGGCGTCCGATGACCATCAGGGTCGGAATAGCCGTGACCCACAATCCACAGAAGACTGCATTCCCGGTAACGCCACCGTTCGCCGCTACCAGGAGCAGAATGCCGACGAAGACCGCCAGACCTGCGCTGGCGATCGCTAAACCGCCGGTCCAGAGCGCCCGCTCGTCCAGGAGCAGGCCTGACGCTCGGAGAGCATCTCGGACTGGCGCGGTGGCGGGCTCTGCATGCCTTCGAATGTCCGGAACCGAGGTCGGGCCCTCCGACGCTGCCACGAAGGCGACCACCGACCGCTGAATCGGATCCTCGAGATGGGTCGGCGCCGGCTTCAACGGAATCACTTTGTCGTCCGACCGGAACTCGATCAGCCCCATCTGCGCGAGGCCCGCCAGGGTGGCCCCGATCGCCCTCGGCGCGCCGTCGGCCAGGTAGGCAGCCTCCGGTGGACTCAGCTCCACTGACGAGAGGAAATCGCCTGTTCGACCATCGATGACCATTGGTCTGCTCCTCCTTTACTGCTTGAGATGGCGCAAGCATCCGACGGGAGGCGCGGCGGCCACATCCGGGAAAAGGCTCAGGCGATGCTTATTTCGGTGCTCAATTTCGCTGACGCCGACTCAGGCCTTAGCGCTGCGCCGTGTGCTGCCCCGCGACCCAGGCGGCGATCTGGGCCCGTGAATGAAAATTCAGCTTGTTCAGCAGGTGTTGGACGTGGTTATCGACCGTTCGCTCCGAGAGAAACAGCTTGCGTGCGATCTCTCGGTTGCTGAGGCCGGCTGTGATCAACTGGGCGATCTCGAGCTCGCGGCGAGTAATCGACGATGGTGCGCCGGGGCCGATGCTGTTTTTTTTCACCGGCGTGGGCCAGGCCAGTGCGGCACCCACCTTAACGGCCAGCACGGAGAGCGCAGCGGCAATCGCCAGGAGTGGCCGAACACCCAGCGCCCAGTTCGCGGCGCCCGCCAGCACGGCCACTCCGAGGCCGGACGGATCTCGCAACTGTCGAAGGACAGCTTCCATCAGAAGTTCGAAATTACCGCGCTAAAGACTCCGCCCGGGCGGCTGGCATCATAGGTAGCCCCTCGCGAAGCCCGCGCGATTTGGCTCATGGTACGGCCGTCCGGATTCTTGCCATAAGCCACCACGAACACGTGCACGCCCGAACTCTCACTCGCATCCTGGAGCTCGCGGAGCAGGCTACTCAGGCTGTAATCGCCTGCGTCAGTGCTTCGGCCGTTGGTCACCACGACCAGCGCATTGATCCTCGTCGGATCGACTCCCTGCCGCACCGCGCCGAGCCCGTCTCGTATGGCCGAGTACAGCGCGGCCGGCTTGTTCGTCGACTGCAGGGTTGCCGCGCGCGTCTCGAGTGGAGATGCGTTGGTGGCCACCGGCGCAAAGCCAAGCACCTGGCGGTAGGGCAGGTCGCCGCTGAGCTGGCTGGCGAATTCCCAGCAACCCACCAGGTCATCGGCAGCGAGTTCGCTCAGCCCAGACCCGAGCGAACTTCGCAGCTGGCGGACGTCGGCGCCGGCGGTTGCCCCCGAGACATCAAAGAGCAGGAGCACGCGGGCTCGCTTACGGAGTCCGGTCCAGGCCTGTTGCATCGCCTCGATCACGGGCGCGACTGGTGGCTGCAAGTAGGCCCCAGGGCGCTCGGGTTGGAGCCCGTTGGACGGCGAAATCTCAATGCCCGGCTGCCCGGCCTGGTCTCGGAAACCGACGGCCTGGAATCGAACCTGCTGGGCCGGGGCGTGCAGGAAAGACAAAAACGCCTGCGCGGCACGCTGCTTCGACGGCGTAACCCAAGGGGCTTTGAGGATAACGAAGGGATGGTCGGCAGCAATGGTGCCCTCTTTCGGATAAATCGCGACGAGCGGAACTCGTGGCGCGGCATGCTCCCCAGCGCGCGCCGGATCGGCAAGTGGGTTGCCCTGGTTGTAGTCCCAGACTTCCTTCTCCTCCATCGCAACTGCTGAGACGTAGGACAGCGCGCGATTTTCGTCGTCCGCCGCCTGGAGGTTCAGGAGGAACGTGGAGACGGAATCGCCGTAGTGTTCAACAGCGGATTCCACCCCGCGCACGAAGTCGACGACGGTCGGATCAGTAAGCGCCGCCTCCGTTAGGTCTGACGAGCGGCCTGAGGCAGCGAAATAGGTGCCGATCAACGCATGAAGGCCTGACGTAGAGATGGTCGGGTTCGTTTTGCCGAGCTTGAAGACGCCCCAGTCTGGGTGTCCATAGCGACTCCACCCGACTCGACCGCGCGCCAGCTCGAGAATATCGCTCCAACCGAGGGCCTTGCCCGGCCATCCGAGCGCGGCCGCCATCGGCTGTGGCATGCCGATCACGAGAGGTGACTTGAAGAGGATCGGCAGACCGTCCGGTACGAGAATCGGCTTGCCACGCGATTTCAAGTGGTAGCTGAGCAGGACCGCCCAGGTTGTTGACGCCGGTGACCAAATATCGGGAGGGGGCCCATCGATCCGCCGATCCCAGCCGCGGGCAAGCGCTTGCTCCGCCTCGCCGGACGCCTGGCGCGTGACCTGGACGCTCACGCATCGTCCGTCGACCGAGGGGTGGCTTTGGGCATAGTCGCCGGCGATCTTGGCCAGCAAGGTCGACTTCTCCTGCGACGACGCGACGACTAAGGTGAGACATCCGGCCGGCTGCTTGCTCAAGGACACGAGCCCGCCGGTCAGCAGAATCGCAAATACCGAGGCCACAGCAAGCGGTCCGCGGCCACTCGTCCCCATCCTCTGTGCCCTTGGCGCCCTCCGCCGCCAGTTTAGGGCCCTCCATGCCGGCGGGTCAGCCCTGTCAGGGCAAATAAGCACCAGAAATGAGCACACGGTGAGCCTTTTCCCGCATTTCAGCGTTCCGGCCGCGGTGGGACGCTGCCCTCGGGCACGCCTGGAGGACGACCCGGACATCAAGTGAGAAGGAGCAGATCAATGAGCAAGACAGTCCGTCGCTTCGCTCGACTCGGACCGCTCGTCGCGGTCGTCGCGGCGCTGATGATTCCCACGATGGCCTTCGCCGCCGACGCGTCGATTCGACCCCAGTCCGCAAAGTTGGTTGCAAAGGGGGTCGAGGTCGACGTTATCGTTAGCTTCACCTGCCCCCCGGGGTTCAAAGTCGGTAGTCCGTTTGTTGGGATGCCGGGCGGAGCAACCGTCTACGTGCAGCAAGCCATCAGCAGGACGCAGCAAGCCGCAGGTTCTGGTTACAGCAGCGGGCAAGCATGCACAGGCCAGCCACAGACCGCCGTTGTCCAGGTCCTGGCCAACGTTCCTGGGCCGCCGTTTCGCAGGGGACCAGCCGTCGCATCGGCCAATCTGCAAGCCTGCGATGCCAATTTCAATTGTGCCTACGCCGCGTCCGGACTGGTGACGGTACGCATCAGCCGCTGAGCTAACCCGACGTCGTTGTTGAGCCGCCGTACCTCCAGGCGGCCCGACGTCCCGGGCGCCGACGTCGCCGCCCTCGGAGTTGCGGTGGCGGCGGTGCCGTCTTTGCCGTCGATGATCTCAGGGTGGGGAACAGCCTCAAGCCCGCTCCAGGAACATCCAGCGATGGCCCTCCAGGTCCTCGGCGCGGTAGCGTTTCCCGTTCTGGCCCGCTTCGACCTCCGAGAGGATGTCGGCACCGCCTCGCTTCGCCCGCGCGTAATGGGCATCGACATCGTCAACGTAGACGAGCACCCCATCGACGATGTAGGAGACCGCCGACCACTTCTGGGCCGCCTCACAGTCCTCACGATGGTGCCGCGGACCCTGATAGTCCGGCGTCGGTGTCGCCAGCATGATGACGCCGTCCCCCGCTTGCATCTCGCCGTGGCTGAGGCGCCCGTCCTTGCCAAGCATTCTGGCGCGCTCCTTGAACCCGAAGGCTGAGGACAGCCAGTCCATCGCTTTGGGGCCGTCCTCGTACGCAATCATTGGAATCACGTCGGGGTAGTCATGCATGCCCCCACCCTACCCTCCCCAGAGGGGGAGGGAAGATCACAAGTAGCGTTGTTGCTTCTTTTTCGATTTCTCGTAGTCCTGGCGGGCCGCGTTGACGGCGTCGACGGTCGACACCTCGGCGACCGGGACGTCCCACCAGCTCTCGTTATCGGGCACCGACTCGTAGCGATCGGCCTCGATACAGATGACTGATGTTCGAGTCGCGCGCTTCGCCTTCGCCAGGGCCTCGCGCAGCGCGTCGATGCTGGCAACCCGCACCGACTCCGCGCCGAGGCTCGCCGCGTTCGCCACCAGGTCGATCGGCAGCACCGGGCTTGGGGCCTTGTCACTGTCGAGACCAATCGATCCGTTCTTGCGGAACCGATACTGGGTGCCAAACCCGTCCGTGCCCAGCGAGCGCGAGAGGCCGCCGATCGACTTGAAGCCGTGGTTGTCGACCAGCACGATGATCAGCTTGATGCCTTCCTGCACCGCGGTGACGATCTCGCTGCTCATCATCAGGTAGGATCCGTCGCCGACCATCGAGAAGACCTCGCGGTCAGGAGCTGCCATCTTGACGCCGAGCGCGCCGGCGATCTCGTAGCCCATGCAGGAGTAGCCGTACTCGACGTGGTACTGCTTGGGATCGCGAGCCCGCCACAGCTTGTGCAGGTCGCCGGGCATCGAGCCGGCGGCACAGACCACGACGTCGCGCGGGCCCGCCGCGTCATTCACCGCCCCGATGACCTCGCTTTGCGCTGGGATCGGTTGATGGGCCAGGTGGTAGAGCCGCTCCACCTCGCGGTCCCACTCTTTGTTGAGGCGGGCGGCGAGCTCGCGGTACGAAGCGTTGACGGCGTAGCCACGCAGCCTGCCGCGCAACCCATCGATGCCGGCGCGGGCATCTCCCACCAGCGCGTGGCCGCTGTTCTTGTGGGCGTCGAAGTCGAGCACGTTGAGGTTGATGAAGTGCGCGTGTGTGTTGCCGAAGACCGTATGTGAGGCGGTGGTGAAGTCGCTCCACCGGGTGCCGATCCCGATCACGACATCGGCCTCACGCGCCAGGCGATTCGCCGCGAGCGTGCCGCTGGCGCCGATCGCGCCCAGGCTTAAGGGATGATCGAAGGGCAGTGATCCTTTCCCCGCCTGGGTCTCCCCCACCGGGATGCCGGTCGCATCGACCAGGGTGCGCAGGGCGTCGGTCGCCTCCGAGTAGATCACGCCGCCGCCGGCGACGATGATGGGGCGGTCCGCGGCGTGAATCAGGGCGGCCGCGCGGTCGAGCGCGCTGGAGTCGGGCTCTGCACGCGGCACGCTCCAGGTCCGCTTCTCGAAGAATGCGTCCGGATACTCGTACGCTTCCGCCTGCACGTCCTGGGGCAGCGCCAGGGTGACGGCTCCCGTCTCCGCCGGGTTCGTCAGGACGCGCATCGCCTCGAGTGCTGCCGGCATCAGCTGCTCGGGCCGGGTGATCCGGTCCCAGTAACGGGAGACGGGCTGAAAGCAATCGTTGACCGAGGCATCGCCGCGCCATGGGACCTCGAGCTGTTGCAGCACCGGGTCGACCGGCCGCGAGGCAAAGACGTCGCCAGGAAGCAGGAGCACCGGCAACCGATTGATGGTGGCAAGCGCGGCGCCGGTCACCATGTTGGTCGCCCCCGGCCCGATCGAGCTGGTGCAGGCCAGGATGCTCAGCCGGTTGTTCATTCGCGCGTAGCCCACCGCGGCGTGCACCATCGCCTGCTCGTTGCGCGCCTGGTAATAGGTCAACAGGTCGGGCCGCTCGAAGAGTGCCTCACCGATACCAGCGACGTTGCCGTGGCCGAAGATGCCGAAGCAGCCGCTGACGAAGCGGTGCTCGACCCCGTCGCGTTCGGCATACTGCGCCGCCAGGAATCGCACCAGCGCCTGCGCCATCGTCAGACGCATTATTTTCTCCCTCCCCCTCCGGGAGAGGGCAGGGTGGGGGCGTTCTTCTCGGCAACGATGGCGGCCGCCTGGTCGACCGCGCGGGCGACGTCGCCATCATGTGGATAGAGCAGCGAACGGCCTGCGACCAGGCCGCGCACCTGTGGGATGGCCATCGCGCGCTTCCAGCTGGCAAAGGTCCCGGCTGGATCTTCGCCTGGATCGCCACCGAGGAGCAGTGTTGGAAGGCTGGTCGCCCGCATCACCCGCTCGAGTTCGTCGACCACGGGCAGCTTCAGCCACAGGTAGGCGGACGTCGTGCCCAGTCCGGAGACGATCGTGATGGCGCGGATCAACGAGTCGGCGTCATCGCGGTTGCGCACGCGTCCGTCCTCGAGGTGACTGGCGAAGACTTCGATCATCGCCGGCAGCTGGCGCGCCGACAGCTCATCGATGGCGTGGGCGCAGGCGGCGAGTGTGCGCAGCGTCTCCGGCTCATCAGCGACGCGCACCATCATCTTGCCGCCGTCGAGTCCGCTGTCGGCGATGCCCTCGGCGGTGTACGCGGTGAAGCGGTCATCCAGCTCGAAGCGATAGCCGGTCAAGCCGCCGCGGTTCATCGAGCCAAAGACAACCTTGCCATCGAGCGCACCGAGCAGGGCAAGGTCGTCGACGATGTCGGCCGTGCCCAGGAGGCCGTCGACGCCCGGCCGCTCGAGCGCGGTGAGCAGCCGATGTAAGAGCTCGCCGCGGTCCGCCATCGCCATCGGGTCCGCCCCTACCTTGAGCACCCCGCGCGCCGGGTGATCGGCGGCCACCAGGAAGAGTGAGCCCCCACCCTGCCCCCCAGAGGGGGAGGGAGACGTTAGCAGTGGACGCCGCTTGCGCTTGGCCAGCGCCTTCCGCACGGCTGCGGGATCGGTCGCGCGGATCTCGGTGAGACGGGCCAGCAGCTCCGTGGCGGCGACGGTCACGTACGAGAGTCTGCCACGACGCTCATTTCGAATGAGTAGCGCTCGGCCGGGTAGACGTGCGACCCGTATTCGACCGGCTGGCCGGCGTCGTCGTAGCTGATCCGCTGCATCGTCAGCAGCGGCGCGCCGGTGGGCACTTTCAACAGCCGCGCCTCACGCGGCCGCGCGCTGCGAGCGCCGATCGTCTGGGAGGCGAGCCGCAGATGAATGCCGCCCTGACGAAGGAGCCGGTAGAGCCCGGTGGTCTTCAGGGCGTCTTCGGTCACGAGCTCGTCGAGCGCGAGCGGCAGGAAGTTGACCATTAGTGCGATCGGCTGGTCCGTCGCCAGCCGCAACCGCTCGAAATGCAGCACGCGCGTTCCCCTGGATAACTGGAGGGCGGTCGCCACCTCGGCGGGTGCCGGCACGGTCTCGATGGCCAGCAGCCGCGTGGCCGGCGTCTGCCCTGACTCCTTCAGGTCGTCGTAGAGACTACTGAGCCGAACCGGCCGCCGCACTCGCACCGGCACCACCAGCGTGCCGATCCCGTGCCGGCGGATCACCAAACCCTTGTTCGCGAGCAGTCCAATCGCGCGACGCACAGTGGGCCGGCTCACTCCGAGTTGCCGAGCGAGCTCGAGTTCGTTATCGAGGTGCGAGCCGGAGGACAGGCGACCCGAACGGATCGCCGTTTCCATGTTCTGGGCCAGCTGGAAATACAGCGGCACGGGGCTGGCACGGTCGAGCACGGTGTCCGTCTGTCCCCTCCGAGCCCCCATGTCCCTCACCTACTGCGGCCGCGGGCCACAGAAACAGTTGTCATGACAACCTAACCTCAATACTATAGAGGGGTTCGGCGCAAGAGTGGGTTTCGACAACCTCATAGGAGGAGAAGGGAATGCAGCGAATTAGCCGGCGGGAATTCGTCAAACGAACGGCGGTCACAGGTGCCGCCTTCACCTCGCTCCCGGCGTTCCTCGCCGCCTGCGGAACGAGCACCAGCACCAGTACCAAGCCATCGAAACTCGTCGTCGCCGCCGTGCAGGGCAACGAGGACGGTCCGCTGAAGAAGGTGGTCGGGAATTACAAGAGCCAGACCGGCATCGAGGTGCAGGTTGTGGAATTCCCGTATGACTCGCTCTATTCGAAGCTGGTCACCACGTTCCAAGCGAACGACTCGTCGTATGACCTCTGCATGATGGACGACCCCTGGATGCCGAAGTTCGGCACCATGGGCGCGCTCCAGCCGCTCGACAACTTTGGCTTCACGCGCGACCCGGACATTCCGACCGTGGTCTATGACGTTGGCACCTGGCCGCCGCCGCATGGTCCGGTTCCGCCCAGCGAGCAGGGCAAGACGGCGCACCTCTACGGCATCACCATCGTCGGCAACGTGGAGATGTTCATGTATCGCAGCGACAAGTCCTCTGCCCCAACAAGCTGGGATGACGTGCTCGCCAACGCAAAGACGTACAATGCCGCGAATTTCTACGGCTACGTCATTCGGGGAAAGGCGACCAACCCCGTGAGCAGTGACTCGCTGCCCATCCTCTGGTCATTCGGTGGCAACATCTTCGACGACAGCTGGAAGGTCCAGCTCGACTCGACCGCTTCTATCACGGCGGTGGACTTCCTCACGAGGAAGCTCAAGGCCTACGCGGAGCCGGGTGCCGAAAGTTTCGACGCCGCCGAGCGCTCGCAGGCGATGGCCACCGGGAAGGCGTACCAGTCGACCGTCTGGCCTGGCGAGATCACGGGCATCGTCGAGGACCCGACCGTGTCGCAGGTCAGGGGCAAGGTCGCCTATATCCCGATCCCGCAGGGCCCCAGCGGCAAGGGTCTCGGCATGATGGGCAACTGGCTGCTTGGCATCCCCAAGGGCTCGAAGAATGGTTCCGCGGCAGCCGACTTCATCAAGTGGATGCTCCAGCCTGCGAACATGCGCAACTACGTGGCGCAGGGCGGCATCCCGATCCGCAACAGCATCCTCAACGATGCCTCGCTGGCGGCGGCGAACCCCTACTTCAAGGCGCTCGCAGCCTCCTTCGCCGCCGTGCCCAACTGGCGGCCACGGACCGACCAGTGGGGCGCCGTCGAAACCTCGTACGGAACGGCGATGAACGCGGCGGTGGCCGGCCTGATGACTCCGCAGGCCGCGATGCAGAAGGCGGCCGGCGAAATCCGCACGCTGATGAAGGCCGCCAACTACCCGTCGTAAGCGAACCGTCCTACATTTGACGATGTGAGCCGCCTGGTCGCCGAACTCCCGGTCCCGACCGGTTCGAAGCCGGTGGGGGCCGGGCGGCCACGGCGGAGCCGGCAGGAACGACTCGCCTATACGATCCTCCTGCCCGCGCTCGGCACGGTGTTCGTCATCGTCACCATCCCGTTCGTGATCGCCGTCTGGCAATCGATCACGTCGGACGATGGCACGCTGATCGGCTTCCGGAACTACGCGAGGGCCCTGGGCAATCCACTCTTTTTCGATGCCCTTCGCGCCACCGGGCTGTACGCGTTGATCGTCCTCCCCACCGAGATCGTCCTTGGTCTCGGCTTCGCCCTGCTGGTTCATCGCGCCGTCAAGCGGGCCGGGCTCAGGGCGACGCTCTACGTGCTCGCCGTTCTGCCGCTGGTGGTGCCGCCGGTGGCGGTGGGCGTCGTGGCACGCCTCATCTATGCGCCCGGTTATGGCGTGCTCAATTATGTGTTACAGACGATCGGCATCACACACTCCGAGATCCAGTGGCTCGGAGTGCCGATCCTCGCGATGGGCTCGGTGGCGAGTGTCGACATCTGGCAGTGGACGCCGTTCGTCTACCTCGTGCTCTTCGCCGGGCTGCAGACAGTCCCCAAGGAATCCGTCGAGGCGGCCCAGGTCGACGGCGCGACCTGGTGGACACAGTTCATCTACATCGAGCTGCATTACCTTCGGCCACTGTTTCTTTTGATCCTGTTCTTTCGCATGGCCGACGTGCTCAGGGTCTTCGACCACGTCTACATCCTCACCGGAGGCGGCCCGGGGACGGCCACGCAATTGCTCAGCCTCTATATCTATCGGATCGAGTTCAGATTTTTCGATGGAGGGCAGGCCGCAGCGCTCGCTGTGATGGTTCTGGTCGCGATCAGCGTCCTCTACTCGCTCGTGACGCGAGCCCTCCCGTTGGAGCGAGCCTGATGCGCGACCGCCGAGCCGCCATCGGGCTTCGTCTCATCCTGATTGTTGCGGGTCTTGGTGTGGCCGCCTTCCTCTACGCCTTCCCGCTCTACTGGCTGATTGCAACCTCGCTGAAAAGCAAGGCGGAGCTATATCAGACGATCACGCTCGTGCCGCAACACCCAACCCTGGCGTCTTACTACAGCGTCCTCTTCGACCGTGGCTTCTGGGTCCTGCTCAAGAACAGCGTGATCGTCTGCGCCGC
>Ga0209526_10002009_pt1 | contig 13663 bp, 11 predicted proteins | sample JacPinW_OM2H0_M1_FD_188566 | JGI IMG/M metagenome (GOLD analysis project Ga0209526, IMG submission 188566) | Forest soil microbial communities from Algoma, Ontario, Canada - Jack Pine, Ontario site 1_JW_OM2H0_M1 (SPAdes) (version 2) | ecosystem: Environmental > Terrestrial > Soil > Boreal... | reverse complement strand
CGACCGGGGAGAGCTGTTCGCCTATCTTTCTCCGGGCTTTGCCGCCGGCGAAATCACGGGCGGCCCCTTCGGCGTCAATCAGACTCCGCCGTTCGTGAACTCCCAGGTTTGCAATTCCACCTTTATATATGGCGGTTTCATTCCTGTCTGCAACCTTAGTTCCGCCTCGCTTGCCAATCCTTGGGGCCCGACGCGTGGACCCGCGCCGAGCGGAAACCCGGCGGATATTATCAACTTTCTGCCGAGTCGAGCCGCGATCGAAAGTGGCGCGCAGGTCTTCCCTTTCGCCGTTTATGACCGCGCGAACAAACTCCCTTATACCATCAACGACACGTTCGACATTCAATGGCAGCCACGCAATGACTTGGCCATCGAGATTGGCTACGTCGGCAACCTCGGTCGTCACCAGGTCATTCCTGTTCCTTTCAATCAGGCGGGCATCGCCACGCCCACCAAGGCCATCCATGGCCAGCAATACACCTATGGTTACCAGGTGCTGGATCCGAACAACAATTTCAACGGGATTAGCCTGCCCAACGGGCAGGGCTCGATGCTAAACACCTACGAAGGTGGCAACATTGACCTTCGCGTACCTTTCGTGGGCTATTCCGCCGAGTCGGAGAGCTACAAAGCCGCGGGCGTTTCCGCTTACAACGCATTACAGACGCACATCGAAAAGCGCTTGAGTCACGGGCTTCAGGTGGGCTTCTCCTATACCTATTCCCACGCCCTGGATGAGCAGAGCGCCATGGGGCTCTTCTTCACTGGTAATAATCCGCTGAACTTGCGCGATGGGTATGCGTCGTCGGACTTCGACCGCACACACGTCTTCAACTTCAACTACCTGTACCAGTTGCCAAAATTCTTCAGGGACTCCGAGTTGAAGGGCAAGCTGGCGGACGGCTGGGCGATTTCCGGGATCGCCGTGTTCCAGAGTGGCCAGCCTTATAGCATCGTAGACTTCTCGGGTGCCGTTGGCAGCGTCTTCTACGGCGTGTCGGACGGCATCACCAACCCCATTGTTCCGCTGGGCAACGGTTGCACCCCCAAGACTGCCGTCACGGGCTCGAACGGTATTGACAGTCCAGCCCTCAAAGCTAGCTGTTTCGCCGTCCCGATGCTCAACCCCGGAGATTTGAACGGTGCCATTCCGCCGGGCGATACCTACGAGACCAACTTCACGACCGGCCAGCGCAATATTTTCCGGCAGTCCTGGCAGAAGCGTACGGACATTTCGCTGATCAAGGTTACAAAGCTGACCGAGCGGCTCTCTATGAAATTCAGCTTCGACGTGTTCAACCTGACGAATACACCGAGCTTTGATATCCCCAAAGCCGACGTTACGCAGAATGCCAACTTCAACGGTTTTCCCGTTTTGGGATCGAGTCTCTACAATGCGCCGTCTGGACTGGGCAGCGTGACCAACACCATCGGCGGCTCGCGGCAGATTCAAATGACGCTGCGCGTACTTTTCTAGGCCGTGTTTTCAAAGTCGAAGATCGCGGGGCTCCCGAGTGATTCGGGAGTCCCGCGATCGGCGCCAGCCTTTTCCTCGACGGTTTGCCTACACGAAACCCTGGAATTCACTATCCCTTCGCACGGACGGTTACCGACAACATCTCCACGAGGGCCGCGTCAAACCGCCGCTGAAGTTCGGCTGCCGACGAAAAAATCTTACCCTCCACGTGCCGCGCCGGAAAATCAAAGCGAATCGATGGCTCTGCAAACGGATAAGGATCAAGCCTGAAGTCTCGCGGACCTACCGGTTGTGCCTCGACCTGGGCATATCCTGCGTCACGCAGCGGCAGCGGATGCAGCAAATGGGCTGGCTGCCGAAAATCCACGCACGCGAGCAAGGAAAGATAGTCGGTCGCTTGCAGCAAGCGGAAGTGGTCCAAGATCGCGGCCTCGGTTGTCTGCGGCGGCGTGAACCGGGGATCGGCGGCAATCTCCTGCAAGAGCGCTTGTTGAAAGGCCTTCTGCTGGTCGAGAAATTGATCGAGGAGAGGCAACTCGGCTGGCGCGATGGTGGAGCGGTCGGCGTGTTCGGAAAGCAGACTGAAGGTGTGCATGGAGATGAGCACGGCGGCATAGGGATCCTCGGCGGCGATCAAGCGCACGGCGCGGTCGCGCACCGCCAGATAGTCGGCGAGGTCGATTTCCTCAAAGGCTGAGTATTTGCCGACGAGTTCGACCGAGAAGGCGGCCGGCTTGCCCTGACGAGTGATCTGTGGCGCGGCGTCGCGTGCGAGCCATCCATCGTCATGGCGGGCGATGCCCTTCAGTACGTTGGCTCGGGGCTCCGGCGGTCGAAAACGCTCGTTACCCCAGCGCTCGGCGAAAGCTCCGGCCAGACGCGCATGGTCCGGGTGAGTCACGAGCCACCAGCCAGTTTCCGTCTCTAGTCGCAGCATCGTTGCCTTCCTCGCGGAGCGCTTACTCGGCTTCCGGCGCCCGCGCTGATTCGTGCCAGCGGTGCAGAAAATACCACTCGAAGAACATCACCAAGAACAAGAAACCAAAACCCAGCACGGTCGATGCCAGCACCAGCGCGAACAGATAGTCTGTCTGCAGTTGCGATGAAGCGTACAGAATCGAGTAACCCAGACCGCCTTCACCCACGCGGCTGGAACCGGCGTACAGCTCACCTGTGATCGCGCCAATCACCGCGATGCCGCTGGCGATGCGGATACCCACGAAAAGCGACGGCACCGAGTGTGGAAGGCGCAGCTTGAAGAGCAGTTGCGCGGACGAGGCATTGTGCATCAGGAAGAGATGCACCAGATTCTCCTCTGCGCTGATCAGTCCCTGCGTGGTGTTGGCGATGATAGGCGCCAGGGAAATGATGAACGCGATGAGCGTGACCGCTGCTGTCCCCGCGCCCACCCACATCAGTATCAACGGCGCGATGGCCACGATCGGCACTGTTTGCAACAGCAGCGTGTAGGGATAGAGCATCCGCCGCACCCAGCGCGATTGCGCAAACAACAACGCCACGACCACGCCTGCAACGATGCTGGCCATCAGGCCGCCGCCAGCCTCCTCCGCCGTAATGGTCAGGGCGTTCAGCAGCGATGGGAACCGCGCACCCGCAGCCTGTGCGACGGCGCGCGGTGACGGCAACATATACGATGGCACGTGGAAGATCCACAAAACGAGCTGCCACAAGGCCAGCAGGGCTGCGAAAACGGCTAGAGCATTTGCCACGGTGATCAGCCGTTGTCTCATGCAGAGAGCGCTTTGCGCAGTGCGTGTGACACCTGAGAAACGAGATCCTCAAACTCCGGCGCGTTGCGCAGCGCCGCCGTGCGCAGCCTCGGCAGATCCACCGGAAGCACAGCGTGGATGCGTCCTGGATTTGACGCAAGCACCACAATCCGAGTCGAAAGAAAAACCGCCTCGGCTACCGAATGCGTCACGAACACGGCCGTCCATCTCTGCTCCGTGCGCAAACGCAGCAGCTCCTCGTTCAAGTGGTCGCGTGACATTTCATCCAAAGCCGCAAAAGGCTCGTCCATCAGCAGGAGGCGCGGATTGGTGGATAGCGCACGAGCTATTGAAACGCGCATCTTCATGCCGCCCGAAAGCTCCCGTGGGTAGGCCTCGGCAACATGTCCGAGGCCAACCAACTCCAGAAGCGCGCCGGTCTTCGCCTCCCGGCGAACTTTCGTGACACCCTCCAGCTCGAGGCCCAGCCCAACATTCTGGCGCACCGTGCGCCAAGGCAGCAGCGTGGCGTCTTGAAAGATGTAGGAAACGATTTCACGAGCGACTCTCGGCGTCAGGCCATCGACGCGGATCGTCCCACCGCTCGGAGCCGTCAACCCGGAGATTAATTTCAGCACCGTCGACTTGCCGCATCCGGAAGGACCGATGAAAGTCACGAATTCGTCTTTTGGAACGCTCAAGCTCACTCCGTCCAGGACCGCTTGGCCCTTGCCGTAGCACTTGCTGACCCCGGCAAGCTCGATCATCGGCACTCCCGATTCGGGGCTCATTCGATCACCTCCTCTACCGGCAAGCGCAGCACAGACGGGCAGGTAAGGCGGTGATAAACAGTCTGCGTCGAGCGGCGCCAGTCCCACGAACTGGCGCGACAGGAAGGAACTCCGCTGCCGGGATTGCGGTCGTAAAGCGGAAAGGCGCTGCTGGCTATTTCCAGCCGGATGCAGTCGCCGGCGTCAAAACGGCAAGAAGTGGGTTCGAGGAGGAACTGCCACAGGTGAATCTTGTCTGCGGCATAGCTCGTCTCAGCGAACAGGTGGCCCGACCGTGCGATGCCCAGACAAATGAACTCCGCCGCGCCGTGGGGCCGCACGCGCACCAGTTTTGCCGTGAAATCCGTGTGGGCGGCCGAGCTGGCGCAATGCAACGCAAGGCGCGGAAAACCGAACACCAAGAGCGGTCGATCGAGCGGCGCTGTCGTATATACGAGCAGGTTGTTGCCCAGTTCCAGCGTGGCCTGGTCGAATTGCCCGCTGGCGCCCGCGTGGCCGCCCGGCGCAACCACTGGAACTTCCGGATCGTAGACAAAAATGTCGGAAGGCTCGTCCGGCGCAGGCGGGTCTGCCGATAGCACCCCATCACCTTTGCGTGAATTGGCCCTGCCCCCACTGTGCAGATAGAGGGTATGGTTGGCCTCCTCCGGAAAATTGCTCGCGGGCCTCCATCGATTCTCTCCCAGCACAAAGCGGCGGACGCGCGGCTCGCCGGCAAACTCGCCGGAATCTTTCAGCCAATGGTTGAACCAGCGCAGAAGGATCGCGTCGGTATCGAGCAGCGCCTCGGAACTGAAATTGGCGGCGCCGATACGATCTCCCCAGGGGATGTGCTGCCACGGTCCGGCAATCAGGTACTGATGCTCGCGTGCAAACGCGCTTCCGGCGTAGTTGCACAACGCCAGAAAGGCGTGAACGCTCCCGTAGAGAAAAATGTCGTACCAGCCGCAGATATGGAGGGCCGGCACCTGAATGCTGTGAAGCCTCTCGCTGACGTCGAGCGATGTCCAATATTCGCCCGGCTGATCGTGATCGAGCCAATCGAGCACGTACCGGGGTACGCCCTCCCCCTGCAAAGCGGGATGCTCGCGAAGCGGCAACACGCCGGTTTGCACCGCGAGATCGGCCCAAGCTTTCTCGAGTCGGGCACTCGCGTCACGCAGCTTCCTGCGGCGCGTGTCCGCTCTCAACAATTGCAGGCCCCAGCCAAGGGTTGCACTGAGGCGCAGCGCTCCGTGTTGATAAAACCAGCCGCGATACAGATCGTCGGCCGTCATACCCGGCGCAATGCAGACCAAACCCTCCGGCTGTTCGGCTGCGCCGAGCAGTTGCGTCATTCCTTGGTAGGAGAACCCGTACATGCCGACGCGGCCATCGCATTCCGTCCGAGTTCGCAGCCACGCGATGGTCTCCGCGCCATCACGCGCTTCGTGGCGAAAGGGATAGAACTCGCCAGCCGAATCGCCTCGCCCGCGAACATCTTGAATCACGACGTTGTAACCATTCCGCGCAAACCAAACCGGATGTGCGTAGACCACCGTGGAGGCGATATCACGGCCGTAGGGTTGGCGCATCAGAAGTGTGGGATTTGGTCCGAGCTGAGGCGGGTAGTAGTGATCGGAAAAGAGCTCGATTCCATCGGTCATGCGACAGCCCACGCCGCGTTCGAGTCGCACGCCATCGCCGCAATCGACGAAACTCGCGGCAATCATGGCTGGGGCGGGTCCGGGTAGCGAGTCATGGCCTCCAGAGCCGCTGCCAGCCGTGTGGCGGCCTCGTTCAGCCAGCGAGCACCGTTCTCCCGGGTGGCCGGACGCGGATCACCCAGCACTCCGCTCGGAGCGATGTCGCGCGTGAGCCATGCAAATGTGGCTGGAGCGTTCTCCGGCTTCAGCAGTTCCTGCTTATCAACCGTCGCGATGTAGTTGACAGTGTAGGCCGAACGATCCACGAGTTCCGGAACGGAGGCCAGCAACAGAGCGGTTTCCACTTCTCCCGCGTGGAATCCGTACGTTCGCTCTTGCGCGGAGAGGCCTTCAAACAGGATGCCCCCCGATCCGTGCAATGCAAACGTACGCAAACCAAACTCGGCGCGAAGGTCGCGTGCCATCACGTCGATCAGCGCCGTGTTGCCGCCGTGCGTGTTGTAAAGGGCGAGCCTCCGGAAGCCAGCGCACGACAAGCTCGACCCCAGATCGCGCAGCACCGCCAGGAACGTCGATGCGCTCACCGCAAGTGTTCCCGGAAAGCCAAGATGTTCGTTGCTCTTTCCGTAGTGAACGGTCGGCAGCGCGTAAACGGCCAACCCTTCCGGCAATTTGGCGAGCGCGTGACCCAGAAGCAGATTGTTGATGAGCGTGTCGGTCGCGAGGGGGAGGTGATGGCCGTGCTGCTCGATAGCTGCGGTGGGGAGAACCAGCAGCGTCGACTCGCGCGGCAGCGCATCCACCTGCTTCCAATTGAGGTAGGAGAAGTTACGCGCCTCAGGAATCCAGGTCTTCATTTCGAGGACCCTCCTGTCGCCACTTCGGGCGCAAAGGTGATCATCTTCCCAGGATTGAGCAGTCCCTTGGGGTCGTATCGCCGCTTGGCAAGCAACTGCGCGTGATCGGCGCGGTAGCGTCCGCTACCCTCAACATTGTTAACGTGCGGATTGGCGACGAAAACGCCTATCGCAAGGCAGAAGCGGATCATCTCGTTTAACCTTTGCTCTGTTGTGTAGTAGACGAGGGGAATCGCGCCGGGAATAACCTGACCATCGCCGTTTTTCATGAACTCCATGTGAAATAGAATTTCGTTGCCGAAACGCTCTTTCAACTTACGAAATTGCTCGCGGACGGCGGCTGGATCGAATCCGCATTGCAAGTAGGTATACGCTTCATCGGTTTTCATGGCCCACAGAGTGGTGTGATTCCACGTGTAGTCGGACAGAAGTGGCCGCGTGCGCAGCCCGAGATACGCGCCGGAGTAGCTGACCTCTCCGCCGGCATCCCGCGCGGCAGTTTCGAGGGCCGACAGCTGACTGGAGGCGATCAGGAAAAATAGCAGCGCCTTGTCTCTGGGGGTGTACTCCCTCAGCGGCACAAAGAAGGACGGAATCGGCCATTCGAACGTGGTCACCAGCCGCTTGGTCCATCGCGCATCGCCCGCGATGCGTTCGCTGAAGTCGAAGGCGGCAGCGAAATCATCGAATGCCACGGCACATTGCGACCACTGTACCTCGGGCGCGAGCGCCAACCAGATGCGCGTGATGATGCCGTTGGTACCCCAGGCGTGGAGGATTTCGTGGACCGCTGCTCCTTCGTGCAGCACTAGGCGAGGCTCCGCTTCCATGGTGACCACTTCGAGAGCGCGCACGGTGTTGAAATCGCGCAGATTGCCATGAGCCACGGAACCGATTCCCCCGGAACCGCCCCCAAGAAATCCGCCGACCGATGCCTTCACGATTGTGGACGGATAACAGCGCAGCTCCCACCCTGTCTTGCGGGCTTCATTCTCGAGCACTCCCAAGCGCACGCCGGGCTGGCAAACCGCCACACCCTCGGGCGTAATCCCTTCGAGCCGGTCCATCCGCGCCAGGTCGAGCACCACGCCGCCACGCAGCGGAACCGCCTGGCCATAATTTCCGGTGCCCGCGCCGCGCGCCGTCACCGCAAGATTGTGAGCGTAGCAATAGCGCAAAATATATTGAATTTCGGCCGCGCTGAGCGGTTGCACCACAATATCGCCTACTTTGCCGTGGAGTTCCCTTCGCAACACCGGCGAATACCAGTAAAAGTCACGCGAGAGCTGCTCCACAACATCAGGTTGGGTTAGCACGCGCGCGCCGGGGCCAAGAAGTGCAGCCAGTGCGACGGCGTGTTCCGCATCCATCTGTTCTGCTCCTTTCCCGGCTAAGGCTTGCCCGGCTTCTCTCTGCCACTGCTCCAGGTGCGGAAGGCCTTCTGCATGTTCGGGTGCGTGAAAAGTGTGTTGCAAAGCTCACGCAACACCGGCCCTTCGACGAGGCAGGCCATGTCCGATCGCCGGGCGACTTCCTTGGCGGGAATGTGGATTTGCAGACAGTAGAAATTGGCATCGGCGATGGTCGCACCAAAGATCACGCGGTCGAGCCGGGCCCACAGTGCGTTGGCCATGCACATCGGACACGGCTCGCAGGTGGAATACATCGTGTAACCGGCGAGCGAGGGAGATTTCAGCTTCTTGGAGGCGAGACGGACCGTACGCACCTCCGCGTGCGAGCTGGGATCGTTTTCGCGCATCACGGCGTTGGTAGCGCGCATCAGGCGCTCGCCGCTCTTCGTGTGCACGATCAGTGCGCCAAAAGGCACAGGCTGACCCGTATCCAGTGTGCGCGCGGTGAAGCGTACGAGCTCGCGAATGCGCTCCTCGTCCAGAGTCGTCACGCTAGTGAATCCGGCCGCCGCGGGAGGCATGGCGCAATTTAGCACGGCAGTAAAGGAGAACGACAAACGGAAAATCGAATCCGTCAAATCGAACGCGCCGCACGTTCGTTCCACCGGACGCAGTTAGAATATGGTGCATGTCCGTCACGTGCGTACGCTCGAAAGATTCCGCTCGCGCCCTTGGCTTGTGCTGCCTAGCTACCTTGCTTCTGGGGTTGCCCTTTACGGGTTGTCACAAATCATCGGCAGGAACGACTTTGACCAAGGTCGTGCTGCAAACGGACTGGTATCCCCAACCGGAACACGGGGGTTTCTATACTGCCCTCGTAAACGGCTCCTACGAGGAGGAAGGCCTCGACGTCACGATCCAGCCCGGCAGCCAGTACTCGATTCCCGATCAGCTCGTGGCCTCGGGCGCGGCGCAGTTCGGCATGGGGTCTTCGGATCGCACGTTGGAGTCGGTCGGAGACGGCCAACCGCTGGTCGCGGTAGCTGCCACGATGCAATCCGATCCGCAAGGAATTATGGTGCGCAAGGAATCGCCTATTCACTCCTTCGCCGATCTCGAGGGACACACGGTCGCGGTGAAACCCGGGTCCACCTGGTTTCAGTATCTGGTGAAACGCTACCGGCTCGGCAATGTCCATGAGATACCCGCGACGATGAGCGTCGCGAACTTTGTAGCGGATCGGCAATACATTCAGCAGGCATTTGTCACATCGGAGCCGTTCTTCGCGCAAAAGGCTGGGATCGAGACACGCGTGCTCCTCACCCGCGACGCTGGGTACAAGCCGTATCGCGTGATGTTCACGTCGAGGGATTTTCTGCGAGGGCACCCGGACGTTGTAGCCAAGTTCGTGCGGGCCTCGGTCCGAGGATGGCGTGGGTACCTTCGTGATCCCAGACCTGCCCACGCCGCCATTGCCAAGCTCAATCCCGCGCTCAACGCGGATTGGATGCAATTCAGTTGGCAGGCCCTCGACGATGGCCACTTCGTCATCGGCGATGATCCCCAGGTCACGCAACTCGGGCAGATGACTTCGGAGCGCTGGACCACTATGTATCAACAACTTCTCGATCTGGGTGTGATCAAGAAACCTTTTGATGCCGCAACGGCGTTCACGCTGGAGTTTGTACAGCCCAGGTAGCACAGGCCGGTATGGTCGGTTCCGCTTCTCGATGGCGGTCGAAGGCCCGGAGAAAGACGCACCGTGGGACTCCGCCCTTCCCGGCTGTCGTTCTTCGTGGAGCTTCCAGAAAACGAAGGCAGGAAGATGTTCGCCGGGTACTCAGATCTGACGTCACCACTTCGATATCCACTCCCGGCATGAGTCTTGTGGAGAACTTCTTCAACCTATCGTCGCCAGGCCGAACCGACCCAATCCTTCAGTGAACCGCGATTCAAATAAACGAGGACTGTGGCGGAACCGGAACAGAGAAAGGAATGGGCCCAGCGGTGCAAGCGGAGAACGTAGGGTTGGCACAAAAAACGATTTCTGGGGTGATCCTGGGCCAGTGTTGAGGACTCACCAGGATACCCGCACGGATTGGAGAGACGAGAAGATACCGTTGATCCCGTATCCTGGCGGAGTTACTGGGCTGGGACGTTTATCCCTCGGAATCGGGAAGCGGCTACACATGCTAAGAAAAAATGCCGGCCGCCGGAAAAAACTTCCAACAGAGCATAGAGCCCTCTCGGCCAAGTCGTTACGGAGATAGCCGTAGATGCTTGATTGTTTGAGAGCTTAGCGAGTTTGCCCAGATTTTTTGCGCGGATGGAGCAGAGCGTGCTTGAAGATAGCAACCTGCCCATAACCTATCGAGGAGGTCCATTTTGATCATTCGAAAACTTCTCTATTGTATTTCTCTTGCCGGCCTGCTGGTGGTTGGCTTGCAGGCGCGCGCCCAGCCTATTCACCTGCAATCGGACTCAGGAAAGCAATCTGAGCCGGCGACGAAGTCCGTCGCGGGCAAGGTGACGTCCATCGGCAATTCGGGTACCTCCTTCGCAGTGGAGGTCGAGGGGAACCGCAAAGACACGATGGAGTTTGTCGTGAACAAGAACACGCAGGTGCAAGGCCAGGTGAAGATTGGGACCCTAGTGGCGGTGGAATATCAACCTACCGAGGGCGGGCAAAATCTGGCGGTAAGCATATCCGTGCGAGGCTAACAGGACGGGATCACTCCCTTTTGCCCGTGATCTCTTTGAGGCGGATTCGGCCGGACTAGATTTCGGGCTGGTCCGCCTCTTTTTTGTTTTCGCCGACTGTAGAATTCCTTGAGACTACCCTTTTGCTAGAGCCTCTAGTTTGGTCGAAGCGCCAGGCTGACCAATTGTCCATAGCTTACAGAGCGTACCTGAAATAGAAATGGTCGCAGGAGCGGATATGGGCGGCAAAGCTGCCACCAACGCGCCTTGCCAGAGTGCGGCGTTTTTCCGACTTCATTGCGGCTTGGCCCATAGAACGTTTGGAACTCAAAACCCGAGGAAGCCAGAAACTAGCCTGACCCGACCCCGAGTCCTGGGACCGACTCCTCGATTGTGCAGGCAAATCCTGGACAGGTGGGCAGCACTACAGGAAAAGGTGTAACGCCCTCCGGATTTCGCCTGAGCAAAATATTTCACCAACTAAGTGAACAGCGCACTATTTACGTACCATTACTCCATGCGATGCGAACGCTCATGTGCTGCAAGTGCCGGAGACTCTGGAGCTTGTGGGCGATGGCAGACAGGATGCTCTCAAACGAATCGATCGGAGGAATCCAGGCATTGCGTCACTTTTGCACGATGACTTCAAGAACATACGTGAGGCTCCTCTAGCTCGACGAGTCGGAAAATCAAGCCCAACGGGACCAAGCCCAACGGGACAGGAAGCAAAGCGGCGCAGAAGCTAGAGGGAGTTGACCCGGCTCGGTTGGTTATGCCAGGTGATGCCACATTCTGAGGAGCCGAACTATGTCGACGTCAGCCGAATATGCTGGGGTGTTAGGCGGGAGTGTGGAGCGCCGCTTTTACCCGCGCATCGCCCCTTCCGCGCCAATCTACATTGCATTTGATACCAACAACCAAGGGCTACTCCTGAATATCGGAGAGAACGGACTGTTGGTTTCGACACCGCTCGGACTGCCTCGCAATTTCGTCTGCCGCGTATCGTTAGCGTTGAATGGGCTTCGCAAAGCGATCCAGGTGAACATTCGGGTCGTCTGGATGACGGAGTCGAACAAACGCGCCGGGATACAGATTCTTGATCTCAGCGAGCATGATCGGGAACAAATTCGCAAGTGGGCGGCGCTCGAACGTCAGCGGGACCCGGCTGTGGAACGGTCAGCTTCGCACGAGGAGACCGGACCCTCGCAAAGACCACAAACGGAGCAGCGGCCCGCGGTTGCCGAATGCCCGGAAACCTTTGGATCTGCCCCTAACGTGCGGTCGCGTGAACCGGGTCTGCACGGTAACGCTTGCACCGAATTCACCGAGCCGGCCACGAGTGGAGATGTACTGACTGGCTCGCTCGCTGATATGCACTCTAGCGAGGCGGCAGCTCGCGAGGCTCACGACCGCATTTCCCGGTCTGAGGCGCCGCAGATCAATGAGGGCGGATTTAGCAGCGTGCAGGGGCCTCGAAGGAATACAGCCTCCAAAAGACTGGCACAGGTAATGTGGGCCGCAGCGATCGCGGTGCTGATGGGGCTGGGGCTGTTATTGTGGCGAGGTGGCCCGCTTCGTAGACTACCGAACCGTTCTGGAGAGGCCGCGACAGAAAACAACGCACCGGCGGTAACCGATCCAAACACCGCTGCCAAACAAGTTCAGAATGGTCGGACACGGGCTCCCGTCGCGAGGCCTGAAAAACCCTCTACCGAGTACTCTGCGTCTTTGAGTGCGGGTGATACTACGTTAACGAGGAACCTTTCTGATGGTCGGGACGCCGTGGATACTGGGCAGAAGAAGAACATTGGTGCTGCGAGCTCTCTCGATTCTGCTTCGAATCGCCCCATTCAAAATGTTACAGATGGAGAGGGCGATGTTGCGAAAACGGCTTCGGTCTCTTCTTCGAAACCACCGGAGCAGCCCTTGAAACTTGTGGTTCCGGAGATATCGGGATCACAAATCACCGAAAGCCCCGCCACAAACAGGCCTGCCCCAAATCCAACCGAGAAAGACACGGCTTCTGATCTTCCGGTTGCGAACCACGCGGGGAACACGAGTCTTGCCGATGCAACCGCTCCGGTCTCAAATCCGCCACGTTCTAACGATAAGTCAATCCATGCGCTGCCGGGGGGCGTCTTAAATCCTGTCGCTCCGCCAGCAGCCGCATATTCGCCGGCAGCGGACAGACCAACCTCGGTCGAGCGCAAAGCGGACGCCAGTGGTGGCGTATACATGGATGTGCCTGAAGAGCGGCTCACGCGGGTCACACCTCCTAAAAGTCGCAAGGCATCGTTTGTGAGCCTGCCAGGCGAAGGAATGCTTGTATCGTCACTGATTACGATGCATATTCAGCGGTCGGTTCTGATGCAGGGTGAGCATATACGGTTGTGGTGGCCTCTCAGGCGAAGCGGAAAGGACGTGTTTCTGGGCGAATTGGTTTCACGCGTCGATCCCGAACCTTCTCATCAGCAAACCGGAAGCCGCTCAGCGGTGAGCGTAAGAGCCAGCGTCGACAAGGATGGGCAGATCGAGAAGGTGATCCCCGTCAGCGGGTCGATTACGCTCCTCCCCAATGTGGTGCGGGCGGTTCGTCAGTGGCGATACGAGCCAACGCTGTTGGATGGCAAACCCGTCGAAACCGAAGCGTACATTGTGGTTGAATTTCACCCGACAGCAGGCGGGACTCCCGGCTCTAAGTAGACGTGAGGTACCGACACTTCCGTCAAAGTGGCCTGCGACTCCCCGTAAGACAAGTCACATCCGCTTTCGTCATACTGAACGTTCGGAGTTCGCTTTTGACCTTACAATGGGATCTGGTATTTCGCTTGGCGCTCTTCACAATCCGAATCGGAGGAGTGCTGCTTGGGTTATCCGCTTCTTGATCTAACAAACAAAACGGCGGTGGTGATCGGTGGAACCAGCGGCATCGGACTGGCGCTGACCAGGGGACTAGCCCAGGCCGGGGCGAATGTTGTACCGACGGGCCGTCGAGATGAACAGGTACGGAACGCTGCCGCGGAGGTTGTGGCGCTCGGGCGGCAATCGCTTGCTCAGACTTGCGACGTGACCGACAACGCCAGCCTGGAGCGGCTCCTGCAGTCTGTATG
>Ga0209526_10002008_pt1 | contig 13663 bp, 13 predicted proteins | sample JacPinW_OM2H0_M1_FD_188566 | JGI IMG/M metagenome (GOLD analysis project Ga0209526, IMG submission 188566) | Forest soil microbial communities from Algoma, Ontario, Canada - Jack Pine, Ontario site 1_JW_OM2H0_M1 (SPAdes) (version 2) | ecosystem: Environmental > Terrestrial > Soil > Boreal... | reverse complement strand
CTGAGCTGTAGAGGCTGGTTGCAGCGCAGACGCGCCGGAATCGATGCCGCTTCGGTTTCGGGATCGAGCCGTCGATCGGAGATCCGAGAACTCCGTGCGGTCGGCGGGACATCCGAATCTGACGGGTAGTTGCCCGCACGTGCCCGTGCGACTGACCTCCTCGGGCATACGGCACAATTGATGCTTGTCGAACATTATGATTGACAAGCATAATGTCCCTCGCTACCAAGCGTGCTACAGCGCTGGCTGGATCACTCGAAACCGAGACAGAGTCTGCTGATTCTTTCCGGCTCGAGCACTCGCATGATGAACGATTTGTTTCTGAATCGCTCCGCCCCACTTTACGGGCGCGCCCGCAAGCTCTTGCACGTGCAACCCATGAGCTACGCGGCATTCTGCCGGGCTTGCCGACTGAACCCCGCGCAGACTGAATCCTTCAGCCGCTTCGCCCTCCTCGGGGGCATTCCCAAATATTGGGAATTCGTCGATCCCGAAGTCGCGGCGGTCGATCTGGCCGAGGAACTTTTCTTCGGATTCGCTCCCTATCTCGACCAAGAGCCCGCGCGCATCCTCCGCGACGAGGGCACATTGTTCCCCGTTTCGGCGTCTGCCCTTCGCCGGCCGGGCCCGACTACGATCTCGGCGGATCGGGCCCGAACCTTCCCGGTCTCGCCTGGTCGGCGCTCGACGTCTTCATCGGACGGCTGATCTGGCAGACCGCCGATCCTACCGCCGGCGCCATCGATACGGGATCGGTCAGCGTTGCCAACGGAGTGATGTATGCCGGCTCTCAATCGGGCTCCATGTATGCGCTCGACGCGTCCATCGGCAGGATCCTGTGGAGGTGCCCCAATGTCAGAAGCGTGGCCGAGATCACGCGGATCAGCACGTCGCCTCCTTAAACTGAGCGAAGGTGCCATAAGCAATAGCCAGTGTGGAGCGCCACGATCGAACAATAGAAACCCGGGTGAACTACATCGGACCGATGACTGAGCGGCCCCGATACCATGTGAACGACGTATCGCGCGATACACTCACACTGGATCCTCGGATCATCCAGATCGGGGATGCCCGGCTGCGTGCAGAACCGCCTTCGCTGGAGCGAGAAGGGTTCGCGCTATTCCCACGCAAAAGCACGGTCTGCGACGTCGGCAACCTGGAGGACATAGCCCGCACCTACCGGTCAGAAACTGAGCGGCTGCTCCTCGAGCTGACCAATGCGGACAAAGTTGTGCTCGGTAGTCCCGCTGTGCGCCGGTTCGCTCAAAGCTCGCCCGATGCAGGCCGGCTCACTTGCTCAGGCCGTCTCTACAACACGCGTCCGGTCTGTTTCGTCCACATTGACATCAGTGATTCCACGGCCGCAGCGTTTACCGAACTCTGGCGACCCAAGAATCATGGCCGGCCAGTGCGTCGCTTTGCACACTACAACGTCTGGCGCGTACTGTCGCCACCGCCCCAGGACATGCCACTGGCCCTCTGTGACGCGCGCAGCGTATCTCCGTTGGATCTGGTCGAAGCCGATGCCATGATGGACATCCCGGGCAAACGGGAGTCTTCATACATCGGGCTGGTAGTTCGCTACAACCCGCGCCATCGCTGGTCGTACTTCCCGGACATGAATCGGGACGAGGTGCTCATCTTCAAAACCCATGACTCCGATCCCCGTCAGCCGAGCCATGTGCCGCATTCGGCGTTCAACGATCCTGGATCTCCCCCGGAAGCTGACCCGCGGGCGAGCATCGAGATGCGAGGGATCGCTTTCTGGTTCGCCAATTAACCGCCGACCGCGGTTAGGTGCGCCGCCACGCCGGCGGTTCTCTCGACTGCCGCCCTGGCATCGTAAAGCACAACACAATTGCGCCCGGCGCCTTTGGCTTGATAGAGCGCCGCGTCCGCGTGCGCGAGCAACTGCCTGAGCTCGTAGCCCGACGAGCTGGTCGCCGCGATCCCGAAGCTCGCGGAGACCTTCAACTCGCCACTGCCAAAGCCGGCCGATATTCCGGTAATGACCATGCGCAGCTGCTCACCGCGCTGACGAGCCGCCTCCGGCCCGGAGTCCGGAAGCAGGATACTGAACTCCTCGCCGCCGAAACGTCCGAAGGCCTCATGCGCATGCAGATGGACCCGGCACCTCGAAACCGTCTCCTGCAGCACGAGATCGCCCGTGGCATGCCCATGCCGGTCGTTGATCGCCTTGAAATGATCCAGGTCGCACAAGACGATGCACAGCTCCTTTTGGGACTTTCTGGCGTACTCCAGCGCACTCTCGGCCTGGCTGATGAAATGAAGCCGGTTGCTGATCCCGGTCAAACCGTCTAGGCGCGACACGTTCATGAAATGCAGCTGCAAGCGTTTGGTCCTGTAAGTCCACAGTCCGATGAAAACCAGGATCGTGACGAGCAGCGCCCCATATAGACGGCTGTTCTCGAGCGCCTCGGCGCCCAGGGCCTTTTCCAGCTTCAGCACCTGATTCTGTCTGGTCAGAGCAGTGATCTGCAGCTTGCTCGCTATGGTCTCGTGGGCAACCTTGTCGTATGCCAGCTGACGGGCGCTGAGGTCATCCATATGGCCTCTGTCGGCGGCAGTGTACTGCTCGTGAAAATCGAGTGCCGACTTGAAATCACCCCGCTCCTTCGCGAGCTCGTAGAGCACCCGGTTCGCCGTTACCGATGACTCCGCATATGGGCTCTTCGGGGCGTGCGCGAGCGAATTGGAAGCAAAGGTCTGCGCGAGCACGGCGTAGCCCTTTCGCCGGTACGCATCGGCCAGCAACGCATCGAATTGGGATATCAGGCGCGAGTATTGGGTTCGAAGCACCTCCTCGTAGTGCCCTTTCAACAATGCGATGGCGTCATCGAGCCGACCCTGGTCGATGTACAGTTTCGCCGCATGAGTTCTGATCTCGTTGGAGTAAAGGAACTCACCCAGCTTCTCACAGGCATCGGTTTCCGCCTGAACCTCGGCGCCGACCGTGCCAAGCCTGCCGCTTTCGAAAAGCGCCGCAAGCTTTTGTTGGCCACCTCGGCAGATGCCGCGGCCGGACCAGTTCTCGTCGATCACCTTCTGCGCATAGCCCAGGCTCAGATCGGTTTGCCCCACCGCCCGGTACAGCTGCGCCGCAACCAACAAAGCCTGCTCGCGGGCACTTTTGTCGGACACTCGTGGCAGCTGTTCGAGCAATCGGTTCAGTTCCGAATAGGCGGCCTCGTAATGCCCCGTGACCTCCTGGAGATTCATGAGCGTGGAGCGCGCCCGAAACTGCAGAGTAAGGTCACTGGAGTGCTGGATGATCTCCTTCAACTCAGGTATGGCAGTCTGATCGTCGCCTTCGGTTGCAGATTTCCAGGCCTTCAGATAGCGCAAATACTCCTTTTGTGCACCTGCCAACTGTCCCGCACGCCCCTCGAGCGAACCCAGGATTGCGACGAATTCTGCGTGATTCGTACTCTTGATCCTGTCTGCCTTGTTGAGAAGTCTACCGGTGTCCTCGCGCTCCCCAGCAATCGCGCACGTCGCAGCCCACAGGAGTGCAAGCGCAGTAGCACCCCGCAGAAATTGCCGAGCGAAGCTCGCGCCGCTGGCGCGCCGGCGAGTTAGTTCAGGCACGGGACTCGAGCGAAGCGGCGAAACTCGAGTCTCTGGTCTTACTGCGCGTCATTTGTCATCTGCCTCATCTTCGTCATCCTCGGCTTCTTCGTCATCCTTATCCTCGTGGCCTTCATCGCCCTTCTCTTCACTCTCCTCCTCCTCCTCCGGGGCGTGGATCAAGCAGCAAATGGTGTGGCTCGCGTCAACCAAGGACTCCAGCAGGCGTTGATCCCCGCCCAAAATAGCCGCCTGTAGGTTGGGCTCGATTCCAGCCCGCGTCAGCGCCGCTTCTAATTCGAGCCCCGTGACGTGGCGCAAGTGCGCGTCACGGCCCATTTGCTCCAGGAAATCGATCACAATTGACATTGATGGTTTGCCTTTTTTAAGTGGTCAGCTTACCGCCGCAAAACGGCGACAGCCACTAAAGCCTAAGCCTACGAGTGAGCATTCGACAACCTTCGAGACTTTAGCCTCGTGCCGGCGGGCACTCGGTAAAACGCGGGCTCCCGCACCACGACTCGCGGTAAGCAGACCAAATGCACTTGCCAGGCGCGACCTCGAGGGCCGGCGCGTCCGTGTTGCGTGCGAGCCCCAGGCTGATGGGCACCCGCCTGGCGATCGCGTTATCCGCGGCATGCTGAATCCAAACTTCATCCACCGGATAGATCGCGAACCCGTGCGTCACCAACGCGTGCAGACCCTCCTTCCCAAACCCTCGTCCCCGTGATTCGGAGTTGAGCACCATCCCCGCCTCTACCCGGCGGCGGTGGGCATCGAAGTGCTGAAAAGCGCTAATTCCGATGGCTCGTTGACTGGCTTTCTCGACTATGACCAGAAATAGCCGCTCGAGCGGATGAGAATCCAGCGACGCAAGGACGATCCGGAAGCTGCGCTGAGCCCGTTCGCGCGTCAGCACCGGACCAACAAAGCGCATCGTTTCCGGATCTCCATAGAGGTCGCAGAACAGTGTCTCGTCTGCTTCAGACACGGACCGCATGCTGAGCCGTTCCGTGCCGACCCAGCTCGGTTTTCGTGCGTGGATCACTTCGGCCACCCTCGAGATCCTGCGGCGATCAAATCTGCGGATAGTTTAGCGGGCAGGCCGCGGCGATACTGTGAGCCCTACGAAGGATCAATGCTGCGGTGACCGGGTGGTTGAATCCGCTCGGTGCCCAATCATTACCCCTGATCGAATGACCTCGGCCAATAGGCTGTTCAGCCCATTCCAACGCCTGCACACGGAATCCGAGTTTCCGGGAACCGGGATCGGGCTCGCCACTGTGCACCGGATAATCGATCGCCACGGCGGACGCATTTGGGCGGACGGCGCCGCCAGAGCGGCCCCATGGACTCGGCGCATGAGCAAACCTCCTGCTTGGTGCTTCGCGTTGCTGACTCGAATAAGATCAGCATCGTTGCCGGCAAGCGCGGCACGCGGGACGTCCGCAAAATGTTCCGCGCCGAAACGTTGAATTGTGTGGCATAAGCGGAGGCAGCTGCGTGATCGGATCGAAACACCTGAAGGGCATTGTGCGGTCTGCCTTGAAACGACGGGGGTACGAGCTCGTACGACGCAATTCCGCCGGCCGCGCCGATGAGCTGATGGATGTGACCCCCGCGGAGCTGGCCATTTACCAGCGCCTCAAGCCCTACACGATGACAACCGTGGAAAAGGTGATCACCCTGGTGCGCGCCGTCCGCTACATCGTCAGGAATCGAGTTCCCGGTGATTTCGTCGAGTGCGGAGTGTGGCGCGGAGGCAGCATGATGGCGATCGCCCTGGCGCTGCAGGAGGCGGGCGAAACGGATCGCAATCTGCTTCTTTACGATACGTTTACCGGCATGTCGGCGCCGACGTCGAGCGACAAGCGTTACGACGGGGTGACCGCCTCCTCCATGATGGCCTCCGGGGACAGGAACGCGAGAGTGTTCGCTTATGCAAGCATGGACGACGTGAAGGCCAACATGACATCGACTCGCTATCCTCCAGAGCGGATTCGCTACATCCAGGGCCGCGTCGAGGTTACGCTGCCCGCAGACGCACCCGAGAAGATCTGCATGCTGCGTCTCGATACCGACTGGTACGAGTCAACCCAGCACGAGCTGACCCAGCTGTACCCCAGGTTGGTCAGGTACGGCGTGCTGATCATCGACGACTATGGTCATTGGCAGGGAGCACGGCAAGCCGCGGATGAGTATTTCAGCCAACTCACTCCTGTCCCGTTTCTGCATCGTATCGATTACTCGGGCCGGCTGGTGATCAAGCCGTGAATCTGTGATCGCAAGAAGTGAAGCGGCTGGCCAGTTAGCGCCGGATCGTTTGCCGGCGGGTGGGCTATAGTTCACGCCGTACGTCCCTCCCGAAACCTTTACGCGCGCTCGGCGCCGCACCGCCGACACCGGCACTTAGCTAAGATTCTCATTGGAAAGTGGGTGTAAGTTGCCGCAGGCTCGGAATTGCAGTGGATCCGGCGCAGCTGGGCGGTGTTCGTCAGCAATTCGCGCGCGAATATATTCGTGCCGACCCCTGAGTCTGAACCGTCATGGGGGGCACGGCGTCGATAACGTCGTTGATCGATTTGAATTGCTCTGGATTCGTAAGAAGCATGCGAGCCAGGTTCAATGCGCCGGCTTCGCAATCGGCGCGCAAACGAGTATCTACAATGCGCTCAAAGTCGATTACATGCGCGAAGCCGATAATGCGGCGGATCATCTTGCAGGCGCCAAAGCCGAGCATGTCGGCAAACAGGCGATCCATGAACTCGTCACGCGCCGCCTGGAGCGCGTCGTTGTCCTCGGGACCGGAAAACATGGATAGAGGGAATACGTCACCATTGGAGTTCTCGGCCCATAGTGCCAGGAAGCGTCTGTGGAACGTCTCCCAAAAGCTCCTCGCCTGCTCGAGAATCCACGCCTGATAAGCGCTGCGGTCGTCGTTCGGGGTTGCATATCCTGGCTGGGAGTACCAACTCAACAGGAGATTGCCGAAGAACGCGCCCAGATCAAATCCAATTGGTCCGTAAAAAGCGAATTCAGGATCAATGACGCGAGTGTCGTTTTCCGTAACCATCAACGACCCGGAATGCAGATCCCCGTGAATAAGGGCTTGAGCATCGTTTAGAAATTTCTGCCCCAAACGCGCCGCGGCAACCTTGAGTGGCCCGTCACGGCGCATGTCAGAAACGATTTGATCGAGCTGCGGCGAAGTGTGGCGATTGCGCTCGCTCGCGCGGTAGGGATCTCCGAAGATCAAGTCAACTGTAATGCGGATCAGTGCTGTATTTCCCGCAAAGAGCGCGATTCCGTCCATCTTGCGCTCGAATGGCCCCGCGAAGTCGGAGGTAAAGAAGCAAGCGCGTGCGACATAGTCGCCAATGTCGTGAGCGAGAGCTGGGTAACGCCTTCCTTCAATCAGGCCATGCCGCAAGATGATGTGCGGCGACAGTCGCTCCATGACGGTGCAGTAAAGCTCGGGGTCATAGTGATAGATCTTGGGAATCAACCCGCCGACGTAGGGCGATACGGCGCGATAATACGAATTCTCGAAGAATGCCCGTTCAAGCGCCATCGGCCACGAACTGCCGGCGACCCGGACATATGGCAGAGCCTGCTTGACGCAAACCGAGCCAATCGGCCCTTCCACGATGAACACCAGGTTGAGATTCCCGTCCCCAACTTCACGGACTTTCCAACTGTCAGGTCGTCCGCCGAGCAGAGCGCGGACGTCGAACAGGCCTGCGATCCACGCTGGTATTGTCTGGGGATCGAGTATCCTATATGCCTGAGCTGCCTTGTCGTTCGGCATGGGTCAACCTCTCCTGACCCCCGCGCCCGCACGGTATTCACCTCCAAACATGAGATCAGGATCGGTCGCCGCTTGCGTTCCATAAGTGCGGAATTTCTCGACGACGCGGAGCATCTCGTCATCATCGAGAATGCGTACATTACCGAGAGACAATGCAATACGATATTGTGTCGCGAGATTCTCGACTTCGCCGGCAAGGGCGACGGCGGAAGGAAGGTCTGCACCTACTGCGATGCAGCCATGATTGGCGAGCAAACAGGCCTTGCGGCCATTTAGAGCGGTGATCGCGGCCTCGGAAAGCTCCTGTGTGCCGAAGGTGAAGTACGGCGCACAGCGGATGTCCGAGCCACCCGCAGCCGCGACCATGTAGTGGAATGCAGGTATCCCCCGCCCGGTACAAGCGAGCGCCGTCGCATTCCGTGAATGGGTATGAACGATCGCGCCAACCTCATCTCGCGACTTGAATATGTCGCGATGAAATCGCCATTCGCTCGATGGGCGGCAAGGTCCGAACCAACGGCCATCAAACTCCATTAGCACAATGTCGTTCGGTTTGAGAGAGTCAAAAGCGGCGCCGGTCGGTGTGACGAGAAATCGCCGCTCGTCATTACGCACACTGACATTGCCGGATCTGCCGTAAGTCAGTTCGTTGCGCCCGAGCTCGCGACAGGCAGCCACCACCGCTTCGCGCAGACTCTCATCCACCATCGCGCTGTCGGGATCAGTCATTCTGCCGCTCGCTGGCGAACAGCCTCTGCAGGCCTGCACGGTTCGCAAGGCATACACCGCGCTCGGTGATCAACCCGGTCACAAGATTCGCGGGCGTCACATCGAAGGCCACGTTGAGCGCCGGGCTGGTCTCCGGCACTACCCTCACCGTCTCGATGGCACCGCAGGAGCTGCGGCCACTGATGTGGGTAACTTCCATCGGCGATCGTTCCTCAATCGGGATATCGCGAGCCTGCTCGAGAGACCAATCGATGGTGCTGCCCGGCAGCGCTACATAGAAAGGCACACCGTTATCTCGGGCTGCGAGGGCCTTGAGATATGTTCCGACCTTGTTGCACACATCCCCCACTGCAGTTGTGCGGTCACTTCCGACGATGACCATATCCACCTGGCCCCGCTGCATGAGATGACCTCCGAGATTATCGGCAATGACTGTGTGTGGTACTCCGTGCGCGCCGAGCTCAAAAGCCGTCAGCGCGGCTCCCTGGTTGCGCGGCCGGGTCTCGTCCACCCAGACATGGACCGGAATCCCAGCATCGTGAGCCATGTAGATGGGCGACAGTGCCGTACCCCAATCTACGCATGCAAGCCAACCGGCGTTGCAATGTGTCAGGATGTTAAGCCTGCGTCCGGCCGTCCTCGCCAGTCCCCGAATGATCTCGAGACCATGAAAGCCAATGGAACGGCATTGTTCCACATCGGCATCGCAAATCGCAGCAGCCTCTTTGAACGCAACCTTGACTCGTTCAGTCGGCGGGATCCCCGCAAGCGCGCCTCGCATTCTGGTCAATGCCCATGCCAAATTGACAGCTGTTGGTCGCGTGGAGTGCAGTACCCGCGCAGCTTCCTCCAGGTACGCATCAGATACATCTAGGCGCAACGCGAGCGCTATGCCGTAGGCGGCCGTGGCTCCTATGAGGGGCGCGCCACGCACGACCATGGTCTGAATCGCTCGCGCGACGTCATCGAGCGTTTGGAGATCGAGCGTCGCGAAATGAAAAGGTAAGCGAGACTGATCGATGACAGAGACTGCACAGGATGCGATCGGCCAGATGGTGCGGTAGTGAGTGCCTGCGATTTTCATTGATCACGCGTTTCGAGCATTGGGCGCCAAGCCCCCAGATGTTACAACCTTTTGTCGTGAACGAAGCTGAATATCAAGGATATCAGGAGTGTACGAGCGCCAAAGTCCCCGCGCGCGAGGTCCTCGAACGTCGCGGCCTGCCCGAGGGCCGGTTCATGCGGCTCTGGGGGGCATGGGCTCCCAGTGCCGGTGCGAAGCCTGGGGGCAGATCATCGAACCGGGTCAGGTCAAGAAACACGTGATGGCTGCCGCGCCGGCATCGCCCTGAAGTTGGGTGCGGAGCAGGATCACGTCCCCAGTGAAACACGGCTCGTCACAAATCGCCGCCTGCAGGCAAGAACCGCCCAAATGGCGACGAACGCGCCGATGCCGACCGTCCACACCAGCGCGTATCCGATCGAATTCGGCCGTTTGAATAGACGATCAGTCAACAGGGCCACAGTCAGTGGACCCAGCGACAGGGCGAGGAGATTCACCAGCAGCACTTGAATCGCCATGACCTGGGCGCGAATGGGTGGTGGGGAGATCTGCTGCAACGCTGTGCCGCCCAACACCGTCGGCATGCCAAGCACACAGTAGGCCCCACACACGGACAATACGGCCCACTCCCCGCTGACACCCAGCACAGGCACAGCTGTTGTGATGACCATCATTGCAGCCACTGCGATAGCGACGCGCAGCGCGGCGTCACGGTGTCCTACCGCCTCGAGCTTATCAGTGGCCGCACCGGCGACCCACGCGCCAGCCATGCCTCCAGCTACCGCTGCCAACCCCGCCATCGGGCCGACGGCGGCGTAGCTCAGCCCGTGAGTCCTCACGAGCATCGTCAGTGACCAACTCGATATTGCGAAGACACAATAGGAAAGGGCCAGCATCGTGCCACTGACGCCAGCGAATACCTTCCAGTGCAGCCGTAGATGCGACAGGGTCCTGACCAGATTTTGCCTTAGTGGCACCACAACACCACTGTGCCGCGGCTCCGGCAACGTCAGAAGCAGACAGGCTGCCAGGCCTCCAAAGACGCTGCACATCAAAAAGCCGGCTCTCCAAGTTGCGCTGATACCCCAAAACAGGTCGCTCCCAATGCTACCCGGATTTCGGACGAGCCAGCCGCCGCCCATCAATGCCAACGCTGTCCCAATCGGGCCGCCACACCCAAAAATGCCGATGGCGGTCGAGAGTCGCTGCCGGGGGGCAACATCGGCGATCATCGAGAGCGCAGCCGGATACAGGAACGCCTCGCCGAGCCCGACCAACATCCGCGCGGCGAACAGTTCGGGAAAGCTGCGCGCGAACGCACAGGCGACCGTGGCCACGGACCAGGTGACGACACCAATCAGCACGATCAGCCGACGATGGCCATGGTCAGCTATTCGCGCAGCCGGTATTCCCAGCGCGGAGGCAAATACGGCCACAGCCAGTCCTTGGATCAGACTGTACTGTGTATCGGTCAATACCAGATCGGCCTTGATTGGTTCTACGAGGACGTTCAGGATCTGAAATGTCGCTACCGCGGCCGCATGACAAACGGCCAGCACGACCACTGCCCACACCCATGGCGCGGGGCCGCTGGCGTCCGAGCTCGGTGTGTGCACTACTTCTACTGCGTCCCTAAGCACTGGATCCAGCCCGATTGCGGCAGACTTAGAATTGATAGGTGAGGGAGGCCCCGTACATTCGCGGTTCACCGTACACGGTGGTCGAGGTACCTATCGTCGAATACAGGTCCTCATTCGCGATACGGTACGTTTTGTTCGTGACGTTGGTGGCAAAGAGTGCCATATCCACGTGTGAACCCCACACCCGCTGCCAGTCGCTCCGCAATCCCAACAACCCATACGCAGGCAGGTAGCTGCCCGGATCGACCATAGCGAACCCAGCGAAAACGCGGTCCTGATACGTGAAGTTTGCGCCGAACCAGACTTCTCCGACCGCGCCGGGAAGTGGCAGTTTGATGCGACCGCTCACACTACCCTTGTTTCGTGGTGCATACGCGTACGGCAGGTCTGTCAAATCCTGCCCGAGAGGCGTCACGTAACGTGCATAGTGGGCGTCCAAACGCGAGTACGTCAGTGTCAGCTCTGCGTAGGATGCCGGCCGAAGGATATCTTGCAGCTCCAATCCCCTGACAATAGCCTTCGCAGCATTCGCGGTCACGGCTTCCTGCAAATTACCAAATAGGGCGCTGGTGTTCACCTGGGCATTGGTTAACCAGCTGTTATAGAGCGCAATATTTGTGCGGCCTTTGAGCTCTCCCACGGACCAATCGGCCTTCACGCCCACCTCCACATCGCGGACTTTCTCCGGGCCGTAGGTGAAGAAGGGATTGCTGGTCGCACCGATACTCGCCGCCACGATATTGAAGCCCCCACTCTTGTAACCTTGTCGAGAGGCCAGGTAAAGGAGGGTGGACGGCGTCGCCCGATAATCGAGTCCAAAAGTATAGGAGCCTCCGCCGTGCCTCGCACCCGCCTCGACAAAGCAGTTGGGATAAGTGCCCGCCCGCGACGAACAGAAATCGCCGACTGCCGGATAAAACGGCTGGGCTCCGAATGATTGGCTGTAGCCTTCATAGACGTGATCCCACGTATAGCGGTAGCCAGCCGTGAGACTCAGTCCTTCCAGGATACTGGAGAGAGCGTATGTAACCTGGCCATACGCTCCTAGCGATGTTCCGCCGATATCGGTTTTATCCGTGTTGCTGAAAATCGGCAGGAGTACCACATCCTGCGTATAGGTGCGGTGGTCAGCGCCCGGCGTATAGTCATGCTGATAGTACACACCCGTTTGCCAGGAAAGCGCATCTCCCAGCGATTTCCCCTGTAGTTGCAACTCCTCCGTCTCGGTATCCTGATTTACCAGATACGTGCCGGGTCGTGAGCCGAGCGAATCCAGCAGCGGCAAAGTCGTTCCGTCCTCATCGTCATTCCGTCTCGCCCACTGGCGGGAGAAGCTGAAGATATTCGACAACGTGAGCCCGTCGCCAAGAGTGAGGTTGGTCTTATTGATCAAACTGTAATACTTGTTGTCGTCGAGCTCGCGCACTGAGAGCGCGGTTGCGCGCGCTCCTCGCGCTGCCTGAGCATCGAGATAGGTCAGAATTCCCGCACCGTTAAAGGGGTTGGCCGGATTCGCGGCGGTGAGAATGCTGCCCGGACCATGCTCGTTGAAGGCCACGTAGCTGGCGATGAAGTAATTCTGAAGGGTGTCCGATGGCTGGAACAGAACTCCGACGCGAGCCGCTCGAAAATGGCGGTTGTCGTACTCGACGCCGGTGTTGACGTCCCGTGTGTACCCCTGGCGTGAGCCCATCTGACCGGCCACGCGGACGGCCAGAGTGCCCTCGATCACCGGAATGTTGACAGCCCCCTGCGCTTCCGCGCGGCGGTAATCGCCGCCCAGTATCTGGGCGTAGCCATCCATGGCCCGCAGATCGGGACGACGCGGTTCAAACAGTACAGCGCCGCCAGTCGTGTTGCGGCCGAACAGTGTGCCCTGAGGGCCATTGAGTACTTGCACGGATTCAAGGTCGTAGTACAGCCCGGGGCCCGACATCTGAGTCGGTACTTCCGAGAAATAGCCCACGACGGCCGGACCGCCGCCCGCGCCACCACCGGTGTTCAAGCCGGACTCACTCTGCCCGCGCAAACTGAAAAACTGTTGTCCGCTGCCGTGGGCGTATTGCGACACGTAGGCCGATGGCACGATGAACTGCAGGTCAGTCAGCGTCTTGATGCTCTGCCGTTCCAAAGCCTGCTGATCGATGGACGTGATAGCGATAGGCACAATCTGCGAGGATTCCGTCTGGCGCCGGGCGGTCACCAGGATCTCCTCAATCTTGGTCGACGCGGTGTCGGCGTCCTCGGCCCAGGTCGTCTGGGGCGTGGCACAGACGGCACTGAATGACGCAACAACCGCTGCTGCCCGCGCGCAAAGCCCTGTGAGCTTTGTCGGATACTTCTGAAGGCTCATGAACTCCCCCTCTTTGGCTGCGAACGGCTGCGCAGCCTGCCGCGCAAGCACTATATTGAAATCGAAATCTCAATGCAACGTGTTGCATAAATTATCGTATAGTTTTAGCTTAGTTGCCCCGAGTGGCGGCAGACGCATTGTAATTGCCGAACGTTTCCGCGGTATTATTGCTCCTACCGGAGTTCCCCAGGCCTGCAAGCGCCACCTGGCTTTCAGGATTTAAATGCAACGCATTGCAGGACAATACGCAGATCGAAAACAGGTCGCTAACATGCCATCAATACCTTTCTTTCCTCCGCCACCGGACACTGTGAGCACGGCCGCGCGCGAAGCGCTCCGGAATCTGCCCAGCGCCTCGGGTCCGGAAGACTTGGAAATACATCGAGGAATGTGCGCGGCAGTCCAGCGGGACCTGGGAGCGATACAGCTCGCGCGTCACGGTGTACGCATGGAGGAACGCCATGTCGACTCAGTACCGGTGC
>Ga0209526_10002007_pt1 | contig 13665 bp, 9 predicted proteins | sample JacPinW_OM2H0_M1_FD_188566 | JGI IMG/M metagenome (GOLD analysis project Ga0209526, IMG submission 188566) | Forest soil microbial communities from Algoma, Ontario, Canada - Jack Pine, Ontario site 1_JW_OM2H0_M1 (SPAdes) (version 2) | ecosystem: Environmental > Terrestrial > Soil > Boreal... | reverse complement strand
GGGAAAGGGGAAGTCACCGGCGAGCCACCGGTGCAGCGTCACGCCGAAGGCCCACACGTCGCCGGGTGGGAGCCGGCCGGCAGGAGGATCACTGAGGTATTCGGGCGCGAGGTAAGACAGGCTGCCAGCGTGGGCGGATGCGCTGTCGCGGCCCGGGGGCGATGCGATGCCCAGATCACCGAGCAGCCACTGCCCGTCCACCTGGAAGACATTCCCAGGCTTTACGTCGTTGTGCACGACCACTCCGCTGCCATCCGCCTTGCGCGAGCTATGCAGGTAACCGAGCGCGTCGGCGATGCCCGCCGCCCCGGCGCAGATCGCTGGCAGGTTCCGGGACCCGTACTGGCCCGCTGCCAGGCCGCGAATGTAGTCGGCCAGGCTGAGTTCGGCGAGTGGCATCAGGAACACCACCGCCCCGGCGAGGTCGCTATCTCTGGGCTCCTGCCAGACGGCGAGTGCACGCATCAGGTGGCGGTGCCGGAACGACGAAAGCGCGTGCGCCTCACGCAGCGCGGCTTCGCGGGCCTCCGGCAGGTCGGCCACCTGAACGGCCTTCAGCGCGAGCCTCCGCGGCACCCCATCGAGCGTGCCCGCGCCGACATACACATCCGACCAGAGGCCAGAGCCGACGTGAGCCTCGATCCGCCAGCCGCCGACTTCGGCCGAAACAGGCAGCCGCGGCGGCCTCATTCCGGTCGGCCAGCCTGCGTCGGAGGGCCGCGTCGCCCCGTCGTTGTCCGGCCCGGTCTCGCTACTTGGCATCACGCACCGTCCTCCACCACAGGTCCTCCTGCCGCGACCGCCATCCGGGCTCCTCGAACATGGCGAGGTCGGCGCGGGTCAGGACATCGTTAGCGAGCAGCACCTCGGCCATAACTGTTGGAGTCAGCCGTGTCGCCACGGGTGCCAGGCCGCAGGCAAGTACGCGCTCGCGAAGGTATTTCAGATGGTCGTTGACCTGCTCGACCAGCCGATCACGGAAGACCGGATCCCGGTCCAGCAGACCAAGTTGGTGTCTGGCGTCGGTGAGCTGAAGCGCGGCTCTGAGTATCTGCGGTGCGGTGGGAATCGCCGTCGCATGGCTCGAATCGACCAGCCACGGGCGGCACAGCAACAGCGCCACCAGGAACAGCTTCGTGTCCGGGCGAAGCCGGAGCGGGCGGACGGTGATTTCGTCGGCGTCACCATGCTCAGCGAGACCAGTACCGGTGCCACCACTTTCAGCGCCGCCGGGACAGCCGTCGGCTCGCGGAGCGGCGGGAAGGTCGCCGGGAATAGCCGCGACATCCAGCCGTAACGCCGCCCCCTGCCGCATCATGACTCTCGACCCAACCACGGCGGTCCCGCGGGCCACCAGCCACCCCCCGAGCGGGCCGTCGTTGCCCGATGGCGGCAGCCGGACATGGTAGTCCCGTCCTTCCACGTACAGGGAATGCGTACGACTGATGTTCGCGATCCAGGCACCGACTCCCAGCGCGACGATCTCCCCCGCGCGGCGCGACAGGTCAAGGCCACCGGGCACGAAGAGGTCGACGCCCTGGCCCCGGCCGAACGTCAGCCGCCTGCCCGCAGCCAGAGGCAGGGCAAGCTGATCCGAAGACCAAACCCAGACGATACTGGGCGCGTCTTCTGCTGGTAACGCAGCCACGCCGATCACAGCCAGAAACCCTCGTAAATGGCAAATACCGTGCGAATTTTACTACTTGGCCACCGGCGAAACCAGAGGATCGCGCAGACCCATCAACCTCGGCGGCCAGGATCCACCGGGGTCGCCCGCCGCGGCCGTTGCTGACCGTCCTGGAGCGCCCGGGACGCGAGCGGGAAGGGCCGGAGTGCTCCTGACCAGCGATTAGTGTCACCCGGCGGACACGGCCCGGGCTACGGCCGCGCGGCAACCGCCAAGATCGGATTCGCCGGGCGGACTTGAGCAGGCGGTTCCCCAGATGTGGGGATAGCCCCTGAATTTTCCGCGCGATATCAATGGATCCACGACCTGGCTGAATGCAACGGACCGATCGGCAATGTGCGCGTGCAATGGCAGATAGATAGCCGTGCTCAGCGCCTGGTGGTTTCAGCTTCCAGTGACGCCGTCCGCGGCCAACTGCGCACCAGGGGTAGGAAGGCGATGCGATCATGAAAGTCCCTGGTAAATCACTGAGATCGGCGGTCGTCTTCGTCGGGATCTTGGCCACGGCGGCGGCACTCACGGTCGCGGCGCCCGCCCCGCCAGCGCGCGCGGTAACGACCATATCCAGCCCGACTGTGGGCAGGAACCTGGATGGCCGACTGGAGGCCTTCGTCAGCACCGGCGACGGATCCATCTGGCATATCGCGCAGACCTGCGCCGGATGTGGCTGGTGGCCCAGTTGGGCATCGCTCGGCAACCCCGGCCAGAGAATCCATGATCCAGTCGTGGCCAGGAACGCTGACGGCCGACTGGAGGTCTTCGCCATCACCGATGAGGGGATGGTGTACCACGCCTGGCAGACCTGCGCCGGCTGCGGCTGGACCGGCTGGGCCGCCTTCGATGCTGGCCCCCCGGTGTTGAGCGTAGGGAGCAGGATCGCGGTAGGCGAGAATCAGGGAAGCAGACTGGAAATCTTCGTCGAAACCTGGGACTGCTCGGTCTGGCACAACTGGCAGCTCAGCCCGAACGGCACCTGGAGCGGCTGGGCACCCCTCGGCAGTGGTTCCAGCTGCTCAGGAACCAGCGTTCCCTTCCCACCCCCAGACTTTGGTCCCGCCGTGGCCCGGAACCCGGATGGCAGGCTGGAGGTCTTCGCACCCGGCGGAAACGGAAACACCTACCACGCCTGGCAGAGCGCCGGCGGCGCCTGGAGTGGCTGGTACAACCTCGGCGGCAGCAACGTCAGCCTCGGGTCTGTCACGGTAGGGCAAAACCTCGACGGCAGGCTGGAAGGCTTCGCCGTCAGCGCATCCAACGGAGCGATGTACCACGACTGGCAGCCGAACTGGAGCGGCGCCAGGCTCGGCGGCACCTTCAATTACACCGCCAACATGCTTACCTTCGCCAACGTTCCGGCGGTCAGCGAGAACTCCGACGGCAGGCTAGAAGTCTTCGCCGTTGGCCCGGGCACCGCGATGTTCCACGCTTGGCAGGACGCAGCCGCGCCTGGCGGCTGGAGCGCCTTCTACAGCATCCACGGCAGCTTCTTGAATGGAGACATCCCGGCCGTGGCGGAGAACGTCACTGGCCGGCTGGAAGTCTTCGCCGTCAGTTCCGACACGGTCTCGCTGTTGCACGCCTGGCAGAACCCGGCCGCGCCCGGCGGCTGGAGCGGCTGGGCCAGCCTCGGCTCCCCCTAACACCCTGATCTGCCTGCATTCCGGGATTCTGCCGCGCCGGAGTAACCCAGGAACATTCGACGAACGCTGGAGCCGTTATGGCCAGAATGCTGCGCAGGAAGCTCGTGACGATTGTCCCGGCGGTTGCGGTTGCGCTGGCCCTTGCAGCGCCTGCGGCCACGGCACGGCCCGCCCGTGCCGCCCCGCGCGATGCGGGCACGACCTTAGCGGCGAAGCAATTGGGGAGGGGGGCGCCGAGAAGGGTTTCTCCGGCGGTCCAGCGACCGGCGCACGTTCCGGCCGGCGATGAACTGGTCGCCGGTACCGGGGATACCGGCGGCTGGCATCTGTACGCGGCAAGCTCGGGTGACACGTGGCGGTGGCACCTGCTGGCGACGCTGCGGCCGTCCGGGTACGGCGACGAAAGCTGGATCGGGCAGCAATGCCTGACCGGGGATGGCCGGTATGTGGTGGCGGTGGTGGCGCCGTGGCATGCCAACAACTCCGAGGCGGGCGTGGACGCGGGGGGCCTGGGCTATACGGTGGACGCGCACACAGGGGCGGTGCGGCCGCTGGTATCCGGCGTCTCGCTCGCTTACTTCAACCCCGGGTGCGGGACCGGCAGCCAGGTGGCGTTCACTACCTACCTGGGCCGGGACGAGGGCACGACCCGGGTGACCGTGCTGGACGCGGCCGACGGCCGGGTGGCGCGGTCGGCCACAGTAGGTGCCGAGATCACCTCGGCTGTCCCGGTGGACGGCCAGATCCTGGCTGCTCGCGGTGGTGCCGTGGTCCGGCTGACCGCGGGCAGGGCCGACGTGGTCGGGCGCGTCGCTGGACATGCGTTCGATCTGCGCCCCAACGTTGGCGGCGGAGTCGACCTGGTGACGGCGACCGGCCGCGCGGCGCGAATCTGGCGGCTGGCGTCCGGGGTCGTCCGGCAAGTCGGCAGCGGTCCGCTCGGCCAGGTACGGCTGCTGGCCGGCCGGGCGGACAGAACCCTGGTGATGGCGGCCACCGTGGTCACACCGGTACCAGGGCTGTCGGCTGTGCGGGCCGTGCCGGATGCGATGCAGGCGGCTGTTTCGCTAGACGGCGGGGTCGTTCTCGCGGGTGTCTCCACGCACCCAGGTCATGGCACGAAGACCGCCGTCACGCTGGCGCTGGAGCCCGCGCACTCAGGTGCCGCACGGGTCAGCCAGTCCCCTCCGCCGGCTCCGGCAACCACGAGACTGCCTACGCTGGACTTGCGGACCAGAGGGCTGGCCGGGCGCGCCGCCCCGAACGTGAACACCACCCAGCCAGGCTGCGCCGTACCGCGCAATGATCTGTGGAACCAGGTGCCGCAGCCGAACTCCGCCCAGATCCAATGGGCTGTCCAACAGGCGGTGCATGGCTGGCTGGCACCTGGTGACGTTCCGGCCCGGCCGACCGCACCGCAGAACTACAAGATCGTCGACAGCCAGCCGCTGCCGTCCTACTTCCCGAGCAGCGACTTCCCGCCAGGCGCCCTCAGCGGGAATTACCCCGGTGCGACCGTCCCTCCGCAGGTGATGTACGGGATATTCGCGCAGGAGTCCAACTGGAACCAGGCGAGCTTCCACGCGCTGGCCGGTTACGGCGGCAATCCGCTGATCGCGAACTACTACGGCTCGTCCAACCCGGCCAACCCGACCGACATCAACTACGACAACGCGGACTGCGGCTACGGCATCGGCCAGCTCACCGACATCATGAAGGCCGGCGCGATCAGCGTGGCGACCCAGGTCGCGGTGGCCACCGACTACGCAGAGAACATTGCTGCGGCTAGCCAGGCGCTGGTGACCAAGTGGAACCAGCTGGCCGGCCTCGGCGACACCATGAACAACGGTGACCCCAGCAAGCTGGAAAATTGGTACGGCGCGATCTGGGCCTACAACAGCGGCGTTCACCTGGGTAATGGCGGCTACGGCCTCGGCTGGTTCAACAATCCAGCGAACCCGATCTACCCGGTAGGCCGCCACCCGTTCCTGCACCAGCTGGACTCCAGCGGCAACCCGGTGGCGACCTACACCGACGCCTCGACGCCCCAGTACTGGCCGTATCAGGAGAAGGTATTCGGCTGGATGGAGACCCCGCAGACCGATCCCAACTATGACCCCGCCAATCCGACCACTCCGCCAAGCAGCCCGTTCCGGTACGCGGGCACATACGACTGGTCGACCGGAACCGGGCAGTTCCTCGCGCTGCCGGGGGCGGGCACGTTCTGCAGCCTGAGCGTGAACAATTGCACCCCGGCCAGCATTGGCAGCAGCGATCCGTGCCCGGCCGAAAATTCGAGCTGTTGGTGGAACCAGCCCGCCCAGTGGGTCGACTGCTCGGCTGGCTGCACCTCCCAGCCGCCCGGCGGACCCGCGCCTTCACCGGCCACGCCCGAACCCGCCCGTATGGACCGCGGCGTTGCCTGCGCTGATACCCGCGGGCTTCCCGCCAGTGCGATCATCGTTGATGACACTGCCCTCACCAGCCAGAACCCGTCGGGGCTGGATCCCAACGTGGTGGGATGCCCTACCACGCCGTCCGGCTGGTCCCAGGGCGGCACATTCCAGCTCGACACGAACAACGGCACGCCCGGCCAGCTCGGCCACCAGATCGGCGTTCCCGATGTGGCCGCCATCGACCTCCACCAGCTCGGCGCGGGATTCGGCGGCCACACCTGGTTCACCCACACCAGGCCCGCATCCGACGCCAGCCACGAGGTCGTCGCCGAGTGGATCCCCGGTGTGTCAACCGGCCTCTACCAGATCAAGGTCTACGTGCCCACCCCAGGCGCGACCACCACCCAGGCCACCTACCAGGTCCACCTGACGGCCATCGGCAAGGTCGTCTCCCGGACGATCGACCAGAACGCCTACGCCAACCAATGGGTCAGCCTGGGCCTGTTCCCGATCCGGACCGGCGACTATGTGACACTGGGCAGCGTCACCCCGGCCAGCGATATCAGCCAGGGCGCCGACATCGCCTTCACCGCGATGGCGTTCGTGCCGATCGCGGTCGGCGACGGAATCACCGTTACCTCCAACCCGGCCACTGACTACTCCTTCAGCGACGGCTGGGGTGTCTCGCTCGCCTGGTGGGCGGAGGCGCTGGGCGGCAGCCCCAACACCGGGGGTCCGTGGTCGCCCGCCTACCGCACGGCGATCGAGCAGGCGCTTTTCGGCCCGCCACGTACAGGCGGGCTGGGCCTGAACATCGTGCGCTACAACATCGGCGCGAGCCCCGCCACGAACCTCCCGGCGGGCTGCCCGGCACTCCGGCCCGGAGCTCAGGTTCCCAGCCCCCAGCAGGCCAGCGGCGGCACCGTGGACATCACCCGCGACGCCGGGCAACTCACCGTCCTGAAGGACGCCATAGCAGGCATCAAGGCGGCCGGAGGATCCCCGACGCTCGAGGCGTTCGCCAACTCACCGCCTTGGTGGATGACCTGGGGATGCCCGAACGGCTACGCGCCGGTACCCGGCGTCCTGTCTAACAACCTCCAGCCCAAGTACTACAGCGCCTACCCCGCCTACCTCACCCAGGTACTGCAGCGGTTCGAGGCGGCGGGCATCCACTTCCAGACGGTCGAGCCGTTCAACGAGCCCGGGTATTACGACGGCTCGAACCCCTACGTCGGAGTCCAATGGGGCGGCACCTCCTGCAGCAACGGCAACAAGTGCCAGGAGAGCGCGAACTTCCTGCCATCGCTGCAGGATTCCCAGATCCGCCAGCTCTGCGCCGACCTGGCCAGCGCCGGGCTCTCTACGCAGGTCGCCGCGCCCGACGGGAACAGCGTGGACGAGACGGTCAGGGACTACAACTTCTACAGCTCACAAGCCCAGGGCTGCATCAGCAAGATCAACAGCCACGGTTACGTGAGCAACCGGTCCAACGGCCCCACCCGCCTGCAGCTTGCCAGCCTCGCGAGCTCCGGCGGCAAGGACCTGTGGATGTCCGAGTACGGCACTGGGGGGATCGCGACAGACATGGGCTCGGCGGTCACGCTCTCGACACAGATCGCCCAGGACTTCCAGTACCTGCGTCCGAAAGGATGGGTGTACTGGCAAGGAGTCGAGGCCTTCAATCGGTCGGGCCCGAAATGGGGCCTGTTCGAGGGCGACAACTTCCCGCTCGGCGCGCCGGTAACCCTCAACCCAGCCGCCGGGTCCCCCGCTACCCGCGCCACCATGCGCTTCTACGCGCTCGGCCAATACAGCGAGTTCATCCGTCCCGGGTTCCAGATTCTCAGCGCCTCCGACCCCAGCACCAACGGCACGCTCACCGTCGCCGCCTACAACCCGAACGGCAGCACTATCGTGCTCGTCACCACCAATTCCGGCTCGTCAAGCAGGTCCGTAGCCTACGACCTGAGCCAGCTTGCCGACATAGGCATCCCGGTCGGATCGGTCGCCCACGTCTACCGCACCGCAGCTGGCTCCAACCTGGCCCAGCAGCCTGACCTGACAATCTCGGGCGGCATCCTCACCGACAACCAGCCAGGCCAGTCGGTCACTACCTACGTCATCAACCCATGACCGTGTTGAAGGAGATGGCAACATGCGAATGACCCGGATAGTGCCCCGGCGTCCCATCGGGATGCTCGCGGCGGCGTCCATTATCGCGGCGACCGCGGTCACCGCGACCGCGGGCCCGGCGAGCGCGGATCCGCGGCCGCCGAGGCCTTGCTACGCGAGCTCGTGCAACGGGATGAACCCCTACGGCAACGCCGCCGTCTGCGGCTCGAGCGACTGGTACAACAATGTCTGGGTCTCACCGCCAAGTGGGATCGGGCCCGGATCGGAGCAGGTGCGGCTGTACTACTCGCCGTACTGCAACTCAAATTGGGCCGTCTACGGGGGCTTTAACGTCGACGAGGTGTACGTGCACAACACTCGCGGGAATTACGGCTGGGACATCGTGGGCGGCCCATGGGGTTACACGCAGATGGTCGATGGCAGCGTGGCCGCCCAGGGCGTCATACACGTCGCCGGCTACGGATGGCTTTCGACGCGCTGGTACTAGACGCGGCGGGCAGGTCAGGGGCGGAGTTCGGCGGTGAGCGCCGGCCAGGCGGCGGGGTCGTGGCCGGGGATCAGGCGGTAGCCGCGCTCGGCGGCGATCCGCTTGAGCTTGCGGATCTGCTCCTCGCTGACCTCCGGGCCGGCCCCGATCCGGCCGCCCACAGCGACCTCACGCTCGATGTTCTCGGTCAGGTCGGCGGCGTCGAAGGCGAACACGAACCCGCCACCGCCAACGGCGTCATCCAGGCTGACCACGAAACTCTGATGGCCCGGCGTGTGCCCGGCCGTCAGCACGACGCTGACCCCCGGCGCGATCTCGGCGTCGCCGTCGGCGGCGCGCCAGTCGATCCGCGGGTCGTCGTAATCGACCCGGAAGATGCCGTTGTCCTCCGGGCCGGGCGGGCTGGAGAATCCGTAGTCCAGTTCGGCCCGCTGGATGTGCACCGGCACCCGGCCCGCGAAGTGCTTCAGCCCGCCCGCGTGGTCGTTGTGCAGGTGGCTGACGGCCACGGCGTAGATCTCGGCCATATCCACCCCGGCTCCGGCGAGTGCCTCGTCCAGCGGCTCGCCGGGGCCGGGCAGGACCGGCTGGATCAATGGGTCGCCGTGGAACCGGCGGCGCAGCGCCGGGTCGGTGATCAGGGCCGTGTTGAATCCGGTGTCGAGCAGCAGCCAGCCGCCGTCGCACTCCAGGAGCACCCCGGGCACCGGCTCGCGCAGCATCTCCTCCCCGGACGCGCCCTCCACCGACACCGACTTCGGCAGGTCCTCCCAGCCGAGGGTGAGCGGCACGATCCTGCGAACCCCGGTACCCATGCACGCCTCCTAACGAGGGACGGCGGCCGGCCCCCCCGAGGCTCAGGGGTGGCCGGCCCTGCCGCCCTAACCTACGGACAGCGCGAACAGGTTGAGTGAGTTGGGGTAGGTGATGACGTGGGCCGCGGCGACTCCCTTGAGCCATGGCTGGGCGACCATGAAGTCGTCCTGGTTCACCAGGTTGTCCCAGCACCCGGTGGCCACCGACAGCACGCCGATCTGCGAGAAGGTCTGCGCGCTCCCGGTGGCCAGGCCCTGGGTGAGCAGGCTGGTGATCTGCGGGCTCGAGCAGTGCAGGTAGTTCAGGCCGCCGTGCGGGTCGAAGCTGATGTGGGCCCACATGTAGGGTGGCGCGGCATCCGGCCAGCCCCCGTCGAGCAGCACGTCGGGCGCTCCCTTGGCGGTCTTGGCGGGCGGCGTCCAGCCGTAGATCTGCGCGGTCGGGTAGGACTGGACCGTGACGCTGAGCCCCTGCGCCGTGAGCTCGGCCGACAGCAGGTTGGCCACGAGCTGGTTGTCCGGTGATGACGAGTCGTAGCCGATGGTGAACGTCCGCTGGCTTGACGGCAGGGTCTTGACCAAGGTGGCCAGGGCGGACGGCCGGTAGGGGATGGTCTGGGTGGCGAAACCGGCGCTCATCATGTGCGCCGGGTAGGCCTGGCTGGCGATCGTCGCCCGGCCGGTAAAGACCTCCTGGTAGATGCTCTTGACGTTGACCGCTTCGAGCAGGGCCATCCGGTGCGCCGCCGTGGTCAGGAAACCGACAGCGGGGTTGACGTACAGGAAGTCAGAGTTGAGCGTGGGCAGCGAGTAGCTGCGGACCGACGACTGCTTCAGGTACGCGCGGACCGCCGACTCGGGCAGGTCGTGCATGATCGCGGCCAGCGAGCCCTTGTCGAATTCGAGCTGCTGGGTCGCCGAGTCGGTGATGACCGGGAGATTCACGGTGGTGAAGTACGGCTTTGGCCCCCAGTACCCGCTGAAGGCCTTCAGCTGGTACATCGAGCCGATCCTGGCCTCGGTCAGCTCGTAGGGACCTGTGCCCAGGTCGTGGGTGCGCAGGTAGGTCTCGTCGTGGTCGCTGCCCGCATGGGCGGCGAGGCCGGGCGGGCTCATCATCCGCGGGCCGTACGCGGAGGCGAGATAGGCGGGGAAGTTGGGGTTGGGGCTCTTCAGCGTGATCGTCACGCCGTACTTGCCCTGGGTGGTCACCGAGGCGACCTCGCTTGGCATGTAGGACGGCCCCTGGCCGACCGCCAGGTCGCGCGCGAACGACGGCTCCACGGCCGCGGACGTGAACGGCGTCCCGTCGTGGAACACCACGCCGTGGCGCAGCGTGAGGGTGTAGACCGTGTTGTTCTTGGATGCCTTCCAGCTGGTCGCCAGGTCGGGGATGATCGTCGGCGTAGCCGTGCCCCCCATGTACTGCAGGAGACCCTGGTAGATGTTGTCCTGCAGGATGATGCCCTGGCCGGCGTAGTAGATGGCCGGGTCGGCCGCGCCGTTGCCCGGGTCCTGGAGGAAGCTGAGGCTGAGCGTGTGGCTCTTCGGCGGGGCGCTCGCCTGGGTGCTGCCGGTGGACGAGCCGCAGGCGGCGAGGCCGAGGACAGCCGCCGCGGCGGCGGCCGTCGCCGCGGCGAGGGAGGTGCGGGTTCGGATCATCGGGTTGCTCCAGTTGCGGTGAGGGCGCGCCCGGCAGACAGGGCCGCGAACGCGTCGATGATTTCCTGCGTGCTACGGCGTGCCCCCGTCTGCAGGTACTCCATGGCGTCGAGCGAGGCCAGGTGCCGCGCCTCCGTCGACCCGCCGACGCAGTCCTCGACCACCCGGACGTGGTAGTCCCGCTGGTGGGCGTCGGCGAATGTGTAGTGGACGCACACGTCGGTGAGACCACCGATGAGCACGAGCGTGCCGACCGAAAGGCCGCGCAGCAGCAGCTCGAACTCGGTCCCGATGAACCCGGAATAGCGCCGCTTGATGATGTGGTACTCCCCGTCGGCGGGCCGCAGGGTCGGCCACAGCTCGGTGCCGGGGTCGCCTTCCAGACAGTGCACATCCTCGGTTCCGTCGAGCTCGCGCCCGAAATCGACGCCGCTGCGCCGGTGCGCCTCCTGGAAGAAGATCACCGGAACCTGCGCGGCCCGGGCTGACGCGACGATGCGCTCGGCGCGGGCGATGCGATCCAGCGCCCCGGGCATGTGCGGGATGCCGGACTCCTGGCCCGGCGACGCGGATCCGCGCTGGATGTCGACCACGATCAGCGCCGGGTCACCGACGAACAAGGGTTGTAGTGGCATGGTCTCCTCGCTATTCCAGGGCGCCGTGTCCCAGCGAACGGGGATCGGCGTAGTCGGGCTGGGTCATGCCGAGCCGCCGCATCGCGGTCCCGGTGAGCGCCTCCATCACGCAGCGGTTGGCGAACATCGCGGTGATGTTGTTGCCGGCGTCGTACGGCGGGCTGACCTCGACCACGTCCATGCCGACCGCGCCGACCTCCGCGGCCAGGCGGCGGACGGCCCGCAGCAGTTCGCCGCTGGTCAGCCCGCCCGGCTCGGGCGTGCCGGTACCGGGCGCGAACGCCGGGTCGGCGCAGTCCACGTCGACCGAGATGTAGAGGTGGTCCGCGGTGTCCAGCGCCTCGGACAGCGCCCGGGCCAGCACCGCGTCGAATCCGTCGGCGCGGATCTCGGCCATGAAGTGGGTGCGCATCTTCTGGTCCTCCATCCAGGCGAGGATGGGCGGATCGGGCCAGTACCCGCGGAGGCCGACCTGGACGAAGTTCCGGCCGGGCACGGCGCCGCTCTCGATGAGGCGCCGCATCGGGGTGCCGTGACCGGCGAGAGTGCCACGCATATCCGGCGCCGTGTCAGCGTGCGCGTCGAAGTGCACGATGCCCACGGTGCCGTGACCGTAGGCGTCGGCCACCGCGGTCGCCGCCGGCCAGGTGATGCCGTGGTCCCCGCCCAGGACGATGGGGATGGCGCCGCCTTCCAGCATCTCGGCGACGAACGCCCTGATGTTGGCGTAGCTGCCGTCCGTGTTCCCGATCAGCACCTCGGCGTCGCCGTAGTCGAAGACCGCCAGGTGATCGAACGGGTCCACGCGCACATCGAGGTGCGACCACGAGCCCCGGGACAGGTAGTCGCACTCGCGGATCGCTCGCGGCCCGAGGTGGGTGCCGGTCCGCCCGCTGGCCGTGCCTTCCCAGGGGGCGCCGCCGATGGCCACGTCCGCCTGACCCGCCCGCAGGTCCGCCGGGGTCAGGCAGAGCGGCACCTTCGCGAACGTCTGGATGCCGCTCCACGCCATGTCACCGGCCCGGCTGACCGTGAAAGGGCCCGCGGGCCGGGGCGGGAGGCCGCTGTCTGTCATGTCAGGCATCGATCCTCGGATCCGCGACGGCCTGCAGGATGTCCACGATCGTGTTGACGGCGACGTAGACCACACCGAGCAGGAGGGTGACACCGGCAATCGCGGGGAAGTCCGCCGCCGGGATGCTCTGGGCCATGTACTGGCCGATGCCGGGCCAGGCGAATACCTGCTCCACGACCAGCACGCCGGCGAACATCAGGCCCACTTGCAGGCCGGTCATGGACAGGGCGGCGCCGAGGCAGTTGCGGAGCACGTGACCGAGCACGATCTTGCGTTCGGAAAGGCCCTTGGCCCTGGCCGTCCGCACATAGTCGCTGCGCATCCCGCTGATCAGGCTGGAGCGCAGGACCCGGCCGATCGAGACGGCGGGGACCGCCGCGACGGCCAGGGCCGGCATCAGCAGGTGGCGCAGCGCGTCCCAGGTCACCGCCGGGCGCCCGGCGATCAGCCCGTCGATGGTCAGGAAGCCGGTGGGACCGGTCGGCGCGTTGACGTAGTCCGTCCGCCCGGTCGCGGGCAGCCAGCCCAGGTGCTGGTAGAAGATCAAGATCCCCGCGATCCCCAGCAGGAAGGCGGGCACCGACGCGCCGGCGATCAGGCACAGCCGCAGCAGGGCCGCCCCGGGCCAGCGCAGGGTACTGCCGATGGCCAGCAGGGTGGCCAGGATCAGCGCGAACACCAGCGCGTAGATGCTCAGCTCGGCCGTGGCCGGAACGAATGACCTCAGGTCGGTGCTGACCGGCCTGCGGGTGCGGTAGGACATCCCGAGGTCACCCCGGGGCAGGCCGGCCAGGTAGCTGAGGTACTGGTCCACCAGCGGCCGGTCCAGTCCCAGCCGGTGCTGCTCGGCGAGGATCTGGGGGCCCGACGCCTGGGCGCCGAGCATCGCGTGCACCGGATCGACCGGGGTCACCTTCTGCAGGATGAACATGCCACCGGTCAGGGCCAGGACGATGACCACGGCCGCGGCCAGCCGCTTGACGATGAGCCTGATCATGCGCTGCTCCCGTCCTACCGGTCGCTCAGCAGGTTCCGCAGCCCGTCGCCGGCGAGGTTGCCGGCCAGGGCGAGCAGCATCACGGCGATCCCCGGCATCACCGGAATCCACCACTGCTGCAGGAGGTACGGCAGG
>Ga0209526_10002006_pt1 | contig 13665 bp, 14 predicted proteins | sample JacPinW_OM2H0_M1_FD_188566 | JGI IMG/M metagenome (GOLD analysis project Ga0209526, IMG submission 188566) | Forest soil microbial communities from Algoma, Ontario, Canada - Jack Pine, Ontario site 1_JW_OM2H0_M1 (SPAdes) (version 2) | ecosystem: Environmental > Terrestrial > Soil > Boreal... | reverse complement strand
AGCAGAGGCAGTCGCGGCTGATCTCTCTAACCTGGACGACACGGTTAAGGCGGTTTCTGGTTCTAGGGTTGCGTTTCTGATTGTCGGTCTGAAGTATGACATCACGATATGGCGGGCACTGTGGCCTCATATCATGGGCAACGCCATCGAGGCCGCCAAGCGCGCAAGCGCCAGACTTGTCTTCTTCGACAATGTGTATATGTACGGGAAAGTGGAGGGCGTAATGACGGAACAAACGCCCTTCCGCCCTTGCAGCGAGAAGGGCGAGATCCGTGCGCAGATCGCCACTATGCTTCTAAACGAGATGAAGGCGGGCAACCTCACGGCACTCATCGCGCGCTCCGCCGACTTCTATGGCCCCCGCGCCCGCACCGGCATTCCCAATGTTCTGGTGTTCGATAAATTGGCCAAGGGTGCGAGGGCGAGTTGGCTCGTCAACGATTCTGTGCAGCACTCGTGCACCTTTACCCAGGATGCCGCGCGGAGTCTGGTTCTGCTGGCGGATACCGAAAGTGCCTGGAATCAAACATGGCACGTTCCTACGGCTCCTGGTCCGCCGACCGGAAAACAGTTCATCGAACTCGTCGCCAAGGAGTTCGGGCCGCCAGCGAAGTACCGAGTGCTCACCCGACCGATGCTCAGGATAGCAGGATGGTTCGATGCGACCGTCCGAGAATTGTACGAGATGCTCTACCAGTACGAATTCGACTACATCTTTGATTCAACAAAATTCACGAAGGCGTTCCACTTTCAGCCGACTTCTTACGCCGAAGGCGTCCGCAGAACAGCAGAAGCCTACCGACGATAGAGGGTCGCGCCGGGATTGCAAAGACCTAGGAACCTCACAAACCCGAATCGGAAGTTTCCGGCTCTAACCGAAGCAATCCTGCGCAGCGCTAGCTCGTCGCATACTCCTTCATCGATTGGGTTCGATTCGGAACTCGCGACTCTGAATGCTCGACACACCGCTGAAAATTTGCGGCTGTGCGCGGCCCGGGATAAATCCCCAAAGCTGCGCCGAAGCGAGCACTCCCCAGAAAAATGAGGGCCAAGACAACGTGCTTATACTCGGCGGCGTCCCTCTCCATGTGGCCGCGAAGCTTGTCTGGCCATCTGTCGCAACTGCAGCTAGAGTCCATTCTGGAGGACACGGCCCGATCAAGAAATCGGCAAGGATACGGCGCGGGCCGCATTCACGCTGTTTCCTCCGGCAGCGAATCTCCTTACTAGGGACAAGTGCTTTAGCACCTCGGCGCGAGAGTAGCTAACGCCAAAAGGCAATCAGAATCCGATGACCGATGTCGTTCGCCGTCTCGGGCATAACGCCCCCAGCTTCGAACGACCACTGGATTGCGCACAATCGTAACAACGTTCTAGTATATACTTGCTGCGTGGACCCCTTTCCCCTCTAGAACGGAACTCAAATTGAGGATGGTCGCCGGGAAATGTATGAATAGAATTCTCTATCACTGCGCAGCTTCTCTAGAGGGCCATTGGTCGGGAGCCACGGCTGCCCTGGTGGAGTGTTGCCATTTATTGACTTGGGATGGACGGCAATGGTGAGGCAGAACATGGGTCCTAGGAGTGTTCGGACGGGTCAGTTTCGTTGCTTGGGTCTGTCACTGGTACTGCTGATTGGAACAGGTCTCGCACATGCTGAAATCGCTGCGTTTGATTTATCCGGTCCTCGCGTGGAAATGAACGTGACTAGAGCGGGCAAGACATTGCCGATTGCGGATGTGCCCAACTTTCAGCCCGGAGATCGGCTTTGGATTCATCCCGACCTTCCAGAAGACCAATCCATACATTACCTGCTCGTCGTCGCGTTCCTCCGAGGCTCCACTAACCCACCGCCGGAGAACTGGTTTACAAGGTCGGAAACCTGGAACAAGCAGGTGCGGGCGGAAGGGATTGTCGTTACAGTTCCGAAAGACGCGCAACAAGCCCTGCTCTTTCTAGCTCCAGAGACCGGTGGCGATTTCACTACTTTGCGTTCGGCCGTGCGTAGCAAACCGGGCGTCTTTGTAAGAGCGTCACAAGACTTAAACCAGGCCGGCTTGGACCGTTCACGACTGGATAAATATCTCAGCAGGGTCAAAGAAACTTCCGATGCCGATCCCAAAGAGTTCCATGACCGTTCCGTTCTGTTGGCTCGAACCTTGAATATTAGGCTAGACCAACAATGCTTCGATAAGCCCACCGAACAGCAAGCGCAGTGCCTGACGCGAAACACCGATCAACTTGTTCTGGACGACGGACACAGCCAGTCCATGGTAGCTGCCCTTACTTCCGGTCCGTCTACCGATTTAATGGGGGCGCTCAGCTCGACGTCGCTCGCCGGTGGGGGTTCGTTCAGTCCTTACGTCGGAGCTGTTGTGGACCTGGCGAAGATTTTCGGAAGCCTCCGCACGGCTGTATACCAATACATCCCCGCTCTATCCGTGCCGGAACAGCAGGAACTGAATCTCAAGCTCAATAATCCACCTTCCTTTCGCAATCCGAAATCGGTTTTGGTTGTAGGTCTACCAGCGGTGGAAGCTGAGCAATTGCCTCCACTTCGCCCCATCGACCCGAACCAGGTGTTCTGCCTGCAGAGGGCGCCACTGGTTCTCCCTGTCGAGGGAGCCCCCTTGGTGTTCTCGACCGATATCGCCCATGATTTTGCGCTTCATCTCCAAACCAAATCTGGCGAAGAAATGGCCCTGCCTGCGGCAGCCGACGCAGCGAGCGGTGGATTCTTGATCGATACGCACGCGCTCCGGGCAAGCGAACTGGACTCAGAACTCAGCGGAACGCTCCGCGGATATTGGGGATTCGAGCCTTTCAAAGTACCTGGTTTTCACTTGAGAACCGCGCACGCTGCAAACTGGATAATCCCATCCGCGGATCAGAACGCCCTCATCGTGGGGCGCGAGGATACCGTCCACTTGCAGTCCGAATGTGCCGCTTGTGTAGATGAAGTCACCGTCAAAGATGAACAAGGGAAAGATCTCAAAGCAGCCTGGAAACTCCTTCGGCCGGATCAATTGGAAGTACAAGTACGCCTAGAAGACGAAACTCTCAGGTCGGTAAAGATGGTGGTGAAACAATTCGGTCTTGGCCATCTGGAAGAAATACCGTTACAAGCATATTTAGAAGCGGCCCGCCTGGACCATTTCGCTATTAATGCGGGCGACCAACAGGGCGTTTTGCAGGGAACGCGATTAGACGAGGTTGCAAGTTTGGAATTGGATGGAATTCGGTTCGTTCCGGCAAGATTATCCCGCGTTGATCAAAAAGACGAGCTGCGCCTATCGGTTCCCAGTCCCGCGCCGACTGCAGGCCTGCAGTCCGACCAGAGGCTGGCGGCACACGTCGCTCTCAAGGACGGGCGTGTCCTGGATTTGCAGACTACGGTTGAACCACCGCGCCCGAAGATAGATTTGATCAGCAAGAACGTGGAGCTCGGCCCAACGCCCTCTTCGATTCGACTGAAAAATCAGGATGAGCTTCCGCAAGATGGTCGCATCTCATTCGTTTTGAAAACGGAGATACCTGACAGGTTTCCGCAGACTGAAAAAATCGAGGTCGCGACCGCCGACGGTTCCTTTGACGTGTTACTGAGCATGGCTGACGGGAGCTTGATCCTCCGCGATTCCGAGACTCTGCTCGCTGTGCTTGATCCGCTCAAGAGCTTTGGTCCGTCGGCGTTCGGACCCCTTCGCTTTCGCGCAGTGGAAACCGAAACTAGGAGGGGCGACTGGCAGCCCCTGGCAACCTTGGTGCGTATCCCGTCGCTCAAGCAGATCCGCTGCCCGGACAGCCCAGACAAACAATGCAAGCTCAGCGGAACGAATCTATTCCTGATCGACTCGGTCGCGTCCGATCCGCAGTTCACTCATACGGTTCCCGTTCCTGTGGGCTTTGTTGACTTGACACTGAGTGTGCCACGCCCGAACGGAACGCTGTTGTATATCAAGCTCCGGGACGACCCGTCGACCGTCAATACGCTGATTCTGCCCGTGTTGCCGGAAGAGTAGTGAGCTACATCGTGTCTGGCGCCTGCCTCGAGTCCTGGCGTCAACTGGATTGTCAGCGGATCGCGTTTCGCAACTCCCCGCAGACGCGTGGCTTCTACCACTAATGGCTGCTGCGGACACGGTTTATCGATAACATCCTCTGCGCGACTCTGGCACAAGATGTCATTCATGACGGCCAGAGTAGCGGCCGCCGCGAGGCGTGTAAGTTCCGCGGAAAGCCTTGCACAGCCGGCGGATTTCAATGCTAGATTTTATGTTCACTCGGCAGGCAGTGTCAGGCACCCCGCCGAACCGCCTTTCGCTTGAGCCTCACTCAGCTTGCGGAGAGTTCCGAGATAAATGTCACTTCCTCCTCGCAGAGCGTCCCTCATCGCCATCCTGGTAGCGGGCGCATTCTTCATGGAAAATCTCGACGGAACCGTGATCGCAACAGCCCTTCCGCAAATGGGCCAGTCCTTCCATGTGAGCCCTGTCGACCTCAATATGGGCATGACCGCCTACCTGCTGATGCTCGCCGTCTTCATCCCAATCAGCGGTTGGGTCGCGGATCGTTTCGGGGCGCGCACTGTGTTTGCGTCCGCGATTGTGGTGTTTACCGCGTCTTCTATTCTCTGCGGCTTGAGCACGGGCCTCTGGGAGTTCACCGCTTCCCGCATCGTCCAAGGCATCGGGGGCGCGATGATGGTGCCGGTTGGCCGGCTCGTCGTGCTGCGCACCACGGAGAAGCACAATTTGGTCCGATCGATCGCCTACATTACGTGGCCCGGTCTTGTTGCGCCAATCCTCGGACCTCCCGTCGGCGGCTTCATTACAACGTATGCTTCCTGGCACTGGATCTTCTTCCTCAACGTGCCGCTAGGAGCGATCGGAATTATCCTGGCTTTTCTCTGGATCACGAATTCGAAGGTGGACCAGCTGAAGCCATTCGATTGGACGGGCTTTGCATTGAGCAGCACCGCGTGCACGACGTTCATGTACGGACTGGAACTGGTCGGCCGCCAGGATCCCCCGTGGCGCACAACATCACTTTTTCTTGCTTCCGGCCTTACGCTGGGGACTCTGGCTGTAGTTCATTTCCGACGGTCTTCCGCTCCGCTCATCGATCTCGCGTCACTTAAGATAAAGACATTTGCAATTACAGTGTCGGGAGGCTCCCTATTCCGGATTGCCATCAGCGTGTCTCCATTCTTGCTTCCGCTCATGTTTCAGGTTGGTTTCGGGCTGAGTGCATTTCAATCCGGCCTCCTGATGCTGGCATTGTTCGCGGGCAACCTGGGAATGAAAACAGTCACGACGCCTATGCTCAAGCGATTTGGTTTTCGAAACATCTTGATTGTAAATGGCATTCTGACGGCGTTTCTGATCCTGGCGTGCGCGACACTGTCTCCTCACACGCCCAGGACGATCATCGCTGCTGTACTGTTCCTGAATGGCCTGAGTCGCTCGATGCAGTTCACCAGTCTGAGCACAATCGTCTACGTCGACGTTCCCAAGTCGCAATTGAGTTCCGCCACAAGTTTTTCAAGCATGGTCACGCAGATGTCGATGGGAATGGGGGTAGCCGTGGGCGCCATCGCGCTTCGATTGGCCGCTATGCTAAAAGGGAACAACACGGGCGTTCCCACCATAACAGATTTTCACATTGCCTTTGTTTTTGTTGCAGTGCTGACGGCCGTCGCGGTGCTGGACTGTTTCACCCTTGATCCGGACGCAGGGGCCGTAGTCAGTGGCCATCGGCCCGCAGGTTACACCGGAGATGCCGCGCTAAAGGCGTGACGGGGCGCAACGCTTGGGCTACGTAAGGGAAGGATTGCCTGGTTCGTCTGCAGTGTCAATTCCAGACCTTGCAGAAGGGAAGGTGCACGGGATTGGCCCTGCAATCCCGCCGACTGTTACCGGGGTGAGTGTTCTCCGAATAAAAACCTGCAAACGCTCGACAAGGTCCGATACATCCTCCCTAGCATACGCCATGTGCTGCGTTCTACCAAAGGTACGTGCGGCATTTGTGCGATGCTTTGGACCGATTACGCACGCCCCGACGGCGAAACAATCAATCAGCCGAAAGCAGAAATCCTCATTGCCGGGCAGGTCGATACAAATCTTGGAGCGGGCGACCTCTCGTAGAGCCAGGCTATATCTTCTAATCTTTCGACTGCCTTCCAGAGCCCGGCCGGCTCGACAGGCGAAGGCCGCCAGAACAGGTGCCATAAGACCGACCAAGAGCAGAGACAGAGAATATGGGATACAGCGAACTCCGTCTGGCGCTCGGTTTACCGATCAAAGAGGTGCTCGCGGGGAGGGGGAGGAGGGTTTGTCCACTGAATCCCTGGCATCATTCACCAAAGGCAATATGCACCAGCTCCTCTGTGGTGCGACGCAGTCGGACGCAGGCCACGCTGCGGCGGGGCCCGCAGGTGCTCGGGGGGCCGCCCGGCAAAAGCTCAACGCACTGCTCTGGCCAGCAATCTGGCGACGGCGCGGGCTTGGGACCTGAAGGAGTCTTACTGCTGAATGGGTCCGAGCAAAGGAGAGATTTCCAAGCAGCGCCGTCGAAGGACGCAACAACGAAATTCGGGTGGTGACCACAGGATCGAATGGTTTCCGCACCTATAAGCCATGGAAATAGGCCCTTACGAGGCCTCGGGAGGACTCCAACCCACAGATTCTGCTGAGGAGGCAAAAATGGCAAAGTGTCGTTTTACGGACAGTAATCAGAATCACAAAGCACCGATACTAGAGCCACGCAGCTTTTCAAGGAGACTCACCGTGAAGATTTCAGTGGTACTCTTGGCAGTCCTCGCGGGTTTGAGCGCACCTACGGTGGCTCAGGCCCAAACCGCAACCTCCACCGAAGTGAATCAGACGTCCACGTACCGGGTGAGTGTAGTCAGCCGGACGACGCGGGCAGTCAAATATGAGCACCGCAGCGGCGACACAAAGATCAATTTCCGAGGTACTGACTTGATGCCAGCCGCGTCGGGAGAAGCGTCGGTGGGGAGCAAGCGTGGTGCTATAAAAATCGCAGCTGAATTCGCAGGCCTCGATAATCCTACCACCTTTGGCAATGAGTATCTCACCTATGTCCTGTGGGCGATTTCTCCGGAAGGCCGATCCGTTAACGTGGGCGAAGTGTTGGTTGGCAATAACCATCGCAGCAAGCTCGACGTCACAACCGACCTCCAGGCATTTGCCCTCATCGTGACCGCTGAACCTTACTACGCTGTGAGGCGCCCGAGCAACGTCGTAGTCCTCGAAAATGCGGTTAGGGCGGACACGGCCGGCACGAGCGAAGCGGTGGATGCCAAGTACGAGCTCATTGATCGTGGCGGCTACATTCCTACAGGCTATAAGTTCGATCCTGTCGTCTTGAACTCCAAATTGCCGCTCGAATTCTTTGAAGCGCGCAATGCGGTGCGCATCGCTAAGTCGGCCGGGGCGGAAGAGAACGCAACCTCGAGCTATGAAAACGCCGTTAAGCAAATGAAGCGTGCCGATGATCTAGGAACAATGAAGCACGTCGACAAGAAATCACTCATTTCCGTGTCGCGCGAGGTTGTGCAGACGGCCGACGACGCCCGAGAAATCGCGGTGCAGCGGATCGACGCCGATCGCGTGAACGCTGAGAAGAACGCGGCGGCGGATCGAGTGGCGTACGCCGATGCCAAATCTAAGCAAGCTATGCAGGCTCGTATGAGCGCGGAAGCAGCAACCGTTGATGCAGATCGTCGACGTGCAGAGGCCGACAGAGCCAGTGCGACGGCACGGCAACAACAACTCGATGCCCAGGCGGAATCAGACCGGGATCGGGCGGCCGCCGCTGATGCCAATAAAGCCACAGCGGATGCACAACGGGGCCAGAGAGACGCGGAGGTGGAATCGGAACGAAACAAAGCCGCCGCTGCAAGCTCGGATCAGCAGCTCCAGCAAGCCGTGCTCGATCGTGAAGAACTTCGCGCCAGACTGCTGCAACAATTCAATGCCATCCTTGCCACTCGTGATACCGCCCGCGGTCTTGTTGTGAACCTGTCGGATGTGCTTTTCGACACCGGCAAGTACACGCTTCGCCCGCTGGCGCGCGAGAAACTGGCCAAAATATCCGGAATCGTTCTTGCCTACCCGGATCTCAAGTTGGCCATCGAGGGCAACACTGACAGCGTCGGCAGCGATGCCATGAATCAGGTACTTTCGGAAAGCCGAGCCAGTTCGGTGCGGGATTACCTGGCGAAGCAAAACATTCCGGCGGCGTCCATGACCTCGCAAGGTTTCGGCAAAACCCAACCCGTTGCCTCCAATGACAGCGCAGAAGGGCGACAACAGAACCGCCGTGTAGAACTGATCGTATCAGGCGATGTAATCGGAACGACGATCGGGACTGTATCGCAAAACCTCCCGATGAACAGACGTCCCTGAACGCATCGCAGCACAATTGGCAGGCCCCAGTGGTTTGGGGCCTGCCTGTGCTGCCTGGCAATCGCGAAGCGCCTCGTGCGCCCCATCGGGCACCCGAACCGGTGCCAGATCACCGGCTCCGGGGCGTGACCGCAGTCACCAATCAGATCGCTCAGTTCAGGTGAACCGCTTCGGTTTCACACCCGATCGCGCGCTTATGAACGGCGTGGTTCGAAGCACCTAATAAAGGCTTCGGAAAGGGCAAACTTCCGCAGCCGCAATTCTAATCATGGAGGCGAGGGATGATACGTAAATCAATCCTTGTTTCCTGTTTAGTACGGGTTCCAACCGCAGCGCTTTAAGCGGCAACAAAGAACAAAAGCGCCTGGAAAACAGGTAGTGATCTGCACTCCGCAGATGTTCTTCAACCGGATGCCTCTTTCATTTGTTTTCCCCGAATGTATTGTTCCGGACATCTTCTGGCTTAGAGAAGGACTAGAGTCTCTCTAGCGTTATCGCTGGCCTTTGGGGGAAGACCATGAACTGGATGTATGACATTTACCAGAAACTTCCAGGTGGTGGCCGCCTCTGGATAGAAAGTGCGGCGACGTTAGAACACGCTAAAGAACGATTGATTAGTTTGTGTTCGAGTAATCCAGCCACGTATCTGATTTATCACTTCCGTTCGGGAAAGCTGATTGAGCCGATCAGCTGAAGTTCGGGACCGAATTACGGTACTTTTCACCGGATCGTTACGGGTAAACCTCCCAGTTTAAGCGGCTGAGCTGCTTCGCGCAGCGTTCCGTACAGCCTCACCGCCAACATTGCTGTGACGGCTACTTTCGCCACCCCACTAATGCCACGGCGCAACGTCAACCGCAGATAGTTCCGCCGCAATTCCGGATCAAATCGCGAGGCTGTCTGGGCGGCCTCGATCAGCAAGCAGCGCATGATCGAGTCGATCCCCTATCCGTGCTCCAGTTTCTGATCGTGTTCGACCGGTGCGTTTACGGTCAGGGCGCAGACCAAAGCACCTTTCTATCCTTACTGAAGAGTGTGATCGAGGCGGCGGAGGGTTTCTTCGTCTGCCCGCCCTTGGAATGTTGCGCACCATCGCCGATAATGGTCGAGAAACCATCTTGATCGGATAGTTCGAGGGTCGTTCCATTCGACGCGACACCGATGTGCGCCTGTATGTCTGCGCGCTCGCCAGTCAACGATAATTGAGAGCCTGCACCTTCTAGAACGCTCATCGAGAGCCCTGCGCGGTGCTGTGGGTCCGATAGCAGCACAAACGGGCCGCCAGGCGCTGCATCGTTCAAGGATAGGGTAACCAATGCCGAACCGCTTTGATCGCGTAACTTGAAGCTCGGTCCCGTCCCGCCCATCGATAGTTCCGCACGCACCCGTCCGTTGGCGTCCTTTAAGATGAAACTCTCCGCTTCAATATTCTTTGGCATGGCCGGTGGGGTCGCTGGGGTCGGAGCAGGCGCGCGCGTACTCTTGCGTTGCGTTTGTCCCATCAACCCAATCGACGCGGTGGCGATCAAAAAAAACAGTGCGCCTCGTTTCAGTCTGTGGTTCTGCTTTTCCAGCCGTTCAATGCGAGATACGATCAGGTCGTTCTCGGGGGGTGTTTTGCTCATGTGACCTCCACAACTGTCTGGATTCTCGGGTCGGGTGCGACCTCGGCGGTGCACTAGATCCATCATCGTCAGCCAAAGATCAAACTGCCGCCAGCCGGACGCAGTCGCAAGTGCTTCGTGCAGGGCGGTTTGTTAATGCTACCAAAGGATATGTGAAATTTTGACCTCCATCGGTCTTTGTCCGATGATCTTTGTTCTCGACGCAAGAGTCAAACGAGGACCGATGGAGGCCTTGGCGAAGCCGTTTGGCAGCCGGCTCGCCATGGTATAAGACTGTTTCGATCGCATCGTCATCCCCGGACATCTGCCTCTGCTGACCGGCGCGGAGAACATCGCGTATTTTTTCCGTGACGTCCACCACATGGCTGCCATCACCAAAGAGGTCTTGCGCCGACCGACTGACGATTACCACGCTCGGTCGGCGCCTTTGTCCTGTTGTCAGATCCACGCACGTTGGTTTCTCAGATACTTCCCCGAACCGACGGGATAGGATACTCGGCTGTGCAGGCACGATGTGTATCCAACCGACATCGCGCCATGCCCTCTCGGCGCTATTGTCCCGAACGGTCCTCGCTGTCACGGGTTCCCTTCGCCGCGCCCAACACAACGTGGCCGCCTCGCGGTTGCGGCGGGGGCGGGCGCCCTATGCAAATTCGATACAAGGACAAACAGGCGGAATGTTGGCAGGAATTCGTGCTGGCTGGAGCAAAAGCACTGCACCAGCCTCTCGGCGGGCGAGGCAGACAGGAGTGACTCAATCCGGTCCTCGAATCCGTCTCCGGTGCGTCACCACGCACAGCACCACTGCGCCAATGAATCCACTCGCGTATGACGTATTGTGCGCCCACGAATCCGCCATAAAGCGGGCATAGGCAGACGGGGCAAGGCGGGACGCGACCCAGTACGGAGGGGCAAGCAAGCCGCGTTGTGCCAATAAAAATGCCGTCAGGCCAGACAATAAACTACATGCGGCCATCACGACGAGCAGTTTCCCGATTGGTCCAAGCAGAGCGGCCGCAGGTAGCTTGGGGCGCGAGCCTGCACGGGAAGAGACCGCGAGCAGGACACCAAGGAAGGCCCCTACCCACCAAGTTTCGATAATCCCCCATCCGAAAGCCAATAAAGTCGTTGATTGAGTCCCGAAGACTGGAGGGTGAAAAACCGTGAAGTATTCCACGCAGATGCGTGCGGTGAATTGGTCATAGATGATGCCGTAGACTATGGCGCCAGTGATGCAAGCGAGGATAATCTTTAGGGATTCCATCCAGCAAGAACCTTTATGCCTGCCTCAGCGATTTTTCCTGGCTCGCCTGCCGTATAGAGTCACTTTCCCATCAACCACATTTGCCACGTAGCGGCCGTCGCTGAGGAACTGCATCACTCTCTTGCCAGAGCGAGCCATCTGCGCCCAACGGGATTTTGTTTCCGGGTTCTGCTCAAGTCCTCGAATCTCAAACCCGTCGAACAGGAAATCCACCTGGCGAAGACCACGCTGGGGAGTTCGCCGAACGGGGTAACGCTCTTTCCCTAGCTCGACAACTTTGGCGTTCGCGACGAGGACTTGCCGCCAGACATCGGCCAATTCTTGCTCGAACGAAGACTTCATCGACATCTCGATACGAGGGTGGATTATACTTCCAAGGCGAGCAGCGCCCAAGTTGGGGGCAAAGTTTCACCCTGTCTTCTTGTCAGTCACCGCGAAAGACGCTTCTTTAAATTTGCTGCTGTAGCCCTTCACCTGATTCCCACACTAGCGTCACTTTTAGTCGCGATTGCTCGCCTACGCCATGCTTCTCTACCACTATCCCCTATGCTGACGTGCAGACGATTCAAGTACCTGGTTTATCCGAAGGTGCCAGGATTGCTATTGCCGTGGGCGGAGTTGTTGTTGTGGTGGTCGTAGCTTTGCGGTCTATACACTTCCTAAACGGCAATGACTAATGTTCCCCCGGCAGGGCCCGCGTGGACGGTCGTCAAAGAGGGTATCCGGGATCTATTCTGATTCGGCCGTCTAGTTGGAGCCGTATACCTTGGGCGAGGCAGTGGCTTCTTCTCTCAACGAAGCGCTTACGATTCTGGAACGCTAGCTTCCGCCGCTCAGTTGCGTCGCAAGGTTGGAGCGCTTTCTGGGTTTCGGGTTCAAGGTGAAACAACGCAGAACCCCGCTATTGACTCTCGATGTTCACTGCATAGTAGGCAACCGTCTTCGTCGGAACTTCCTTGAACCAGTGCGGCGTCTTTGCCGGAATCGTAATAACGTCGCCTTTGCTCAGGTGGTGGGTCTCCCCGCCTTCAATTGCTGTGGCCCGCATCTGATCGGGGCTGGTTTGCTTGGGGTCGACCATGGTCCCCCCAGTCACGAACGTTGCCTCGCCTTCGACGATGATGAAGATGTGGTTGGTATGCTCATGATATTCAACCGGACCCGCCTCCCGGCGGTTGGCGAGCACGATCAGGCCTGGGTCGCTCACTATCGCCCCGCCCTTGGCCATTGTGGCTGAGACCTTGTCGTGGTCGATGTAGTGAACAGCCGCCGGGACACCAGCACCGAGGAAGGCGGCAGCTGAGGTTAGCAGAACAGCCATCGCTAACAATGTCGCTAGCGCGAGTAAAAACTTCATTTGGTTTTCCCCTTATCAATTCGGATTTTCGTTCTAGCCGCGATTTCCATTTCGGTTTCCGGGCCGACCGGCAACATACAACTGACCGCCTCGGAATGCAATGCTCCGGCCCAGTTTTCCATGCGTCGTTGTCCGATTCGAGCGTCGTCGAGTAGGCCGAGTCTTGGGTCGAGATGCTTGCTTTTAGCCGCGGTGAGTTCCTGGCGGAGGGCTAGAGTCGCAAGCATCTGCGGTGCCGAAGATACGAGGAAGTGCTCCATAGGAAAGCTGGAACGGGTCGACCATGATGACAAAGTTACAGCAGATGGGATTCTCGTGCGCGCTTCTATATCGTTGGTTTCCAAGCCGGACGGAATCCTGGCCAATCCTTCGCGACGTGCTTGCCAACCAGTCACACCTAGGCCCAAGCGCGAATGGCATCGCCGCTGCTATTTCTTCGGCTGACTTCACGTTCGGGTGGAGGCTGAGTTTTTGAACGCGCCAATTCGAGATCTCACCCACATAGATTTCATTTTCGTTTCGGCAGTCAATTCCATGAACCCCCCTGACCTGGGCGGCGAAAGGGTGGGAACTAGGAGGGATACTTGAGCTAAGTGACGGCGTTCCTATTTGGCCACTAGATGGCATCGAGGGAGACCCGATGGGGCAACTCAACGGTGAGCCACTGGCGATTCCCGATTTGGCTCCTGGTTGCACTCCCAGAAACGCGGTTCAGCCGGGTAATGTTCAGTATATTAAGCCGCAATGCTTTATCAATGCCGTTGCGCCCAACCTCGCCTTTTACAACGCGGCCCCACCGTTTGGCTGCGACAAAAGTTTCGCCTTCCCGACCTGCATCAATCTGCTCGGCACGCTGGGGCGCAACTCACTCACCGGGCCGGCGTTGTTCAACATTGATTTCTCGGTAGAAAACGCAGACACCGGGGAGGGAAATCCAGTTTGCGTTGAAGGTCATTTGGTAGTTTTTATCAGATGACGAGTCGCTCGGAG
>Ga0209526_10002005_pt1 | contig 13672 bp, 16 predicted proteins | sample JacPinW_OM2H0_M1_FD_188566 | JGI IMG/M metagenome (GOLD analysis project Ga0209526, IMG submission 188566) | Forest soil microbial communities from Algoma, Ontario, Canada - Jack Pine, Ontario site 1_JW_OM2H0_M1 (SPAdes) (version 2) | ecosystem: Environmental > Terrestrial > Soil > Boreal... | reverse complement strand
TCTTGGAACGCCTTCACGAACGCGAACGACAAAAAAAGGAGGATGGCGATGTCGACAAATGACGTACACGCGCATCGGCGTGACGCAGGCGCTCAACCGCCACGTTGGTTGGGTGTTTGAGTCCTCGCGCAAAGATATGCATTGGGGCCTGCGAAAGCTCAAGAGGGACCAATGAAAACAGTGTTCGTTTACGTGAATACAAGCAAACAGGTCGGCGACGCCGACCATGTCAAGGTGTTCGCGAATGTCGACGCCGCGGAAAAATGGTTCGAGGAGAATGACCCCGAAGGGATAGCGTTCGAATACGAGGTCCTGGAGTGAACCGGATCGGCCGCCATAAGCCAGCGTCGTAATCGCCTTACCCATTGGGAAGGATCGCGTTGGATAGCGCGATCTTGGCGTCCGGTTCCATATATCCGGTCGGCGCCTCGATTTTGCATGTCAACATTTTTCGGGCCGCCGTTGGGTAGTTGATGAACAATCGATCCTGCGCGTTGAGCGGATGATCGGGAAACCACATCTGCGTGGTTTGCCGGTCTCTGCGTCCGGTCAAGTCGATATGAATATGTGGTGCACGATCCCAGCCTGGCACCACTGGATAAGCACCGGGCGAGATGGTCTTGAACCGGTAACGTCCCTCTGCGTCGGTGACTGCGACGCCATAGCCCTTGAAGTTCGGATCGAGCGGCGCCGGATTTCCATCAGACGGGTGGCTGTAGCGTCCGGCGGCATTCGCCTGCCAGATCTCCACCTCGACCCCCTTGACCGGCTTGCCTTTGATATTGAGCACTTGCCCCATCAGGTAGAGCAATTGGCCCTTGGCGCGTTCATCCGCACCCTTGCTCCGGGTTAGGTCGGTATCGGGGTCGATCGGTTTGTTGACCAGAGGATAGAAGGGCCCCGGAACGGTGCTCGGTGTCACGTCGGCCAGAGCCCATTTGTAGATCTCCTCGCCCTCATCGCTCGCCAAAGCCGGGCACAGGGGCGCCATCGTTGCCAGCGCACCGAACGCGCCCGAAGCCTGCAGTAAACGGCGGCGTGTGACATCGAACTCTTCGATCATGTCTCCCTCCAACGGCTTAAGCGTAGTTAGCTGCCGCGGACCACGCGGTTCCGGGCACGTATGTACGGCGCGCTGTCAGATTTTGTCGCGGAAGACGCGTGCAATACCGCTGAAAAAGTGTGAAAATTCATGAAAGCCGCTGCTGGTGGAACGCTCCGTGGGAGCCGCCAATGGATGAAATCGCCCGCAAGGTCTTCCGCTTCGAAGAGTTTACCCTCGATGTGATGCGCCGCAGCCTCAGACACGGCCGCGACGACGCTCAACTCCGTCCCAAAGCCTTCGACGTCCTGTGCTATCTGGTCGAAAATGCCGGCCGGCCACTGAGCAAAGAAGAGATCATGGCGGCGGTATGGCCCAAAGTCATCGTGACCGACGAATCGCTGACGCGATGCGTTAGCGACGTACGGGCGGCGCTGCGCGACGGCGACCAGCGGATCATCAAGACCATTCCGAGGCACGGTTATGTATTTGCCACGCCCGTCCACGAAGCCCCGCACGTTACCGCGGAGCCGGTGATCATCCCAGCGGGTCTCGCAACAGAACGGCCGAATCCTCGCCAACATTCGGCGACGGCGCGCTTTGCTCTCCGTCCGCTGTGGACACTGATCGCGGCGGCTGCACTCGTTTTGATGGCCGCAATCGCTTCCAGCCTGTGGCTCGGCGGTCAACCACGACTCTCGCTGCCCGACCGGCCGTCGATCGCGGTGCTTCCTTTCGCCAATATCGGCGGCGATCCGCAGCAGGATTATTTCGGCGATGGCATCGCCGAGGATCTCACGACCAATCTATCAAAGTTTGCCAATCTGTTCGTGATCGCCTCCGGTTCGGCCTTCAAATACCGGGCGCGCAGCGTCGACGCCAAGGCGGTCGGCCACGAACTCGGCGTGCGATACCTGTTGCAGGGCAACGTGCGCCGGGACGCGGAGCGGCTTCGCATCACCGTCGAGCTTGTCGACGCGACCAGCGGCCAGCAACTCTGGGCCGAGCGCTACGACCGCACGCCGAACGCAGTCTTTGCAGTTCAGGACGAGGTCGCACAACAGATCATCTCAACGCTTGTCGCTCAGATCAATAAGCAGGACCTTGAGCGGGCGTTGCGCAAGCCGCCGGAAACCCTGGCTGCGTACGACTATTATTTGCAAGGCAATGCCCTGATGCGCTCATTTCAGGGTGAGAGGCGAGGCGAGACGATTGCCGCAGCGCGCGCGCTGTACGAGCAATCGGCCGCCGCCGACCCGCGCTATGCGCCGGCGTTGCAAGGCCTGGCGCAGACTTACCTCGCGGGATGGGTCGACCCCTCGCCTGGCCATGCGATCGGCGTCGAGTTCCAGCGGCAGACGGTCATCGATCGCGCTTTGTCGTTCGCGCAAAAGGCCGTCGAGCTCGATGGCAATCTGGCGGAAGCCCGCGCAACGTTGGGATGGATTCTGTTCTGGCAGCACCGAATCAAGGACGGTTTGACCGAATTCGATCGCGCCTTCGAGCTCAACCCAAATCTCGTCGACTGGCACTACAGCATCATGCTGACCCATGCCGGCCGCGCTGCCGAAGCTCTCGCCTACACAACACGAATCATGCGCCTCGATCCCTTCTATCCGGCCGTCTACCTGCATTGTCTCGGGAAGGCCTACTACTTCCTTGGCCGGAACGAGGAGGCGATCGAGCAATTCCAGGCCGTCGCGGCGCGCATACCAAGTTATCGTCCAGGGCTTGTTCTAATGGCCGCGGCCGCAGCCGAAATCGGGCGGTCCGATCAGATGCGTACCGCAGTGGCGGAGCTGCTGCGTATCCAGCCGGATTTCAGAATCGCGGCCTGGCTGGATTTCATTCGGCTGACAAACCGAGAGTATGCCGATCGACTTGCTGCAGGACTGAGAAAGGCGGGCCTGCCGGACTGACGAGGCTACCCATGAGTGTCGGCACGAGCTGCGGATATTCGCTTCGCCGCTTTCGCTTCGGCCTCCCTCGAGAGCTACGGCGGACAAGTCGCTCTTCGCAATGAAGTCAAATCGTAGCGCTCGGCGAGCCTCGCCGGAATGCGCGTTGAGAAAAAATTCCCCTTTGCGATCAAACTGATTTGCCCTGTCCAGTCCTCGCCGAAAAAAGATTCCCGTTTTCAGCCACCCCAAATCACCTCTATATCCCCCGCCATCCCGTCCCGCTTTGAGGGGCGTATCGCGATCGTCACGGACGTTGGAACGGGATGCGGTGGACGTAAGCTGCGCCAAAGACGAGGGCGCTTCTTGCGGACGGCGAAGTCGTGTGGTCCTGACACCCCGACGCTGGTGTCAAGTTCGCGGAAGATACTTTCCGCGGATGACGGTGGCAAAAGAGCCCGGTCACCGGGGAGAGCGCGATATAAGCCGTAAAACCATTGCGCGGGGAATGTCGGGTGATTCCGGTGTGACCTGTCTAACGCGTGTGCTTTCCACGACTACATTTGCACACGCGGCTGCGGGCGCATCGGGCGCCCGGCATTCCCTGCGCCCTCTGACTGGAGGGTAAGGAAATTTCTGGCAAACCTCGGGCGCAACTCGCCGCGGGAATGCGGACCCACGCCCGAAGCGGATCTTTTCGCGATTCCGGCATTTCCCCTTCCTTCGAAAACGCTTTATGGTGCCGCGCGGCTTTGCCACCGGCATGCTTGAATTATCTTTCAATATCAAAGGCTTGGCTTGCGCTTTAAGCCTTTGGAGGGCGGTTTGACTCGGTACATTTCAACCAGGGGAGAGGCCCCGACCTTAGGTTTCTGCGACGTCATGCTGACCGGGCTTGCCCGCGACGGCGGCCTCTACGTGCCCGAAACCTGGCCACAGCTTTCGGCTGAGACCATCGCCGGGTTCTTTGGCCGGCCCTATTGGGAAGTCGCGGTTGACGTGATCCGCCCGTTTGTCGGCGGTGAAATTTCCGACGCCGATGTCGGGCGGATGGCGAACGAGGCTTACGCGACCTTCCGCCATCCCGCGGTGGTTCCGCTCGACCAGATCGGGCCCAACGAGTTCCTGCTGGAGCTGTTTCACGGGCCGACCTTGGCGTTCAAGGATGTCGCGATGCAATTGATCTCGCGGTTGATGGATCATGTTTTGGCAAAACGCGCGCAGCGCACCACCATCGTGGTCGCAACCTCGGGCGATACCGGCGGCGCCGCGGTCGAAGCGTTTTCCGGGCTCGCCAATGTCGATCTCGTCGTGCTGTTCCCGCATGGCCGCATTTCCGATGTGCAGCGGCGGATGATGACGACATCAGGCGCGGCCAATGTCCATGCGCTCGCCATCGAAGGCACCTTCGATGATTGTCAGGCGATCGTGAAGGGGCTGTTCAATCATCACGGCTTTCGCGACGCCGTCGCGCTGTCGGGCGTCAACTCGATCAACTGGGCCCGGATCGTCGCGCAGGTGGTTTACTATTTCACCTCCGCCGTCGCGCTCGGCTCACCGGCGCGGACGGTCGATTTCACCGTGCCGACCGGAAATTTCGGCGACATCTTTGCGGGCTATGTGGCAAAACGCATGGGGCTGCCGATCCGCTGGTTGCGGATCGCCGCTAACACCAACGACATTTTGGCGCGCACACTCAAGACCGGCATCTACGAAGTGCGCGAGGTGCACGCGACCGCCTCACCTTCGATGGACATCCAGGTCTCCTCGAATTTCGAGCGGCTGTTGTTCGAGGCGGGCCGCCGCGACGCTGGCACGATCAGAAGATTGATGGCGTCCCTAAAACAGTCCGGACGTTTTGTCTTGCCCGATGCGACGCTGGCCGCGATCCGCGAGGAGTTCGACGCCGGACGCGCCGACGAGACCGAAACCGCAGCCGCCATCCGCGCCACCTGGCGCGAGGCCGGCGACCTCGTCGATCCGCATACCGCAGTGGCGCTGGCGGTCGCCGATCGCGACACCTCGGATTCCAAGATCCCGAACATCGTGCTGTCGACCGCGCATCCCGCGAAATTTCCCGATGCGGTGGAGGCGGCCTGCGGCGTGCGGCCGCAATTGCCGGCCTGGCTCGAGGGCTTGATGACAAAACCCGAGAACATCAAAATCATGAAGAACGACCAGGTCGAGGTCGAACAATTCGTACGCTCGGTCAGCCGCGCCGCGAAACAAGGAGTTGCCGGATGAGCGTCAATGTCACCAAACTTCCCTCCGGCCTCACCGTGGTTACCGAGACTATGCCGCATCTGGAAACCGCGGCGCTCGGAGTCTGGGCGGGTGTCGGTGGCCGTGACGAAAAGCCGAACGAGCACGGCATCTCGCATCTTCTGGAACACATGGCGTTCAAGGGCACCACGCGGCGCTCTTCGCGCGAAATCGTCGAGGAGATCGAGGCGGTGGGCGGCGATCTCAACGCCGGTACCTCGACCGAAACCACGGCCTATTATGCGCGGGTGTTGAAGGCCGACGTGCCGCTGGCGCTCGATGTGCTGTCCGACATTCTCACCAATCCCTCCTTCGTGCCGGATGAGCTGGAGCGCGAGAAGAGCGTGATCGTGCAGGAGATCGGGGCGGCGCAGGACACGCCCGACGACGTGGTGTTCGAGCATCTCAACGAATTGTGTTACCCGGAACAGCCAATGGGGCGCTCGCTATTGGGGACGGCAAAAACGCTGAAAGGTTTTAACCGCGATACGCTGCGCGGCTATCTGTCGACGCATTATCGCGGTCCCGACATGGTGGTGGCGGCGGCGGGCTCCGTCGATCACAAGCGGGTGGTCGAGGAGGTCGCGGAACGGTTTTCAAGCTTCGAGGGCACGCCCGCGCCAAAACCGCAACCGGCGATGTTCGGCAAAGGCGGCTCGCGCGTCGTGCATCGCGAACTCGAGCAGGCGCATCTGACGCTGGCGCTGGAGGGCGTGCCGCAGACCGACCTGTCGCTGTTTTCCTTGCAGGTCTTCACCAACACGCTCGGCGGCGGGATGTCGTCGCGGCTGTTCCAGGAAGTGCGCGAGAAGCGCGGATTGTGCTACTCGATCTACACCTTCCATGCGCCTTATACCGACACCGGCTTTTTCGGCCTCTACACCGGCACCGATCCCGCCGACGCGCCCGAAATGATGGAGGTGATCGTCGATGTCATCAATGACGCGGTCGAAACCCTGACCGAAGCCGAGGTCGCGCGCGCCAAGGCGCAGATGAAGGCGGGACTGTTGATGGCGCTGGAGAGCTGCAGCTCGCGCGCCGAGCAATTGGCGCGCCACGTGCTGGCCTATGGCCGTCCGTTGACGGTGGCGGAGCTGATCGCCCGGATCGATGCCGTCAGCGTCGAATCGACCCGGAACGCCGCGCGGGGGCTTTTGACGCGCAGCCGCCCGGCGGTTGTGGCGCTCGGCAGCGGAAGGGGTCTGGACACGGCGGTGTCTTTTGCGGAAGGATTGACCCGGTCGAAGGCCAAGGCGCGCCTGCATTGAAGGCGGCGTCGTCCTGGCCAGAGCATGATCCGGAAAAGTGGGAACCGGTTTTCCGAAAAGATCATGCTCAAACAAAGAGATAACACTACAGTCTGATTCAACTCAGTTGAATCAGGCTGTAGTGGTTCGGGCAGCGCGGAGTAAACACAGATGGCCCTGTTTCGGCTTCCATCCAGCGGACCGGCCGCGCTTGCCCCGCGCGGCCACGGGCTGTTGCTGCGCGCCCCGCAGATGTCGGATTTCCTGCAATGGGCGCATCTGCGCGAGGGAAGCCGCGAATATCTGACTCCCTGGGAGCCGATCTGGCCGTCCGACGATCTGACCCGCTCCGGCTTTCGTCGGCGGCTGCGCCGTTATGCCGAAGACATCGCCGCCGATCGCTCCTATCCGTTCATCGTGTTTCGCGAGATCGATGGGGCGATGATCGGCGGCGTGACGCTGGCAAATGTCCGCCGCGGCATCGTGCAAGCCGGCACCATCGGCTATTGGGTCGGCCAGCCGCATGCGCATCGCGGCTACATGACGGCGGCGCTGCGCGTGCTGTTGCCGTCGCTGTTCGGCGAGCTCAATCTGCACCGCATCGAAGCCGCCTGCATCCCCTCCAATGCGCCCTCGATCCGGGTGCTGGAGAAATGCGGCTTTTGCCGCGAGGGGCTGGCGCGGCGCTATCTCTGCATCAACGGCGTCTGGCAGGACCATTTGCTGTTCGGCCTGCTGCATGAGGATTTTCGGGGCTAAGGCGGTCCTTCGGATTTTGGCGAACGCCACGGCTTCGCCGCCATTGCGCTGTTATAAGGCTGCCCCCGGGGCAAGGTGGTCAGGTTAAGGTGCCAGGACGTCGTATGCGAGATGAACGAGAGATCATGGCGGCTATTCGCTGTCGGAGGATCGCGATATTGGCCGCGGTCTCGCTTGCGTTGGGCTGCGGCGTGCTCGCCGCGCCGGCATCGGCGCAATCGTTGACTGATCGCTTCAAGAGTTTATTTGGCGGAAAGCCGGACGAGCCGCCCGCTCAGGGGGCTCCAACTGTGGCTTCACCCGCGCCCCGCAGCGATCTGACCTGCCCGCCGGTCAGCATTCGCGCCGGCGCCTCTACCTTTGCCGTGGCCGTGCAGGGCAAGCAGCCGGTCGGCAGCGACTTACGCTATCAGGCAACGATCACCCGCACGGCGCGCCAATGCACGGTAAACGGTCAAGAGATCACCGCGCGGATCGGCATTCAGGGCCGCGTCATTGCAGGTCCCGCCGGTGCGCCTTCCAGCGTCACGATACCGCTTCGTGTCGCGGTGGTGCAGGGCGGCGTGCAGGAGAAAACCATCGCCACCAAAACCTACCAGACCACGGTGTCGATGTCCGAAGACGCGAGCGAGCCGTTTACCCTGGTTGCGGAAGGCCTGATCTATCCGGTGCCGCCGGGTGACACCGGCGACGATTACATCTTCTATATCGGCTTCGATCCGCAGGCGCTGGCGCCGGAGCCAAAGCCGAAGGTAGCGAAAAAGAAGAAATAGGGTGCGCGCAAATGTCCGTCGTCCCTCCGAAAGCAGGGACCCATAACCACCGGTGTTGATTGTTACGAAAGCCGTCGCGCTTCAGTGCCAAACCGAGCGTGCACGGCGTATGGGTCTCTGCTTTCGCAGGGACGACGCGAGAGGATCAGTTCAGCTTTTCGCGGACTTCGGTGATGCCCTTGGCGAGCAGATCGTCGGCGATCTCGCCCTTCACCGATTGCGACAGGATGCGGGAGGCCGCGGTCACGGCGGCCTCGGCCGCCGCGGCGCGGACGTCGGCCAGCGCCTGCGCTTCGGCGAGCGCGATCTTGCTCTCGGCGGTCTTGGTGCGGCGGGCGACGAAATCTTCCATCTTGGCCTTGGCCTCGGTCGCGATGCGTTCGGCATCTGCCTTGGCGGAAGCAATGATGTCCTGCGCCTCGCGCTCCGCGCTGGCCTGGCGGGCCTTGTATTCCGCCAGCAGTTTCGCCGCCTCTTCCTTCAGCCGGCGGGCGTCGTCGAGTTCGGTCTTGATGCGCTCGCTGCGATGATCGAGCGCCTTCAATACGGTGCGGTGGACGCCGACATAGGCGAAGACGCCCATCAGGATAAAGAAGGCGACGGCGACCCAGAATTCCGGTTCGGCGAACATGTCGTTATCCCTTCAAGGACGCGTCGACCGCGCTTTCCACCGACTTGCCGTCGGGGACCAGGCCGGCGAGCCGCTGCACGATCGCGGCGGCCGCCTCGCTGGCGATGCCGCGGACATTGCTCATCGCCGTCTCGCGTGTCGCGGCGATGGTTTTTTCGGCTCCTGCGAGTTTCACCGCGAGCCGCTCTTCCAGCGTCTTGCGTTCGGCGTCAGCCGCAGCATTGAGTTTTTCCCGGGTCTCGGCGCCGATCGCTTGCGCCCGGGAACGCGCCGCCGCCAGCTCGCTCTCATAGGCTTTGAGCGCAGCGTCGGAAGCGTCCTTCAGCTTCTGGGCCTCGGTCAGATCGCCCTCGATCGCCTTCTGCCGCTCGTCGAGCAGGCCGCCGACGCGCGGCAGCGCAACTCGCGAGACGATCAGATAGAGCGCGACGAATGCGATCAGCAGCGACACCAATTGCGAAGCAAAGGTGTCCTTCTGAAACGGCGGGAAGGGGGCCTTGTGGCCGCCCTCTGCCTCGGTGTGGGCGGTCGCGCCTTTGGCGTCGCCATGACTTTCAGCCACGGGCTACTCCTGTATCGGCTTTATTTATATCAGAGCGCGAACAGCAGCAGCAATGCGATCAGCAGCGAGAAGATGCCGAGCGCTTCGGTCACGGCGAAGCCGAAGATCAGGTTGCCGAACTGGCCCTGGGCTGCGGACGGATTGCGCACCGCGGCGGCGAGGTAGTTGCCGAAGATGATGCCCACGCCGGCGCCGGCGCCACCCATGCCAATGCAGGCAATACCAGCGCCAATGTACTTCGCGGCAATCGGATCCATGAAACGAACTCCTTGTTGAGGTTTGTTGAGATGGGCCGGATCAGTGGCCCGGATGGATAGCGTCGTTGAGGTAAATGACGGTGAGGATGGCGAAGACGTAGGCCTGAAGGAACGCGACCAGCAGTTCGAGCGCGGTCAGCGCGATGGTCAAGCCGAGCGGCAATACCGCGCCGAACCAGCCGACGATGCCGAAAGCCGCAAGCATGGTGACGAAGCTCGCGAACACTTTCAGAGCGATGTGGCCTGCCAGCATGTTCGCGAACAGTCGTACCGAATGCGAAACCGGCCTCAGGAAGAATGATATCACCTCGATGAACACGACCAGCGGCAGGATGTAGATCGGCACGCCGGACGGCACGAACAGGTTGAAGAACTTCAGGCCGTTCTTGTACAAGCCGTAGAACAGCACGGTGAAGAATACCAAAAACGCCAGCGCGGCAGTGACGATGAGATGGCTGGCAACGGTGAATTGGTATGGGATGATCCCGACCAGGTTCGAGACGCAGATGAACATGAACAGCGAGAATACCAGCGGGAAGAACTTCATGCCTTCCGAGCCGGCGTTGCTTCTGATGGTGCTGGCGATGAATTCGTAGCTCAGTTCGGCGATCGACTGAATACGGCCCGGGACAAGCTGCCGTCCGGCGGAGCCGCCAATCATCAATAGCGAAATCACCGCCACCGAAAGAAACATGTAGGCCGACGAACTGGTGAACGCGATTTCCTGTCCGCCAATGTGACCGAGGGTGAACAGCTTGGTGATCTGGAACTGATGAATTGGATCGGCGGCCATTCGTGTCTCAGTCTATCGGTTTCGCGATCTCTCGCGGATCATATCGAACGTTCAATCGCGCATCGAAAGGCACGCGTCAGAGCCGCTCGGACTGCTTCGCCATCACGCCCGCCGCCCGCATCACATTGATCACGCCGGCGACAAAGCCAAGCAGCAAGAATACGATGAGGCCCCAGGGCGAGGTCGACAGCAAACGATCGAAACCCCAACCGAGAGCCGCTCCGACAAGCACGCCGGCGACCAGTTCGGAGGAGAGGCGAAGCCCGACAGCCATGGCGGATGCCCTGGCCTGAGCCGCGTCCTGCTCGTTTCCGGACGGGTCAGTCCCGATTTTTCGGCTGTCCCGAGTGGCGGACAACCGGTGATCCAGACTTCCGAGCCTTGCGGAAAGCGCAGCTTCGTCAGGCGATTTATCGCGACTTCCATTTCCGCCGTTCTTCGTGCCTTCAGCCATGCTGCAGAGACCCGAAACGAAGCTTGCGTTGATGGAAATGACGCCCCAGTCACCCTCAAAAGCCGCGCGGACCATACTGACCGAGTCTAACCGAGTCAAGATTGCGTCATAACCATCTAGCTTGTTGATTTATTTGATTTTCTTAACCCCGGCGTGATCCCGCTGTGGAGCGATCACGCAGTGCAATAGCTCCGCGCGCGTCCGGAGAAATTTCACGCGCCCATTTTCTTCGTCTTGACCAATTCATAACCATTGGGTTATGAGAATTTTGCCGGCGGCACCCGCCTGCGCATGGAGCAGTCGGGTTTTCGGCTGCAGGATGAGGGCAATTATCAGGGCGCGAATTACGGCTGGCAGAAGTATCTTGCCGGTCTCGAGCGCGTGGCGGCGAGGCTTTAGATGAAAACGATTTTGGTGTCCCGTTATCACCCGCTCCTGGTGTTGCTGCATTGGCTGCTTGCCGTGCTGATCGTCGCGATGTTGTGCATTGGGTTTATGGTGCTCGAACCGATGCCTAACGTTGATCCGCAGAAGATCGACATTCTCTTGATCCATATGTCGGTCGGAATGTTGATCTTGGCGCTGATGGTAATCCGCTTTATCATCCGTATGCGGACGTCGAGACCGGCGCCGGCGACGACCGGCAGCCAGCCGTTGGACCGGCTCGCGCCGGTCACCCATTACGGCTTCTATGTTCTGGTGCTGCTGATGGTCGGGTCCGGCTATGCGACGGCGATCTTCGCCGGGCTCAACAAAAGCGTGTTCCAGCATTCGGGCGACCCGCTGCCCGAAAGCTTTGACATTTATCCGAGCTTTGTCGCGCATGGTTATGTCGCGCTGCTGCTTGTCGGATTTATCAGCTTGCATGTAGCTGCTGCGCTCTATCACCAGTTCGTGAGAAAGGACGGGCTGTGGCGCCGAATGTGGTTCGGGCGCCGCACGCTGGATGCCCCGGGCGAGTGAAATAATTCCGCCTGTTCAGGACCGATCTTGCATCGCGTGAGCGGGTCTGTTGGGATGGAAGCCGATATTCTTTCTCCCGGGAGTCCGCATGTCACGTCAGATCGATTATTATTTTTCGCTGCAATCGCCCTGGGCCTATATCGGGCACAAATTGTTCCGGGAAGTAGCAAGCTCCTGCGACGCGAAAGTGAACCACAAACCGGTGACGCTGGTCGATCTGTTCTCGGAGACCGGCGGCTTGCCGCTTTTGAAACGCCATCCGGCGCGGCAGCGCTACCGGATGGTCGAGCTGCAGCGCTGGCGCGACAAGCGCGGCTTGAATTTCCATCTGCAGCCGGCCAATTGGCCGTTCAACGCGCGGCTCGCCGATGGCGTGGTGATCGCGGCAATCGAGGCCGGCCACGATCCCGATCCGTTTTTGCGGCGCGCATTTCCGGCGGTGTGGGAAGAGCAGCTCAATCTGGCCGATCCCGCGACGCTTGTTAAATTGGCCGACGAGTCCGGCCTTCCCGGCAAAGCGCTGGTCGAGCGTTCGCCGTCCGACGAGGTCGGCGCGGCCTACGAGAAAAACCGCGAGGAAGCGGTTGCGGCCGATGTGTTCGGTTCGCCGGTCTATGTGCTCGACGGCGAGGTATTTTGGGGGCAAGACCGGATCGAATTGTTGGCGGACGCGTTGAAGTCCGGTCGTGCGCCCTATCGCTCGCAGGTGTAGGATCGAGGGTAGGGTACGCAGACCCCGGGTTTTGAGGCGGAGCAATCCCATGATGATATCGCCCTCGAAATTCTCCACGTTCATCGTACTCGCGGCGCTGACGCTTTGCTTTGGTGGAGCAGGCGGCGCGGTCGCGGAATCGATGCCGGATACCGAAAACGGCCGCTATGCGCTGTCGCCGGTCACCGACGGGGTGATCAGGCTCGACACCCGCACCGGCGCCGTTTCGACCTGCAGCAACAACGGCAATGGCTGGGCCTGCTATACCGTGCCCGACGAACGCGCGGCGCTCGACGCCGAAATCGGCCGGCTGCAGGCCGACAATGAAAAGCTGAAAGGCCAACTGGCGTCCCGCGAGCCGACCGTGACCGGCAAGATCGACGAGCCGCTGCCGAAATCGGACCCGCTGAAGAAGCCCGAGCCGAAAATAGGCGAGGGCGAGCGCAAGATCGAAATCCCGCTGCCGAGCGACCGCGACATGGATCGCATGATGTCGTTCCTGGAGCAGGCCTGGCGGCGGCTGTTGGATATGGCCAACCGGGTACAGAAGGACATCTCTGGGAAGATTTGAAGCGGACCCGTCGAATGGCACAAGCTTAAGGGGCCGGGATGATAACGGTCAGGGCTGCAAATACGACACAGGACATTGAAGAGTGTTTTCGGATTAGAGAGCATGTCTTTGTCGTCGAACAGAATGTCCCCGCCGATTTGGAGCGCGATGAGCATGATGGCAAAGCTGTTCATTTTATTGCGCTGGCTGACGGCCAATCTGTAGGGACAGCGCGCGTTGTGCTGAAGGATAACGGCAGGTCGGCCAAAATCGGTCGCGTGGCCGTGTGCCGGTCGAACAGAGGTTTTGGCATTGGTAAGTTGTTGATCGCCGCTATTGAAGGAGACCCCGATCTACGACACGTCCACAGCTTCCTCCTGGATGCTCAGACGCATGCACTGCAATTCTATGCGCGTTTGGGGTACGAAGCGTACGGGGAAGAATTCATGGACGCGGGAATTCCTCACCGCCACATGAAAAAGAGAAACCGGCACTCCGTCGCTCATGATTAGGGCCGTGCACGGCCCTTTTCGCGAGTCGTCCCTGTGAAAGCAGGGACCCATAACCACCGATGCGAGTTGTTAGAAAGCCGTCTGCCACCAACGCGAAATTGCGCCGGCACGGCGTATGGGTCCCTGCTTTCGCGGGGACGACGGAGAGACAGTTCATGATTGCAGCTAAATCGCCCTCGCGGACTCCGCCGTCTGCCGCCAGCCCAACCACCATCGTGACGTCGCTACTCACGATCGAGACCTCCGGACGCGGTTTT
>Ga0209526_10002004_pt1 | contig 13675 bp, 21 predicted proteins | sample JacPinW_OM2H0_M1_FD_188566 | JGI IMG/M metagenome (GOLD analysis project Ga0209526, IMG submission 188566) | Forest soil microbial communities from Algoma, Ontario, Canada - Jack Pine, Ontario site 1_JW_OM2H0_M1 (SPAdes) (version 2) | ecosystem: Environmental > Terrestrial > Soil > Boreal... | reverse complement strand
TCGTGGCGGGCCCGGTCCGTACGCCCTGCAGGCGGCGATCGCGGCCCTGCATTGTCAGGCGGCGAGGGCCGAAGAAACGGACTGGCCTCAGATCGTACGCCTCTACGATCTTCTCGAACGCCTGCAACCCTCTCCGATCGTGTCGCTGAATCGTGCGGTAGCGGTCGCGATGGTGGACGGTCCCCAACCGGCGCTCACCATCATTGACGCACTCGCTGCAACCAGCGATCTCGACAACTATCACCTACTGCATGCTGCGCGCGCTGATCTGCTCCGCCGCATCGGGTCCGCAGTGGAAGCGGCGAAGAGCTACACACGCTCCCTCTCGCTGGTTACCAATGACAGCGAGCGTCGGTTTCTCGAGCGGCGATTGCGCGAAGTTCAGTCGTCGGCGCTGTGACCCGCATCCCTCGACCATGGCGACGGACTCTGGTTCGAAGCAAACAGCCGCCGCCCCACTTAGATATTGAGTGGTGATCAGACACCGGCCCATCGTGCGCTGCCAGCAGCTAAATTTAGTTGAACCGCCCCAAAAGACTGTTGCACAGCGAAAGAAAGGGTAGCGTTGAAAAATAGGATAAACCACCCAAACATCAACTTGATCATTTTGTTGGGCCGGAGGCATTTCCAGACAGCGCTGTAGTGTAACGCGAACCGGGCAAGAATCTGTGGAAAATTGAACTCCCTGAGGAGCGGATTTCTACCCCTCATCTGAATCTTATAACAATACAGAGACGGGACAACCCAGCTTCAAAAACCCTGAAAAACATTTGGGGCGGTCTCCGATGTGTTCGCGGACTCACGTGCTTCCCTATTCGATGTAATCCGTGCCAAAGAAAGCAAGGCGGAGTACGAGGAGCTGAACTAGCCCGGAGTTGCTCGATCCTTGTAACTGAAATAAGTCTCTTTGGAGCAGAGGTATTAAGGGGGGAGAGTGTATGCCGAGGGAAGCCAAGCTCTTTTTGTCAAGTTCTGGATCAGCCGTACGCGGGTTCTTGAGGAACATTCCGCCTCGAGGGATAAACTTCCAGAAGTGACGCCACCGGATCGAGCCGGAAATCGTTGACGCAACTTCGCTCGGTGATGGACAGAGGCCCCCCAGGGGCCCAAGTCGCCTTAAAGAATGCCAGCAAGCAATCTCAAGGCGGTGTTGAGCCGCTGGCAGACACCAAGGAAAAAGTTCTACCGCGGGATCCGCATTTTTCTGGAGGCGAAAGGGCCCTTCGAAGTTGTAACGGCACCGATCATTTCAGATGTTTATTGACAGCCTTGGTCATCTGAAACATGTCCATCTTTTTTCCCTCAAAGATCGGCTGTAATTTATCGTCGGCCAGAATTTCTCGTTTATTTTTTGGGTTCTGCAGTTTGTGTTTCTTGATGTGCGCCCAGATCTTTTTGGTCACTTCCGTTCGCGGAAGCGGTCTTGTGCCGACAATTTTGGCCAGGTGCTCTGAAGGCTGCATTGGCTTCATGAATGCATTATTCTTCTTTGCTCTACCCGCTGGCTTTACCATTTGTCCTCCTCGAATATATCTGGCGATTCAATCAGCAATGAGTGGAATTGCAAGGCAACCATAAGCTTAAGGAGAGTTCACTCGGAATAGCCTTCGGTTTCCTCGTCCTCTTCCTCCCGTTCTTCCCCTTTTTCGTCTTCGTCTTCCTCTTCTTCATCTTCCTCTTGTCTTTTCATCTAACATCCCCTTCGACTACTATGCGACCGCGGGCTGCTAGCCTGCCCTCTCTAGGCACAACGCTTCATCATGTCCGCCAATTCCCCTTTGATCTGCAACAGGCGTTCCCGCCTCAAGTCGTTAGCTGAATTAACCAGCGCGGTACGCTCTTTCCGACTCCAATACCGAGCATTCGAAATTCCAAGATCGCTCATTTCCTGCCTCATACTGGCAAGGCGCTCCGAAATGTGGTTAGCATCTATCATGATTCACGATCATACGCTCTTATCGCCGCATCCATCCAATGTCGGTAAAATCGATGCAAGATAGCACCCGCCGGGAACCGTTATATCTTGGCAGAAGACGGGACGAAAATGAGAGACGGGGAGTGGATAAACCCACTTGCTGACGGCAGGAGATGAAATTCACCTACCAGGAGCTCGACGACGGGGCGTTTATCACTGCTCCGATTGAAAGAAACAAATTCGTTTATTCGGTTTTATTGGCCAAAGCAAAAAACCCGCTTAGCCGTGAAGAAGTCCAGAGTCATTGCGAAGGTGAGCTGTCCAAGAAGGAGCAATCGGCCTTCGACGGCAATGGCGATCCCAGCTGCACCAGCACAAGGCTTCAATGATTGTCGGACTTATCTTTCCCTGGTTCGACCTTGGCAGCATTGATCCGCTCAAGAGACCGCTCAATTCCCATCAACTCCTCGCGTAGATTGCCCAGTCTGTCAAGAAGGTCATCCAGGGTATCTTCATGAAGTTTACGCCGTCGGCTGCCCACAATGTGTCCACTGTAGTCGAGACCGATTGCGGGGTCGGCACGCTAACGTACTGGTGAATGTTCGTTACCGGACACAGGCGTGGCCGCAGATGACGCGATGTATGCCTCGCACGCCCTTCGGAGCGCGTTGCCGAGTGTAGAGCGAACGCGAAAAACGCCTCCCCAGACCCCTCCGCCTCAGTTGCCGTGGCTAGTCCATGGCACCCAGCTGGAGATAGTCACGTAGGCCATGAGACCCATCGCCGGCAGAATCACCCCCAGATGCCCTGGCATGCTGCCCCACTCCAGCCTACTTTGGCTCACAGATCACCTGTGGGCACTGCGCGCTAGTGAACTGTACCTATTCGCCCCAATGGGTGCGGGTGGAGTTTTTGCCGTTGATTGAAACCTACAATGCTGCGCACCCGCACGCGAAAGCGGCCACCGGGATAGGAGGAAGCCGCCTTCCGTGAGTGGGCAGCCATGGTTCATAGGGGCGGCAAAACTGGCTGAGATGCCCAGTTTCGTGCCATCCCTGGGTTTCAAGCTGCGACTCAGACGAAACTCCGTCTACCTGGAAAGCCGCTTAGAGATTAGAGTGGCGTGGAGTACGCCATCCTTGTCCCAAGTACCTTTGCAGATCACCCGATCATTGTCCTTAACTTGGCCAGCATCAATGTCGTTGACCTTTTTGCTGCCGTGCTCCTGACTGACCCATTTCGTCGAGCTGTCGTACTGGACGGTCTTCTCGAGAGGCGAACCCACTTTACGAACGGTCAGCGTAGATTTATCCTGACTGCTCCTAATGACAATACCCTCCCAGCGGGCCTCCTTCGCGGCCTTTGCCTGGGCGGGAGCGTCCTGCGCGAACACCGCCGTGGACAGCGGGAAGGCAAGTACAGACGTGAACAACAAAGTGAGCAGCTTCTTCACCATGTGACCTCCTCCTTTTTCACCGGTATTCACCGGAAAGATTGTGATGTGCGGCACAAAACAATAGACCTTGGGACAGAAAAGAGCAAGCTGATCCGACAAAACGTCATCATCCAGCGCACGATCCAGCGACCCCTACTGCATGGCCGCACGGCTGAGTCGCCTGGTTCAATACAGCACTTCATTCTCACCTTTTTCAGAGATCAGCTTCTGGAATTGCGCCACGATCTTGTCCCGTCGCGCCATCACGGCCTTCACTTCATCCTTGGTGAGATAATGCTTGGTCTTTTCTGCCAGTTCGTTGCCATCCAGGGTCTTCAGTTTCTCGAGCAAGTGCCGGTCGCAGCGCACTAAGTCGGTGGGATTCCTGAGGTCTTTGTGGAGTCGGAATGCACGAGTAAAATCAACCCTCCAAATCTTCCAATCCTCCCCAATCAACACGTTTGTGAGGTTGGGGTCGTTATCGTAAACCAACTGATCTAGGACGCGAACCTTGTACATCTGATTGTTCCAAGCGTCTGCATCCGGCGCGGTTAACTTCTGCTTGTGGCGCTCCACCTCATCCATCTTCACCGGTAGCCACCAGCTGAGCGAGCCCAGATTGCCTTCCCATTTGCGTTCGACATAAACGGGCAGCATGTCATCAATGCCAAGCAGCTCAGCCAACTGATAAGCAGCGATGTTGTATTTGTAAGAATCGACGAAGCCCAGTTCGGTGCCGCTGGCAAGCTGCATCGTAGCTTTGTGTTCATCAATAGTCTGGAAAGAGGCGTCGTGGGTCACGGTGCCGTCCGTGAGCGTAAGCCGCCAGGGGTTGGTGATGCCTTTCTTGGACCGCTGACTCTTCACCACTTTGGCGGTGAGAAGGAACTGATTGATCTGCTCCTTGGTCAGGATTGGCTCATCTGCCGCAACGACAAAGAGTCGGCAAGTCAGACACACCACCGTGGCAAGAATCAGCCCTCGCCATTGCAGATGAAGTACGCGCATCGAAACACCTCCGCTGAACTGTGCGGAAAACTGTGTGGACAAGAATATACTTCCTTCAAACTACATTGGTTATTCTCCGTCTCTCGTCGCAATGGTTTTGAAAACCGTTGCCCGCGCCTGATGAGTGCAGTTGCTGTGCCAAAGCTCGGGAGCTTTCAACGCTGGTCGGTTTGCTGCTCACAACTTGCTGATTCGCAGAGTTTTGTGCCCGAAGAGTTGGAGTGGATGCAAAATCGCGGGCGTGGGACCGGCGACAGCTACCGCTAACCCAACGGTTACCGCCAACCTACTGTTCGGTTAATTTGCGGGAGCCGAGAAAAATCGCAGTCACAAGGAACTAAGCTGACCGTTTTTGCACAAACCATGGTGCCGTGCAACCGTCGTTTTGGGAATGATTTTTGGGACAAATTGGGACAAAACACCTGAGTTTGCGGCCAGAGTTCGACAGCACCAGCACAACCACACTCCAGCGCCGATCTAATGATCGGAGCGCCTTTGGACACTCGAAATCCAGAACCTGCGATTTGATGGGTCTCGGAAGGCAGACTGTCCATGCGAAAACGAATCCCCGCACCACCGGTTTGAGAGGCGGTCCTAAGTGCCGTTGGCATCCAGTCGGTCTAGGTATTGGAGCATCTCTCGATATGCTTGCACTAGAGCAAGCCTCGCTCGCGCTTTACGCGGACTGCCGCGTCTGGCTTTGTTCCACTGGCAGAAACGTAACGAATCCTGGAGTGATCCGGAGAAAGACACTCTCAATGGGGAAGTTCATCGTTACCCCGGAGAAGCTCGCGAGCGTGCATACGCGGAGGGATAACGGAGGCGAGCTATGGCACCTGCAAAAAGCCTTCACGGAGTTTGGCTACCAAGAATTCGCACCTGCGGACGTGTTCTGGATCGTTACGCACTGACGAAACGATAATTTGATTAGTGAGTTCTTCCATCTGCGGATCAGACTCCAAGATGTCCCGAACACGCTTTCTGGTGTCTTCCGAGATCACGCCGGCAGCGTCGCGACCGATTAACCGTGCTCCCGCAAGTTCAAAATCATAGCCTTCAGCTTCCAGGACGTTTAGTTCTTCGCCATAAAGGCGATCCTCATTGCCTGCGTCACCGTACTCCTTCAACAGCGTGTGTATGTCGGCAGCGTCCCGTTTTTCGTGCTTTCTATCCACCCACGCAAAAAGCTTGAGAACGATCAGTACCGGAATACTGACGACAGGAATAACCAGATTCTTGTCGAGGCGTACTTGGACAGCAGATTCGAGTCCGTCGCTGAATCCTGCAACCCTCATCACGATGTCCTCCTCGGGCGGCCACGCGATACTTCGGTCAGTGCTTTCCACGCCTCCAAACGGGATCAGATCAACAACCACAGCAGAGGCCGAATTGTAGGTTAGCCGTTGGAGCATACGAGGATGGGGTGTGAAAGCGGCTGGCTCGACCATTGCTGATTTCAGCGTCTTGAAGTGTTCCCAGTCGCGTACTGCAATACCGAAGTCGACATCCAGAGTCCGACGTCCAGGCGACCTGCCAAAAACGTGCCTGAGAATCACTTCGCGGGCTGTTGCGCCGGCGAGAAAATATTTCGTCTCATGCTGGCGTGCAATCTCATCGATCTTGCTGATGACCTGAAGGATGGCCGGATCGATCTGGTCATGCTTAATTTCTAAAGGCGGGCTCAATGTATTCGTCATAGATCATCTTTGCCGCCTCAAGATTCCTCCCGTCTGTTGTCGTCGTAAGGTCGGCAAAGGCGAGGATTGGCGGCACCACATCGCGAATGGTTGGCACATGATTCGGATTCCAGAAGGCATCGAGAATCTCAACGTCTCCGTTTACGTCAGCCCTCATCTTGTGTTCCGCGATTATCTGCTTCGGTGTGTCCTTCGTATATATGGTCGCGGTTTGAGGTTCAAGGTAGTGGAGCAACCTATTGGCTGCCACCTCGCCCCCCCAAAATGCATGGTAGGGCTGAAGATCCAAACCTTCTATCCAGCCGGCCCGCTGCGCTCGAAATTTCCTAATATTGAGCTTCGGTCTTAAAACAGTTGGATAAAATGCCACCCACTCCCGTACGAGTCGTTGCGGCTCTAAGAACTTCCGCCGCGGTGTTCGTCCACCCTCAGGCCGCGGTGTGATGTGCCTGCGAGTTTCCAGTTCTTTCATCACTGGTCCGACCGTCCCCAGTGCTACCCGAGCGGCTGCCGCAATCTCTCGATAAGTGGTATTCAACAAGCCTGGCTTGCATAGCAGGGCAAAAACCACCCTGAGACCTGCTGGGTTCGTGATCTTGCCTTGTTCAGCAGCCTTGAGGTCAACAGGTTTGCGCTTCCCGCTGACGTAGAGGTGCAGTCCAGGCGCTTTTAGGTATACATTGCCGGCGGTGTCGGCAAAGTACAGATCCATCTCGCGGCATCGTTCCGCTACCTGGGCCGTGATATAGGGCGCGGCAATGAGGAGAGCCGGCTTTGCCTGCCGCGGCCAAAAGGCTCGAAGCTGGTACAGAATCTCGAACCGATCGATGTTCTTCACTTCCACGGCGTACTGCTCCGCGTGTGGGGGCACGTCGATCTCAACCAGAGCGTCAGGACGAACCGGAGTGTGCCAATTGAGCTGGGGTTGCCACTGCAACACTCTGGCGGTTAGACCGGTTTCTCGGCCGATCGCCTCCAACACGCGTTCGAGAGTGGCGCGTTCTGGGGTGGTTTCACCCATAAGCATACCAGCCTTGTTCATATATTTGTATTTTACACGTTTCGTGAACATAATACAAATATGAACATGATTAACATTCCCTTGTAATATAAATAACATACAAGATAATGTTTATATAGTTCATTATATTTTAATGTTCACGTTACGTGAACAAGTATAATAAATGAACGTACCGTTGCGATGTTGACTTTGCCAGTCCCCCGGCCGGTCAACTCCGTTTCCGTCCGACGACGGGTGACCGCTCCCCCTTTGCCGATTCTCTTGACTTCAACTGAGTGGCTTCTAGGCCTAGATCAACATCAGCTGACTTGAAGTCTGGAGAGCATCTCCCATCCATGAAGAACCGTGAACAACGAGACCTCTTTCCCGGCGCCTTGGAGATGATGATTCTCCGAACGTTGAAGCGACAGCCTCTTCACGGCTATGCCCTCACGCAGCATATTAAGCGAACATCCAACGATTTGCTCCAGATTGAAGAAGGCTCACTCTATCCCGCTCTCCGGCGCCTTCTCAGTCAAAGCCGAGTGGGGCATTTCCTCCACCAACCGTCACGTTCGGATTTACAAGTTGACATCAGCGGGAGCGAAACATCTGGAGCATGAGGTGTCACGTTTTGAAAGGATGCTCGAAGGCATTACGCGTGTCTTAGCGCCGAGTGAATCATGAACTGGTTCAAGCAGCTCTGTTCCCGTCGCCGTCTCTACAACGATCTTTCTGAAGAGATTCAGCAACACCTCGCAGACTGTGGACGCCGCTGATTACCGATGCCGCGCGCGAAAAGCGCGACCACCGCAATCTGATGGGCGTCTCGGCGACGGTGTGTCGCTGGCATCGGCTCGCGCGGAGTTGAGTGCAATGGCCGGTCGCCTTGCGGAGCAGTATCCGAACACGAACAAGGACATCACGGCCGATGTGCGGCCCATCATGGAGAATACCGGCCTGTATTACATGAAGCCTTGTTTTTGGCGACGTTCGGCGCGGTTGGATTGGTGCTGCTGATGCCTGTGCCGATTGGGCTGCAGTTGGCGCTGGCCGCCACGCGGGCGCACTGCGTGCGCAATTCCTTGTGGCGCGCACTCGCGTTCCTCGGCGACTTTGGCGGAATGCTCCCACGTACGTTCCTGCGAGCGACGAGTAGTCGTGATCGGCTTCCCTGCCAGCCAATTCCTCCGTTTCTTTTCTACGAGATCCGGCAAGCCACCCGCTTGGATATAATCCCCCTCATAATTCCCGCGACCAGCCGTGATGCCGAAGCCAGATTACCCCACCGACATGCAGCCGAACGAGCCAGCGACTCAGTCGCCCTCAGGTACCGCCTGGCTTCTTTTTCTTGGTAGTTTTCTGGCTCTTTACTTTGAGCTGGTCATCATACGATATCTGTCCGCCGAGATCCGAGTCTTTGCGTATCTGAAGAACCTGCCCCTTATCGCCAGTTTCCTCGGCATCGGCCTGGGCATGGTCCTGGGCGGTGTGCGACCGCGTCTGTACCGCGCTTTTCCGGCTCTGGCGCTGGTACTCTTCTTCCTCATCGCGTTTGCCAACCGGCTTCATCTCGTGCATCTGCCCATGCCGTGGGGCGACTATTTCGTCTTTCACATGTTCAAACGGGGTAGCTGGTCGCCGCTCCTGCTTGCCCTGCTGTACCTGGGTGTTACGCTCGGTATCCTCGCACTCGTGGTGGCCTTCTTCATGGTCCTGGGTGGGCTGCTCGGAGAGCAACTGGCGCGCATGCAGCCCCTTCAGGGCTACAGCGTCAACCTGGCCGGCAGCCTCGCCGGCATTGCCGTCTTCACCCTGCTTTCCGTGCTCTCTCTGCCTCCAGTTGTCTGGACGCTGGGGGGCTTCGCTGCGGCGCTTCCGTTCTTCGCGAGAAGCCGATCCGCCCTGGTCCTCTTGGCACTTACGGTGGTGGTCTCGGGGGCAACCTTGCAAGTACACACTTACTGGTCGCCTTACTACCGGATTCAGATGGTCAGTTTCCCGTCTCCGCCGGATTGGCCGCGCCCGGCTGGCTACCAGATTAACGTCAACCACGACTTCCACCAGCGCATGGTGGACCTCTCACCCGATTTCGTGGCGAAATATCCCAACTTCGAGCCCAATGCCTCATCGTTACCGAGCTACGAGCTCCCCTATCGTCTGGTAGCGAATCCCGGTTACGTGCTGATCGTGGGCGCGGGTACTGGCAATGATGTGGCTGCTGCCTTGCGTCACGGTGCGACCCACGTGGACGCGGTTGAGATTGATCCCATGATTAATCATTTGGGTCGGAAACACCATCCCGAGCAACCCTATTCCTCTCCGCAGGTCACTACATACATCGATGACGCCCGCGCCTTCTTCAAGAAAAGCCAGAATAAGTACGACGTCATCATTTTCGGTTATCTCGACTCCCACACTCTGCTCACCAGCTTCTCTTCGCTGCGCCTCGACAATTATGTCTATACGCTGGAAAGTTTCCAGGAGGCGCGAAATCTGCTTAAGCCCAACGGCAGCATGGTCCTGGCTTTCGGAAGCGGACACGGCTTTGTCAGCAAGCGGCTTTTCGACACGCTGACGCAAGCCTTCGGTATCGCGCCCCTCGCTTATTTCACCGGAAAGGAGGGCGAGGGCGTGGTCTTCGTCGAGGGTTATGCGCGCCAAACCGTCTCCATTCACGACTTTCCCGAAATCAGCCAAGAGTTTGCAGCCCAACCGCGAGGGTTGCTGGCTACCGACCGCTGGCCCTTTCTTTACCTCGCGCGCCGCACTATTCCCAATTCCATCTTATGGGTGCTCCTACTGTTCCTCATCGGAGCATACGTGCTTGTAGATGGTTCCGTGGGCTTGAGAGGCCTGGGCCGCCGCGAGCATATGCACCTGTTCCTACTGGGCGCCGGATTCCTCCTTCTTGAGACCAAGGCCGTAACTGAGCTCTCTCTGCTCTTCGGCTCCACCTGGATCGTCAACGCAGTTGTCATTGGTGCTTTTCTCACCATGGCGCTTGCGGCGAACGCACTGGTAATCAAAAAGCCGATGTCGCGAGTTTTTCCCTACCTCGGGCTGTTTGTATGCCTGGTGTTGGATCTGGTCTTTCCGTTCTCCATTCTGGATTCGCTTCCTACCGTGCTTAAGGTGCTCGGATCAGGCGTACTCGTGGGGCTGCCCGTATTCTTCTCGGGATTGATCTTCTCGCGCAGCTTCCGCGATGTCTCACGGCCTGCGGAGGGATTGGGCTTCAACCTCGTCGGAGCTGTAGTTGGCGGAGCGTTGGAGAACGCCGTGATGATTGGCGGCATCCCACTACTAGGCTTGATGGCCATCGCCATTTACGCGATGTCAGCGTTTGTCTTGAAGCGGTCCGCTTAGCTTGCCGGATCGCCCGCGTGAGGGTGACTCAGTGCTGGGGCGACAAATCCCATCAATCCGGCGGGGAAAATCCGGTATGTTTCTTGACTATCTCCCGGCAGCGCGTACATCTGTGCTGCTCAGCCGGTTTGAAGGCAGACCGACTGCATCGGCCTCGGTTCCCAATCAAGAATCTTGCGGTCTATCTGAAGCGTGGCCGAAGTAGCAGTCCTTTGCATGTCGAATTTGGTTGTGCAATGGCGGGGCAAAGTCGCTACAAACTTCAAGCTGCCGGCAAGCGAAGCAATGAGAGCATAAGATCCAAGGCCCGATTAGACCGAGAGCGGTCCCCAGGAAAGGCCGGTTCCCAGATTGCTCGAAACATCCAAGATAAAGGGGACTTGCCTCAAATGACGGACATTCGGCTTTTAGATGCGCGGAAGGGTCGAGGCGGGTTGGACGTAAGCGTTAACACGCTGCCCTACCAACGCCGCAAAACTGGCCACAAATCGAAAGTATGTTGGAAGATGACGTAAGTGGATTGAAGCAGTATCGGTAGCGCTACCGGGAATCGAACCCGAAGATTGAGTCTTCTTACGTCCCGTTTATTTTCATTCACTTTCGGGTTTTTCAAGTACCGCTGTATTCCGAACTGTAGCCCCCTTTTGGCGATGGACTATCGCAGCCGGATACACCGCGATGAAGGTATCTCAAGCAGTAAGGAATCACAGCCTGGCGTGATCAACTGCTAGCGGACGCACGTCGCGGAAGTTCGATTGCGTTTTGGTCTACCCTATGATCGTATCGCCCGCTCAACTATGCCCGGAGCGTCTTCGAACTCCTATCGAATCCTTAGACTCTCCGCCTGCAACAGTGCGCGTTCGCTCTCGATTTCTCGCAGCCGATCTTGTCTGCGTTGGTATTCCGCGCTGGCCTCACGGCTAGAGTCTTTACCGCGTTTCCAGTACAGTGCATCGGCGAAGTGAATAGACTCGATCTCTTCCTTTAGGGCAGCTATTTTGGGTTCGCTCATCTTCGGAGAGTACGCCACTTTTGGCTGTCTGCGCTCACACAGAAGTGCATGAAGAGCGCCAGCTTCGCCGGTCTCTGGTCGCGACGTTCGCCGCCATCTGAACAAACCGCACGTAAACCTTCTGCTCCTAGCCTTCCTGAAAAGTTGAAACCTTCAGCCTAGTCATGGCGCGTTTGGGCTGCATCCCGCGCTCATGCTTACGCGGCTGGCGAAAACATTCAGCAAAAACTGTCGCACGTGCATGCTAGTTTGCGCGTTACGCCCGCTATGGAAGCGGGCTTGCCGATCATGTTTCGACGGTCGCTGAACTCCTCCATTCAGGATTAAGATTGCGGCGCTCTCTATGCGTTCTCACAGTACTGAACACGGGGTAAATTGATTGATTGGCGTAATGAGTGTTTGGGTATTAATATTTCGAATATGCCTAGGGTTTCAAACAAACCGTACTGTCACGAACTGCAGCGCCCCAACCGTCAAGGACTGTATTCCAGTCGCTATCTCCACCTATAACCGAGCTTGGATGGGGATACGTCTACAAGCAATTCACGGAATTGACCGAGCAGACCGGACAGACCTGAATGTCCAGAGTGCAGTCCCTGACAGTGAGATCGTTTGCCTTGATGACAGCAATCCTCTCCGCGCTGCTCTATGTGGTCTACGTACAAGGGTGCGGAACACTGATCTGGAATTACGCGCTTCAATTTCTGCTTGCGTGCGCGTAGCGGCAGCCAGCGAAGGCTTCGCCGTTGAGTTGCAAGATGTCGAAGGCGTAGAAATACGTATTCGAGCTTGCCTGCCGCGCGGCATTGTTGCGAAGTGGAAGGACGGGCGATACAATCGCGAACGCCAGAGCAGTTGGATCAAGATCAAGAACCCGGCTGACACGCAGATTGTAGGCAGAGAAAAACTGTTCGAAAAGGAAAAGCCGTTGGCCACGGCTTAATTCGGGCAGGAATCCCAAAATTGGACTTAATCGCTCCAAGTTTCTGAAGAATTTCTTAGGTGATTGCGCATGAAAAACGTTTACGAAGTTCTGCGACAGAAAGAGCTTGAGGTGTCGAGGCTGAAAAGAGAAGTTGAAGCATTGCGGGTAGCAGCCCCGCTTTTGTCGGAAGGCGAGGAAGCTGGAAATGACAACAAGCCGAAGCCGAGATTTCGGTGAACCCACTCCGCAAGCCAACGTATGCGATCAACATGCTTCAGTGTTTTGTTGTGCGGCGAGTGCGCTCGTTTTATCGGCGCACTCATTGACGGCGGGTTGCTGTTCCGACGCCTGAACCCGGCACACATGCGCCGCACCTACTAAGAAGTGGCCGATCGAGCCGAGAAGGAAAGTTGGTCGTATCGCGACGTCCTGGCGCTTCTGCTGGCCGAAGAAGTGGCGCGACGCAAGCAAACACGACTGCAGCGCTTCACCCGCAGCGCGCACTTTCCCTTCTTCAAAACCATCGACGAGTTCGACTTCACACTGCAGTCGACTCTGATCGAGGATCTTTCCAATGCCGGCAGGAAAGGACATTTGCAGCAGTCGCTGTCGACCTATACTGATCCTCACGTCCTTGTGATTGACGAAGTCGAATATTTGACCTACGGGCAAGACGCCGCCAATGTCCTCTTCCATGTCGTGAACGATCGCCACCTGAGGACGGTGGGGAACAGTGTTGCACGACGAGGACCTGGCGGCAGCCATCCTCGATCGGGTCCTGGAGCGCGGACGCTTCCTTCAACTTGATGGACCCTCGGGGCGAACCCGTCACCTCAAGCTTGAGGAGGCCTTGCCTATCACTGCGGAGCGTGCCAGAATTTCCGGAACCCACAACATAAAGACAAGTTCGCATTGGCCCGCTTATCTGGCAGAGATCGCCCAGTGTTGCCGAGCGCTACTACATCCATGTGACCGAGCCGCACGTCACGGCTGATTTTGAGAAGTTTGAAACCTCCCAAAAAGCAATGGCACTGCTCGCGAAGAGGAGGATTGAAGCCGTCAGGCAGCAAACGGACAAGTACAGTGAACGATTTCTTGCCCACAAGAAACACCAGCGACTTCGACCTGCTACAACAACTCGAGCCTACAGGATGGTGTGCTCTCGCCTCTAGACGACTGTTTCCACCTACACCCTCCTATTAACAGCCTTGTGGGTGCAGCAAAACCAACAATTTTTCGGCTACAGCTTTAAGGGGTGTGGTTCAGAGAGTTGGCCGGTTATTTTCGAGGACTCGGCAACAACCAGCTTAGTTC
>Ga0209526_10002003_pt1 | contig 13678 bp, 15 predicted proteins | sample JacPinW_OM2H0_M1_FD_188566 | JGI IMG/M metagenome (GOLD analysis project Ga0209526, IMG submission 188566) | Forest soil microbial communities from Algoma, Ontario, Canada - Jack Pine, Ontario site 1_JW_OM2H0_M1 (SPAdes) (version 2) | ecosystem: Environmental > Terrestrial > Soil > Boreal... | reverse complement strand
CAGCGCGCCTCCAACCATTTCATAAAGGCGCGTGCCTCGCCGGTGAATCCCAACCGGCTCAGTGCGTAGAGCGTAAAACTTGCATCGCGAATCCAAGTGAAGCGGTAATCCCAATTCCTGCCTCCCCCGATGAATTCGGGAAGACCAAAAGTCGGAGCGGCTACGATCGACCCATATTTCCGGCTGGTTAGCAGCTTCAAAACTAGAGCGGATCGATCGACCATTTCTCTCCAACGGCCGGCGTAGTTCGATCGTCCGATCCAATCGTGCCAAAAGTTTAACGTTGCCTTAAAGGATTCCTTTTCGCGAGCCGTAAGGTCACCCTCGGCTCCTCCCCGATCGAGTTCGAGCACAAACAATGCTTTCTCACCCGCTTTCAACACAAAATCGCTGAAAACGCCATTTCCTTCACATCTGAGCGGCGCTTGGGTACGTAATCGCAACGCGGGAACTCGCGAGCTGTCAGGAAGGAACAGTACTTCTGTGTCCGAGACTTGCTTAATCTCGTGAGAGGCCCGGGCGTAATCAAATCTAGGCTGACAGAGCATTTGGAAGCGAACCTCACCTCGGATACACTTCGCTCGCCGGACGATTCTTGAGAGTTCGCTCCCCTCCTGGTCCGATACGGGGGTATCGACGACTGGCATAAAGTCGACCACCTCAGCCACACCATCGGGAGACAGAAAGCGGGTGAGCAGGATGTTGGTGTTGGGTACGTAGCTCTGTTTGGGCCGACTATTTTGCAAGACCGGCGCAATTGAGAATCGGCCGCCCTTATCTGCGTCCAACAGACTGGCAAAGATAGAGGGTGAATCGAACTGCGGGAAACAGCAGAAGTCGATTGAACCATCAATCCCGATAAGCGCAACCGTCTCGAGGTTGCCGATCACGCCATAGTTCTCGATCGGTTGATAGCCGTTCGTCATAAGAGCAGCTTATGCGTTCAACGCGTACAGGCAATCCGAACCAGCTACACTCTTCTATTTCGTCATACCGGCCGCTAAGTTAATTCTTGTTCGTTTGGTTGCGACTGTTGCTGTGTCCGAACTTGGCATTCTGGCGTGAAGTGGATAGCCATATACCTTCTATGGCTACTCTTCACACTATCTATCATAGCGGGTTTGGTCATACCAAACTCCAGGCCCAATCTGTGCATCACGGTGCTTCCTCGGTTAATGGAGTGCAAACCCACCTATGGACCGTAGAGGAAGCAATCTCCCGGATCAACGACCTCGATCAGACTGATGCGATGATTTTCGGTTGTCCAACTTATATGGGAAGCATGTCCGCCGAAATGAAGAAGTTCGTCGAGGCTACTGCCAGCAAATGGTTCACCCAAGCATGGAAAGATAAAATCGCGGGGGCGTTCACCAATTCGAGCAACTTTTCCGGTGACAAAATGAACACCCTCTTTGGTCTGGTCGTAAATGCGATGCAACATGGAATGATTTACGTCAGTCTGGGAATGCTCCCAACTGCCAACAAGCCAGAGTACTTGCAGAGAATTGAGGGACCGGGACCTGACGCCTGGAATCGAAGCTCGTCATCGATCGGAGCGATGGCATCAAGTTTCGGCTTGGAGCCGGGAAAAGCTCCGTCCGTCGGTGACCTGGAGACCGCTGAAGCTTACGGCCGCCGGATCGGCGAAATCACTATACGCTGGGTGAGAGGAAAAAGCGTCTAGGTGCTGACGCTACGGATGATGGTGGCGAAAACCTCGGCGCTTTGGGTAGCTCCGGCCGTCCGTTTCGCATCCTCATGCGCCGGGTTTGAGCCATGTCCCAGGATCGACCTTGTCATGAAACTGCTTTGAATTCCAAAATCGCAATCGACGGTAGCAGGCAGGGTTTTCGTCATCGCGGGACCGCTACCGAAGCACACCGCATTCCCGTAAAACTTCACTGGCATTCTGTTCTCTTCGCTAGATTTTAGCGGAATGCAGGGCTTTTCAATTTGGACAAATCTCCGACTCACGGACCAGGCCAAGAACTATCTGGTTCAAGAAACGAAGAATCATCAATTGATCATCTCGCCACCCGGTGAAGATGTCCTCCAGGAAGGAATTACCGATCGCCGCCTGCGGGAGTCCGACATCGCGTTTGGACAACCAAATCCAGACGATCTGCGAAACAGCTCACGGCTCCGCTGGGTGCATATATCGAGTGCAGGATACACTCGTTACGACTCACCGGAACTACGTTCCGCGTTCAGCAAACGCCAAGTAATTCTGACCAACAGTTCCACAGTATTTTCTGAACCCTGCGCTCAGCACGCGCTCGGTTGGCTGCTCGCGGAGGCCCGGCAATTTTACCCAGCCTTTCGCACGCAATTGACCGATCGAGCCTGGCGGCAAAACGAAATACGCAACAGATGCCACCTCTTGGGTGAGCAAACCATTCTGATCGTCGGATTCGGTTCAATCGGCCATCGACTAGCCGAGTTGCTCCGGCCGTTTGGAGCCACCGTCTTTGGCTATCGGCGAAATCCAGCTCCCGATCAATTCGCCGAGGTGATCGGGCCAGACCAGCTGGATACGGTTTTGGCGGCGGCGGATCACGTCGTTAATGTCCTTCCGGAAAGCCCACATTCGGTCCATTTTTTTGACGCCGCGCGCTTCCAATCGATGAAAACCCGGAGCTGTTATTACGCGATCGGGAGAGGAACAACCACGGATCAACCGGCTTTGGTGGGCGCGCTGTCCTCTGGTCACCTGGCGGCGGCGTATCTCGACGTGACCAATCCGGAACCTCTTCCACCAGATCATGAGCTATGGGGTTTGCCTAATTGTTACATCACTCCCCACAGCAGCGGTGGACACGAGAACGAACCGCTACGGTTGGTAAAACATTTCGTGGAAAACCTGCGGCGTTTCGAAGCTGGAAACCCGCTGGTAGATCAAGTGTTTTAGGCAGGATGGACGCGAGACGCCGATCTTTCCCCATATGGTAGGGCCTCTTTTTGCCACTCGTATTTGACTATCAACTATTTTTTGCCCGCAAGCTCCCGGTGCCGAAAGCATCCCACCAAATGATCGTTCACCATTCCCACCGCCTGCATGAATGCGTAGCAAGTGGTGGGACCGAGAAATTGGAAGCCGCGTTTTTTCAGTTCAGCCGCGAGCCGCTGCGATTCATCAGTCATCGCCGGTATCTCTGATTGTGATTTCCAGCGGTTGATCAGCGGACGATTCCCAACCATCAGCCACAGGAAATCAGCTAATGACCCAACTTCAGCAATTACGCGACGGGCCGCTTGGGCGTTGGCAATTGCGGCTTCAATTTTTTTCCGATTACGAATGATACCGGGATCGGCTAAGAGCTTATCGATTTTCGCCGCATTATATTTGGCTACGGCAGCGATATTAAAATTGGAGAACGCTCGACGAAAATTCTCACGTTTCCGCAGAATCGTGATCCAACTCAGCCCACTTTGCATGCTTTCCAAAACTAGCATCTCGAAAAGGTGCTGATCGTCTCGGGACGGAGAGCCCCACTCGGTGTCATGATAGCGGATGTAATCGGCATCAGAACTAGCCCAGACACAGCGCGGCCGCGAATCAGAAACGTTGGCAGGAGTGCTCGCCATACCAGTAATCGAAGCGGGCGCCGTTGGTTTCGTCGAGCGAATTCGCCTTGCGCTTTTCCGTTAGATGCATTTTTACTACCGCCGCAAGCCTCCTTCGTTATGTACTCGTTTCAATCGATTTTTGGGACCCTAACCAAATTCGCACCGCTAACCCTGACCATAGCGATCGCCGTTCCCGGAACGCTTCGCGCGCAAGACGCCAAGTCCAAACTGAAGTCGCCGATCACAGATCCCACCGCAACCAAATCCTCCGCCACTCCATCAGGGACGGGCGCCAGGACACAGGCCACTCCCGACAAAACAATGGTCGAGGCGGCGCAACAAGCACTGGGCGAGGCGGCGAACAAGGTTCTGAACCGAATACAAACCGAGGAATCTGACGTGCATACCCGATTGGGGTATTTTGAGAAAGACGACCGGCTCGACCCAAGTACATATAAATCGGTTGATGAGGTTGCGCAGTGGCGAACTCTGCTTTCCGAACTTAAACAGCGATCCGAGTCGGTGACCGATCTTTATAACAATCTCGGAAAGTACCTCGACATCGCCCTACGTAATGCCAAGGTGAATGAACAAATTGCCGCCCGCTTTAAAGAAGAAGTCATCAATGGCTTTCCCTGGGACACGGTCCACAAAAAAAATGCCCTGATGTCGGAATACATCACCGATCATGGGAAACTTCTTGATTTTTATGAGAAGAATTGGGGGAGTTGGAAAACGGCCGGCGGAACAGTGGTTTTCCAAGATGGGCATCTGGCAGTGACCTTCCAGAAATTACGTGATCAGATCATCGCCACTGGAAAGGAACTCGAGCAACAGTATAAAGCCATGTCCGAAGAATAGAACCTGTGTCCGAATTACCGAATACGGAGTGCGAAATCCGAAATTCGCAATCCGCGATTTGATACCCCCATCAGTTCATTTCATGAAGTATCCCGTCTCAGCCCTTTGCTTTTCAGTCCTTTTATTCACCGCCTCGATTGCTTTCGGCCAAACGCCGAGCCCGAATTCGTCATCGCCAGGACCGAAGACTCGTCCATCGACTTCGACCACCCCGAACGGCTCGGCCAGTCCTAGCGCTTCTTTTTCTCAAAAAAGATATGACGAAACGGTACAAGTTCTCAAAGAGCGGATCGGCCTGGCATCAGAGACGGTGATGGTTAGGATCACCAACCAGGAGAAGGATGTGCGTAACCGATTTGCTTATTTCCAGAAGCCGGAGCGGTTGGATCCGAATAGCTTTGCGACCAAGGAAGAAATTAATCCTTGGCGACCACTTCTGGACGAGTTCAAACAAAGCAAGGATTTAGCAGCTAAGCTCTACCTTAATGCTGATGCAGATCTTGATAACGCCCTAACCAGCCAACATCTCCCCAGAAAGATTGTCGACCCGGTACGAAAGGAACTGATCTCTACCTTTCCGTGGGAGAGCATCAACAAGAGAAATCAGTTGCTCCAGAATTACATCGACGAACATCGTTCACTGTTGGATTTCTTCGCGGCCAATTGGGGCACTTGGAGCAAAGGCGACGAAGTGGGAAAGCCAGTTTTTTCGGATAGCAAACTCGCGGCGACCTACCAAGGGATTCGCGACAAAATCGCTGGGCTCGACAAACAGATTACGGATCTGAACGCAAAGATATTGCAATAGGGGCACCGGGAAGCCGTGAGCGCCTGAACGCCGCTACGGTCGGCGAAGCGGCCCTGGCGCATTCTCCAGCGGATAAAGAAAACAGGTGGTCGTGCCGTGTGCATAAAGTTCTCCCTCCTCATCGACCAGCCTCCCTTCGGCCGTCGCCGTGCGGGTTCCGGTATGAACTGCGTGGCCGACGGCTCGCAGTGGCCCTGTCTTCACAGTGACCGGTTTCACAAAGTTCACCTTGGTTTCGATAGTCGTGTAGCCAATACCGGAGCTCAGTGTCGTATAGATGGCCAGTCCCATACACGAATCCAAAAGGGTCAAGGCATAGCCACCGTGTACGATTCCCAGCGTATTATAAAACTTCTCACTCGGCGTGCTAACCAGCGTAGCCTTACCGAATTCTATATCCATTAACTCGAACGGAATGACTTCGCTCATCGGCGACCGCGGAAGCAGGCCCCTTTTTAATTGATGCAAAACCTCCAAGCCGTTGTGACGCTGCATGACCGCATAAGGAATGACACCAACTTTAAAGTCAGCAGACGAGCCCGGATCGACATTTCTCTCCATAGCTGGTAAAGGGAGCGCAGCAGGTCGACTGGTTCAAGCAAGGGTATTTGGGCGGACGGCTACAAATTTCTGCTCGTCAAAAACGAACTCCCCAGCGATGCTATTTCCATGCAGGCGACAGCCGTTCCCCCAAATGCCACCGTAGAGCGTCGAGGGTTCTCCCTCAATGGCGCCCTTGTAGCCATCGTCGAAATCATTTTGATTCTTGGAGCCCTAGCGTTGATTTTGTTTGCGGCACTCGGGCCGCTCAGCAGCCCGGGCTCGAGTACCGGATCCGCACCAGTTGGACTCATGCCAGCGCTCGGCTTGCTTCTGGTAGCGCTTCTAATCCTCCGCGGTTTTCGTTTGATGCGCCGAGACCAAGCCCTGGTTCTTTTTTCGGGAAGCAAATACCTCGGCACGATTCGCGGCGGCGGTCTATTCTGGACCAATCCCTTTGTCAGCCGGCGCAAACTTTCGCTGCAACCCCATCAATCGACTGTCCAACATGCCATCGATGGAAGCCGATCCCTCACGGCAAACGTAACCTGGCAAGTGACAGACACGGCAAAAGCTTTGCAGCTTTTCGACCACTATGACCAAGCGGTTCGGCAAAGGATCGATGAAGCTCTCGCGGAAACCGGTGGAAGCGACGATCCGGAGCGTTTTAAAAGCTTCCTTGAGCAACACCTCGGTGAGATCGGTGCAACGGTTCGCCAGACCGAATTGCGGACTGGCCGCGTTGCGCTCTAGGCGCCGAGATAATAACCAATAACCGATAGCCAAAAAGATTTGCTATCGGTCCAGCCGCTTTGCGACTGGCATGTACTCTGCTCTCCATCCAGCACTCACTCTGGAAAAGGAGGAAAGGATCATGTTAGTGACGCAACACCCGGTCTTGAACAAGTTTTGGTATCCAGTAATGCCAATGTCTCACCTCGAGACCGGTCCGAAACCGTTTACGTTACTGGGTCATAACATCGTGCTATGGAAAGACGCGAGCGGGGCGCCGGCGACCGTCATCGATCGATGTAGCCACCGTACCGCGAAGCTCTCAAAGGGTTGGGTTAACAATGTTGACTATCGGCTACTATCCAGGCCGTACCACTTGCGAAGTTCTTTCTTGGATTGCGGGGAATAGGAGACGCTTTGATTGAGAACAGAAACTTGATTGTTCAGATCGGTGATCGTGATCCGAAAAATCCGCGTGCTGGTGGTGTTGTCGTAAAGCCAGGGAATGGCGGCGGCGTTCGGTTCAATCGCACCACTGTAGCCGGTCCACTGTCCGCCGGTACCTTGGGGGGCTTGGTCAGAAATGTATGAGATCGGCGCTGCATTGGTAACATCCTCGACTCGAACACTCCGAAGCTGCGCCGGTTGTTTAATCCGGAGCGCAAAACTCCATCGTAAGTAATGTTGGCCGTCCAAAATAACGGCGCCAAGTTCCGCGGTCGTAACCGCATATCGCTCGTTTTCCGCCGGAGCGAATTTTCGTCCCGATCGTTGCGATTGGACCGCGCCACCAGCACCCGGAGTTTGCACGTTGGTTGAGTGGGATGCGCAGCTGGCGAGAATAATCAGTCCTGCGCCGGTTGCTATTCGTACCAGGTGACTCATGAACATTGCTTCCTTGCAGAATATGCGGTCTAGGAGGTCTTTCCGGTGCCGAAAATTTCCTGAAAGAACAATTGCATCTGGTTCCAGGCGCGTTGAGCGACAACGGCGTTATAGCCGATTCCTTCCAAATGGAATTTATCGGCTTCCGGATTCATGAAGGCATGCATCGCACCGGAATAAGTAAGGAATTGAAAATCAATTTTCCCTTGATCAAGCGACTTGATGAACGCGAGCCGCTGATCCAAGTCGACGTGGGGGTCAAGCTCACCTTGCAGGACCAAGAATTTCGCGTGTGTCTTCGCGGCAGCATCGGCCGGAAGCGGCACCAACGCCCCGTGAAAACTGACGATCCCTTTAAGTGGCGCCCCGCTGTAAGCTAAGACCTGGCAGGCCGCGCCACCGAAACAGAAACCGATGGCAGCGAGCTTAGACTCGTCAACTAACCCTGAACCGGTAAGCTGATCCAAAGCCGCCTTCGCTCGTTCCGCCATGAGAGGCTTCCCATAAAAAGGACTGGAGAGCTCCTTTGCTTTATTCGGATCAGTCGTTGATTGGCCATCTCCGTACATATCCGCCGCAAAAGCAACGTATCCTAGCTTGGCCAAAGCCTCAGCTCGACCCTTCGCAAAATCGTTCAAACCCCACCATTCCGGCACCACCAAAACACCGGGCAACTTCTTGCCCTCGGTTTGCGCATCGTCGTACGCCAAATACCCGATTAGATGAACACCTCCCTGATCGTAAGGGACCGTCTTTGTCACGATCTTAGCCTGAGCGCAGGCCAGACAAGTAATCAGGGAGAGCCCGAGAACGGCAGATTTCATAGGAGCCGCCTAACCAGGGTTAGCTTCGCCGTCAAGGCGGTTTTTTTACGGTAGGGATCGGCTCCCGCCGGTCCGCGTCTTTTCGGTAGCGATGCGTCTCCTTCGCGTCCACCGATCGGCAGGAACCGGCCCGACCGTACATGAGGCTACGAAGCGACCAAACTCGAAGCCAGATTAATTGCCAGAGCCAGGATGACAGTGTTGAACAAGAACGAGAGAAGGGCATGGACCAGCGATAACCGTCTAATGCGTTTAGACGTGATAGCGACGTCCGAGACCTGAAAAGTCATCCCGATCACGAAAGCGAAATAAGCAAAATCAATGAAGTCAGGTTCGTCGTCCTCCTCGCCCGGAAAATTCAGGCCGGCGCCATGTTTGCCGCGCCCATCAGGATCCTCGGTCCGGTAATAGGCATGCGCGTAATGCATTGTGAAAACGGTGTGAATTAAAAACCAGGAGTGGACGACAGTGAAAGCCGCTAAACCGACGTGTTCGCCCAGCCGAGCGCCAGAGGTCCCCTTTGCGGTCCCGAGTAGGAACGCCACTGCAAATAGGCTGGCGCAGGCACCAATGAGCACAAGGCTGAATATTATCGCCCGGCCCGTGTCCTGGAGCTTTGCGGTCAAGACTGCGCTCTTTGCGTCCGCGAAAATGATTCGAATCCATGCGAGCAAAATCGCTGTAGTGGAAAAGGCATTCCAAGAAAGGATGAGCTGCAGAGGTAAACGATGCAGACCTAGGGTCGCCACGAAAACGAGAACGCCAACAGCGAGGGCGATTGCCACCCGTTGGTGCGCATCCAAGTTCTGGATGAATTTTCCCATCGATAGATTTTTTCCGCGGAAGACTGGACGGTATTGAAAATCGCTGGTGGCAGATTCTTTGCTTAGCGGAGTGGCAGCAAGTTAAATTGTGTTGTCAGGCGCTGGATGCTTCTCGTTCAAGGACACGCGTTTGTAACAGAGTTGTCACCTTTAAAGGTTTGCCAGCTACTTGAGGTTTCTTCTTTGCTCGTGACGTCTCCTCAAGCGCTATGGATCTATTTGGTGAACACCTTGCTCTGGGAACAGGAATCTTCCTGATTCTGGCGCTGTTGATGGCTCTCGGTTTCGAATTCGTCAACGGCTTCCATGACACGGCAAACGCCGTTGCTACGGTAATCTACACGCACTCGCTTCGCCCGGTCGTAGCCGTGGTCTGGTCTGGCTTTTGTAATTTGATGGGCGTACTCACCTCCAGTGGTGCGGTCGCGTTCGGCATCGTCGCGTTATTGCCGGTAGAACTTGTTCTAAACGTCGGATCAGGGGCCGGTTTCGCGATGGTATTTGCGCTGCTTATTTCCGCGATTATCTGGAATGTCGGCACCTGGTACTTGGGACTGCCGGCATCCAGCTCGCATACCTTGGTCGGCTCAATTATGGGCGTTGGACTGGCTAACTCGATGGTCACTCCGGGGCACGTGTTTGGCGAGGGTGTCAATTGGGCCAAGGCACAAGAGGTTTTCACTAGCTTGCTCGTCTCGCCGATCGTAGGATTTGTCTGTTCTGCTCTGCTTTTGTTGCTGGCCAAGTTCCTGATCCGTCGGCCTGAACTCTACGCTCCAGCCGAGGCAGGCAAATTGCCGCCATGGTGGATTCGGCTTCTCCTGATCTTTACCTGTACCGGCGTCAGTTTTTCGCACGGCTCCAATGATGGTCAGAAAGGGATGGGCTTGATCATGCTTATCCTGATCGGGATTTTGCCAGCGGTATACGCCCTGGATCTGGGTATCAGCAGCCAAGCGCTTAAGAATCTCGAAACGGCGGTCCAACCGGTCATAGAGATCGTCGATAAGTATGCCAAGGACCGGCCGGCAACCCCGGACGAAGCAAAGGACGAACTCTCCGCGTTCCTGAAGACCACCGGCCGTCTGTCCGACAAAACCTTTGGCGCGATAGCGGCCGAAATTCAGAATCTGCAATCCAAGCTTCAGGGCAAGACCAAGTTTAGCGAGGTCGCAAAAGAAGAGCGGTCGGATTTGCGGACATCGATCTATCTCGTTCACGCATCGATAACCAAACTCAGGAAGCAGCACCTGATTACCGACAAACAAGACGACGCGGCGCTGGGGTTATTTGCTTCGGGATTAAAGTCAACGACCGATTTCATCCCTCCTTGGGTGAAAGTCGCGGTGGCGGTCGCCCTGGGCTGTGGAACGATGATCGGTTGGAAACGCATTGTCGTTACCGTAGGGGAAAAGATCGGAAAATCTCATTTGACCTATGCCCAGGGCGCATCGGCTGAATTAGTCGCTATGGCCACCATTCAAGTCGCCGATATTTATGGCTTGCCGGTCAGTACCACACACGTGCTTTCCTCCGGCATCGCCGGGACAATGGCGGCTAACCGGTCTGGCCTACAAATGGCGACACTCAGAAATATTCTTTTGGCTTGGGTTCTCACGATCCCGGTTTGTGTCTTTCTCGGCGCTGCAACTTTCGCGGCCGGACTTTTCGTTGTGTTCAATATATTTCATTGGAGCTGAGTAGGAGACGTTGGTTCCGCCTCCGCCAATTTACCGATCAACCGACACCGAATCTATTCACTCGAGCTGCCGGCAAAATGTTCCAGAAGGACCTCACTTTCTATCCGCAAAACAGCTCGCAATTCTTCGCTGATCCCTTTCGAACGGGATTCCTCAAGCCAGTCGGTGACCCGACCGGGGTCCCAGGTCGGATGGCTTGCAATCCTCTGGCTATTGGCAGCTGCCCGCCGATAGATTTCCGGTGAAGCTGGATGCACGCCTGCTCGAAAAAACCAATAGCGGGCATTGTCAAAATCATCTTCGATCCGGTGGATCATTCCATGGAGGTAAACGCCATTGGCCGAGGATGACTCCTGGGCAATTCGATGGGCCGCTTCGATGTCACCCGCTGCCAATAGAAGCAAGCTCCGAGCGTAGGGTACATGGGAAGCAGGAAATCCGCTGAGACGAGCAAAATCGGCTGAACGAAGGAATTCTATCAGCTTGTCGTCCCGGGGGGGCTCCGTAATGGATGTCCTCGGAAGGTTGAGCGCCAGGTCCTCTGCAGCGAGAAAATTTAGATTGGCCATGAAGCAACCTTAACCAGGCTGGACCAAGAGCCAAATAAGACCGAGCGGCCCACCGACGCAGCTGACCGCCCGGAACCCAAAGCCACCAGGAAACAGCGCGGCGCCACCCCGCCAACGGTGCCAAGGCGTTCCGACTCCTGGATGCGCCTCTCGCGCTGTCGATTCCGTCACATCCTTTCTAAAATTTCTTTGATCCGGTCAGCCCTTTGGGTTATTGACTCAACTCCCCTTGTCAGAGCGTAAGCGCTGCGCCAAGGCACCATCGTATATGATCTCTACCATTTTGTTTCTAGCTCAACAGCAATCAGCGCCCGCCACAGGCCAGAGTAACCCCTTGCTTACGTTCGCGCCGCTGATCTTCATGTTCATCATTTTCTACTTTCTGCTGATCCGGCCGCAGCAGAAACGGCAGAAAGAACAACAGAAGCTATTGTCCGGCTTGAAAACGGGTGACAAGGTAATCACCAGCAGCGGAATTCACGGTCTGATTGCCAATGTAAAGGAGACTACTTTTCTCGTGAAAATCGCCGACAACGTGAAGATAGAGATCGAAAAAGGGTCAATCGCAACGGTAGCAAAGTCGGCGCCGAGCGAGGAACCTAAAGCGACTTCTTAGACACCGTTCCACCCTTGACGGTTCTTGCTGTATGGCTCCGGCGCTGACATTCGTCTTCGGCTTAGTTCTACTCATTCTTTTCGGCCTTTATTTCATCGTCGAAAATGAGCGTACCAAGCGATGGCTTGGCACCGCTCTCGCCGTCTTGCTTTGCGCGTTTTGCATCAATTCGTTTCTTCCGCTGCAGAAAAAGATCCACCTCGGATTAGATTTACAGGGCGGCACGTCATTTCTGGTGCGTCTCGTCCCACCCACCGAGGAGAACGGGCAGCCGCGAAAGATTACGCCCGAGATGCAGGAACAGGCGGTGGAGGTCATTCGCAAGCGCGTTGATCAGTTCGGCGTCAGTGAACCTGTCATCACCAAGCAAGGCACCGACCGGATTCTCGTGCAGATCCCTGGTCTCGATGCCGCACAAGTCGAGAACGCTCGGCAGCAATTGCTACGCGTGGCCAAACTGGAATTCCGGCTGGTTCATCCCCAAAGCGACGAGTTGGTGCCACAGATCGAGAACGGCAGCCACTTTACGCCTCCTGGATACGTCATCCTCAATGGCGTCGAGAGAAACGGAAAAAGGGAAAAATACCTCGTAAAACGCCGCCCCGAGTTGACTGGGGATCAGGTGACCAGGGCAAACGCCACTTTCGAGCAGCGTGGCTATGAGGTTGCTCTCAGTTTTAATGCCGAGGGCGGAAAGATCTTTCAACGAGTCACCAGGGACAACATCAATAATCGTTTGGCGATCGTTCTCGACGGAGAAGTCATCTCTGCTCCAGTAATTCAAACCGAGATTTCCAATAACTCCGCCGTAATCACCGGCAATTTCACCGCGGAAGAAGCAAAGAACCTGGCGAGCGCGCTGGAGAACCCTCTGCAAACTCCCGTCGCGATTGACGAGACGCGAAGCGTTTCAGCGACACTCGGCCAGGACTCCATCATACGAGGCCTCGCGGCGGGCCTAGCAGGCTTAGCTGCGACACTGGTCTTCGTCCTGATCTACTATCGCACTGCTGGCGCGGTGGCCCTCGTTGGCCTGGCGGTTAACGGCATCTTGCTGTTCGGCGTCATGTCCCTGTTCAATTTCGTTTTAACGCTGCCGGGAATCGCCGGAATCATCCTCACCATCGGTATGGCGATCGATGCTAACGTATTGATCTATGAACGATTGCGGGAAGAGCTTGGCGCCGGGAAAAGTCTAAAAGCTGCAATCGATACGGCCTACCATAAGGCTTTCAGCGCAATCGTTGATGCGAACCTTACCACGTTGCTCAAGGTAGTCATTCTCTTCTGGCTTGGCTCCGGTCCGGTCAAAGGTTTCGCCATCACTCTGACAATCGGTATCATTGCTTCGATGTTTTCGGCGCTAATGGTGACGCGAAACATTTTCAGCTGGCTGATTCGCCTCAATTGGCTGAAGCGGATTTCGATGCTCCACCTGATCAAGTCGAAACATTACGACTTCCTCGGTAAATGGAAAATTGCTCTGATCGCATCGGCGGTGCTACTGATCACTTCGTTCGCTGCTTTTGGAGTCCGCGGCAGCAAGATGTTCAATATTGATTTCACGGGGGGCGACTCATTGCTCTTAAGATCGTCCCAACCGGTGGCCGACGCTCAGGTTCGCGCTCAACTGGAGAAGATCGGGCTCGGTAACGTTGTGATTCAAGAAGAATCGAGCCAGCGAAACCAGGAGACGCTCCATTACGTTGCGATCCGAGCACCCTATGGGGATGGGCAAAAGATTCTCAATCA